>Ga0213863_10003362_pt1 | contig 11044 bp, 13 predicted proteins | sample PICome_8_FD_160128 | JGI IMG/M metagenome (GOLD analysis project Ga0213863, IMG submission 160128) | Coastal seawater microbial communities near Pivers Island, North Carolina, United States - PICO497 | ecosystem: Environmental > Aquatic > Marine > Coastal | place: USA: North Carolina... | reverse complement strand
CATCCTACAGACTAAAACATAGATGTATTTTATAGATTTAAAATTACATCTTTTAGTAACTCTGGATTACCTTATACAGCATGGGAAGGAGGTCCTTTTGCAGATGAAACTTGTTTATATGATATATCTACGGGTGGAGCACCTGGAGGACCTGATACTTTACGAAAAGTAACAGTACCCCAAGAATTAATAGATAATGATACTTATGTTAACCCTACAGGAGAATATAAATTAACCCATTGCTTTAATATATGTGGTAACGCTCCATGCCCAGCTCCAGCTTGTGAAGATGGTTTAACTTCAACTAATGCTTACCAACAATGTTTAGATGGAGGTCAAGCTTTAATAGTTTTCGAATGGGAAACAGAATGTGAAGTAGAATCTGTTGTATATTCCAATGTAGAGGGAGCAGGTCCCTTTGAATACACAGTTGGTGAAGATGCAACTAATTTTGGAGTATATGCAGGTTATGGGCAAATGCCTCCTAATTGGAGTGTAGAACATCAATTAATAGTTAACTTCACAGATGGAACTCAATCAGAACCCATACTTTACACACCAGAATCTTGTATTGAAGGTTGTACAGATCCTAACTCTGAATCATATAATCCATGGGCAAATGTAGATGATGGTTCTTGTTCAGGTACAACTTGTGATGAAGAATTATATGACCAAATCACAATGCAAATTACTTTCGACAATTGGCCTAACGAAATAGGTTGGACTATGAATAGCGCAGGAGTAATTGGTCAAGAACTTCCTGGTGCTTATGATTTTAACGATATTGGTCAAACTTTTACTTATAATTTTTGTGTTGATAAAAACGCAGGTTTTGAGTTAGTATTAACAGATACCTACGGTGATGGTTTAGCAGGTACTACTTCTGGTGGAGATTTAGATGGTGATGTTAAAATATATGATTGTAATGGAGATTTAATTTGGGAACTACCAGATCCAGATTTTGGATCTACAACATACTCTGGTCAACAATTCGGTAATGATTGTGATACAGTTGAAGAAATATATGGTTGTATGGACCCAGCTTATCAATCATATAATCCTGAAGCTACTATAGATGATGGTTCTTGTACTGATCTTCATATTATAGGATGTACAGATGAAAATTCAATTAACTACAATCCAGATGCTACTAAACAAGAATTAATTCCTGTTTGTGATTATACTTTAATTATAAAAGATGCAGCTGGAGATGGATGGGGTAATTCATATTTAGGAGTATCTCAAGGAGGTGTAGCATTAGGAACTTACACTATGGGACCTGGAGATTATGAACAAACATTCCCACTACAACTATCTTCTTCTGAAGAAGTAAAGGTTTATTATTTCCAAGTAGGAGGACCTCAATCAACACCTCAAGAAGTACAATTCCAAACTTGGCATAATTCATTTATCTTAGAAGGCCCAGATGGAGAAATACTTTTAAGTGAAGGAGAGAATCCATTTGAAAATAATGGACAAGGCGCTTTACAAAACTTTGAATCACCATTCTGGACAACGTATACAGCTCTACCATTCTGTGGTACAGTCTGTATTCCAATTGTAGAAGGGTGTATGACTGAAGGTTCATTAAATTATAACCCTGAAGCTAATGTAGATGATGGTTCTTGTATTCCTTACATTGAAGGATGTATGAATCCATTAGCATTTAACTATAATCCAGATGCTACAGTAGATGATGGATCTTGTGTTGAAGTTATTGTTGGTTGTATGGATCCTGATTCATTTAACTATGATCCTAATGCTAACACAGCTGGTGATTGTATCCCAGTAATAGAGGGCTGTATGGATCCAACTTCATTTAACTATAATGAAAATGCTAATACAGATGATGGTTCTTGTATTCCTGTAATAGAAGGATGTATGGATGAAAATTCAATCAACTATAACCCAGATGCAAACACAGATGATGGTTCTTGTATTCCAATAGTAGAAGGTTGTACCAACCCAGACTCATTTAACTTTAATGTAAATGCAAATGTAGATGATGGTAGTTGTATTCCCGTAGTATATGGATGTACTGACCCTGATTCATTCAACTATAACCCAGATGCAAATACTGATAATGGAACTTGCGAACCAGTAGTATTTGGTTGTACTGACCCCGATTCATTTAACTACAACCCAGATGCTAATACTGATAATGGAACTTGTGTGCCTATAGTATATGGCTGTACTGATAATACTTCATTTAATTATAACCCAGATGCTAACACAGAAGATGGCTCATGTATTCCTATTTTAACTGGATGTACAGATCCAACATCTTTTAACTATAATGAGTTAGCTAATACAGATGACGGTAGCTGTGTACCAGTTATATACGGCTGTACTGATAATACCTCATTAAATTATAATCCAGATGCTAATACAGATGACGGTTCTTGTGTTCCAATCCTTTACGGATGTATGGATCCAGATTCATTTAATTACAACCCATTAGCTACAGTTGATGATGGAAGCTGTATACCAGTAATAGAAGGATGCACTGATCCAAATGCTTTAAATTACAACCCAGATGCTAATACAGAAGACTTTAGTTGTATAGAAATAGTATATGGTTGTACAGATCCTGAATCAGTAAATTATAATCCAGAAGCTAACGTAGATAACGGTACTTGTATTACAGCTGTAGTAGGTTGTATGGACCCAGAATCTTATAACTTTAACCCAGAAGCTAACGTACCAGATCCAGATGCTTGTTTATATGACGCTGGTTGTATTACAGGACCTGGTAATCCATATTGGTTAAATGATAACTGTTATGCTTGGGTAATAGATGTAGACGATTATTGCTGTGATAACGAATGGGATCCAGTATGTCAAGAAATGTACAACTACTGTGAAAATGGATGGCCAGATGGATTTGATATAAATGGAATGTTTAGTAGATCATTTAGTAGCATTGTTGTATATCCAAACCCTACAACTAATATATTGAACATTGGAACTAATTTAGATATTACTCATTCATTAAGAGATTTACAAGGAAGACTTATTATAAATAACTCTACTAATAAATCAATAGATATGTCTAAATTAGAATCAGGAGTTTATTTCTTATCTATAAGCCACGAAGGCAAAATATTTAACAAAAGAATAATTAAAGAATAAAATGAGAAAATTATTAATACTATTTTTAGTAATCCCGTTTTTAGGTTTTAGTCAAGAATCTAAATTTAAAAAAGAGTTAAAGAAAACACTTAAGTTTTCGACTATATTTGCAGCGATAAATGGAGGAACATCTTTATCAGATAGAAATCAGTTTTCTGTAAATACAGGTGCTTTAGTTCAAAATACAATAAAAACACCATTTGATTATTCATTATCACTAGGTATTAGAAAAATAGCTAGATTTCAATACGAAAATAGAGAAAATGTATTTTATAATGGTACAGAAGAATCTTATTCAGATAATGCAACTTTAGGTAGGATAAAAGGATTTGAATTTCTATTTGAAGGAGATTTAAGAAGAATACAAGGTGTAGAATATTTAGATCAACACCACTTTTTAAGATATGTAGCTGAAGATTGGGTTGCTAAAGTAGAGTACCTAGTAGGTGGATTTATTGATATTGAATATTTCCAAGCTTCCCAGAGATACAGACATAACATTACTAAAGAATTTTCTATCAATTTAGGTGCTGCTCAAAGACTTGCTAAACCTTATGGATATGATCCTTTAGCGGAATGGATGCTAAGTAATGGTAATTTACATTACACATGGCTTGCTATTCAAGAAGGATATGAAGTAGAATTTGATGGTACAGGAGGAGAAACATACTTAGACCCTTCAGGTAATGTAGTAGCAACTAGTACAGAAGTATGGGAAGAAGTAATAATTCCACAAGTATTAGTTGATTATGTAGAAAAGAAAGAAAATGCAGCTCCTTTAAGATTAGAATATTCTCTTATATTTGGATTCGATTATTATAAATATTCTAAAGACTTCTGGCTACATGCTTGGGGTAATGTAATGCCTTTTCATGTAAAAACTGGAGATGAGTTTTCTTACCATAATTATAATGGAGGTCAATGGACTGATTATTCAGGTGGTTTAATATTTGGGTATAAATTAACTAAATCACTAGGGTTATTTGCTGAAGGTACTTATAATAAGTATTGGAATAGAAATTGGCATAATTTTTCAATGGGAGTTAATTACATAATTTTTTAAAAATGGCAAAAGAGTTAAGCGAAAATACAAGTTTTACAGTTAGTATTCAGACACTAATTGGTATTGCATTCGGTATAGCTACAGTTGTGGGTATGTGGTTTGCATTACAAGCAGATATAGAAGAAGCAAAAGAACTACCTGTAGCACCACCACCTGATGTTACAAGGATGGAATATGATATGAAAGATCAATTAATCCGTCAAACAATTATGACTACGCAAGAAGATGTTCAGGAATTAAAAGAGGACATGAAGCGTATTGAGGAAAAGATTGACAAACTAAGATAGACTTATTATGAAAAAGTTTTTAATATTACCCCTTTTATTTCTCTCTTCAATATCATCATATTGTCAAGTAGAAGTTAAGTATTTTAACGCAGGATGGAACGCTGCTAACGAAATAGAATGGGTTGACAAACTAACAGATTGTGATATTGAAAAATACGATATCGGAGCCGATCCTAAAAAGGCTCAAGAATTTAAAGTAGTTGTAGTACCTACCATTATTATTTTCCAAGACGGGGAAGAAGTCGAAAGATATCAAGCAGACATTAGTTTTAAAATGTCAGCTACTAGAGAAGAACTTCAGGATTATATCGACGAAATCATCATGAGTGCTTTTTAGAGCTATTTATTAGTAAATAAATATTTGTTTCACTTAAATTGTTATCTATGTTGAATTATATAAAACGTAATTGGATGGCTTTAAAGAATTTATTTGATGATGATAATAACATCAATGAAAAATCAGTAGTAGGTTTCGCTTCCTTTGCAGTAATGGTAATATTTGCTGTAGTGGACTTAGTAACTGGCTATGTAGGAAAAGATTTAGTAATTAACGAATTTATTTATGATTCATTTTTATTTATAACTCTTGGTTGTTTTGGAATTGCAGAGATAGGAAATGTCTTTGGGAAGAAGAACAATAAAGATAAATAAAAATGCATGAAGATAAATTAGAGATTACTGAAACATCTAAAGTAAGTTTAGATGTAAAAGCAATTATCGGTGCTGTTGTAGGTATTGTATCTATAGCAGGAGTATGGTTTACTTTAACAGCTGAAATCGCTCAATTACAAATAGATGTAATGAGAATGCAAGATGCTGTTGAGTTAAATGAGGAGTTTAGGGTCAAATGGCCTAGAGGGGAAATGGGAGCATTACCCGATGATGCTAAACAAGACTTGAAAATCGAGTACTTAAAAGAAGACGTAGAATATCTAAAACAAGTTGTGAAACAGCTAGAAATAGATAACGCAAAAAGAAAATAATACGTAAGATATGAATTGCTATACAAGACAACAAATCAAAGACACTGTTTTATCCAAGGGGTATAAATGGTTCGAGAGTGGTAATTACAATTTAAATATTGTAGGAGTAAGAAACTCAGAAACAGATGGAGTCGTTACAAATAAATTTGACGACTGTCTAACCGTTTCTTATAATGTAGATGGAGAAGAGAAATTTCACTGTTTTCAAGCTACTACAGATCCTGGTACTCATTGGGAGAAAAACTTACTTAACTCTAAAGGAGTTGCTATTTTAGTCCCTGGACAATATAGAGGCTCTCATAAAATAAGAAAACATAGAGGTCAGTATGATGCTTTATGTCAACAAAAAACTCTTCCAGTTTATAGAGATAATAATAAAGACGGAGTGTATGATATGCTAGAGGAAAATATTGATGAAGGTATTTTCGGTATCAATATACACAGAGCTACTAAATGGGCAGGTAAAACATCTACTCAAATAGACAAATGGTCAGCAGGCTGTCAAGTAATTGCAGCAAACGACGATTTTAGATTATTTATGGAAATCGCAAATAAAGGAAAAGATCTTTGGGGTAACGCATTTACTTATACTTTAATAGAAAGTAAAGATATAGTTGCCTAAGAACTTTTTTTTCATTATATTAGTTATATGAAAGGTAATAACATACAAACGTACCTCTTTTGGGCTATATTAGGACTTGGGGTAGGTTACGTAATATTTGGGAAAGGTGATATATCTGTAGATATAGATTCTTATAAAACGGAAATTAACCTTTTGCAGCAGAAGATAGATTCTATTAGTAATCAGAATACTACATTAAAGATAGAGGCTGATTCACTTAATACAAAATTATCTGAATACGATATTAAGATTGATAACTTAAATGCTAAAATTGACTACATACAATATGAGACTAAACAGAAAATTGATGCTGTTGATAGCTTTGGTGATGATGAACTCGAACGGTTTTTCGCAGAACGATACCTCAAAATCAAAGGACAGCACAAAGATACAATTAACTAAACCTGTAGCAAGATTAGTTATTAAAGACTTAATAAAGGGAGACGGTTTAAGTACTGAACTAGAAACTGTACAAAATCTTCTTTCTGAGACTAATAACAAACTAACTACTCAAACAACTCTAGTTACGAATTTAGAATTACAAATAGTTAACTACGATAGTTTACTAATACAGGAAAAGTCTAAATTTGCAAAACAAGAAGAACTTTCTTTAGAGTTAGAACAAGCACTACGAAAGCAAAAAAATAAAACTAAGCTTTATAAAATAGGTACATATATAGGTGCAGCAGCAGTAGGTATACTAATTATAAAGTAATGAAAAGTATTAAAAGGAATTTACTTCCTGCTATTATAGCATTTTCCGCCCTGTCGGTGTCTGCTTCGGCCGCTTTCTATTCTGTTAGCGGTCTTAGCAAACTTTTTGCTGGAGCTTCTTTTGAGGTCATAATTATGGCCGGATCATTAGAAATTGCTAAATTAGTTATAGCTTCTCTTTTATACCGTTATTGGGAGACTATAAACAAGTATCTTAGACTTTATCTTACAGTGGCTGCCGTAGTATTAGTACTGATTACTAGTATGGGTATATACGGATTTTTAAGTGCTGCTTATCAAGATACTTATCGTCAACTTACTATTAAAGAAAATGAAACTTCATTTTTAGAACAAAAGAAAAACTTCTATGAAAAAGATGTTATTAGATACGATAAAGAACTTGAAAGGATATCTAGTAACATCGCTACTCTTTCCAATGCTAGGTCTCAACAAATCCAGATACGAGACACCTCGGTGGTTGGAGGCATTAGAACCACAATATCCACTGCAGAGCTTAGACTTGCACAAAATCGTATTGCGTCTGAAGAAGAAAATAGAAAAATTGTTCAAGCTAAAAGAACAGTAGCAGCAGATAGCTTACAAAAATTTCAATTAAAAATATTAGAATTAGATAATGATTTTGAAGTAGCAGGAGAATTAGGTCCACTTCAATATCTTTCCGGACTTACCGGCTATCCTATGGATAAGATTATAAATGTTTTATTATTAATAATTATATTTGTATTTGATCCCCTAGCTATATCTTTAGTTGTAGCAGCTAATTTTGCTTTTGATCAAGCAAACAGAAAAAATCTTTATAATGAATATGAAGATGAACTGTGGGACGATACTGTTGATGATGGCTTGGATGATACTCCGTGGGAAGAAGATGAAATGTACGAAGAAGCATTAAAAGAAGCTAAACAAGCAAATATAGATAATATAGAAGTAGTTGATGAAGAAGTTGTATACCCAGAGGCAAGAGGTACTAAACCTCCAGAGGAAGATTGGAAAGTAGTAGATGAAGAACCAAAACCAACAAGAATACTTCAAAAAGGTCCTTCTCAACATAGAGTCCTATATAGCGATGGTTCTGAAAAAAAAGTACCTAAAGATGATTTAACTATAAAATATTTGTAGATTTAAATTATTTTTCGTATATTAATAAAATAAGTTATAATAAAATTAGTCATATGAGTAAATTAATTACTATGCTTCGCAAGACAGCAGAAGCAGATAAAGCAAAAGCTTTGCTTTCCTTAGATTTATTAAATGATAAAGCAGTCGGTATTGGAGATCATTCTACTTTAGATTTCTATAAAAATGCTGAAGAAGCTTTATCTATGCTAGTAGATGCTGATGATAGATTAAATACATTAGAGAAATACTTCTCGACCACAAGTTACACAAAAGATCTTATCACAGAAAATACATCTACAACATGAGCGATAGAGAAATAATGAATGCTAAGAATCCTCCTTCAGCAAGAGAAATTTTAAAAGAAGAGTACCCAACAATATATAACGGTTATAGAGATATAGTCGAAGAGCAATTTGAATTGTTTGCTAGAAAACATTTAGATTATGGAATGCATAATGTTAGTGCCGGAACTAATCTCGATTCTGCAGATGAAGTAGAATTTGCTATGACTGGCTTATGGTATAGACTTTCAGATAAGATTAATAGATGGAAGAATATGATCATTTCAGGCCGTAAAGCTCAAAACGAAACTATAATAGATACCTTTCAAGATATTACTAACTACGGGATTATTGCTCAGTTAGTTAAGAGAGGTATGTGGAAAAACGACTAGATGCCAGCAAAAAAGATTTATCCCGGTAGGGTTAAGAAGAAAGCAAACCCTTTAGTAAAGGAAGTTTGGGAGAGTAAGTTGAAACAATCACCTAAGAGTAATAAACATATCTCTTATTCTCAACTTTCTTCTTTTGCTACATGCGAAAAGCAATGGTACTTAACTTATGTTAAGAAATTAGCACCCTACCAGGCTTCTATCCATGCTGTATTCGGAACAGCAATGCACGAAACTATACAAACCTGGTTAGAAACTCTATACCATGATAAGGTAAAGACAGCTAATGAGATGGACTTAGATAAGCTTTTGTACGATAATATGATAAAAGCATATAAATCTACTAGAGCTCAGAATGGTCATGAAAACTTTTCAAGCGTAGATGAGCTTAATATGTTCTGGATTGATGGTAAGCATATTCTTAAATATCTAAAGAGTAAAAGAAGAGCTTACTTTGGTACTAAAGGAGTTCATTTAGCAGGTATAGAGACATTATTATACCAGGAGTTACGCCCTGGCGTTATGTTTAAAGGATTCGTTGATTTAATCTTCTATGATGATAGAGACGATACCTGGAAAATAGTTGATATAAAAACCTCAACTTCAGGATGGAACGCTTTAGCTAAAAAAGACGATAAAAGAATATCTCAGATTTTACTATATAAAAAGTTTTTTAGTGAACAGTTTAATATTCCTATAGATAAAATAGAGGTTGAATACTTTATAGTAAAGAGAAGAGTACCGGTAGAAGCTGAATATGCTTCAATGCAGAAAAGAGTTCAAGAATTTAGACCAACAGCAGGTAAACGTAAAGTAAAACAAGCAGTTGAGCTTATGGAGCATTTTGTAGAAAATGCAGTTGATATGGATGGAGATTATATAGATAAAGAATATTTAACATCACCATCAAAAAGCGCTTGTATGTTTTGTGCTTTTAAGCAAATGAGGATATGCCCCGATGCTGTTTTATAAACACAAGCTATTTATAATATATAAATATATAAGTATATAAAATTAAGTTATGAGAAAAAATGAGAAGTTGACGTCCGTCAAAATTACACAACCCCTATTTGATCAGTTTAAGATGAGCTGTTTGCAGCATAACTTTTCTTTTAAAAAGCTTGCCGATCGTGCAATTTTTCTTTATCTTACTGATGAAGACTTTAGGGAACAAATACATAATCAAAATAATATTATAATTAAAAAAACTAAATGACGAATAAATTAGGTTATCTACCAAAAGAAGAACGAAAAAAAGTTCTCCTGTTATGCGATGATATTAGAATGCATTCCGGAATAGCTACTATGGCAAGAGAGTTTGTAGTAGGTTCTGCACATCATTTTAATTGGTTCCAATTAGCAGCAGCTGTTAAACATTCAGATACAGATAAAGTTTTAGATATTTCTGAAGATATAAATAAGCAAATAGGAATTGAGGATAGTAGTGTTAAGTTAAAACCAAACGATGGTTACGGAGACGCTAAAACAGTAAGAGAGATTATTAAGCATGAAAAACCAGATGCTATCTTTATATTTACAGATCCTAGATACTGGACTTGGTTATTTGAAATTGAGAGAGAAATTAGAAGTCAAATTCCTATAGTTTGGTTAAACATATGGGATGACTATCCAGCACCGATGTATAACAAACAATACTACAATTCAGTAGATGCATTGCTTGCTATTTCTAAACAAACAAAAGTAATCAATGAGTTAGTACTTCAAGAAGACTATAAAGATAAAATCTCAGCTTATGTACCTCACGGTATCAATACTGATCAATTCAAACCTTTAGATAAAGATTCTGAGGAATTTAAAAATTTTCAAAAAGAAGTATTGATGGGTGAGGATTATGATTATGTAGTATTTTTTAATTCAAGAAATATTCATAGAAAGAGACCCGGTGATGTTATATTATCGTATAGGATGTTCTGTGATAAAATAGGAAAAGAAAAAGCATCTAAATGTGTACTTATACTTCATACATCTGTAGCAGATCAACATGGTACGGATCTAAGAGCAGTAAAAGAAGCATTATGTGATCCTTCTTATGTTAATGTTTTATTTTCTACAAATAAATTAACACCTGCTCAAATGAATGGGTTGTATAACTTAGCTGACGTTACTATGTTAATCTCTTCTAATGAGGGATGGGGATTATCTTTGACTGAATCATTAGTTACAGGTACTATGATTATACCAGCTGTAACTGGAGGTATGCAAGACCAATGTAGGTTTGAAGATGAGAATGGAGAATGGCTTGATCTAACTCCAGAATTTCCTTCAAACCATAGAGGTACTTATAAGAAATGTGGCGAATGGGCAGTTCCGGTATTCCCTAGTAATATTGCTTTAGCAGGTTCTGTACCTACACCCTACATATTTGACGATAGAGTATCCTCAGAAGACGTTGCAGATGCTCTGTTAAAGGTA
>Ga0213863_10003353_pt1 | contig 11058 bp, 4 predicted proteins | sample PICome_8_FD_160128 | JGI IMG/M metagenome (GOLD analysis project Ga0213863, IMG submission 160128) | Coastal seawater microbial communities near Pivers Island, North Carolina, United States - PICO497 | ecosystem: Environmental > Aquatic > Marine > Coastal | place: USA: North Carolina | collected... | reverse complement strand
CCGTCTCTTCCTCCTCTTCTTCTTCTTCTTCTTCTTCTTCTTCTAGAGACAACAACAACAACAACAACCAGAGAGAACGTTTGTACGAACGCAAGAGCAGCAGCGGCGATAAAGACGACGACAAGTCTACTTACGCCTCCAAAGGCGCTCGACGCATGTTGTTGGAAGAAGCGTTGCCAAACGCATCCGAAGAGAAAGAGTTGGTTGAAGTCGCCGAGGAAGAGATCAAGCACACCGGGGTGTTCGCTTTGTTGCAAAAAATGGTTGGCGGCGAACAATCGAGTCAAGATCCGGTCAAGCCGGGACAAATGCCGCAGTTGGGTTTACCGCAGCAAACGAAGATGTTGTCGAAGAAGAATAAGAAGAAGTCGACGACGAAGAAGGGAGACTTAAACGTTGCCGCCGGATTGGGCAAATCCATGGGCGTTCACGTCGATGAAGAAGTCGACGACGAAAACGAAGGCGACGAAGGAGAAGAAGAACAAATGAAAGAAGAAGAAGAAGAACATGAACAACAAACCGAAGAACAAACTCGAACCGATAAGGTGTTAAAGCTCGCGCAAGACGGCGAAAAAGCGTTGGAACGCGAAGCGATTGAGAAAGTCTACAAAGGCGACGGCTCCAAATCCAAGAAGAAATCCGCGTTGGAGATCCAACGAGGCGAGACTTCTTCTGATATGAGCGAAACGGACGAAGAAGCTTTGGAGATTGAGAACGGCGCCGCGGATAAGTACTACGACGTCACGAAAGTCGAACACTTGGCGCAAGAAACGCTCAAGAGAAATATGGGTGGTTCCAAAGGTGAAGCGTCCATGGGCGAGCAGCAGCAAACCATCAACACGAAAGCGTTGGAGGAAGCCATCGGGAGAGCGGCGAACCAATCGCCGGACATCACCAGAAAAGAGTTGTTTTCCACCTTGGGACGCAAATCCAAGGAAGAGTTTGTCAACGCCGCGCGATTGAAGAAACTCGTCGAGTTGAAACACATCGCGACGACGTGCAAACCGACGCTCAGCGACGGCGGTAAAGCCATGGAACGTGCGAAAGAAGCGGCGCAACAAGCCGCCATGAAAGTCAAGCAAGCCGCGGCGAGAAGAGCGGAAGCGGAAGCGAACTACGAGCACTCGCAAGAAGTTGCGAAAATCGCCGCCCAAAAAGTCGACGACATCACCGAACTCGCGCAAAAGAAGATCCAAGAAGTTCAAGAAGTTGCCAAGAGAAAAGTGCAAAACGCAAAAGACATTTCTCGATTAGCCGGACGTAAAGTCGAAGACGAGTTTGACATGCTTGGGAAAACCAAGGAAGATTTCAACTTGCACGTGCAACACGCGATGAAATCAGTCGAAGCCGCGAAAGAAGCCGCTTCGTCGGCGTTGGAAGAGACGAAGAAGAAGTCCCACACGGCCAAGCAACGCGCCGCGGCGCTGGAAGTTTCAATGGAGAAGGAATAAGAAGAGGCGAGAACCGAGCGCGAAATCGAAGAGAAGAAGTTGGCAAAGGCGGAAGCGCAAGCGGAAGCGGCGGAGACGGAGAGAGAACAGAAAGTGTTGGAAGCGCACCAAAGACAGATGGAAATCGAAAAGGTTGCCAAGGAGAGACAGTACAAGTTGGAGGAGGAGCAAAGACAAATGGAAGAGGCGAAGAAGCGCTCGATGGCGAAGAGCACGCAATACCGCACCTCCGCGGAGGACGCGTTGGAAAAGTTGTCCGTGATTGATTTTAATAACAACAAGGATAGCGACGACGTGGCGCGAATCGGGTTTGGCGAGGAAGACATCGCTTCTGGGTACCCCGACGACGACGAAACGCAAATGGCCATGGGCGGCGCGTCATCCTCGGATGGTGATGGATTCGATCCGTGGACCCGCAAGTAATAATAAAAAATCTGACTAACCGCGCGTCAAAGTCGGCAAACAAAGTTGTACTAAAACCGAGGAGGAGGAAGGAACAACCTCCTCGGAAAAGAAGAAGGAAAAGAGAAGAGTTACACACATCTACACGTTTTAATTATTTATATATATATATATTATCTACTGATAAACACGACACACGTATGTGGTATCACTACGCTTTCGAACTGAACCCAATGCTGCAAAAATTCAAAAACCCTAAATATTGGTGTCTAAGTTCCCCCTCAAAATTCAAATGTCTCGTCAGTATAATTGAGTAAAAACCGCACGAAATACTCTACCACATCTCTTCGTTTTGCGCGTTAAAAGACTGAGTTCAACATGGAGAGGAACGATGATACCGTCGTCCCTTTCCCTCCTCCAAATCCTCCTCTGGGCGTCGTTTCAAGGTAAACATAGGAACAATTCACATTCTTTTCAATCGATCCGTTTCAAAATTTGAATTTTTCCATTCTTCGTTCCTTTCCTCTCTGTCGCTTCTCTCTGTATTATTACTCACGCCGCTTTGGGGAAACTATCGCATCTTCTCTCTCTCGTTCTCTTTAAACGCATCATCAGGGTACCTCTGGGCGCACAACCGATGAACAATAACATCAACAATAATGGACAAACGACGCAAATCAAATCCGCGTTAAAATCCACCTCCCGGTCTCTCGTGTACAGACAAAACCAACACCAACACCAACAGATGGAAAACATGAACGAACAACAAAGACGAGTGTCTTTCCAATCCGGACGCCCACCGGTGGTGGAAGGAGGCGCGAGATTAGCGCAACTGCGAGCGGCGAGGAAACGAGCGGCGCAACAGAAAGCACAAGAAACATCGTCGAATACTAATGGCCAAGGGAATAAGTTACCCTTTGGGACCTCTTGGGGGAATCAAACGGACCAAGCGGGAGCGCAAAGAAGGCGACATCAAAATCTAACCCAACATTCGTCGATGTCATCTTCGCGAATGGAACGGTTACGGAAACGAAAAGGCACCGGGCGACAAGTGAAACCGAGACCGTTCGTGTTGGTGATGAAAGCGCCCGCGGAGAGTTTGGGGAGAGCAGCGCTTCCGGATGGAGGAGCGAAGAAAAGACGAACGGCGATGGTGGTCGAGGAGTTGGACGGGACGAATTTTACTGGTGAGGGCGAACACTCGGCGGCGGCATCGAGAGACGGCGATCGAGCCGGGTCGTTCGCCGAGAACGAAGGATTTGCCGGGTACGATTTTAACGGGAACAGGACGGCGCAACCGATGTTTCGACCGAAGAGTCCGCACGCGAAAGGACAACAACAGAGAAAAGTTTCGATGGAGATGAATTCGCAGTTACGATTGCTTCGCGAGCAGCACATGCAAGAAGGCGGAGTGTTAGCCGAAGCTATCGAAGAGGAGAGACTGAAGAGAGAGCAAATGGAATTAGAGAAACGACGAGAAATGTTACGCAAGAGCAGCATGGGGAGCGGCGGGGAGGTGACCAACACGCCGATGGCTGCGGAAGCGCTGGTGAACATGTTCAACATCCCGGGACGAGAAGACGAAGCTATTTTGCATCAAGACAGTCCGGATTGGCAAGGCGTCTCGCACATGGGGGCAGCAGGCGGTCAGTCGCAACCGCAAGTGCAACCGGTGGGAATGTTGAACGAAAACTTGAACAACGACGACGACGAGTTTGGCGGAGGATTCGAAGCCGGCGACGACGACTTTGACCAAGAAGATTTAGTAGGCGGTCAATTCGCTGACGACCGCGCGTTCGATGAGGAAGGATTCCCTATTCGCAAACCTAGAGGTGAAGCGCACAAACGCTTGCGCGAAGAAATGGCCAGAAGAAAATCTTTAGCCTTTGGCGGTTTACAAACCATCGTCGTCGAAGATTTAACAGGCGGCTCACAAAAGGTGCGCAAAAGTTCGCGCCAAAGACAAAAACCGTTGGAGTATTGGCGAGGCGAGAAGAAGGTGTACGAGCGCGTCCATGGATCGTTACCGACCATCAAAGCCACGCAACGGCAAACCCGAAACAAAATGTGGCCAAGAAAAACGCCCGGAGGCCCGTCGGAAACATTCAGGGTGCTCAAATTGAGACCGACGGAACAGTTCAACAAAATCGGCGCCGAACGACGAGACTCGTTGGATCAGTTGATGACCGCCAGAAACGGCGCTCCTTTGCACGATTCCGACGCCGAAGATGAGGAAATCTGGGACGTCGATGGCGTCGAGTTTGATCAACACGGTCGCAGGATAAAAACGTTCGCCAAGACCCCGAAAGAGTATTACGGACGAAACGGTCGCGCGACGCCGAATTACAACAACAACAACAACAACAACAACAACAACAACAACATGAACAACAACGGGAGCGGGAAGAAGAAGCGTGGACGACCTCGAAAGAATCCAACAGTACTCGTCGATGAAAACGACGACGACGACGGACAGCAACAACAACAACACCAAGAGGAAGAACAAAACGAACAAGTCAGAGGGAAGCACATCCGACTGGCGCCGGACACGGACGACGAAGACGAGGAAGACGAAAGAGACGACGAGCTCGAGGAAAATACGCGAAGGAACTCCGAAGCGATTCATAATACTAACCACGACGACGACGACGATCAAGAAGCCGAAAAGGAAGCGAACGAAGCCGCTCGCATGGCGGAGTTGGAGCTCGAAGAAGAGAGAGAAGAAGAGGCGAGAAAAGCGTCGAAAGCGAAGGAGGATTTGATCATGGAAGCGGAACAAAAGGCCGCGATGGAGTTGAAAATCACGCAAGAGGAGATTCCAGAGGAGGAGGAAGAAGAGGAGGAAGAAGACGACGAGGAATCGAGAGCGTTGAAGAAACGACTGGCGGATGCGGAAGCCGAGCTCGATGCGCTCGACGCGGCGAACGAAGCGGCGAGGAAGATGTTAGATCAACACGACGAACGAGACTCTTTAGAAGAAGACGGGAACGGCGATGCCCTGCCGCCTTCTACTGCACGCGAGAAAGACGGGCAGGCGAAGGTTGAAGAGGAGAAGACGAGCCGGTTTTCGATGTCGCTCGAGGCAAACAAAGGTGTATTTTACGACGAAGAGGCGGATAAGGATTTAATAGAAAACGATCCAGCGATTAAGAGCGGGTCGATTAACTTGGAGGAAGATTTGGATGACGGCGATGATGATGACGACAACGAAGACGACGACGATGAAGAGGATAGAGATGTTGCCGCCAAAAGAGATTCGCTTTCTTCAAAATCGGAAGAAGAAAACGACCGACGAGATAACGACGCCTTGGCGATTCCCATGGACCTCGACGAATAGATAATATATACACAGAATAGTATTAAACTTGATTAATAAGCATTTGTAAATTCTAATACATGAGTATTAAACTTCTCTTTAAGTTGAAATAACTACGTAGTATGTGTGTATTATGCGCTAAAAACTCTTCTATACTCTCTACAAGCTGAAACTATATCGCTCGCATTTCGCGCCGAGCTCTGAAATCGTCGCCACGCACTCAGTCGTTAAAGAGAACGTCAACTCGTCGTCGTCGTCGTCGTCAAAATTTCTACCACTACTAATGCCAGCAGTGACGTGCGAAAACTTTCCGCCCGGTCGTCGACTGCCACCATTCTCTTCGTCCAATAAAGTTCTATTTCCATCCACGACGCTCCCGTCCCAGTCTAAATACTTGGAATCCACCGTTCGATGTCTCGTGACAACCTTGACCAACTCACCTTTATTACCACCTTCGGAAGGTAACTTGGACGTCGTCAACGTCACGTCGGCTAAGTTTTCAATCAGTAATTGCATCGTCCCGCGCTCTCTGTCGTCCTCGTCTAAGAATCCATCCTCGACGTCCTCCGCCGCCTGGCACCCCGTCACTAAAGCCACATTCTCCATCGCTCTCAACCGCACGAGGAACCGCACGACCGCTTTCTCGCTCGTTCTCGCCGCTAACACGTCCAACGAGTCGATAAAAATACTCGCACCACCATTTCTGCTACACTCTTCCATCGTTCTTCCGATAGTATCGTCGCCGACCGTCCCCGATACCTTCTTCGCGATCAAATCATACAAACCATCTAAACTCGACGTTGCACTCGAACGCGCGCCATTCACCGTAAACACATTCTCCTCCTTTTCGTCTTCTTCTTCTTTATCATCGTCATCGTTGAAATTAAACGCCATTGGTGTCGACCAACAATCGATGGATTCGATCCCAAATTTTTCCTTTTTTTGGTACAAAAATTCAGCTTTTTTCCTCCTCAAGTGCGGACTGATTGAAGTTTCGAACGGTTTCATCGTTTCCACGAACACTATTGCAGCTCTTTTTCTTTTCGATGTCCTCGAGCTGCTCGTTTTTGTTGTTTTCGTCGCGTTCCTCTCGTTCTTCGTATCCTCGTCTTTGTTGTTCTCATCATCGTCAGAGTCCTCCTCGTCTTCGTTCTTTTTGTCGTTGCGTTGGATTTTGAGGCATTCGTGCACGAAATGCGCGAAGAGAAACGCCGTCGGGCTGTCCTTTACGGACACGAGATGGACGTGCGAGGAAAAAGGCAGAGGAGAAGAAGAAACGGAATGTAACGTTTTCGTTGCTGAAATTCGAACGTTTAAAGCTTCATTCATTATGTTCTTTGTCTTCTTCTTCTTGGAGAAGTGTTCCGTAGAATTTCTGAGGCGAAAAGCAACAGTGCAACACGTATTTACGATAATACAATAATAACAATAATGATAATAACACTAACAGGAAGGAAGGAAAGAGACGGATGAGAGAGCAGCTCGAAATGTTACTAGTCTTGTTTGCTCTTTTGGCTCAAAGTTTCGTTGATTTCGTGAAAGTCGCTTTGACCGACGAGCGCGATTATGTTCCCGGTTTTGGTATCCGACGGAGATTTTCTGCCCCCGCCTGCGGTTCTTCTCGCCGGCGAAGCGAACGTGTGATGAAGAAGAGCGGCGTTGGTATTCTCATCGTCGTGGACGCCTCCCCTGTTGTTTGAGTGTACGAAGGCTTTTTCTCTCGTCTCCGGACGCATTGGCGAGACGTACACGTTCCCGGCGCCTGCGGTTCCTTTCACCTCCCGTATGGGGGATTTGAGCAACGCTTCCGAATCGAAGTGAACTCGAGATCGGTTCGGCGTGCTTTGAATGGCAGTCATCGTCGTCCCTGCTGCTTTTGGTCGTTTCGGCGTCGACGTCATTTTTGTCGTCGTTGTTGTCGTCGTCGTCGTCTTTTGCGATTTTGTCGTGAGCGCGTCGTCAGAATTTCCTCCTCCTGCTCCTCCTCCTCCTCCTTTTCGTAACTGCAACATGAACGGCCTGACGTTCGGGACAAACTGCTTGTTGTAAAACGCGATGATATCGCCGCGACTGACGACTTCCAACCCGGGATTGGTCACCGTTAATGGGCAGCTCCAAAACACCTCTTCCACGCACTGCGGTTGTTTGTGGTATCGATACACGATGTCTTTGAATTTCACGTTTCGATCTTGTTCGCTGGATGCGATTTTGCACGCGCCGTAGATGGACGCCAAGATGATTTGATCGAGATGTCGATTGTACAGCAGAGAGGTTTTTTCAAACACGACGAATTCGCAGATTTGGAACGCGCGTCGGGTGACTTCTTGGTTGACGTGGAGCCGGGCACAAATATCAGCTAAACGCACGGCGGCTAATCGGAGGACTTTGGCGAAAAAAACGTCCAAGGAGGCTTTCGCGCGACGCTTTTCGTCGTCGATTTCGAAATCATCGTCGTCGTCGTCGTCTACGGCGTACTTGTCTGGTAACGGTAACGGTATTTTCGCACCAACGCCGGGCGAGGAAACCGCTCGATTATACTGCTGCTGTTGCGCGTGCGCAATCCCACTGATTCGCTCTACGTCTGAGGACGATGATCCCATGTTCGCGTTATCGGACGCTCGTCTCGCCGGAGTTGAAAACGCCGTAAACGCGCTTGTTTTCAAAGGGGAAAATGCGCTCATATGGCCACTACCAATAATAGTCGTCGTTCGAGGCGGCGAACGCAACGCGGTATGTGCCATTTGTGCCACATCTAACGCCTTCTTCTTCTCTTCATCAATCGGAGAGTCATCATTCGAGTCTCCTCCTCTTCCTCCTCCTCCTTTCCCGAGAACATTGCGATCGAATTGTTGCATATGCGTTAACGATCGCGCTGTGTGGTGTTTTGAGAGCGGTTTGGTGACTTTTTGCCCGGATGCTAACGTGCCACCGAGAAGTACGGCGGCGATTTGATTGGCGCTGTTTGAGTGGATGTCGTTGTTGTCGTTGTTGTTGTTGTTGTTCGTAATATTATCTTCGCTCTTTGCAGCAGCAGCAGCAGCAGCGGCAGCAATCGCAGCGGTCTCTCCGATGTTCTTCTTCTTCGCGCCGCTCTTCGTCGTCGCCACGCGCAAAAGTGGATACAAACTCGAATCTTTTTTCCAGCTTAACTTTTCTAACATAGACTCTTCGATTCGACCAAAGTACGCTCTAATTTCTCGCGGCATTTCCGGTCTCGATCTCACGAACGGCTCGATGCCGTTCAAAACATCAAACGCGTTTAAACCAATCGCGTTGGGAATAGCTGGAAAGCGCAACGTAATCGCGCGATTACCGCCATTCCCGGTGAAACTTGGACCGACGTCGTAGATTCCACTACTCGTGCTCAAATGGACTCCGTTTCGCGCGACGGAAACTACCTCGACGGATAAGGCGACGACTACTTCGACGAATCGTTTCGAGTCCACGAGCATCGATATCGCACGCTTCGTCGAATCAGAGATGGTGTTTGCGTTCGTCGTCGTCATCGTCGTCGTCGCCTCCATGCGATTGATTTCGTCTCTCAAAATCGCTCGAAAGAAGTATTTGAACACGGCCAAGGCATCCGTCGCCCTGTTGTCGACGATGTTATCGAGTGATTTCGAAACGTTGCCTCGCTTCGCAGCGGCGTTGAGATTTGTGAACGCATCTTCGCGAGTGAGCGTGTTGCACTTGGTAATCATACGCTCGGCGCGCGCGTACGCGTCTTGGAGTTTATCTTTGTCGTTGTTCTTTGTTCGGATGCATTCGCGGAGTAAACGTAAAGTCTCGTCGTTTTGCTGCGTGTTATCAACGTTGTTTGATGATGGCGAAACGATTCGATCGATCCATTCGACGCCGTACATGACGTTTGAAATCGGCGTGTTTTGAACGTTGTTATAATCAACCGCCACGCCGGCGACAGTTTTATTGAACCCGGCGTACGGCGATTGCGGCGTAGGCGGAATAAAAGTCCCCCCGATGTTGTTAGTAGTATTCGTCGCAGCAGCGGTAGTAGTAGCAGCAGTAGCTACTGCTACAGCTGCTTCCACCGCGGATCCGGTTCGAAACGTGAAACTTTTATCCTTCTTGTGCATCGGCGTTGCGGCTCGCAGTCGCGCAAAACCAATCGGTTGTTCTCGCAAATCGCCTTTGAGCACATCAAACGGCGCGGGAAGATTTTTCTCTCGTTGCTTCTCCTCATCTATTTCTTCTTCCGCTAAAAGGAACGGCACGTACAATTTCTCGTTGATTGCGCGACATCCGAATTTCTCTCTCACCGCTTCCACGTACTCGCGTTCAAAGATATCCGAAGCTAACTTGACGTTCTCCATCGCCGTCTTATTCTTCTTATTCTTCTCGAAATACTTCTTTCTCAACGTGTTCTTCTCTTTCAAAATAGATTCGTGCAACTTTTCGATGTTCTTCAACATTTTCTGACAGCTCGCGAGCTTCGTCTTGCTCGATCGACACAAAGATTCCAGCGCCAAAGGCTCGCCGGTTTCCGGATCCTTTTCCGTCATCGAGAGCATGTTTTCCAAGCTCGTTCTTAAACACGTTTCCGGGGCATTGGTTAACGCGAACGCTTGAATCGCGACGAGAAGGTGAAACTGCTCGTACAAATTCGGTACTCCTCCCGCGTGTGTGGTATGGGACGAGACTTTTTTGTTGTTGCTCTCTCTTCTTTCGGCCTCTTCTTTTTTAATCGTCTCTTTCTTTTCCGCGTACGTGCCTTTCCTCTTTTTATGTCTCGAGGACAACATCAGCTTTGGTTTCTCTTTCGCTTTCTTGTCGTCGCCGTCCTCCTCGTTATCCTCGTCTTCGAACAAGCTCGTACCTAATTTCACTTTCGTCAACGAAAACGCGTTCCACGCGAACCGACAATACGCTCGTCCCAACGTTTCGTCCACGCGAAAGTGCGTCTTACAAAACTGCTCGAACTTTGTCGCGATGACTTTGCTAAACGCGAACGACGCTCGCAAATTATCCATGCCTAAAAATTGCTCCAATCGTTTCATTTCGGCAATTTCCAAGTCCTCGGAATCATCCGCGTTGAGTTTCGGAGATTTCGTTTTTCTCGTCGGCGCTTTCTTCGTTTTTGTATCCTCGTCGTCCTTCTTGTCCTCGGTTTTCTGTCTCTTCCTCGCGTTTTCATCTCCGTCTTCGCTCTCGTCCTCGTCCTCGTCCCTTTCATCTCCTTTCAAAAGAGGATGTTTCGTTTCCTCCCTCAAAATCTTCCTCAGCGGTTTGGCGCACACGCACGCGAAGGTCCGACACGCGGTGAAGAAATCCGCCGCGTTCACGCGAAAATGAATCAAAACGTCCCCTAAATTTTTCTTCACGAAGTACTCGTTTGTGTGTGCGTGAGATGTGAGTACGACGTACGCGATGACGCAATGCCACAGGTTTTTCGTCTATATATCAGAGAGAGAGTTCGTTAGAGAGATCAATTCAGAGAGAGAGAAAAGAAATAAAAGCAGCGCTTAATGAAACGTTCTTCGAAAGAGAGAGAGAATGTGTATAAATAAAAACGCACCACGCCATCGCTCGCTTCTTTTTCTTCGCCTAGAATCTCTCTCGCTCGTAAAGACGGGAAGCAGACTCGTTCGATTTTCGAGGCGAGATGTGTCAACGACGCATCGATTGGATGCAAAAATGAATCGATTTTAGATTCATCTTTTTCTTCTTCATCGTTTTCCTTCTCTGAAAGCTTCTTTTTCTTCATCTCTCTTCTGACTCTTCTCTGCCGTAAAGGTCGAGTTTTGAATAATTCGAGAAAGAGAGAGGAGGCGTTCGTCGCGAAAGGCGAGTAGTTTATTATTCGCGCGCAGTAAATTACGTTTGTATCTGCTTTTAATGAGGAGAGATTTTGGCGGGCAAAAAATATGATGC
>Ga0213863_10003352_pt1 | contig 11059 bp, 9 predicted proteins | sample PICome_8_FD_160128 | JGI IMG/M metagenome (GOLD analysis project Ga0213863, IMG submission 160128) | Coastal seawater microbial communities near Pivers Island, North Carolina, United States - PICO497 | ecosystem: Environmental > Aquatic > Marine > Coastal | place: USA: North Carolina | collected... | reverse complement strand
GTTGTCGCTATTCTTCTGAGCCAATGCATCGCGAACAATAGCGGCGTCGTCAGCGCTGCCCGAAGCCATAGTGTGAATTAACGGCAATGTCGGTTTACCTTCATTCAAGTCGTCACCGACCTGTTTGCCCGTGACTTCGGGGTCGCCCGTGTAGTCGAGAACATCGTCAATCATCTGAAAGGCAATGCCTAAGTGCCGGCCGAAAGCGGCCATTTGATCTTGTTGGGAGGCGTCACGCCCTTTTAAAATGGCGCTGCCTCGACAAGCGGCTGCAAACAGTGCTGCGGTCTTGCGGTCAATAACGTCGAGGTATTGAGACTCGGTCACCGACGGGTCGCCGGCACGCATAAGTTGGAGAACTTCCCCGGCAGCAATGGTGTTGGTGGTATCCGCCATGCTTTGCAACAGCGCTAAATCACCAAGATTTACCATGAGCTGGAAGGCACGGGTATAAATAAAGTCACCCACAAGCACGCTGGGTGCGTTTCCAAATTCGGCGTTGGCAGTGGCTCTGCCTCGACGCAAACTGGATAAATCGACGACGTCATCGTGTAGCAACGTGGCGGTGTGAATGAACTCAACAACAGCCGCGAATTTGATGTCTGACAGGTCAATACCACCCTGAGCGCTGGCAGCCAATAGGGCTAAAAGGGGTCTGAGGCGCTTGCCGCCGGCATCGACAATGTAATGTCCGACGTTTTCCACCATGGCAACGTCTGACTTCAACTGTTCAATAATGAGCTCATTGACCTGCTGAAACTCATCTGCCACGCAGGCGCGTATCGATGTAATCAAGATGAACCTCCTTGGGACCGCGGATTATAGGGGCTTGCAGAGCTCTGCGCCATGCTGGTTAAAGCCAGTGCCTTAAAAGAGGACAAGGAATAAACACACTTGAAGTTCGGCGCTTCCTCACCTAAACTCCGCGCCCGTGTCTGAGAACCTTGGGGTTCTTGTACTCATCTGGTGCCGTCGCTCTGCCCCGCCGATTTTAGGGCGGTTGTTACTTCTGCGAGCCGGCTAACTACGAGGAACAGTGCAATGTATGCAGTAATTGAGAGCGGTGGTAAGCAGCACCGTGTTGAAGAAGGTGAAGTGCTCAAGCTTGAAAAGCTTGAAGTGGCTACCGGGGATACGATCGAATTCGATCGTGTGCTGATGGTGGGCGCGGGCGCTGACGTGAAAATTGGTGCGCCCTTGGTTGAGGGCAGCAAAGTGTCTGCCGAGGTGGTTTCCCACGGACGTCATGCGAAGATTCGCATTGTGAAGTTCAACCGACGTAAGCATTACCGCAATGAGACCGGGCACCGTCAGTGGTTCACCGAAGTCAAAATTACGGGCATAACAGGCTAATAGGAGGCTTCCATGGCACACAAAAAAGCAGGTGGTAGTACCCGGAACGGGCGAGATTCAGAGAGCAAACGCCTTGGCGTCAAAGTGTTTGGTGGCCAAGTCATCAGTGCCGGCGGTATTATTGTCCGTCAGCGCGGCACAAAATTTCACGCCGGCGATAATGTTCGAGTGGGCAAGGATCACACCTTGTTTGCAACTGCCGCTGGTAAGGTCGAGTTCTACGTAGGGGGCCCTCGTAACCGCAAACAGGTTCGGGTCGTCAGCGCCTAGGTAGCACGACTACATGGTGACAGAAAGCCTCGTCAGCTGACGGGGCTTTTTTGTTTTAGGCTGCTGAAAAAAGTCGCAGCAATTGACATCTCGGAGGGGTGACTCATGAAATTTGTCGATGAAGCAACCATCGAAGTGTTTGCTGGGAATGGCGGTGGTGGCTGTGTCAGTTTCCGTCGGGAAAAATATATTCCTTTTGGTGGGCCCGATGGTGGGGATGGCGGCGATGGCGGCAGTGTAATACTGCTCGGTGACGCGTCTCTCAATACTATGATTGACTACCGCTACACCCGAAAATTTCGTGCAGAGGCCGGCAGTTCGGGTAAGGGGCGCAACTGTACGGGCAAGGCCGGTCTAGATTTAACCCTGCCGGTTCCCATTGGCACCACCATACTCGATGAAGATACGGGAGAGGTGCTGGGTGATATTCGAGAGGCCGGACAGCAGTTGCTGGTTGCTCAAGGTGGATTTCACGGTTTGGGTAACACGCGCTTTAAATCCAGCGTCAATCGTTCGCCTCGACAGTCATCCCCAGGGTCAGCCGGCGAAACCCGCCGTTTAAAGCTGGAGCTCAAAGTTTTAGCCGACGTGGGTTTACTGGGTTTGCCTAATGCCGGTAAGTCCACGCTAATTCGTGCGGTATCTGCGGCTACCCCCAAAGTTGCTGATTACCCCTTCACCACACTGATTCCGAGCCTGGGTGTCGTTAAGGTGGATAGCTACCGCTCCTTTGTCGTGGCGGATATTCCCGGTCTTATCGAGGGCGCGTCAGAAGGGGCAGGGCTAGGCATACGCTTTCTCAAACACCTCACAAGAAATCGAATCTTATTACATTTGGTCGATATCGCACCTCTGGATGAGACGGACCCCGCGGAGGCGGCGCTGAGTATTGTGCGTGAATTGGAGCGATTCAGTCCCACTTTAGCGTCGCGTCCACGATGGTTAATTCTGAATAAAGTGGATTTGATTGATGAAGAGCTCTGTGCGCAGCGCAAAGAATCTGTGCTGGCTGCTTTGAATTGGACGGGCCCTGTTTATGAGATCTCGGCGTTAAGCCGGGAGGGCACCAAGAAGCTTAGTGGCGACCTGATGACCTATATCGAAGCACTCAACGAGACCCTGGCCGATGATGAAGCGGCTATGCAGGCCGAGCAAGAAGCTCAAACCAACATGCAGCAAGAAGCCCGTGAACGTATTGAAGCCCTCCGTAGCGCGAGAAATAACGAGCGCCGTGATCAGGCTGTCGAGCGCGTAGAAGAGGACGATGACAGTGACGATGACGACGGGGTGTCCGTGGAGTACCGTCTTTGAGTTCGGATGATCGCCAGGTACTGCTGACAGCCCGGCGCTGGGTGGTCAAAGTGGGTAGTGCTTTGCTCACTGATGAGGGGCGCCGCCTTGACCGCGGTGTCATTCACGGCTTGGTTCAGCAGTTGGTGACATTGCGAGAACGGGGCTGTGAGGTGGTGCTGGTATCCAGCGGCGCCGTTGCAGCGGGTGCGGTTAGACTGGGGTTTGAAGAACGCCCTCAGGACCTCCATTCTTTGCAGGCCGCAGCGGCTGTCGGTCAGTCGGCGCTCATTCGCAGCTATGAAGAGGCTCTGGCGCCTCAGGGCATTACCACGGCCCTGGTCTTGTTGAGCCATGCCGATATTCTCGCCAGAGATCGTTACCTCAATGCCCGCGGCACACTGGGGCGCTTGATTGATTTAGGTGTTATACCGGTCGTCAACGAAAACGATTCCGTGGTTACCGATGAAATTCGCCTGGGCGATAACGACACCCTCGCGGCACTGGTAGCGAACTTGATCGACGCCGACGTATTGCTGGTACTGACTGATCAAGAGGGCTTGTGTGAAGCCAATCCCCGAGACAATCCTGATGCCGCTGTAATCTCAGCTGCGGAGGTTGACGATCCGCGACTCGACGACATGGTCGGTGAGGGTGGTCAGTTTGGACGGGGCGGCATGGTGACAAAACTCAATGCTGCTCGGTTGGCAGCACGATCGGGGGCGGTAACCGTCATTGCTAATGGTCGTGTACCCAAAATCATTCCTAAAGTGGCCGCTGGAGAGCCGTTGGGCACCTTGCTCAGCACGCGACGCCGTCCACAAAGTGCCCGCAAGCAGTGGTTAGCCAGTTTGCTTCACACTCAAGGTCGCTTGATTCTCGATGCCGGCGCCGCAGCGGTTGTAGCTGCGGGAGATAAATCACTGCTTCCTATTGGGGTTGTCGCCGTCGAGGGAGATTTTGTCCGGGGCGACTTGGTGGCCTGTGTAGACAGCGAGGGACGCCAGATTGCCCGGGGATTGGTCAATTACAACGCCAATGAGGCCCTTAAGTTGCAGGGCAAGCCCTCGAAGGAGATTCCCATCATTTTAGGCTACGGTGGTGATGCAGAAATCATTCATCGCGACAATATGGTGAGCTTGTGAGCACGGCCACGGTGTTATTGACAATCTACTTACCGGCCATTTTCGGGGCGAGTATCTTGGGCGGTTGGCTACCCCGTCGTTTTCACATGACACATACCCGAACCCAGCTGGTGATGAGTTTGGTGGCAGGGCTTATGTTAGGCGTGGCTTTTTTTCATCTGATCCCCCACGCCGCGCTCAGCAAAACTGCCAATATAGATTTTGCCATGGCCTGGGTTATGGCAGGTTTGGTGTTCATGTTGGTGTTGCTGCGCCTGTTTCACTTTCATCAGCACGATTTCGACGAATCCCATGCCCACTGCGGAGAGGGTGGTGCTAATGCACATAGCCACGAACACGCCCACGACCACAGTCATAGCCAACCTCCCGGTGGTCCGTTTACCTGGATGGGGCTGTTATTGGGTTTGGGGATTCATACGGTGGTGGATGGCATTGCCTTGGGTGCGGTAATGCGCGCAGACCCCGTCGCAGAGTCGGGAATTTTGGGGTTGGGTGTCTTTTTGGCGATATTGCTGCACAAACCTCTCGATGCGTTGTCCATTGAGACGGTGTTGGCGGCATCGGGCCAATCACCCCGATACAGGCATTGGGTTAACCTTGTATTCTCGCTGATGTGCCCGGTTGCAGCGATCATTTTCTGGTATTTCATGGAACTGTCACCCTCTGATGGTCGAATACTGGCGGCAGCTTTGGCGTTCTCTGCCGGCGCCTTTATCTGTATTGCCTTGGGGGATTTGTTGCCGGAAATTCAGTTCCACAGTCATGACCGTGCCAAGTTAACCGTGCTTTTTATATTGGGCATCGCTTTAGCTTGGAGTATCGGGGCAGTAGAGCCTGCCCACGCGCTCTGAGTGCGACAGGGTGTTAGCGTTCAGCCCCAAGGGCCAGGGCTTCTGAGCGCGATTTTTCAGGGTCGTAAGGGCCGTCTTCCCAGCCGTAAAGCTCCCGTTGAATACGATCAGTCAGGGCATCAAGGTGACTGTCACTCGCGTTGAGGCATGGAATGTATTCATAGCGCGTTCCTCCTGCCTCAAGGAAATAGTCACGATTCTCCATGCCAATCTCTTCTATCGTTTCAAGGCAATCCGCAGAAAAACCGGGACAGATAATCTGTAATGATTTTACGCCGCTTTCGGGAAGTGATTTAAGGGTCTCGTCGGTGTACGGTTTTAGCCATTCCTCTCGACCAAAACGTGACTGGAAAGTTGACAAGTAATGATCGGGATGTAAATCAAGCGCCTCGGCCACCAGGCGTGTCGTTTTATGGCACTGACAGTGATAGGGATCGCCGTTTTGCAGGTAGCGTTGTGGACTGCCGTGGTAGCTGAAAATTAATTTATCCGCGCGCCCGTGTTGCTCCCAGTGTTGCCGAATCGACGCGGCGACTGCAGCGATGTAACCGGGGTCGTCGTGGTAGTTGGCGATAAATCTGAAATTAGGTAGCCATCGGCGAGTGACAAAGTCGCCTGCTATTTCATCGAAGGTTGATCCTGTTGTCGGCCCTGCATATTGAGGATAGAGGGGTAGCACGACGAGTCGCTGAATGCCGGCACTAAAAAGGTCTTCTAGGACGTTAGGAATTGATGGATTGCCGTAGCGCATAGCTCCGCGCACCATAATATGTTGACCAACCCGGCTTTTTAAGCGCTCCTCGATACCACTGACTTGATCCATGAGGTGGTACAACAGAGGCGACCCACGGTCGGTCCAAACTTCGCTGTAGGCCTCCGCCGATCTTTTTGGACGGGTGTTTAAAATAATCCCATTGAGAATGAGCCACCAAATGAGCCGGGGCACTTCTACAACCCGGGGATCACTCAGGAATTGTTTGAGATAAGGACGCAGTGCTTTGGCCGTGGGCGCCTGTGGCGTCCCCAGATTGGTGATCAACACGCCTGTTAATGGCGGCGTGCCATGTTCGTAGTCGGTCGTACCACGGTAACTCATCATTTTTCCCGGTCAAAATATCTACACAGGCATACGGTTTGTTGCGCACCACGGATGCCTAGGGTGGCATATTGTACGCTGGTCGGGGCCTTGGGTTACACCGGCGTGAACCCGTGGTATAAAAACCTACTCAGAATTCAAAAAACAACCGAACAAGGCTGCCTAGGCACCTTGCCACAGAGAAGTTATTCCGTATGAGCCTTGATTTTGACAGCGCCCGGTTGCCCAACCCTAATCTGACCGATTTACATCATGCCTGGAGAGAACAGTTACGACGTTTTATCGACGTTGAAATTATGCCCTACGCCGATGATTGGGATGAGGCGGGAGAAATTCCAATGGCGTTATGGCCGAAGGCTGCTGAAGTGGGACTGCTGGGTCTGAGTTACCCAGAGGCTTACGGCGGCACCCCTGGCGATGTTTGGTTGGGACAAATAACCGCAGAAGAGCTGGGCCGCATTGGTGCTGGTGGTATTAATGCGAGCCTAATGGTCCACAATATTGGCTTGCCTCCCATTATAAATTGGGGCTCTGAGGTCATGAAGAACGAGATTGCGCCTCCTGTACTTCGAGGCGAGGCCTGGATTTCCTTGGGGATCACAGAGCCTAGTGGGGGATCCGATGTGGCGAGTCTTCAAACCACCGCGGTGCGTGATGGTGATGACTATGTAGTGAATGGATCGAAAACCTACATCACCGGGGGTATGCGAGCGAACTGGGTCTCAACCGCGGTGCGAACGGGCGGTGAAGGTGCTAGCGGCGTTTCCATGCTGTTAATACCCACCGACGCGGAAGGCTTTTCCCGCACGCCCTTAAACCGTAAGCAGGGTTGGTGGGCATCAGACACCGCGACACTCTACTTCGATAACGTCAGGGTTCCCGTTAATCAGCTTATTGGTGCGGAAAATCAGGGTTTTCGAGTCATCATGACTAACTTCAATAGCGAACGTATGGGCATGGCGATTCATATGGAGGCAGCCGCGAGAGTTTGCCTAGAGGAGGCCGTAAACTGGGCCCGTGAGCGCAAGACTTTTGGTAAGCGCCTGGGTGACCATCAGGTTATCCGCCATAAAATTGCTATGATGAAGCAGAAAATAAATGCTACTCAGGCCTATATTCGCGTTTGCAATGAATCTATTGAGCGGGGTGAGCCCAACCCTGCGGATATTGCCTTGCTTAAAGTCCAGGCCAGTGAAGTCATGGAGTTTTGTGCGAGAGAGGCTATGCAAGTCTTGGGTGGTCTGGGTTTTATGCGTGGTAGCCGCACTGAGCGGATTTATCGCGAAGTAAGAGTAAATGCAATTGGTGGGGGTTCTGAGGAAATTATGCGCGACCTAGCTTCCCGCCAGTACGGACTGTAAAAAAAGGAGCCATTCATGGCGGAGTCTAAAAAAGCACTATTAAGTTTTCAGGCCGATGTTGCGGCCTGGATGAAAGAAAATGTCCCATCTGACCCTGGCTTCCTGCTGCCCTTGAGCTTTCTTGAGGTCGGTACCGAGCAGCAGCTCGACTTTCTCAGGGCATGGCAGCGCAAAGTTTGGGAAGCGGGCTTTTTGGGTATGCATTGGCCCACGGAATACGGCGGCCAGGGCGCTGACCCCGACTATCAGGGCGTTGTCGATCGAGAGCTTGGGCGATGCAATGCCCCCATCATGTTCAACACCATTGGATTGGGTTGGACTGGCCCGCTGTTATTGGAAATGGGGACGGACACTGAAAAGGCTAAGTACCTTAAACACATCCTTTCTGGCGATGAAATATGGTGCCAAGGTTTTTCCGAACCTGATCACGGCTCCGATCTCGGCGCGGTGCAGACCAAGGCGGTTCGAGATGGGGATGAGTACATCATCAATGGCTCCAAAATTTGGACGACATTGGGGAACTACGCGGATCATATGATCCTGCTCGCACGAACAGATCCCACGGCACAGCGTAAGTACGATGGTCTTTCATTCTTCCTATCGCCCATGAAAGTTCCGGGCGTCGATGCGGTACCCATCCGTAAAGTCACGGGTGAATACGGTTTCAATCAGGTATTTTTCACCGATACCCGTATTCCTGCAGAAACACTCATGGTCGGTGAGGGTAAGGGCTGGGGCGTTGCAATGAAAACCCTTGAATACGAGCGTGGTGTGACCGCAGGTCAGGCTACGGGCCATTGGATGGTGGCGATAGGAATCGATGACTTGATTAATGACCTGCGGGAGTTTGAGCGCGATGGTGCTCCGGTATTTGAAGACCCTGCGGTTCGAGACGAAGCGGTCGGCTTAATTATGGAAGCGAAGGCGTTATCGCTGTCAGCGCGTCGCATGGGCGTTCCTGCACTCACCAGTGACTTCCCCATGGGACTACCTTTGTCGTCTAAGTACCGCGGCACGGAATGGTCGAGGCGCATGAAGTTATTTGGCGCTGCTATGCAGGGTGCTCAGGGTGCGCTTTATGTTGACGACCCTGACGCCCATCGCGGCGGCTTTTGGCAGCGGGCTTATTTTTCCAATTTTGGCGCCACCATCGGCGGCGGTACCAGTCAGGTACAAGCCAATATTATTGCCGAGCATGTTCTCGGCCTGCCCAAGTAAGGAGATTATTGATGACATCAGTACTTGGGAGCGTATCCCTTAAATTTAGTGACGAGCAGAGCATGCTCATGGATGTTGCCCGTGGCTTTCTCAATGACAAGGCTCCCACCGACAAAATTCGAGAATTCCTGGAGAGCGATCAGGGTTACGAACCTCAGCTTTGGAAGGAGATAGTCGACTTGGGCTGGGCGGGTATTGCACTGCCTGAAATGGTGGGCGGTGCGGGCCTTGGGGTTAGTGCCGTCATTCCTGTTGTAGAGGCTATGGGTCACGCGTTACTGGGCACCCCCCTCATTGACTCAACCCTGGCGGGACAGTTACTGCTTCGGGCAGGTACAGCGGAGCATGAGCCTTTATTAGAGGAAATCGCTGGAGGCCGAATAGCGACCGTCGCGTTTCTCGATGGAGGCGACTGGGGTGGCGCCAATTTAGCCCTCGATATCGCCCACAATGGTGTGCTCAATGGCACAAAAACCTTTGTCTGTTGCGGACATGAGGCCAGCCTTATTTTGGTCCTTGGGCAATGTGACGGGGAGCCTGCTATTGCCGTGGTTGACGCAGCAGATCTCAAACCAGACGCAGTATCCGTCAATACCTTGATTGACTTGACCAAGCGTACCGCCCAAATTGACTTTACCGGCGTGCAAGCGAAAACCGTGCTCACGGGCGAGCGCGTAGTGACTGCCATCAGAGACTACCGACTGCTCGGGGCTTTGTTGACCGCAGCGGAGGCGGCGGGTAGTGCGGCACGGTGTTTGGCTGTCATTGTTGACTACCTAAAGACACGTAAACAATTTGGCAAACTAATTGGCTCTTATCAGGCGCTCAAGCACCCAACGGTAGATATCTATTGTGGCGTCGAAGATGCCCGAAGTTTTTGCTACCACGCGGCTTCTTTGTTAAACGACGAACCCCTTAGTCACGATGCCGAAATCGCCTGTCGAATGGCGAAGGTATCCGCTGGACAGACCATGTCCTATGCAGGAGACCGAGCGGTTCAGTTTCATGGTGGCATTGGCTTCACCTGGGATTGTGATTCGACGCTGTTTATACGCCGCGGTCAGTGGAGTCATCAGGTTTTCGGTGATGCGATTCACCACCGAAAACGGTTGGCGAGTCTGTTGCTTGACTGACCCTTCTTTGTCCGGGGTCAATCGCTGCCGCGGGTAGTCCGGGGGCCACAGTCCCGCGTAGGATTGCCATGGCCAATAATAAACCCATCCGTCGCGGCGCCTTTAGTCGCGGACTCAGCTTATCGATCGCCGGCGCTCGCGCTGGCGGCGCTTTTGCATTGGATAGTGCCGTTCGCAAACTCCGCGGCGAACAAGCCGGTAACAGTGAACGACTCGAGCGAGAAGCAAAGCGTTTTGCTCGAAGTCTGGGTGAACTCAAAGGCAGTTACGTCAAAATTGGACAGCTGTTCGCTCTGTTGGGTGAACACTTTTTACCTGCGCCCCTAACCGCCGCCCTGCACCAGCTTGAATCCCAGGCGCAACCCCTTGCCTGGCAGCATATTGAGCCGCTGTTACGACAGGCTTTGGGCAATCGGTATGCCGAGCTCGATATTGAGCAGGATGCTTTGGCAGCGGCGTCTCTGGCGCAAGTGCATCGAGCTCGTGTCACGGCCACAAAGGAATCTGTTGTGGTCAAGGTGCAATATCCAAATTTGGCGATAATGCTCGACGAAGATTTCGACGCTGTTGTAAAAATGCTGCGTCTCGCGCGCTGGATTCCCCTAACTCGTGACTTTGACTCGTGGTTAGAGGTGATGCGTGATCAGCTCCACGCTGAAATCGATTACCCAAGAGAAAGCGCTGTAGCTCAAGAATTTGCCATCGCACTGCAGCAGCATCATTGCCTCAGTGTTGATGGGGTGACCCTTGCGGTGCCCAAATTTTGGCCGCGTTACTCGGGAGCGCAGTGGCTCACCATGGATTACGTCCCGGGGTTTCAGGCGGGCTCCTCTGAAGTTGCAGCTTTACCACAGGCTCGCCGCAACGCCCTGGGACGCTTAATGCTCGAGCTTTTTTTCGTTGAGGTTTTCGAGCTGGGGCTGATGCAAAGCGACCCTAACTTCGGTAACTACTTGATCAGCGCCGAGGGCGATCAGCTGACGCTTCTGGACTTTGGTTCGGTGATGAATCTCGATGAGTCTGTTCGAGAAGCGCTGTGCGACACGATCGTAGCAGGGCATCGTAACGATGATGAAGCGCTCATACTGGGATTGCAGCGTTTGGGTTGCTTATCTCCTGACGCTGGCAGTCATGCCCGGGACACCTTCCGAACATTTGTCTCTAACTTGCTCGAACCCCTTCGGCCCCCGGCCGATTTGCCATCGGAGTTTTTGAATGCCTCCGGTGAGTATTGCTGGGGTCAGTCAGCATTGCTCAGTCGCACCGGCCGTCACGTTGCGAAGTCGGTGGCTAGCCGGCAGTTCAATATCCCCAGCGGAGATTTTGCCCTTGTGGCGCGGAA
>Ga0213863_10003351_pt1 | contig 11061 bp, 11 predicted proteins | sample PICome_8_FD_160128 | JGI IMG/M metagenome (GOLD analysis project Ga0213863, IMG submission 160128) | Coastal seawater microbial communities near Pivers Island, North Carolina, United States - PICO497 | ecosystem: Environmental > Aquatic > Marine > Coastal | place: USA: North Carolina... | reverse complement strand
GATTCGGCGCTTGAACTCGTTCGGTGGGAGGCGGTTAGGCAGGCTCTGCGTGGTAGACAACCCTCATTTATCTCTGACACGCATCAGGTTGCACTGTTTGAAAGTATCCATGAGGCCATCGCCAAAGAGCCGTCCTTGGCACCCGTCTCCGAACCAAAAACGACGTCTAGACGCCGACCCATGGCATTCGCGGCTGCGGCATCGGTGCTGCTGATGGTCGGAGTCGCATTGATGGTGCCTGAACTTCAAGATATAGATTCCGTGCAGAACAGAGACGGGGTCGCAATGAACGCGCTTGGGGATGATGCGCGCAAAGTGAGAGACCCGGCTCGAACAGAAGTGCTCTCTGTTGCTCTGGATCCAAGCAAATTAGGCACTAACGAGCTTGATGAGGTGGATACCAATCCCGATCTCCGCGCGCTGGACGCGGCTGGAAGAGCGAAGTTACGTGCGTATTTGCAGCAACATGATCGCGTTTCCCAGAGTGGTTCAAGACAAGCGTTTGTTAATTATCCGAATCCGAGAGACGGGGACCAATAAGGAACACAAGCTATGTTGGTTCTGCCGACGCAACTCAGAAATCAAAATAGTACCAAACGTTGGTGGTACGCGTTTGCGCTATGTTTGATGATCTGCGCTGGATCATCTCAAGCTGCGAGCCTTACGAGAACCGATAGTGCGGCATCTGAGCCGCAATCGGCTGAACATTGGTTATCCGCGATGGTTTCTGCTTTTTCAGAACAGACCTACTCAGGCACTTTCACTTATATCCGGGGCTCAGAATTTACCACGATGCAGATTGCCCACGATGCTCGGAATGGACCGGTGAAAGAGGCAATTCTTCGGCTCAATGGCCCTAAAATTCAAATCAGGCGGTCAGGAGATGTCATTGTTTGCCATCATGAAGCAGCGAATCCTGGCAGTTTGCGCCATGACGTACTTCTCGGACCTTTTAGTCAATCTTTCAATGACTTAATTCAACAGTCCAGTCGATTTTATGAGCTTCGACTTTCAGGTGAGGGTCGAATTGCAAATCGAAGCGCTGTCCGGCTTTCGATACAGCCTGTCAAGGACGATCGATTTGGGTATTTTTTGTGGATTGATCGAGAGACCGGTTTGCTACTGCAATCCCACTTGCTTGAGCGCGGACGAGTGAAAGAAGTTTTTTCATTCTCGCAAATAGAATTTGATCAGATATCGGAGGATGCCTTTGCCTCCTTAGATGAAACGCGTACAGTCAGTCACCGTCTGACCGATGATGTTATCGAAAAGGACGCAAAACCTACCTTTAAAGTTCGATGGTTACCCGCAGGTTTTCGGGTGGTACGGCAAGCCGGTAATCGGGTACATTTTAGCGACGGACTGGTCAATTTCTCTGTGTTTCTGGAGCCGAAAAAAGGCCTTCCCAATTTAGCAACTCAAGTGCGAGGCCGCACGATTGTGACACGGACGCTGAAAAACCAGCAAGGCCAGGTGACGATTATCGGTGGACTACCGGTTGTCACAGCACAGAAACTCGCCGAATCGGTGGAACCGATCTTATACTGAACATCAACCGTAAGTACCCATGGATGAGCCTGAGAGCTTGCTGGTAATACTTAGCGTTTTGGAGCGGCCTGATGATCAAGGCAATAGTGGTCGAGGACGAGTCAGCAAAAATGATTGTTGTGAATGAGCCAATCCATTGCCCTGGATGTGCAGTGGGCGGCTGCGGCGGTAAGCCAGTTACTCTTGCGATGAGTTCGCCGCTTTCCGAGGGGGAGGTCATTTTGGAACTCTCCCCAAGGAACCTAGGTTTGGTTTTACTCAACAGTTTGGGTTTGCCATTGATCGGAATGGTGGCGGGGATAATCGCTGGTGCGGCCATGCAATGGGGAGAGGGCAGTCAATTTGTTTTGGGGTGTTTGGGATTTGGAATGCTTGCGGCGGGCTGTCGAGTGTTTGAATCCTCCCTCATAACAGTGAACAGAGACAAAAAATAGAGTATTTAGTTCTATGAAATTAACCGTGATAGGAATCTTTTTGAGTTTGGCGTTAGTGACGATGGCGCCAACGAGGGCGAGCTTGCCTGATTTCACTGAGCTCGTCGAGAAAGCTGCACCGGCAGTCGTTAACATCACAGCGACGCGTAAGATGGTCAGTCGGGCTGAGCCTAATCAAGAAGAGATGCCTGAACTTTTCAGAAGATTCTTTCGAGACTATCAAGGGCGAAATAACCCGAGACCTTCAACGGGATCAGGGTTCCTAATATCGAGCGACGGTTATCTTTTGACCAACCATCACGTCGTCGAGGGTGCCGAAGAAATTATTGTCGCGTTGAGCGATCGTCGCGAACGAGAGGCTACTTTGGTTGGTGCAGATCCGCTCTCTGACCTAGCGTTGTTGAAAATTGATGAGCGTGACCTGCCTGCAGTTTCGATTGGCTCATCGGAGTCGCTCGATGTTGGCGAGTGGGTGATGGCGATTGGGTCGCCGTTTGGGTTTGAGTTGTCTGTGACCGCCGGTATTGTCAGCGCAAAAGGGCGCAGTTTGCCCGATGAACGCGGTAACTATGTGCCGTTTATTCAGACCGATGTTGCGATCAACCCAGGTAATTCTGGCGGGCCATTGTTCAATCTTGAAGGAAAAGTCATAGGGATCAATTCCCAAATCTTCACCCGTTCGGGGGGATTTATGGGGCTGTCATTTTCAATCCCGATTGATGTGGCCATGGAGGTCGTCGAACAGCTGAAAGATAAAGGCTCAGTGTCCAGAGGCTGGTTAGGGGTTCAAATTCAGCGAGTCGATCGCGATCTGGCAGAGTCCTTTGGGCTTGATAGAGCTGCGGGAGCGTTGGTGACGCGCGTCTTTGCAGACAGCCCTGCAGATAAGGCCGGACTTGAGGAAGGCGATATTATTGTGGAGTTTGGAGGTAGGGCGATCGATCTCTCATCGGACTTGCCCCAAGTCGTTGGACGCATTAAAGCTGGGTCAGAGACATCGATGGACGTGGTTAGGAACGGAGAATTGCTCGAGATCGCAGTCAAGGTAGGGGAGCTAGACGCGCAAACGCCCTTGGCGCAAAGCGTGCAGCCGCGTTCTCCAGCTGAGAATCGACTTGGCATCCAAGTCCGGGCTCTGGCCGACGATGAGAAAACAGAGCTTGCGGCGGATGTTGGCGTGGTGGTTGTTGAGGTGGCAGCGGGTCCCGGCAAGCGCGCAAATTTGGTGGCTGGAGATGTGATTACCTCGATGAACAATCAATGGCTGGATTCGGTTGCAGATTTCGAGCGAGCGCTTGCTGAACTTCCTGGAGGGGTTGCGATTCCGGTACGAATTGTTCGCGGACGACAACCTCAATTTATAGCAATCAAGCTAGATCCTTAAGCGCAATAGAAGCTAAGCTGGATGGCTAAAGACTGCCATATCCATTAGACTTCGCGGCATTTCAACGGTCAGGCCGTCCACTTTATGCACCCAGACTACATCCGAAACTTTTCGATCATCGCGCATATTGATCATGGCAAGTCGACCCTTGCGGATCGATTTATCCAGATGTGTGGTGGATTGTCAGAGCGGGAAATGGCAAATCAGGTGCTTGATTCGATGGATATCGAGCGAGAGCGTGGGATTACGATTAAGGCGCAGAGCGTTTCGTTGATGTATTCGGCCGAGAATGGTCAGGAGTACCAGCTCAACATCATCGATACGCCAGGGCACGTCGACTTCAGCTATGAGGTCTCTCGGTCCATGGCCGCTTGTGAAGGGGCGCTCCTCGTCGTTGATGCTGCCCAAGGGGTTGAAGCGCAATCGGTTGCAAATTGTTACACCGCAGTAGAGCAGGGTTTAGAGGTCTTGCCCGTCTTAAATAAAATTGATTTACCCCAGGCTGAGCCTGAACGGGTTTGCCAGGAAATCGAAGAAATTATTGGTCTTGATGCAAGCTCAGCGGTTTCGGTCAGCGCCAAAACGGGAGTCGGAGTTCAGGCGTTAATCGAACACTTAATCGAGTCGATTCCGCCACCGAAAGATTATCGTGACGAACCTCTTCAGGCATTGATTATTGATTCTTGGTTCGACAATTATTTGGGCGTGGTCTCCCTTGTAAAGGTTATCAAGGGCGAAATTAAGAAAAAAGATAAGTTCATCATTGCCTCAACCGGAAAAACGCATCAGGCTGATGCAGTGGGCATCTTTACGCCTAGGAGAACTGAGACAGGAAGGTTGGGTTCTGGAGAGGTAGGGTTTTTAGTTGCGGGAATTAAGGAAGTTCGAGGGGCGCCGGTCGGGGATACGCTGGTCACGCCTGGCACTGATACCCCAGCTCTGCCGGGTTTCGAGCGGGTTAAGCCTCAGGTCTTTGCGGGTATGTTCACGGTCAGCGCAGACGATTTCGACAATTTTCGCGATGCGCTAGAAAAACTGACTCTCAATGACGCGTCGTTAATCTACGAACCCGAGAGCTCCGATGCGCTTGGTAGCGGTTTTCGTTGCGGTTTCCTTGGCATGTTGCACATGGAAATTATTCAGGAGCGGCTTGAGCGAGAATATAATCTAGATTTAATTACTTCGGCGCCCACGGTGGTTTATGAGGTTTTACTTAAATCAGACAAGACCTTGACGGTAGACAACCCTTCCCAGCTGCCTGATATGGGTAGTATCCAAGAGATGCGAGAGCCCATTGTTCAAGCGAATATTCTTGTCCCTTCGGAACATTTAGGCAGTGTGATTACATTGTGTGAAGAACGTCGTGGGGTTCAAAAAGACATGCAGTTCGTGGGGAAACAAGTTGCCTTGTCTTATGAGCTACCAATGAATGAGGTTGTGTTAGATTTTTTTGATCGGATTAAATCAGTCTCTCGAGGATACGCTTCTTTGGATTATAGCTTTGTCCGCTTTCAGGCCGCGCAGCTTGCGCGCTTAGATGTGCTGATTAACGGAGATCGAGTGGATGCCCTCGCCATCATCGTGCACAGAGACGATTCTCGAAGCAAAGGGCTAGCGCTGACCAGTAAAATGAAAGAATTGATCCCCAGGCAGATGTTCGATGTGGCTATTCAAGCTGCGATGGGTGGTCAAATTATCGCGAGACAAACCGTTAAGGCGCTTCGCAAAAACGTGACCGCGAAATGCTACGGCGGTGATATTACTCGAAAGAAAAAACTTCTAGAGAAGCAAAAGGCGGGTAAGCGCAGAATGAAGCAAGTGGGCAGCGTGGAGATTCCTCAAGAGGCTTTTTTGGCCGTACTAAAAGTAGACCGCTAGGTGCGACAACAAGGAGAAGAGGCTGCCCTATGGATCTCAGTGTAAATTTCCCATTGTTGTTGGTTGTCTTGACCGGACTTTGTGGCGGTATCTGGTTGTTGGATTTATGGCTTCTACGTCCTCGGCGTGCACGCACAGATTCAAAGCAAGACCGACAGCCCGTCGTTGTCGAATACGCGGCCTCTTTTTTTCCTGTGTTGTTGTTTGTTCTCGTACTGCGTTCTTTTTTGGTAGAGCCCTTTCAGATTCCTTCTGGCTCGATGATCCCGACGCTCGAGGTCGGAGATTTTATCTTAGTCAACAAGTACACCTATGGTCTTCGGTTGCCCGTGATTGGTACAAAAGTTGTCGCTCTGGGAGAGCCTGAGCGGGGAGACGCGATGGTCTTTATCCCCCCTCATGAGGAGCAATATTTCATTAAACGTGTCGTGGGTCTGCCTGGAGACCGGGTTCGGTATCAAAACAAAACCCTGTTTATTAACAATGTCGAGCAAGTGCAGACGTTCCTAAACGAAGTAGAGGAAGTGCGTCCAGGCCAATTGAGGTTTTTAGAAAACCTTGGCGATCGTGCTCATGCGATTCATCGTAACGTTTATCAAGATGCTCGAATTCAGGAGTGGTTGGTCCCAGATGGCCATTATTTTATGATGGGGGATAATAGAGACCAAAGCAGTGATAGCCGGTACTGGGGTTTTGTGTCCGAAGAAAAGATTGTCGGCAAAGCCTTTGCCGTATGGCTCCATAAGGAACCCGGTCTTGCGCTGCCCAATTTTTCTAGGAATGGCTGGATTGAATAAAAAGATACCAAGCGGTAGGCCTGATTCGGCGCTGGGCCTTGCGATGTCAGATCTTTTGATTTGGTTGGTTATTGTCGCTGTCATTGTCTCGGTTGCAACAAAGTTTGTACCGCACTATCTCAATCATCGAACAGCAGTTGGGATTGTCGAGCGGTTAGTTGAAAGCCCCGATAGCCGAGGGCTTGATGCTCGTGAACTAAAAACAATGATAGAGAAGCGGTTCAAGATGAACAGCCTGAACCATTTCATCAAAAATGGTTGGGTGCAAGTCGTCTCATCAGATCGCGTCCGTGAGATCAATTTAGATTATGAGGTACGCGACGAGCTCATGGTTAATATTGATTTTGTAATTAAGTTTGACGATCGCGTTACCCTTGCGAACCAATAGTTTGGGCGCTTCAGAAAACATTGATCAGCTCCAGGAACGACTGGGTTATCGATTTAAAAACCCCGAATTACTCCAACAGGCGCTCAAGCACCGGAGCGCTGGCGCCAAGCATAATGAGCGCTTGGAATTCCTAGGGGATGCTGTGCTTGAGTTGGCCGTCACAGATTTGCTTTACCGCCAGTTCGAGACCTCCGATGAAGGTCGGCTCACGCGATTTCGCGCGCGATTGGTTAGGAAAGAAACGTTGGCGGAACGAGCGCGAGCGCTGGTACTGGGCAGATTTCTAGTGCTCGGATCTGGAGAACGCAAATCCGGCGGTTCGGACCGAGACTCAATTTTAGCAGATGCCTTCGAAGCGATTTTAGGTGCCATTTATCTAGACGCTGATTTTTTGGTAGCCAAAGAAAGAATCGAATGTTGGTTTGAGCAGTCAATCGAGGGCCTCGATACCTTGCCGCAGGAGAAAGATCCGAAAACGAGATTGCAAGAACACCTGCAGGGACTGGGCGAGCCCGTGCCAGAGTATCGCGTCGTTTCTGTCTCTGGAGACGACCATCAACAGCGTTTCAAGGTTGAATGTCGTTGTTCTCTGATTGCCTCGAGTCAGATGGCTGAGGGGGATTCGATTAAACAGGCTGAACAGAAAGCGGCGACAGCCTGTTTGGATCGCTTGATTTCGGAGAAAGCCGGTGCCTGAACTGCCCAAAGCCACACGATGTGGCTATGTTGCCATCGTCGGGCGGCCCAATGTTGGTAAGTCGACGTTGCTCAATGCATTGCTCGATCAAAAAATCAGCATCACATCCCGAAAGCCCCAGACTACACGGCACCAGTTGCTCGGTATTAAAACAACTGACTGTAATCAAATTTTATACGTTGATACGCCCGGGATTCATACCGCGGGTAAGCGCGCTATTAATCGCTACATGAATCGAAATGCCTTTAGCGTCATCAGTGATGTTGATGCTATTTTGTTTGTTGTGGATCGAAATCAATGGTCTCAAGACGATGATGCTGTTGAGCAAGCGGTGCGACAGAGCTCAGCGCGGCTCGTCGTTGTGATTAATAAAGTGGATTTAATCAAGCCAAAATCCGCACTTCTGCCTCTGTTGCAATCGATTCATCAGCGCCTCCCCAAAGCTGTGGTTATTCCTGTTTCAGCTCAGACAGGCGATAACTTGGATGCGCTGGATCGTGAGGTTCAGTCAATGTTGCCAGAAAGTCCTTTTTATTTTGAGGAAGATCAAATTACCGATCGTAGTGAACGCTTTCTTGCGGCCGAAATTATTCGAGAAAAATTAATGCGTCAATTAGGAGAAGAGCTTCCTTATGCACTTACCATTCAAATTGACACCTTCGATGTATCAGCGAATGTCGCGCACATCAATGCAACGATCTTTGTTGAGCGTGAAGGTCAAAAGACAATTTTAATTGGCAGTGACGGTCGTCGGTTGAAACAGGTTGGCTCAGATGCTCGGCGAGACTTAGAGCGAATGCTCGGTCAAAAAGTGATGCTGAAAACGTGGGTCAAGGTGAAGTCGGGCTGGTCGAATAGCGATCGTGCGTTGAAGAGCCTCGGATATGACGACCTTTAACGAACAGAATTTGACAGGCTATGTATTGCACCAGAGGAAATATCGGGACACCAGTCTGATAGTTGAGTTTTACTCAAGAGAAGTGGGCCGCGTATCCTTGCTGTTCAAGGGGGTGCGTCGCCCGACGAAAAAAGCCAATACCAATCAATTGTCTGACCTGCGTCTATTTCAAAAGTTGTCCGTTCAAAAGATAGGTCGAGGCGAATTACCTCTTGCCAAAGTCATCGAGTCGGCTTTCTCCCCAAAGACGTTGACGGGTTATGAGGCGATTATCGGTCTTTACGTCAATGAATTGATGGTTCGATTGACAGGTCGGTTTGAAGCAATGACGGAGCTTTTTGATGCTTATGAACGTTGGGTTGCTGAGATCTTGGGCCAAGGTTTCCTGCCTGCGGGTTTACGCGAATTTGAGTTAACCTTGCTCTCGGAATTGGGGTATGGCGTAGATTTTGGTTTTGACGCGGTCAGTGGAGGTGAAATTGATCCTGATCAGTGGTACCGCTATATTCCCGGATCGGGATTTGCGCCGGCCTCGGAAGAGAATGCTTTATCGTTTAAGGGCGATGAATTGCGTCGCCTGGCGACGGGCACAATGACGACCGCAGGCGCTCAGATTGTGAAACAGGTGGTACGACAGGCAACCCACCAATTACTCGAGGGAAAGCCTCTTAGGTCCAGAGATTTGTTGGAAAAGGTCAGGCGATGATTTTAGGCTTGGGAACCGATCTTGTGTTTGTCAAAAGGGTGGAGAAGGTCTTAAACAGACATCCCTTACGATTTCCTCAGAAAATTTTGACTGAAAAAGAGCTTCGGCGCTTCCAACAACTAGATACTGCCAAAGTGGCCGCGGCATACATCGCTAAACAATTCGCCGCCAAGGAGGCAGTTAGCAAAGCGCTTGGAACTGGGATGCGGCAAGGCGTCCATTTTAGCTTGATCGAAGTTTCAAGAAATAAGTCAGGACAGCCAGCGGTCTCGCTGCGTGGTGATGCTTTATCCGTTGCTGAGCAGCTCCAGGTGCGCGCTTGGCATCTCTCTTTATCGGATGACTCTGGATTTGTTGTTGCGGTAGCAATTGCCGAGAGTTGAATTGAATCGATGGGATCGCCGTCTAAGTCCGTTTGGGTTGAGACAACATCGAGAGCAATTGTTCTGCCTGTATGATGACCGGGTTCACTTTTAATATATCCGTTTCATTGGCTAATTCTAGATGGACCGTTGTGACGAGGTTCTCGAGCGCGGGAGCACCGGTCATCGCAAGTCCGCCGGCCATTTTGTGAAGAACGTTCCGCGCCAGCTCAATGTCCCGCTTACCGGCGGCGTTCACCAGATCCAATAAATCTTCTCGCAGAGTCTGCCGCAACAGGGTTTTCAGCTCTAGCGCGAGCGCTTTGTTACCGCCAGCTCTCGCCTCGGCGAGCTGGTCATCAAAGATCAAAACTTCAGGGCCTTTGTGGGCAGTCGAAGATGGACCTGTAGAAACAGAAGGCTTGTTTTCAAAGCGGTTACTAGCTCCAGTATCCGCGTCACCGATTGCATTGGAGAGATCATTTCTAGCGGTTAAGCCCTGCAGTAGGTTGGCCAATTGACTCAATGATAGGCTTTTTTGCGGAACCGCTCTGTTCAACGGCTTGCGGGTGATAATCAGTGTATTGTCTAAAGCGTGTCTATTTTCAATCGTCTCGATGTGATCCTGAGTCGCTCCCTCTGGCGTGAAATCGATGAGCAAAGTATCTCGATTGGCACGTTGATACCTGCCCATCGCTCCGTATTGGGAGACTATCCGAAACTTAACTCTCGATTGGATCAGAAGACGAATCAATGGAGACTGATTGGGATCGGTCTTAAAGGAGTGAATGACGATAACTCGACTGCTGTCGTGCCCAGCTGGTTCTCCCTGAAATCTGCTCAATATCGTTTGTTCAATGTCGAATAACCAGTGGTTCCTATGATGGACTCGAGCAATGATGTGGGGTTTGGGTGCCTGGCGTTTGCCGACGGCGGTGCTAAAACTTTGCACAATGGCGTCATCTGATATGAGCAGGATTGAGCCTGGTTCACCGCGCTGAGCGAGGCTAATACCCTGACGAAGTAGCCAGCGTTTTACGATCATTGCCTCAAAGGAATGTTTAAGGGTAACGCGCGCGCGTAAGTCTTGTTGCGGAAAGCGGTTATCGACAGGTATGCACCCGGAACAACCAACCGTTACCACGGCTGAATCGCTGAGAGCTGTCGTTACGGAAATGTCGAGTCGTCGTTCGAGAGCAGACCATTGGGATGATAGCAGTAGGGTTGTGCTTTCGAGTTCAGCGGATTTAACGCGACTGGTCAGCACCGTAACCATTTCTTTCAGCTCGAGTAGGTTCACGCTGAAGTGCCTTGGCATCGACTGACTTGCAGAAAAATACATTCTCCTCCTCAGTCGCTGCGTCATGTCTAATGCAAGCTGACGTCCAATCGCGTCTATGTCGATGCTTCCCCTCTGGCTGCTCTGAGGATGGAAATCCTGTTTAAAGAGCTGGGCCAAATCTAGGCTATTGATGTGCCTGGCTAATGTCGCTGAGTCTTGCTCCGGTGTAGCAGCGAAATCGGTAGCATCGTGGGCCGGGCTTGGTTCGTGAAAATCAAGTGCATCTCGCAACGATTGCTCGGTTGAGCTGTCGATAGTTTGGCTGTTCATTGATGCCTCGCTGATGATCACTGGGTTAGATTGAATGGTTCTGAGCTTATAAGGGGCTTGCCATTCTCGGGAAGTAGACTTTGGATTATCATCCTGTGAGCGTCTGCTAGGAGAGTCAACATTAAATACCCAACCATAGAGGATTGCGTAGGATCGACGCCATTGGTCGCGCTGCAACGACTACCTGGCAATACTTCAAATCGCATCCTGGCGAAGTTAGAGGGGAACAATCCTGCCGGATCGGTTAAAGACCGTCCCGCGATGAGCATGATCCAGCGAGCTGAGCACGCAGGTGCGATTCGTCCAGGAGATGTTTTGATCGAAGCAACCAGTGGCAATACAGGTATTGCTTTGGCG
>Ga0213863_10003349_pt1 | contig 11068 bp, 4 predicted proteins | sample PICome_8_FD_160128 | JGI IMG/M metagenome (GOLD analysis project Ga0213863, IMG submission 160128) | Coastal seawater microbial communities near Pivers Island, North Carolina, United States - PICO497 | ecosystem: Environmental > Aquatic > Marine > Coastal | place: USA: North Carolina | collected... | reverse complement strand
GGGACGTTTCCCGTAAAGGTTGCTTTTCCGCTTTTATTATTCTTACGTCACAAAAACATGATTTATTCGAAGACGAGTTCAAAGAGACGAAAGTGTTTTGGGTGGTGAAAGTGCTTTTCATTTGTCTTCTCTCATCTTTCTTTCTCTCTCTCACTCTCTCTCTCTCTCGTGCTCTCTCTCTGACGTCTTACTCCTGTTGTCCAGTTCGTAACGAACTTGTTTAGGGTATCGTTAAAAAACCCTAAACCTCCATTTTGAACAAAAATTCAGAAGAGAAAAACGACACAAAAGGAACGAACTTGAACGCGTTAATAAGCTACTTTTTGTCGTTGTTCTTCTTGCGTCGGCTGTCCCCTTTTTGTCTTTGTGTGTGTGTGTGTGTGTGTGTGTGTTGTTTCTTTTCTCTCACTCTCTTGAAAGCACAACACGTTTACGACGAGCACGTCATCTTCATCTCATCCAAAAGGGGGGAGGAAAAATTCAAAAATCAAGCAGCCAACGGGAAAAACGTGCACCAAATGTTAAAGCTGAAATCCCGAGCGGTTTTGGAAACGCCGACGACTGGGTTATCTCGGCAACTCTCGAAAACTGGGATAAATACTAGCAGTAATACTAATAACGAAGATGGCGGCACCAATAATAAGAGTTTGCGAGAACATGGCACGACAGAGGCTGATGATGATGATTTTGATGCGTTGAAAGCTGTCAACACCACCAACACCAACAACGAAAACTCGCAACAGCGACATGGAAAAGGAGCGCCAAATCCGCCGATAATTTCGCAGAAACCATCCATCCATCGGTACCCGGGCGCGTTTGGAAACCAACCGAGGTTTGCACCGTCGCAACAGCCTCCGCCGTTACCGTTTTCGCAAGATTTTGACGTGGCGGATTATTGCACGCCGGCGGATCAACAGTTTGAGTTAGTCGGGAACATAGCGTACGCGAATACGAACAAGAATAGCGGAGGAGGAGGAGGCTACGACTCTCAGCAAGGGTTACAACCGTTCGATAGTTGCGACGGGAAAGAAAATGGTGGCGTGAATGGTAAAGGGTATTTTAGCTCGATTGTACAAAACACGACGAACGGGAAACAGTTTGGCATGCGTTCGCCGGTGGCGTTGAGCCCGATGCGACACAAGAGAGCGAGGTTGGGGTGTATCATAGATTCGCCGAACGTGAGTCAGCAAATGTACAACAACAACGAATCGAGTCGAGGTGCATTGGACGTCATCAACGGAACTGGTGGTAGTTCTGGTCCTTCTGGTTTGCGCTTTCAGCAGCTGTCTTCGCAACAGATGCAGTTGACGCCGAGAGAGTCCTCGCAGCCGTTTACGATTAGCAGAGCCGGAAGTCTTCCGCAAGCGTGTTTGCAGTACTCGCAAGGCGCTGGCGGGAATAGAAATAGCGCAAATGCACACAACAACATGTTCGAAGTGCCACCGATTCCAAACAGACAACAACAACAACAACAACAACAACAACAACAAGGTGGCGGTGGTGGTAGCGCGAACGCGACGAAAAAGGAAAAGTTGCTCCAATCGCCGCCGATATCGCGAAACGCGTTTTTACGAGACGAAGAACAGGCGAAGGAATTACCCGCGCATAGCAGACGAATAACGAATAATAACAACGGTAGCAATAATGAGGCAAAGGAGAACGCGCAAATGCTTCGATTCCGATCCGAGTTTGCGGATTTAGGACTCATCGCCAAAGGCGGATTCGGGAAAGTTTCCAGAGTCGTTCATCGATTGGACGGCAAAATGTACGCGGTCAAACGCACGGAGAAGAAGTTATACGGCGAATCCGAGAAAAACGACGCGTTGAGAGAAGTGCACGCGATGGCGGCTTTATCTTCTTTGAATTCGCCAAACATCGTACGATATTACACCTCGTGGATGGAATACGACCATTTGTACATCCAAATGGAGCTTTGCGAACGCGGCGCCGTGAAATTCGGACCGGACGCCAAATTTACTAAGGACGAAGGCGAAGTTTTGTTAGTCGTTCGCGATGTAGCTAACGCGTTATCGGTCGCGCACGAGTCGGAGGAACGCATCGCGCACATGGATGTGAAACCGGATAATATTTTCGAATCGGAGAAAAAGATTTACAAGCTAGGGGATTGGGGACGCGCGACGTCGACGTGCGGTGAGAAGCGGAGAAAGCTTATCGGTGGCGCTTCAGAAATAGACGGTGATCAGAGATACTTAGCCAACGAAGTGTTAAATGACGATTTTTCAAACTTGGCAAAGTCAGACGTGTGGAGTTTAGGCGCGACGGCGTTGGAGTTGTTGTTAGGGGAAGCGTTACCGATGAACGGCGACAAGTATCGAGCGTTGAGAGATGGGCGGTCAGTGAATGAGAACTTTGAGGATTTTGGTTTAAGCGAGTTTTCTTGCAGCGAAGAGATGAAGGCGTTGTTGAAGTTGATGTTGGCGAAAGATCCGGAATCGAGGCCGACGGCAAAGGAAATCATGGTAGAGTGCGAAAAGTTGCTTTGTTTGACGAGCGCTATGGAGTCCTCGATGCTTTAATTAAGGAACTTGACATACTGTAGTTGTTCTGATTGTGTTGTAAAAAAGAGACTTGTACTATCACACACATATCATTAATATGATTGATTCCTTTCTGAATGCGTTACTATTACATATTATATACATACAAACACTTTCAAATGTGCTGCTAAATCGTAATGCGCGTCTTGTAATCGCGACTACCGTAGGCAAACGCGTTGCCGCAAGCGATACGCACGCGCTCTGGAGTACACGGTAAATCTAAACTAAACGCTCCTTCGTTTTTCTCGTTCTCATCTTCTTGTCTCGCGTAGTATATCGCATCTTTCACGGCGAAATATACCGAGTTCCCGAGTAAAAATGGTGGTTCACCGACGGCTTTGGAACTTTGCACAGCTCGCGGATTCTTGGAATCGTGTAATAAAGTGACGTTGAACTCCTCCGGAACGTCGTTGGCGGTTGGAATTTTATACGTGCCTGGTCCTCTCGTGAAATTTACGCCATCTTTAATCCATTTATGTCCGTTTTTCGAATCGCCGTACTTCAACTCTTCCAATAAAATCCAACCTAAACCTTGCGCAAACCCGCCTTCGACTTGGCCAATATCCAACGCCGGGTTGATCGAATCGCCAACATCCATGACAATATCAGTGCGCAAAACGTTCACATCGCCAGTCAAACAATCGACTTCGACTTCTGAACACGCCGCACCGTAAGTGTAGTAATTAAACGGTTCGCCTTTTCCTACGGACCAATCCCAGTTTAGATTTTTCGTGACATGCCAACCGTGCGCGGAGAGATCGATGCGTTGGAAATAGGCCGAGTTGACGATGTCTTTAAACGACGCGTCTTTAGCCATTTTCTCTCGAATTGGTTTCAAGCGTTCCATGATTTGCAAACACGCGTCCTCGGTGGCGTCGCCGTACATGTCCGAACTCGCCGAAGCAGCTGTCGGTGATGCGTTTGGTACTTTCTCCGTGCTCGTCTCGAGGACGTGAACATCTTCGAAACGAACGCCCAAGTTTTTCGCGGCGATTTGCGCCACTTTCGTAAACAAACCTTGTCCCATTTCGACACCGCCAATAGAGACACCAACGGTACCGTCTAAATAGACATTCACGAGTGCACCAGCTTGATTCAAAAACAAAGCGGTAAATGCGATGCCGAACTTGGCCGGCGTCGCGGCGAAGCCTCTCTTTTTGAATTTACTCGTCTGATTGAACGTTTCAACCGCTTTCCTTCGATCGGCAAAAGATGCTTCGCGCTTACATTTCAACTCTTCCCAGCAACTACGAACTTGACAGTCGATAAGCTTTTGTCCGAAATGCGTGAGGTCTCCTTCATGATACAGATGGTTTTCTCTCAAAGCATCAGGCGCGACGTTTAAATGTCGCGCGACGTCGTCCAAGACAGATTCTCCAATCATGATACCTTGCGGACCACCAAATCCTCGAAACGCTGTGTTTGAAGGTAAGTTTGTCTTGCAACAGTAACCTTCAACACGTAAGTTTGGAATGTTATACGCGGAATCTACGTGCAAGATTGCCCTATCGAGAACAGATGAACTTAAATCGAGCGAATTACCCGCATTGTTGTAAATTTTAACATCCAGCGCGAGTATCTTCTCACTCTTCACATCAAAAGCCACCTTCCAGTCGCCTCGGAAACTGTGCCGATGGCCGGTGATTTGCATGTCAACATCGCGGTCTAAAACTAAGGAGACTGGCCTACGCAAATGGTACGCCGGTACAGCAATTGCGACGTTCATGAATCCCGAGCGCGACTCTTTCCCTCCGAAACCGCCGCCTAAACGTTTCGCCTTACACGTGACTTTATTTCGAGAGAAGCCTAAACAGTCCGCGATGTACGCTTGGTGTTTCATCGGACACTGCGTGGACGAAATCGTGACTACCTCATCGTTGTCGGTAACTTCTACGACGCATGCGTTCGGTTCGAGGTAGAAGTGTTCTTGACCGCCGACTCGCGTTGATCCGGAGATGATTTTGATATTTTCTTCCTCGTTTGCAAAAATATCGTCGACGTTTCCGGAATGCAAAGCGTGTCCAAGAAAACCTCGCATGCCAATCATTTCGTCGGTGTAATATGATTTTTTCGCAATCGCGTCTTCGATGGATAAAATCGGTTCAAGAATCTCGTATTCGATTTTCACCGCGTCCGCGGCTCTCAACGCCAACGCTCTCGTTTCCGCGACGACGACACCGATGACTTGACCAACGCACGTGACGTATTCCGTGGCAAAAATCTCCTCGTCGTGTGCAATCGGGCCGATAATATTGGTTCCATTTTTGGGAATATCTTTCGCGGAAAAGTATCCGAGCACGCCTGGGATACTTTCCACGGCGCTCGCGCTGTCCACCGAGAGAATCTTTCCGTGCGCGATGGTAGATAAAACCAAAGCGGCGTGCACGCACCCTTCAGGTTTCGCGGCGTCGTCGCAATAGATTGCTTCTCCAGACGCCTGTATATGCGCGGATTTATGCGCCAGAGGTTGTCCAACGACTTCACCGTTTGGCTTTTTCGTAAAATATTGCGCTCCAGAGACCACCGATTGTCGCTCGTTTCGTCCGAGAGAGGAAAGTTCGTTTTGTTGAAGTTCGTATATAGAAGAAGAAGAAGAACTGTCCACGACAGTTCTCAAATCGCTCACGCAGTGTAAGAAAAACTTAAACGCAAAGGATTTTGCGAGCGTGATTCGATATTGGGACATCCCTCCGGGTGCGCTCTCGTCCACAAAACATTCCTTCTCAATTGCGCTCATGAGAAAATCCAGCGTTTCTTTCGTCATGTGTTTCCCGACCATCCCGTTCGCCGTCTGTGAACAGAAGATTGTTTTGAAACTCAAGCCTCCGAAACCGAGAGAGAAATCTAAGCATTCACCAGTACTCGTGTTAAAAAGTGCTCGCGCGCCACACGTGACGATGGCGATATCGTCCTCGCGCCTGTGCGATTGTTTGTACTCGTGAAAATACTCTTTAGTCGTCGCCGCGGTAGTTCCGGTGTAGTCGGTATCGTTGAACGCTTTCAATTCGACTTGCTTTAAGATTTCGTCTGGTTTTAAATCGACTTTCCTATAAGCTAAGAAGAAATCTCTCGCTTTCACGTATCGATCCCCGCCTTTCTTGGACGTCACAACAAACATAGCGTCTAAAGCTAACCATATTGGGTTCAAATCTGAAATCGGCGACCCGGTTACGATGTTACCGCCGAGCGTGGAGACGTTTCGAATTTGCCTCCCGGCGAACCATTTCAATTGTTTGGAAATAGCTCGGAATCTTTCCACTTGAGAAGCTTCTTTGCCGCTACACGCGCGCTCCAAATCCGACAGAGAAATAGCCGCTCCAAAAACAGCTTCGCCGTTGTCGTAATTCATGCTAATTCTATCGAGTTCTTCGATCGTATTTCCAGAAACGTGAATGCGTCTCGGGTAAAGAGCTTTTTTAAACTTGATTTCAACGCCAATTTCCGTATTTCCGCAAACAATCTTAGACTCGTTTCCAGGATATGCGTCTCGCAAATCCAGTAACTCTTTCAAACTCGTCGGTCGGTGCCATTTCACGCCGTCGTTGTGCACGGAATCTGTAATCGCGTCTCCGCCGTGAAACGCGAGCGCGGCTAAAGGTCCGGTTCCTGCTTTCGCGCGTCGCTTTAATTCGATCGGAAACAATGGTTCTTTGATTGCAGCATTAGTAGTACCACCATTCGCTCCGTTTTCGACGTTTCTGCTGCTCGCATTCTCATCAGTCTTTTCACCGTCGCCGCCGCATCCGTTCGTGCACGGTTGCCCGGTGCTCGCGCATATAGGCACCGTCCCGTCTGAAACTTTCACGGATTTCTTAAACGCGTTCGATACGTCCCCATCGATAGTTTCTTGCGAATACACCTTATTCTCCACGAACGCGTCCACGAATCCTTTCAAAATAGGCCTGTATCCGGTGCATCTGCACAAGTTCCCGGACAACGCCTCCTCGATGTCGTGCGGCGATATCAACGCATTTTCAGCAGCGGTATTCTTGCTTCGCGCGTTTAACAACAACGCGTACATGGACATGACAAAACCGGGTGTACAAAACCCGCACTGCGACCCGTGCGCGTTCGCGATGGCCATCTGCACTGGATGCAAGCCATCCCTCGCGTTCCCGAGGCCTTCGATCGTAATCACGTGGTGTCCTTCGAACGCGTATATCGGCGCTAAACACGCGTTGACCGCTTTGTGCGCGTACGAAAATTGGTCCGTCTTTTTATCATACCCCGTGATTGAGGACGCGACGACGGTACACGCCCCGCACCCGCCTTCGCCGCACCCGAGTTTCGTCCCCGTTAAACGTACATCGCGTAAAAACTCCAGCAAAGTGGTTTCCCCGATGCCGTCTCGTAACTCGTATCGTTTTCCGTTCACGTATATCGCCGGCTTACTTTTTTCCTCTTCAGATGAAGAAGACATACTGTTATTACGTGTGTTGTCTGTGTGTGTATACTTCGCCTATGCTGTTTGATGTGTGTGATACGAATAACAACACAACACTTCTTAAAGCTTACGAAACCTTTTCTTCCGCAATTCGTTAGGAGACTGTTGAATTCTAACAACCTTGAAAGGACACACTTTTTTTCTAACGACCAAAAAATTAAAAAACCCTAAATAACAAGTGAGTTCATTTTTTTTTGTCGAGGTGGCACCCTCTGGACCTTTACTGAGACTTCTGTCTTCTCGTTTTGGATATCATTTTGTCATCATCATCATCATCATCATCACTTTTCTAACGCTCTTCTGCACATCTCTTTAGTCAACGCACTACTACTAAAAAAAGTAAATAATAATAAGTAAAAATGGCGACGAGACAATGCTCCAAACGCCTCTCGTCCGCGATGATGATGCGTTCGCGATTTAATACTGCTTCTTTAGAAAGCAGTTCAAGCATCGTCGGGACGATTGGACGAACGAGTAATCATCCACTCGTCGGCTCGCAACAAAAGAGACACTACGCGGACGACTCGAACTTGAAAAAGACCGTTCTCTATGATTTTCACGTGAAACACGGAGGTAAAATGGTCGAGTTTGCCGGGTTTTCGATGCCGATTCAGTACAAGGATTCCATCATGGAAGCGACGCAACACTGCCGAACGAAAGCGAGTTTGTTTGACGTGTCCCACATGCTCGGGTCGTCGTTTAAAGGGAAGGACGCGGTGAAGTTTGTGGAATCGATTACGGTCGCGGACGTTAAAGGTTTGGCCGACGGGACTGGGACCTTATCCGTGGTGACCAACGACGACGGTGGGATCATCGACGATACCGTGGTCACGAAAGTGAACGACGAGTGGATTTACGTCGTCTTGAACGCCGGGTGCGCGGATAAAGACAAGGCGCACATCAACAAACACTTGGCGAAATTCGATGGCGATTGCAAATTCATCGAGCACTCGGACAGAAGTTTGTTCGCGTTGCAAGGACCGAAGGCGATGGAAACGTTGCAAAAGCTCACCGACGCGGATTTGAGCAAGTTGTACTTTGGCATGTTCAAAGAGATGACGGTGTCCGGACAACCGTGCTGGGTGACGAGAACCGGTTACACCGGCGAGGATGGTTTTGAAATCTCCGTCCCGGTCCCGGGAACGTTGAAATTGGTCGAAGACTTGGTCGGCGACGCAAACGTTCGTTTGTGTGGTTTAGGCGCCAGAGATTCTTTGCGTTTGGAAGCCGGTTTGTGCTTGTACGGCAACGATTTGAGCGAAGAGACGACGCCGCCGGAAGCCGGTTTGACGTGGACCATCGGTAAAGCGAGAAGAGACACGTTTTCCTTTCCGGGTGGCGAAAGAATCCGCAAGCAAATTGAAGAGGGTGTCCCGCAAAGAAGAGTCGGGTTTGAGTTCTTGGAAAAAGGCGCGCCGGCGAGACAACACTCCAAAATCTTAGACATGGACGGCAAGGAAGTCGGCGAGATTTCCAGCGGCGGCTTTTCCCCGGTGTTGGGGAAGAACATCGCCATGGGTTACGTCCCGAAAGCGTTGGCCAAAGCCGGCACTGAAGTGCAAGTCGAAACCAGAGGCAAAAAGACGAAAGCAGTCGTGAAGAAGATGCCGTTCGTCAACACGACGTATTACAAACCGTAATAAAAAGATCTCGATGAAGAAGACGAAGACGAAGACGAAGAAAGAGAGAAAAGCGACAAAAAGAGTTTTTCGCCAAGAGCGCTCGCTTTCTTCTTTTCGTCATATCACCACTGCTTTTAGTGTTCTTGTTGTTGTATTCACATCCTTTGTTTCTACCACTACTCATTTTACTCCTTTTACTATGACTATCACTCCTACTGCTCCTACTACTATCATCATCATCATCAACAACAACACCGTGGGTGCTCAAATTGCCGATTTCAAAGCAATCAGCAGATCGGCAGCTATTTAAAATTTATTCAAAATCTCCTCATAATTAAAACGAGCGCGCTCGTTTTTCCTCGCCCTCGCTCCTCTCGTTTCACCTCGAAGCATACAACACGCGTATTACGATGACGACGATCGAGGCTCCGGAAGCGCTCACCGAGCAATTCCTCCATTTGTCTTTGCTAGAAGAGATTTTACCCGACGAGACGACGCTTTCGGACGATCAATCCGTCGCGATTTCAAACATTCTCGATGGCAAGAACTGCTACGTGTACGGCCCAGGAGGTACGGGGAAGACGGTGCTTTTGAAAACCGCGGTGCAAAGGTTACGGGAAGAGCAGAAGAAAAATGTCGCGGTGTGCGCGACGACTGGAATTGCGAGCGAATCGATCGACGGTGTGACTATTCATAGCCTCGCTGGGTGTGGAGTCGTCGAGAATATACACTTTCTCGGCCTCAAGGGAAAGGCCAACGAGACCCGAAGAGAAGTTATACAAGCGTACGACGTGCTGTTTATCGACGAGATTTCAATGTTGAGTGGAGAAATGTTCGATCGATTGAGCGAACATTTTGGAATCATACGCCAGAACACGACAAAGCCGTTTGGTGGGCTGCAAGTGGTCGTATTCGGCGATTTTCTCCAACTTCAGCCAATCCCAAAGTTGGGAGTTAATAATTCGCGTTTGAAAGCGGTGTGTCCGGCGATGATGTTAGATCGAGGATTGTGTTTTCAATCGTTCACGTGGGACATGTTGGAGTTCACGTTTTGCGAGCTAAAGAAAGTGTTTCGGCAGGAGGATGAGATATTTGCAAATTTGTTGTCTCGCGTGCGAAGAGGTGAACAACGAGCTGGAAATGAAATAGTTGAATACGTTGAGTCGCAGAGAAATATCGGAAGTGACGATATCCAACAATTTGAAATGAAGCTCTTTTCCAAGAATAAAGATGTGAACGCTTTCAATACTCTGAAACTAAACGAGCTCGAGACTGAAGCGCAGATTTATAAAGCGATTGACAGCGAAGAGCCGTGTGTTGATATCAGCGACAATCGATACAACGACTATTGTAAGAGTTTGAAAGGCAACTGGATGTATTTAAAAGAAATTCGAGCGGAAGAAATCGTCGAGCTCAAAGTTGACTGTGAAGTGATGATGTTATTAAACACTTCTGTCCCAGGAACTACTGCTAGTGATGGTGAGCCACGACGTTTGGCAAATGGTTCTCGCGGCAAGATTATAAAATTTGATATTCCTGATGAAGAGGCGATGAAGTCGCACGTGGAAAAGCTCGAAAAAGAGCCGGATGCCAATAAACATGATATCGATTTACTTAACAGGCAGCTCGACTGGGTCAAGCGCGCTGCTCAAAAGAAGCAAAAGATTCCGTATGTTTTATTCAAAGGTTTCGAGGAAGCGATACCGATACTCCCGATGGAATTCTCGTTTGATACCTCGGGTTTAGGAAAAAACGTTCGTCTTCAAATTCCAATAAAATTGGCGTTTGCGATTACGGTACACAAGTCGCAAGGTATGTCGTTGGACTCTTGTTCCGTAGATGCTTCGAATGTATTTGCTCCTGCGCAAGTTTACGTGGCACTCTCAAGATGTCGATCGGCAGCCGGTTTACAAATAGAAAACTTGAACTCGTCTAAAATCAAGGCGCCTCAGGACGCGCTCGACTTTTACGACCATCTTCGTGACCCAAATAAGTACCCTCCGAATACGCACAAGTGGTGGCAATACTCTCCGATGATGAACGAGAAGGAAAAGGCCGCGAACAAGATTTTGCGTCAGTATTACGAACCGATTAAGGACGAAAATGAAAATGGATGCTTCTCTGAGTTCCTTTCCGTGAAACATAATCGAATGGGAAAGCGAGCGGGGGATGAACTTCTTAACGAAGAACCCGACGCGAACTGGAAGTGCAAGGCGTGTAATAACAAGAGGCAGTATTCGCTCGAGTGCTGCTTTCTTGTGAGAGAACAAGTCGCCAGAGACTTCGATACAGACGTATTCCGTGAACCGTGGTCGCAAAGGAGAAACAGTTCGGTTCATACTCCACAGACGACGGAGCCGCCGAGCTCGTTACCAAGTCCCGATTGTGACGATGAAGATACAAGAATCGCGACGAGAACGAGGACAAGGAGTAGGTCAGAGGCT
>Ga0213863_10003342_pt1 | contig 11083 bp, 8 predicted proteins | sample PICome_8_FD_160128 | JGI IMG/M metagenome (GOLD analysis project Ga0213863, IMG submission 160128) | Coastal seawater microbial communities near Pivers Island, North Carolina, United States - PICO497 | ecosystem: Environmental > Aquatic > Marine > Coastal | place: USA: North Carolina | collected... | reverse complement strand
AGCAAGAAAAGATACTCTCCCTGCCAGCAAGGCCTATACCCTGCTGGATGATGCAGAGTTTATTGAGGAGCTCGCAGCGGCCTCTGTCGTCAGCGGGAAGACTGAGCTTCAAGCTCGAAAATACGCGCGCAAGTGCCTGACCGAAATGGCGGCGACCCCCAGTGAATCGTGGCTTGCGCCCGCTGCGCGGTTTGCGCGTTTCATTTACACGCGCAGCTACGAGAAAAAACTCGATATCAATACCGAGGTGTTGCAAGAGCTGCACGAGCTATCCCGCGACAACCTCTTACTGTTTCTGTGGTCGCACAAATCTCATATGGACAGCTTCGCATTTCTTGTGTCGTTATATGAAAATGATTTTAAGCCGCTGCCGCTCGTCTTTGCTGGCATCAATATGAACTTTTTCGGTTTTGGCACGCTGGCGAGGAAGGTCGGTTCTATTTTTTTGCGACGAGAATTTCATGACGACCCTATTTACAAACTTGTGTTTCGTCACTATATCGATTACCTCATTCGCAACCGGCTGCCGCTGACTTGGTCTATTGAGGGCACTCGCTCGAGGACCGGCAAGCTATCGCCGCCCAAGCTAGGCATTCTTACCTGGGTACTGGAAGCATGCGAGCGGCAAGACATGCAGAACGTTAAGTTCGTGCCCGTTTCCATTGCTTTCGACCGGATCGCAGAGATCGACGACTATGTAGCGCTTCAGCAGGGCCTGCCGAAGCGCAAGGAGTCACTACGTTGGTTTATGAACTACGTATTCGGCATGAAAGACCCCTACGGTAAAATTTATGTACGCTACGGTGAGCCCGTATCAATTAGCGATGTGGATGGTGCGTCTGTGAGCGGTGACGCGAGGGGATTAGAGAGCACCGACGGTGCCAGTGAGGGCCCCTCGCTCGCTACCCGAGTCGCTTTCGAAGTCTGCACCCATATTGAAAAGGTTACCCCAATCAAAGCCGCAGATGTGCTCACCATGGTGCTGCTGGGCGCAGATGGCAGGGCGCTAACCGAGGAGGAGGTTTATCGACAGGCGCGTGAGATTGCGCAGTTGGTGCGTGAGCGCGGCCTGCCATTGGCTCAAGGCTTCAGCTTGGAGGGTTTGCAGCAGGTTTCTGCTGTTCTGTTATCCATGCGCGGTTCGAAACTGGTGCGGGAGTTCGCCAAGGGACGCGTGCCTGTATACTATATTCCGGGTGACAGGCAAATCGCCGCCGCATACTATCGCAACACTATCACGCATTATTTTCTTGCCGCCGCAATGGGCGAGGTGGCTCTGGCTATCGGTGCTAACGATATCAGTATGACGCGGGAAGAGGATCTACGTGAGCGTGTCGAGAGTCTACGAGACATGTTCAAATTTGAATTTTTCTTCCGTCCTAAAGATGAATTTTTTGCGGAGGTGCTGCAGGAGACTGCTCGGCGTTATAGCGATTGGTCCGGAGGAGAAACCTCGTTGAAAAAGCAGTTGCGTCAGCACCCGCCGCGCTTCGGACACGCTATTTTACGTTCTATCGCCGAGGCCTACTATGTGTTGGCGGTTGCCTTGCACCTGTTGGGCGAGGAGCCTGTGATGGATACGAAAAAGTTCGCTGCGGATCTTCTGCAGCCAGGGCGCGAGATGCTTTTGCGGCGCCAGATCAACGGTGAGTCATCGATTTCCAGCGATCTGTATACCACCGGGCTGCAACTGGCGCAGCACCGTGGTCTGTTGGTCTCCAACGGCCATCATCTAGCCGCCCGGCGACAGGAATTTCTCGATGAGGTTTCCGAGGTGCTCACTGCGATTAACCTTTTGCAGGGCAACTACAATTCCGCCTGGTTTTCGTCATAGCGCATGTTTGCCTACCCTGCGGTGTCGGTCGGTGTGCTTCACGCGCGATGCGATAATTATTTCTTAATCGTAATATTACATGGGTATAGTCAATTTCCGAATGATCTAGCAGATTCAGATCATCGAAATTTGGTTGCTTGGCTGATCTGGTTGTCAGCTGTTCAACAAACGCTGTACACTCACCTCGAAGCGGAGAATTTTGAGTTTGTCTAAATGCTATCTCAAGCTATGAATAATTTAAAAATACACGCTGATAACCTGTTACGAAGAGATCGTTATCTCGACCGTCTCAATGCGCGTGTTGAACATTTTGCTACTAAACAATCTTCGCCGTCCAGACGGGTGATTGACGGCGCGAGAATGAGCAGCCCGGTCGATTTCGAGGTGCCCGAGGTTGAGGCGGCAAGCCTGACTGCAGGTATCGTGAAGCGAGCAATAAGAGATAAGGGTTGTCTTATTGTGCGTAACTTTCTCAATGAGAAAGAAGCGCAACAGATGCAATCCTACGTGGATTATTCCTTCAATCTGCACAGCAAGCCAGAGGATAAAATCAGTCAATACCTTCTGAAACAAGTGGAACTGGCGAAGGCCGTTGAGCATACCAAGGGTGATATCGCCAAGCATCGTGAGACTAATGAAACGTATACCGATACTACCAAAATAGCTCGTAAGCTTGGTCGCACGCTGGGACAGTCTAGCTCGCAGCTAACAGCTACAACGCCTATTATTATCGATAAAATTCTGGCGCTCTACGACCGCAAAGGGCTCAGAAACCTACTCAATGAGTATTTTGAAAACGAGCCCTGCGTATCCATTTACAAATGGGTTTTGCGTAAGGCTATGTCGCCGCCTGTGCCTATTGACTTTCATCAGGACGGCGCTTTTATGGGTTCCGGCATCGACAGCCTTAATCTATGGGTATCACTTTCCGATTGTGGTGGCGATAGCGATTCCCCCGGTATGGATTTTGTGCCGGTACGGTTGAAGAGTGATTTTGCAAAGGGTACAGGCTCGATGAACTGGACGGTCGCCGAGAGTGCCGTGCACGATGTGTATGGTGAGCAAGCCGTTGTGTCGCCGCGGTTTAACCGGGGCGACGGCCTGTTCTTCGATCACTTTTTGGTACACCGCACACAGCATGTCGCCGACTGCGTCAGAAATCGCTACGCGGTAGAAACGTGGTTTTTTGACTCCGTGAATTTCCCGAAGAATCAGATTCCAGTTAAGTGGTAAACCTGAATTTCGATATGTCTCTTGCGCATTCCAGGCAGATCAGTGCCACCGGCATCACAATACGCATGAGATAATGAACGCAACGGCCGCATTAGGCTACATGCACTAATATTCTTGTTGGTGCATATGCAAAGAGCCTAAGTGAATGTCTATACCAAGTCTGCAGGCTGCACAATGAAAAAAAATAGTATGAGCAATAGACGGCGGGTACTCAGGTTGTTTAGACAAGTCTACGGAGTGTTATCCGCACCGCTCGCGATCCTGATACTGACTTATTCGCGCAAGGTACATCGCAGTTACAGCATGGGTTGGCTCCGCCGTATTGGTCTTGGTTTTCGTTTTTGGTACAACTTTTCTCGGATGACGTCGGGCACCAACTGGCGAGCACATCTTGTGATTGCTATGCGGTTATTGGAGACATCTCCCGATGTGAAAGGTTGTGTGGTCGAGTGCGGGTGTTGGAAGGGTGGAGCGACTGTCAACCTATCCCGCGTCTGCGCTATTGTTGGGCGGGAGCTAAAAATCTACGATTCGTTTGAAGGTCTGCCCCCGCCTAAGCCCGGTGACTTGATTGCTGAGAGAAGCTTCAGTAATGGTTTTGTTGCCGGTGTTTTCGGCGGTGCTTTGGAAGAGGTGCAGGCTAATGTCGCCAAGTTTGGCGCGCCTGAAGCCTGCAGCTACTACAAAGGCTGGTTCGAGGAAACGTTACCACATCACGAGGGTGATGTTGTGTTGGCATTCTGGGATGTCGATCACTATTCCAGTCTGCACGACTGCCTAATAAACCTATGGCCTCATATTGTTGATAAGGGTTATCTTTTCATGGATGAGTATCGCGAGGTCGAATACTGTTCTGTGTTTTATTCCGAGAAGTACTGGGAAAAGTACTTCGAGTGTGCGCCGCCCGGTTTGATTGGTATTGGCACCGGAGTTCAGGTCGGTATGTTCTACACTGATCCCTCTGTTGGTTTTGGGTCATTGGGGTTGCTCTATGCGGATAGCATAGGATACACCCAGAAAGGGGTAAGGCGTTGTATCTGGGAATACTACCCGGACGAACGCGCTGGGAGCGATCAAGCTCAAGCGTCTAAAGCTGCGACAAGTGGCTAGCCTTCAATATCAAGCCTAATCGGGCCTGTCTGACGCCGGGTTGTATGGCTAAAAGCGTATTGCGGTCACCCTGACAAATACGCTTTCGAGTCGTGTCGTAGGTTTCAAACGAGCCAGTGAGGGGTCGAGCTCAAGCGTTTTTTCAGCCATCTTGATAACGATAACATCGACGGGAGGGCCGAGTCTGACGAAAATATTGCAAAGCGCTATCGGGCGTGGCCGCTTCGCTACAATGCACTTTTCCACAGTATGCAGCAATGGTGACACCAAGGTCACCCGGCTCAAAAAAAAGGGCCGCATTTCTGCAACCCATTGATGTAGATATCAAATATGGCTCCGCCTGCTGGGCTCGAACCAGCGACCCAATGATTAACAGTCATTTGCTCTACCAACTGAGCTAAGGCGGAACGGCGTTAACCGAAGCTGGCGTATATTAATGATGAGATGGGTTGGGGTCAATCGCTAATTGCGCGAGCAGCTGATGGTTCAATTTGGGCTGCATTTGGCCTCAGGCTGGATGATAATACAGGGCTGTTCAGACCAATCACCATAGGAATACCGTGGCCAGACCCTTCAAGGTACAGTCCAGTTTTAATCCCGCCGGGGATCAACCCGCTGCCATCGCGCAGCTTGTGGATGGTGCACGTGCGGGTTTAGCGGCGCAAACGCTACTCGGAGTAACCGGGTCTGGCAAGACATTTACCATAGCTCACGTGGTAGAGGCGATGCAGCGCCCTACCATTGTCATGGCCCATAACAAGACATTGGCAGCCCAGTTGTACGGCGAATTCAAGGAGTTTTTCCCCGATAATGCGGTGGAATACTTCGTCTCCTATTACGATTATTATCAGCCTGAGGCCTATGTTCCGTCGTCGGATACCTTCATAGAAAAAGATGCTTCGGTGAACGAGCACATAGAACAGATGCGTCTTTCCGCCACCAAGGCGCTGCTCGAGCGCAGCGATTGTCTCGTAGTGGCCACGGTCTCAGCCATTTATGGTCTGGGCGACCCCAATTCCTACTTCAAGATGCTTATCCATCTGTCACGGGGAGAAATCATCGATCAGCGGGACATACTGCGCCAGTTGGCAGAGCTTCAATACACGCGCAACGACACCGATTTCCGGCGCGGCACCTACAGGGTGCGGGGTGACGTCATCGACATCTACCCTGCGGATTCTGAACGCGAAGCAGTGCGTATCGAGCTGTTCGATGAGGAAATCGAGAGCCTCTGCTGGTTTGATCCTCTCACCGGTGCCGTAGAGAACCGGGTGGCCCGTGTGACCATTTATCCCAAGACGCACTATGTTACTCCTCGCGAGACGATGTTGTCTGCGGTTGAGCATATCGAGGAGGAGTTAAGCGGACGCCTCGTCCAGCTCAAGGATCTCAATAAGTTGGTTGAGGCGCAGCGTCTGGAGCAGCGAACCCGCTACGACGTTGAAATGATTCGAGAGCTGGGGTACTGCACGGGAATAGAGAACTATTCGCGGTATTTGTCGGGTCGCGCGCCGGGAGATCCGCCACCGACCCTGTTCGAATACCTCCCAGATAACGCCCTGGTTATTGTGGACGAGTCTCATGCCAGCATTCCCCAGATCGGCGGCATGTACAAGGGAGACCGCTCCCGCAAGGAAACTCTTGTGGAGTTCGGTTTTAGATTGCCATCGGCGCTGGATAATCGCCCTCTGCGATTCGAGGAATGGGAGCACCTTGCGCCACAAATGATTTTTGTGTCGGCCACGCCTGGTCCTTACGAACAGGACAAGGCGGGCCAGGTCGTCGAGCAGGTGGTCAGGCCGACAGGGCTTGTGGACCCTGAAGTAGCTGTGCGGCCGGCGGGCACGCAGGTGGATGATTTGTTGGGCGAAATTCATCAGGTGGTGGAGGAGGGCGACCGCGTGTTGGTGACAACCCTGACCAAGCGCATGTCGGAAGATCTCACGGAATACCTGGGTGACCACGGTGTGAAGGTGCGCTACTTGCATTCCGATATTGAGACAGTGGAGCGAGTCGAGATAATTCGCGACCTTCGGCTCGGCGTATTTGATGTGCTCGTAGGGATTAACCTGTTGCGTGAGGGATTGGATATGCCGGAAGTTTCTCTCGTGGCCATCCTCGACGCGGACAAGGAAGGTTTCCTGCGATCAGATCGTTCGCTGATTCAGACTATGGGGCGTGCGGCTCGGCATCTAAAGGGCAGGGCAATCCTCTATGCGGACAAAATCACCGGTTCTATGGAGCGAGCAATGGCTGAGACGAGCCGTCGCCGTGAAAAACAACTGGCTTACAATGAGAAACACAATATCACCCCGGTGGGCGTAACCAAGTCAGTTCAGGACATCATGGAAGGCGCACGACGTATGCCTACTCGTGGTAAGTCAAGGACGAAGCAGGCGGGAGAACCCAGGGCGGCCTATGGCGCCGAACTCGAAAAGCTGACTCCGGCAGCTCTGGCGCGCAAAATAAAGCAGTTGGAAAGTCAAATGCATGAGCATGCTATGAACCTTGAATTTGAGGAGGCAGCCGCTCTGCGAGACCAGTTGGCGGAATTGAAACAGGCCGTATTTGTTAGTTGACAGCGCTTAGCAATGCAACACGCAGGCACATTGCAGCAGATGATGGTCATGATGATGTTGTTTTTTTGACTGCTGATTTGGTAGCCAAACAGTAACGTCCGACAGTACCGATTATCCAGCATTCGTTCATCATGAGGGCTGCCAAATAGGGACACTACCCGTATTGTGATTACAGGGATGAAAAGCAACCGGCAGGCAGTCCCGGAGAGCAGATGACGTCGCTCGTTTTTCTGCGTTGCTGCAATCAAATTTACCCTCGAAACGGGCTTTTCATTGGCCGCTGTTTCGGGCAATATGCGGCTCCACTCGACCTGCACGTGGCCTTTGGTAGGGGCCACCACTGATAGAGGAATATACAATGCCTGTAATTACCTTGCCGGACGGCAGCGAACGTTCGTTCGATAACCCTGTTTCAGTGCACGATGTTGCCGCTAATATTGGTCCTGGCCTCGCCAAGGCCGCCTTGGCTGGAGTGGTGAACGGTCGAGAAGTCGATACCTCGCATGTGCTTGAGAGCGATGCTCAGTTGGCGATTATTACAGACCGTGACGAGGCCGGATTGGAAGTCATTCGCCATTCCACCGCCCACCTTTTGGCGATGGCCACGCAGGAGCTGTTTCCCGGCGTACAGGTGACGATCGGCCCTGTGATCGATGACGGTTTTTTTTACGATTTTGCTACCGGACATGCGTTTACCCCAGAGGACCTGGAGAAAATCGAGACGCGTATGGAAGAGCTGGCAGCAGATGACCTGCCCGTTGAGCGTATCGTGGTCAGCCGCGAGAAAGCCGTGGAATTGTTCCGCAATATGGGCGAGCACTACAAGGTTCAGATCATTGAGGACTTGCCCGAGGATGAGGAGATCACACTCTATCAGCAAGGAGCCTGGATGGACTTGTGCCGTGGTCCGCATGTGCCGCGCACTGGCAAGCTCAAGGCCTTTAAGCTGACCAAAGTGGCCGGCGCCTATTGGCGAGGTGATTCCAGCAATGAAATGTTGCAGCGTGTTTACGGCACGGCCTGGGCGAATAAAAAGCAGCTTAAGCAGTATCTGACGCGAATAGAAGAGGCGGAAAAGCGGGATCATCGAAAAATTGCTCGCAAGCTCGACCTGTTTCACGTGCAGGAAGAGGCGCCCGGAATGGTGTTTTGGCACCCTGCTGGCTGGAGTATCTACCAGACTATTGAACAGTACATGCGTGGTGTGCAGCGAGATAGCGGTTATCAGGAAATTCGGACACCTCAACTAGTCGATCTGTCCCTTTGGGAGAAATCGGGTCACGCCGACAAGTTTGCCGACGATATGTTTATGCTGGAATCGGAAGAGCGGAATTTCGCCGTGAAGCCGATGAATTGCCCCTGCCATGTTCAGGTGTTTAACCAGGGACTGAAGTCCTACCGCGATCTGCCCCTGCGTCTGGCAGAGTTTGGCTCCTGTCATCGCAATGAGCCCTCCGGCTCCTTGCACGGCATTATGCGGGTTCGGGGTTTTGTGCAGGACGATGCTCACATTTTTTGCACCGAGCAACAAATACAGCCAGAAGTGTCTGCTTTTATCGATGTTCTTCATGCGGTTTACGACGACTTTGGCTTTAAGGAGGTCATTTATCGTCTCTCGACGCGTCCTGCGCAGCGAGTGGGCACGGACGCGGACTGGGATCGGGCTGAAAAGGCGCTGGCCGACGCGCTGGATGCCCAGCAACTGCCTTGGGAAGAGCTGCCCGGCGAGGGGGCCTTCTACGGCCCCAAAATCGAATTTTCTCTCAAGGACTGCATCGGGCGGGTCTGGCAACTGGGTACTATCCAGGTCGATTTCTCTATGCCAGGGAGGCTGGACGCTCAATACGTGGCGGAGGATGGCACCCGCCAGGTGCCGGTAATGTTGCACCGCGCTATCTTGGGTTCTTTCGAGCGTTTTATCGGAATTTTGATCGAGCACTATGAGGGAGAATTTCCTCCGTGGCTGGCTCCAACGCAGGCAGCGGTGCTCAATATCACCGATAAACACGCCGAATATGCCAGGAAAGTGGAAGAATCGTTGAAAAACAACGGCTTTCGGGTCATTTCGGACTTGAGAAATGAGAAAATCGGCTTTAAAATCCGCGAGCACACAATTCAGAAGGTTCCCTACCTGTTAGTGGTAGGGGACAAAGAAATGGAATCACAGACGGTGGCCGTGCGTGCCCGTCGTGGTGAGGACTTGGGGTCAATGGATCTCGATGCGTTTACTGAGCGCCTTGCCAACGATGTTGCACGTCACGGTCGCATTGCATTGGAGAATCAGGATTAAGAAGGACGGCAAGGGCGCCAAGAAGGCGCTCATCAACGACCAGATCACAGCAGACCCTGTTAGATTGGTAGGGGCTGAGGGTGAGCAAATAGGTATTGTTGCGCTGAGCGAAGCTCAGGCGGCGGCGGAAGCTGCAAGCATGGACCTCGTACAGATCGCTGAGTCAGACCCTGCTGTCTGTAAGCTGATGGACTACGGTAAGCATGTCTTTGAGATTAAGAAGCAGAAGGCCGCTCAGCGCAAGAAGCAGAAGCGTACGCAAGTAAAAGAAATGAAGTTTCGTCCAGGGACGGAAGAGGGAGACTACCAGGTAAAACTACGCAACCTGACACGTTTCCTTGAAAACGGCGATAAGGCCAAAGTCACCCTGCGGTATCGCGGGCGTGAAATGGCTCACCAGGAAATCGGCATGGAGCTGCTCAAGCGAGTAGAAGCTGATCTGGTCGAACTAGGCGCTGTCGAGCAATTTCCAAAAATGGAAGGCAGACAGCTCACAATGGTTATCGCTCCCAAGAAGAAGACTTAGTGGCCTGTGAATGCCCTGGTCTCTTAAACATTTAATGACGCAAATGCGGAGTATTTAATTATGCCTAAAGCAAAAATTCACAGCGGGGCTGCCAAGCGATTCAAAAAAACCGCCGGCGGTTATAAGCGCAAGAGCGCCCACAAGAGTCATATCCTGACCAAAATGACGACCAAGCGTAAGCGACAGCTGCGCGGTACCTCTATGATCCATAAGAGTGACGAAGTACTTATCGATCGTATGTTGCGTGCTAAATAACCGGTTATCAGACAGTAAAGGAGAAGACGAATGCCTCGCGTAAAACGTGGTGTGGTGGCAAATCGCCGTCACAAAAAGATATTGAAGCAGGCCAAGGGTTATTACGGTGCACGTAGCCGGATATTTCGGGTAGCAAAGCAGGCGGTCACCAAGGCCGGACAGTACGCCTACCGGGATCGCCGTCAGCGCAAGCGCCAGTTTCGCGCACTGTGGATTACACGCATCAACGCCCAATCCCGTGCCAATGGCCTGAGTTACAGCCGTCTGATCAACGGCTTGAAAAGGGCCAATGTACAGCTCGATCGCCGTGTTTTGGCCGATTTGGCGGTGCACGATAAGCCGGCTTTTGCAGCGATCGTGGAGCAAGCGAAGGCCGCGCTGGTCTAAGCCCACCCTCACCGCGAAAGCGGTTCGCTGGCTACAGGTAATACAATAAAGGGAAAGGGCGGTGCTCTTTCCCTTTTTTTTTGCAGCGGGTGCAGCAAGATGCAGTGCCCATAAATAAAGTAGAGCGACTAGCCGTCTCATTTGGACGAGTTCAGAGACTGATTAAATGGAAAACCTTGAAAAACTTGCTGAAGAAGCCAGAGCTGCGATTGCGGCAGCGGAAGGCGGTAGTGCGCTGGAACAGCTGCGAGTCGAGTACCTGGGCAAGAAAGGACAGGTCACGGCTTTGCTTAAGGGGCTTGGCAAGCTTTCCGCCGAGGAGCGTCCGGAAGCGGGTGCACGCATCAATGTCGTAAAGCAGGAATTGCAGGATCTGATAGGCGAACGCAAGCAGGTACTGGAAGTGGCCGCCGTGGCTGCGAGGCTTGCGGAGGAAGTAATTGACGTTACTCTGCCAGGTCGGGGCCAGGGCACGGGCGGAACCCATCCTGTGACACGAACTATTGAGCGCATGGAGGACTTTTTCAGTGCGATCGGTTTTGAGGTGGTAGAGGGCCCCGAGATCGAAGACGACTACCACAACTTCGAAGCGCTCAATATCCCGGCACACCACCCCGCACGGGCCATGCACGATACTTTCTATGTGGATGAGCACACGGTATTGCGGACCCATACTTCACCGGTGCAGGTGCGTGTGATGGAAAACAGCGAACCGCCTCTCCGTGTGATTTGTCCAGGACGGGTATACCGCTGTGATTCTGATCTAACTCACAGTCCCATGTTCCACCAGGTTGAGGGGTTATTGATTGATGAGCATTCCACTTTTGCGGATCTCAAGGGACTGATCGAGGAATTCCTGCGGCAGTTTT
>Ga0213863_10003339_pt1 | contig 11086 bp, 7 predicted proteins | sample PICome_8_FD_160128 | JGI IMG/M metagenome (GOLD analysis project Ga0213863, IMG submission 160128) | Coastal seawater microbial communities near Pivers Island, North Carolina, United States - PICO497 | ecosystem: Environmental > Aquatic > Marine > Coastal | place: USA: North Carolina | collected... | reverse complement strand
GGGAGACGTGGTAAAATAAGCAGCTTCGATGCTCTTTGCCACACAACACCAGTATGTCATAGTCTGCCCATTCCTTTGTGTTTCGCGGTAAATGCTTTGCCGAACACCCAGACCCAAGTTGGAAATGATATGCTCTTTTTACCTTACCTTTTTGCAATAAGTATGAGGCCGTCTTTACTTGTATCCTCAATATAGTATTGTCGCTATTGGAAATAGCCACACCGTCAATCTTATCTTGCGCCGCAGGCGCGTAAGCCCAGCCCATAGACAATATTGCCCCGGCAGCAAAATGCTCCCCAATCAGGCCAGTGCGTGTTTCACTCATCTAAGCCCAATGGCTCCGGCTGTTGTCACCATAACTGCGATGAATAAACCTACCACAACAACCGCCAAAGCGAAAACAGCTAAACCTATTTTAAAGTTCTCAACCATTTCATTGTGCGCGATGGCGGCTTCTCTCTGAGCTTTTAGCCGCGCCTCTTTTTGCTGTCGCAGCGCTTCATTGTGGTGATTGATGATCTCTTGCCAAGTGCTTGGCTGGTCTGCTGGTTTAGGCCAGCGCATGTTAATCATCGTGGCTATCTGCTGCATCTCCTCGTTGAGCCTCTTGGCCTCAAGCACCGCGTCAATGCTGCCCTTGAAAGTAATGTCGCCAACGCCTGATTGCTTGTTGCGCTCCTCGTTTAGTTTTTTTTGAGCCGAGAATAACGTGCCGATCTGCTCCGACAAATCAGCCACAGATTGCACGTCATTAACCCTAGCTTTTATAAAGGCTATCGCATTTGACGCGGCGCTGACCGCCATAAGGGCTGTTGAAATAGGCTCCATTAGGATAGCATCCCTTTGCGCAATGGTTTACATTTCCAGCTAATTGGCATTAGGCCGTGAGCCATTTCGCCAATGTCTCTTGCCATCTCCATAGCGCGTTCTCGGCAGGCCTCTTGTGTGGGATAAACCGGCCCGCGAGTGTCGTGAAATTCGATGCAATCGGTGGGGTTTGCTATTGCACAGGCTAATACAATTGCCTTAAACATCTTTCCGCAGAGCCTTGCGGATGCGGATAACAAGAAGCACAATACCAACAAGACCAGCAACCAGCGTTACCCACTCGTTTAGAGCGTGTAACCAAACTGGGCTAGTGATTGCACCGGCTGCTAAAGCTATGTCGGTATGTGCATCGTTGTCCATTAACCGTTGTCTCCAGATGTTATGCTTGTGCCACCAGAAACATCAATGCCAGTAGCCGTATTGTGGGTTTGGTTACCATCAATCGTAATGTTGCTACCATCAATATCCATTGCGGTATCACCGGAGTTAATACCATAAATTGAATTGCCAACAATTGTTCCGTAATTGGTTCCAACACCAATTTCAAAACCAGTGCCGCCAGCTAATTTTACAACATTGTTGTTAATGGTAAAAAACTGGATTGCCTTTGAATTGCTGCGGTGTAGATAAATACCATAGGTATCGGTCTCATCAATCGTGTTGCCAGAAATCACTAAGTTGCTGATTGTTTCTTCGTTGGCGTGAACCTCAATGCCGTATTCAAAATCGCCGTTCAACTCCATCATCGCATTATTGCTGATGATCAATGACCTCAGTTGATTGCCATTGCTGTCTCGATAATTACAAATAATTCCTCGACCACCTGTCCTCATATTTTTAATTGTGTTGCCAGTAATCACAGCAAACTTTTCACGGTTCGGGCCTTTAGCCGCAAAGACGGTAATGGCTGTGTCGTATGACCTGTCGATCATGTTGTTGCTGATGACGCAGCTACCGCCTCGATAGTTGATGCCATTTTGACCTGATGACAGCCCAGCATGATCTCCAGCCGCAATATAATTTTCTGTGATTATGTCGTCACAAGTTCCCTGATGAGCATCAATAGCTTGCTCGACTGATCCTCTAAAAGAACAGCGTGACACTTTTGTGCCTCTCGACACAAGATCACCACCACCAATTGCAACGCCGTGTTTGCAGAAAATAAAGTTGCAGTTGTCTACAACACAGCCATAGCAACCATCAGTAAATGTCACACCATAACCCAAGCCAGTGTTATCATGCTCAAGGAACTCACAACTCTCGACACGAGCATTGATACTTTCTGCAATTCGCACACCACGGTTTTGCCATTTCTCTGTGCGTACATTCCTAACAATAGCATTGCGTGTGGATTGTAGATTGATTGCTGTAGTTCTGTTTGTGTTATCGTTGTTGCCAATCAAACGCAAATTTTCAATCACCACATTTTCATGCGGTGTCATTACGTCAACAACACCAGTTGAAGATGTGTAGGTATCTTCAGCCGCAGCTTGTAGAGTAAATTGAGTTGCGCTGTCAATGCTGCGGATGACAGCATACTCACTTTTCTTTGTTGAAGTCTCATCAACGCCATCACCAAAATCTACATTTGGGTCACGCAGATAAATTACATCATTTGCAGCTAAGTTAGTTGTGCTTACAACAGTAATCTGGTGGTTGCCTCGGCTTACTGTGGCATTGATGTCTGCCTGACTTGTGGAAATCCCACTAGCTAAGAACAAACCAACAGAGTTATCTGCTGGGGTTTGACCGCCGCCGGTTGATACCTGATTGCTAAAATCAAATGTACCATTTCGGATTGTCATGTTCGCGTAAATGGTCAAGCTGGTGTCGATGCGGTAGGTCTTGTCGCCAAGTTCTAGGATGCCGCCGCCAGCCGCATTGATAGCATTGATTGCGTTCTGCATCGCAGTGGCATCATCAGTTGAGCCATCGCCAACCGCACTATAATCCGCTGGTATGTATGTTCTGGTATACGCTCGGAGGCTGGCATCTAAGCCAGTCTCATCAATCAAGCCCTGCGATACTTTAGTAAGTGCCATTAGCCTGCCTCCAACGCCGTAATCCGCGCCTCTAACTCTTTTATGGTTGCCACTAACAATGGGACAATTTTTGCTTGATCTATTCCTTGATAATCAGGAATAGAACGTATACCCATAACTGCTGGTGTGACTTCGTTGCCATCGTCATCAAACACCGCTGGCGTAATTTCGTATTCTTCATCTTGCATACCATCTTTGATCCCAGTAACAGCTTCTGGCACATGAGCTTGAAGCTCGTGCGCTAGAAAACCATCGACAGTTTTGGTGGTATCAGCAATGAAGTTAAACCGTACGGGGTTGAGTTGCTTAAGGCGATCAGTCGCGCCACTGATTGCAGTTACATTTTCTTTGAGTCTGTAGTCACTAGACGTAACGTAAGCCACGCTTGTTCCATCGCCGGTAATCTTACCTACATTTGCGCCGTTACGATAAAACAGAATAATGTTTCTGCTGCTGGTGTCTGCTTCAGATCGGTTGATCTGCATAACCTCTTGACCAGTTGCAGCTATCTTTGTTCTGCCGCCAGCTTCAACATAAACGCCAGCATCGCCAGCATCGTTTAGATCAGTTTCAGTAGTTCCAATAAGTAACCCGCCATTAGCAGGGATACGCATTTTTTCAGAAGGTGCGCTATTCTGGCTTGTTGATGTAAAGAAAGCCATCTCGCCTTGTGGATATTGACCATTGATTTGCGCCTGTGGGAATTGAGCCACGATGCTTGCGCCAGCATAGTTCGGCGCACCGTCACCATCTTCTCTTGCAAAATGTAATCCAGCGGTATTGTTTGCAGTACCATCGCCATTTGCAATTACCAATGCTGCGTTGGTATTCCCGCTAATACTCGTTGAACTGCTATTGCCGGTTACAACCAATTTTGCGTTGCCACCAGCGGTATTGAACAAAGCAGTTTCATCTGTGCCTATGCCAACTCTGTCATTTGTTCCATCAGCAAAAATTAAATGAGTATCGTTGTCACCCTCAACCCGAAAGTTAACAGCCGCGCCGCTTTCGTTTATAGTTACTGCGCCATCAAGACCAACGGCAGATGCAGTAAGAGTTCCGTCAACCGTTACATCGTTGAAGGTTGGGTTTCTTCCAAATATACCGCCAGTTTTTTTGATGGTCATTATGCGTCCTCCGCACCAGAAAAGTCATCTAGGGTTTTGAGATGCAAGTAGGCTTGCTTAATAAAGTTGTCTGAGCCATCAGTAACGTCAGGCACAAAAGAAATAAATTTTGTTTTAAATGCTGGCCTGTCTGCGTTAAAAGCACCCTCGCTTTGATAATAACTAACAGCAGCTTGGGCAAAATCTTTTTTGCATTGCAGACTGTCAACTCGTATGTAAGCCGCTGACACAGCAACGTCTATGCCGTGTGCAGAACTGTAATTTGTTGCCATTGAAAGAGCCATCTCTTATCTCCTATACTTCATAATAGCGCATACTAGGCGCAGATGAATAAGTTACCTTTAAATACATTCCACGCGGTAAATTAAATATGCCGTTTGCTACACCAACATCATAATATGTTGAGCCATCGTGAGAAATTTGCGTGTTAGCTGTAAGTGTACCAGCTTGAACAATTACTTGTTGATCTCTTAACAAAGTATTCTGATGAACAAATGGTGAGGCTCCAACAGATATTGCAGTTGATGCGGCAATAGGCTTTGCACCAATCCATTGATTAGATGTTTTGTTTGTTGCTAAGTTATTATAAGCAGCGGTTGAACCTTGCAACAAAGAACTGATGATTGTGCAGTTAGCAGCGGATGACTGCAACACAAGACCATAAGTTGCATTGGCATTTTCGTTGGCAATTTTTAGAACAGCTTGATCCTCAAAAACATTAAAGTCTGAGCTTGCGCCGCTATTGCTGTTTGAAACAATTTGGTATGTATTACCAGACGCAGTTGCTGCGTGTGCGGATGTTGTTCCTATTTGAACGCCAACGCCTGTTTGATTGTGAACATGTTGACACTTGATGTAGTTATTAGCGAAGGGTTTGTTTGCTGCGCTGTTTTGTATCCAGATACCAGCAGTCGTTGATGCCGTGTTTTCTTGGTTAATCTCATCAAAAATAAATGTACTGTTTACAATTCCATTGTTTGTCGCGTGTAACCCTGATGTTGGAACAAATCGCACAACAGCCCCAGCGTCATTGGCTTGTGCGCTGTTGTTAATGTTTACTACAGTTGTAATGTGGAAACTACTGTCAACGATTTGATGTACAAATGTATCAAGTGGGCAAGAATTGGTTGGCTCAAAAACCAAAGCAGTACCAGTGCCGCCATTGACAATCTGGCAACCCTGCAACCTCACATCAACCATCATACAACTATCAAAAGTCACACATGAATTAGTACCAATGCCACTGGTAAAGTTTAAAGTTACTGCGCCAGAGGTAACCTTCTTGCCTTGCATTGATGGAAACGCAAGAGTGGTTGAGAGATTGTAAACAATCGCCCCGCCTGTTGAGGCTTCACCGCCGACAATGTGTAAATCAAAGTCACCCGATCCAGCGGTTCCATCACCACAAGCATAATCAACTGCTTCTTGTAACCCAGATGTAGTGCTTGACGTAACATCAAGCCAAGTGCCATCGGGCTTTAATACATTAGAAGCGTTAGTGACTGGCGGGAACACGGTCACAGTATTGGGTCTGGCATTGCTTAAAATCTGTGGCTGCAATGTGCCATCCAACTTTATAACACCCGCACCGTAATATGTTTTGTCAAGCGCAAGACTATTAACTACATATGTGCCAGCCGGAACATGAATAAACGAACTGGTTGCTGCTTCAGCAGATGTAAATGCTGCGGTGTCGTTAGTGGTGCCATCACCAGTCGCACCAAAGTCTTTGACGCTAACAACATCTTGCAGCTTGCTCTCTACTGTGCGTGTCTGTGCGCCTGCGCCGCCTTGGTTGTAGTTCACATTCCCGCTATCACCGTCAAGATTATCAATGGCATTACCAATGATAACCTCGATCTGTGAGTTAAGCGGTGGAGCCTCGGTGAATGTCAGGGTAAGACCAGACACAGAGAAGCTAGACTTTAGCTGGTAAACGCCATCAATGTATACTTGTGCGTTGTTCTTTGATCCGGCCTCTACAGTGGTCGTGAAAGCTGTCTGAGAGCCGTTGCCAGTGAATGTGTTGTTGGTAAAGTTAGCACCGACTACTGCGCCGCTAACAAGGGCTGATGCGCTTTCTACAGCTACATTGCCAGAGCTATCGAACTTGAGGATTTTGTCGGCGCGAGCGGCAGCGGCTGGCAATACGTTGTCGCCAGTGAAGCTGTCAAAAACAGGGAACTTAATCGAGCGATCAACGCGCTCGTCAATCTGCTGCTCAAAGATAATGTTGCTGTCGAGTTGCTCATTGAGGCTAGACGCAAGCAAATCACCGGCAGTCACAAAGTCTGTCGTGCGCTCAATGTCTCTAGCGCCGATAATGATGATCGTGTCATTGGCCGTTGGGGTTGACGGCACGTTGCCGCCAGTGATGATGGTGACGCTGCCAGTGCCATTGGCATTGATCGTGACTGTGTAATCGCTGGAGAGCGTCAGCGCGGTCTGGTTGAAATAGACGCCAACGTCAGCTTGGTCGATGATCTCAAACGAAAACGCATATGGCCCCAGCCCGGCAGAGCCAGTGTAAACCACGCGGCGCGTAATTGCGTTAATGTTATAGTCAGCCATATGTTTGCCTCATCTCAATGCTGGGATTATATCAGTTAATGCGTGCCGCATCAATTTTTGCTTTTAAGTCTGGATATTCTTCTTCAAGAACCTCACGCGCATCACGCCGTCTAGCCGACAGAATATTTCGCAACTCATCTAATTTGTCATTGTCGCCGCCTCTTCTGTAAGCCTTTCCAAATATTTCTGCCTTCAATTCATCTTGCAAAGTCTGGCCTTTTTTGTAGCCAGCATCACCGGGCATAAGGCCAGAATAATCGCTCTGTGCGGTTAGCACTATCCATCTATTGTATTCCTCTGCGCTTAACTTTACGCCGTCAATTGTCTTTTGTGGCATCGTTAAGCCATCACCCAAGCGCATCAATTCCTTGTCAACGCCCTCATATTTTGCATCTTTAATTCTGACAGGGTTGATCATTTCCCAGCCAACGCCAGCGCCAGCCTTTAGTTGCTCGCCCCAAAGGTTGAGACGTGGCGGCACCTTATCGCTAAAAAATGGGTTTCGATCCATTGCTTTTTGTAGGGCAAGATAGAAACCACGCTGCGCCGCGTTGATTTCGTTAATGTCGGCAAAGCGCTCCGACAATATTCTTGTCTCGCCAACGCCCGGCTCTTGCACTCTCTCAACGCCAGCCATAAAAGATGACACAGTAGGCACAGGCGACAGCGCAACCTCTGTTGCCCTTTTGGCTAAAAACTCAGAAAGCCTCTCTGCCACGGCCTCGTTGTCTGTTCCTGCATTACTAAATATCGCGCCCAGTTCAGACACGCCTTGCAAGAATGGCATCTCCATCGAGTAATTAAACAAGGCCAGTCCGGCGTGGGCGGCGAGGTCTGCTAATTCTTCCTTGTCGTCTGAAAACTGAGAGTAGTATGCGTAATCAGAGGACATCGCCAGCAATCCAGACAATGGGTCAAAGCGCGAATAAGTGTAACTTTTATACGAACCATCTTCTTGCTTGATATTAACGCTAAAGTCTTGAAGCCCCAGCCGCTGCCGTGCTTCATTAGCCTCTTTGTCTGCCAGTGGGCTTCCTGTAACAATGATGTCATTGTCTGGCGTGTTGAGGCCAAACGCATTAAATGCAAACGCAGAAACTAACGCAGTGCCTGTGGCAAATCTGCCAAACGCTAGGTCAGCTTCTCTGCCGCCCTTGCTGTACATATCGTAAAATGTGTGAGCAATAGCAAATGGAGACCGTCTAAAAGTCTGTTTCATTACATTTGTTGGCGTCTTAAAGAATGGTATAGCCACTAATTTTGTTAGCGGGTGAGACATCATAGGCTCTAGCTTTGCCGCGTTTTTTCCTAATTCAGATTGGAACGTAACTTCTTTAGACATATCTGCGGCTGTTTTCTTGATTGGCTTTGGCGGGTTTGCCATAATCCTCGCATACTCCTCAGCCATAGCCAGACGCGCCTCATCGGGCGTTTTGCCGCTGTCAATAGCCACATCATAAGCGCTTAACCCACGCAAGTGAGCGGCCTTTTTAATTTCCGCTTGATACTGGATAGCCTTAAAAAACTCATCTTCCGCAGTCAGAAAACGAAAACCCATTCTATTGTAAATGCCAAATGTATTAACAGCGCCAGTCCAGATGTCGCCCTTGCGATACATATCTAAAACTTCACCAAAGTCGTCTGTCGTGCCAATGGCGCGTCTAGTGCGAACATCTATCTTGGTTCCCTCAGACAACGGTTCGCCGCGCTTGAGCGACTTTGCGCCGACAATAGCCGCGTCAATAAATCCACTTATTAATGCGGAAAGCTGTATAAAAGATTCTCTAAATTGCACCCTGTCTTTGTTGCCGGTGATTGATGACCGAGCCAATCCAAAGGAAGCGGCGACAGCTTCTTCTGCACCTTTATAAATAGAGAATGTCGCGTTGCCGCCAATATTTACGGCGTGAGATACGGGTAAGGTTAAAATAGAGTTTGTGTAAGTCTCGGCTAAAAAATCCAATCCCTTGTCGTACCAAGTGCGCTGCAAGAACTTAGCCTTGCCCGGCCCCTCTGGTATAGATATTAACGCGCTCAAGAAACGCTCGTCATCAATCAGCGCCTCGTCTGTAAGTACCGCCTCAAGTTCCTCGCCGCGTGATGTCGTGAGGCCAGTTCTTTGCGCCTCACGCATAGCAAACTGAGTACGGCCAGCCTCTGACACCTCGCCGGATATTTGAGCGTAAAGCATCGCCTCCATTTGCGCCGCCCTTCGCGCTGTCGCAATTGCAGCGGCGCGGCTCTCTGGGTCATTTAGCCTTAGTGCATTTTCGGCTAGGCGCTTTGTTCTCTTGCTTAATTCCTGCGCTCCAATAAGGCCAGCCAGAATATCCTCGGCTCGCACAACTTCTTTGCGACCGGGGCGGATAAACTCGCGCACAATATTGTCGATGCCCTTTTCCTCGGCCATCTTCAACAGGCTCTCGTAACTGATTGTGCCTCGCCGGACAGTCTCAAAGAGATCGGCGTTGTCGTCTTTAATCTTTTGCAAGTAAGCGGCCATATCAATGTCGCCAACAGCCTCGGAGATTGCTGGCAGGTTCAAGCCCTTGGTGTATTTTTCTGCAATCCCCAAGGTAGCGGCTAGTTCTGTTTGCTCGGCTGGCGTTGCCTGACGCACGATGATATCTTCGCCCACCTGCTCCATTGCCTCTGGCGATGCCATAGGCGTGGCACGTTGCTCTGCCGTCTCAATGCGCTTTTGTGCCTTCTTGGCAAGTTCTACAATAAAGTCAATCTTGCCACCAGCCACCTGCACCGGCTCTTCAACAGTGCGGATTTTATCTTCCTCTGGCACTTGTTCCATAGAAGGCGGCGCAATAATTCCGGGGTCAATGTCCTGCACGGCCTCTGGCTGCACAAACTTTACCTGCTGGAAATCACGCTCGGCGCTGTCCTGCTCAATAAGCGCGTTTAGGTCTTTAGGTGCTATTGGCATTATTTATCCTTCGTTTTCTACACCATCTTGCAACGGTGTCGGAACTTTACTCAGCCCCTTTAGCGCTTGGTAAAACTGCGCCCTCTGGGGTTGCGTTTTCATAGGCTCTTGCGGCCTCATCGAGTTTTGATCTGTTGACTTCTGTTCTTTCATACCAAGGTACATCCGCTTTTTCTGTTACTTTAAATCCTTTTGGAACAATACCAGATCCGGGCTTTTTAACAAAAGCTAAAAACTCTTTAGCTCGCTCTGGCGTCATATGGACAAATGACCCATCTGATAGTGGGTATCTTTGTACCGGCCCAGCCTCGCCTCTGATATATCTAAATCCTGATGCAAACTCATCTGTCTTGCCCTCAGTTACACCTTTGCCAATTGGGGTGCGCTCGCTAATTGCTTGCAAAGTTGAATGGCTAACAACTTGCTCGCCTTCAATAACCCAGCTCTCCCAGTGGAACCGGCCAAGGCTCGCATCTTGCGGGCGGCCAATCATTTCATACGCCTGTTGTATGTTTGGTCGCATCGCATCCTCAAGAGCCTCAGTTACAAGCAACCCTCTTGGGCCTTTAAAGATGCCGTTCAATCCTTCGCCAGATTTGCCAATCCCATCATAAATGTTTTCGCCGCCAAACCTGCCATCATCCCAAAGATGCCGCCCTTGGATACGATCCATAACCAATACATCATCGCGACCGGCAACCAACAAAATAAAGCTAACGACTTTGTTATCAATGCCAGCGCTTTCTGTCAGCGTCATAAACTTGCGGCGAATTTCTTTTGCCGGAATATCTGGATCAGATACCATATCATGCACAATTTCTAGCACGGTTTGGTTTGAGCCTTCTGGACGTTTAGCAAGCTCAAACAACAACTTTCCAGCAGCGTTTACGTTCATTGTTACCTGTTTGCCGGGCGACCCTTCTGGCAAAGATTTCTTCATGTTGTCTTTCCAGAAATCCAAATCAGCTTGGTCAAATGTGCCGTTTACAACTTTCTCCATCATAGGCGCAGCGTCTTGCATAATATCAATAAACGCGGCCTCTTGCTGAACTGGGCCAGCGCCGCGTGACAAGATACCCCACACAAACAAATCAGCAGTCATGCCGGGGTCAGCTTGCCCGCCCTGATACATATTGCGGATCTCAGACACAAACGCAAAACCCTCATCAACGCCAGCCTTTAGCTCTGGCGTTAACGCTTGCAATTTTTCAGCGATCTTTTCTGGTGACCGGCCATATTCAATAGCTACCATTGGCGGGTGCGGTATATAGCTGCCACCCATTGTTTCTTGTGCAAACTTTTGCCACCCGGCAACAGACTTAGCCGCATCCGGGTTATTGGCTAGCGCTGCGTCAATGTTTGGCAGCACGGCTTCTTTGTTGCCTTTTGGGAATGCCTGCACAACTGGTGTAATAGCTTTTTCCCCGGTGCCTTCAATCAATAGTTTTGCAGGCGTCTTGTGTCCACGCGCCGTTTCGGGGGCAACCTTTATAACAGGCTCAGGCTCTTTACCCATCAGCTTCTGCGCACCAACAATAGCCTCGTCAATAGGTGCCATAGGATCGACATTCATACCAAGC
>Ga0213863_10003338_pt1 | contig 11087 bp, 8 predicted proteins | sample PICome_8_FD_160128 | JGI IMG/M metagenome (GOLD analysis project Ga0213863, IMG submission 160128) | Coastal seawater microbial communities near Pivers Island, North Carolina, United States - PICO497 | ecosystem: Environmental > Aquatic > Marine > Coastal | place: USA: North Carolina | collected... | reverse complement strand
CTCTCGATCGTTTGCAGTTACCCCTACGGATGGGCCATCGACGGGGGTGTCGGTGGTGCCAATACAAGTCTTAGGTCCCATTGGGATAACAAAAAATAGACGGCCATCACTGGCAAAAAACGTCAAGACTTTAGCCGCGTCAGTCACGCGATCAACGATAAGGTGAATACCCTTTGACAACACATGTCGGTGCTCTGTCGCCACACCAACCGATTCATTGAGCAGATCTGTGTCGGGTCCCGTGGCATTAACAATCGTCTTAGCGTTTAAAGCCAAGACACGATCGGTCACTCGGTCTCTTAACGTCACCCGCCAACAAGACTGCTCAGGCAGCCACTCTAAGCCCTCGACCGCAACATAGTTGGCCGCAAGCCCACCGGCATCTGCTGCACGGCGGACAAAATTAAACACAAACCGCGAGTCGTTATCGTAAAGATAGCAATCTGAATATTCCAAGCCACCTACCACACCTTCGGCAGCCACAACCGGCGCTTCCTGCCGAATCTTGCCCGTCGTCAGGTAACGTGGTGCCGCCATACGGCAGTTTCCCATAAGCCAATAGAGCAGCGCGCCAAGCCATACAAAGACCGACCACATGCGAAAACCTTTGCCAATACTGGTAAAGAAGCGGATCTCACGAACGGTTGATGGGTATGCATCCATTAATCGATTGCGAGAGCGACAGAGTTTACGCACGAGGCGCCATTCACCCGACTCGAGGTACTTAATGCCCCCCCACGCTAAATTGCTAGAGTGCGAGCTGACGCCACCCGCAAAATCCCCACGATCAACCACGCCAACCTTGACACCACAACCCGCCAAAGCTGCAGCTGCAACCGCACCGTTAATCCCCGCTCCTACGACTAGCGTGTCCAGAGTGGCATTTTCCAGTGCCGCAAGGGCCTGGTCTCGAGCCGGCGGCGAATATAGCGAGGCGGGTTGTTCCTCAAGCATGTTCATAAACTCTTGAAATACAGCGAATTTGTTGTTGCTTTTAGCGTGCCAAAGCACCAGCAGGATTGCGACACGGCAGCTGTGAACTTTAACAGGTTTTTGCCGGTACCTATGTCATGACCTCAATCGTGGACAAGCTCCCTTATAGGCCGCAAACTCTACCTTTCACTACTCATGGCATGGTCATGCTTCAGAAAACCGACGAACACTACCGCGGACTGAATTACCCCTGGGGACGTCATCAGGCGCCAGAACCCTTGAAGCCTTTTGCTGTTGCTGAAGGGGTTTGGTGGGTGCGAATGCCCATGCCTATGGCACTCGATCACATTAATTTGTGGCTATTAGAAGATGGGGACGGCTGGACTGTGATCGATACAGGGCTGGCATCCGATGACTCCCGCGCAATATGGGAAGGACTGCTGAAAGATTTTATGGGCGGCAAACCCATTCTTAGAGTGATTTGCACCCATATGCACCCCGACCACATTGGACTCGCCGGATGGCTCTGCGAAAAGTTTGATTGCCCACTGTGGATGACACGTGAGGAGTATGTCATGTGTCAGCTCATGGCGAGCTATACGGGCCATGACGCACCGAAAGCCGGCGTCGATTTTTATCGCGGTGCGGGGTTCGACGATAATCAACTCGATCAATACCGCCAACGCTTCGGTACTTTTGGCGCCATGATGGCACCGATGCCTCATTGTTTTCGGCGCATAGTTGACCGGGAAACCATCACCATTGGTGATCGCTACTGGCAGGTGATTGTTGGATCGGGACATTCCCCGGAGCATGCCTGCTTATACTGTCCTGCCCTGAAAATTCTTATTGCGGGCGATCAAGTACTGCCAAGAATTACCCCCAACGTCTCGGTCTTTCCAACCGAACCTGAGGGCAACCCGTTAGCGGAATGGATGGACTCAAACGCCCGTCTACTGAGTATTCTGCCCAACGACCTTCTGGTGCTCCCCGCCCACCAAAATCCCTTTCACGGTTTACACATTCGTATTAATCAAATCATTGATAGCCACCGACAGGGCTTACAGTCGGTATACGACTACCTTGCCGAACCCAAGCGTGCAGTCGATTGCTTTCCCAGTTTATTCAAGCGCGAGATTTCCAATAAATTAATTGGCTTGGCCACCGGTGAAACCCTCGCTAACCTGAATTTATTGTTGCAGGGCGGGAATATCAGCAAAAATACCGACAAGGCAGGCGTTCACTGGTACACCCAAAACCCCGATGCACGCTATATCGATAATGATGAAAATGTTCCTATCGCGACTTAAAGCGCTGGTATTTCGCCACTACTATCGCTTTGTAAGTGCGAAAGCTTGGCGTGACGCTGCCTCCGGGCAGGGTGTCTCGACCAGCACGCTAATATTGCCCATAGACGATCGACCCATTCGAGCCCGTATGTATCACGGGGGAGAAGATCACCCCATCATTATTTATTTTCATGGCGGCGGATGGGTCATTGGCGATCTCGACACCCACGATCCATTTTGTCGCGCCCTGGTAGAGGCCACGCATTGCACCATCATGTCGATCGACTATCGGTTGGCACCCGAACACCCCTTTCCTGCAGCTCATGAGGATAGCTTCCAAGCCACTCGTTGGATTTTAGATAACCTCAATACCTTGGCACCGAACAATGGGAAAGCCATTATCGCTGGCGACAGCGCCGGAGGTAATCTAGCTGTCTGTACTTTGGCCTCAATGCTCGACGAACCGCGACTTGCCGGTTGCATCATGCTCTATCCAGCCACAGAACATTACCTACATGGTTTCCCATCCTTTAGTGAGCACGCTCGCTCAAAGCCCCTAACAGCAAACATCATGCGCTGGTTTTTCGATACTTATATGGGTGATATAACCCCCGCAGATCCCGCGGCTAAGCGAGTGTTTCTCAACAGACGCACTGATTTTCGCGGTTTCCCGCCAAGTTTAATCATCACGGCAGAGCGCGATGTCCTTAGGGATGACGGCCGACGCCTCAATATTCGAATGCGCCAGGCCGGGGTCGAGGTGACCTACCACCACTATGATGACGAAGCTCACGGCTTCGCGTGTTCAGAGGGCCCAACAGCTGGGCATCAGCATTTCATCAGCCTAGCCAGTGACTGGCTAAAATCCTTTTCATCTAAGCTGTAATCGACTTTAAAACTTGCTCAACATCAGCGGCCGTCAGAATCCTGGGTGAAAAATAGCCGTCGCTTTCCTCCAGCGCACGCTCAGTAATTTTTTCGTAATCTGACGTTTTAATGGCCTCGGAGTTACCTGGCAGGCCAACACTCTCACGCAAAGACTCCATGGCATCGATAGCAGCAACAGCCCCCGAGACCCCCATTAAGGGTGCTAACTGTTCGAGCTTAGCCGTAGCGGAGTCCCCGAAAACACGTAAAACATGGGGCATGACCATGGCGTTGGCAACACCGTGGGGCAAGTGATAAAACGCCCCTAGCTGATGCGCAATCGCGTGGACCGCGCCGACATTAACCTGATTGATGGCAACCCCTCCATAATAGGCTGCCATCGACATTCCCAGTCGTGCCTCTGAATCCCCAGGTTCCGCCATAACACGGGGCAGCCAATGGGCCACGCCCCGCACACACATCTGGGCAGTCTCTGCACTCGTGCCCCGACTCCAAATACCGATGTAAGCCTCAACTCCGTGGGTTAGAGCATCCAATCCCGTCGCCGCAGTGATCGCAGGGGGTAAAGCCAGTAACAGGTCTGGGTCAAGCGCCACAGCGACGGGTAACAGTGCGGCTCCGCTGATAACCACCTTAGTTTGATCGCCCTCATGGGTTATCACGGCACCCATAGTCGCTTCACTACCGGTGCCGGCTGTTGTAGGAATCGCATAAAGGGGCGCTGCGGTCTCGGGTGCTTTATTGATTCCCGCCCAGGATTCAGGCTCATCGTTAGAATCAAGCGTCGCCGCAATGATTTTGGCCGCATCCATCGATGAGCCACCGCCTACCGCTAGAATGGCAGTACAAGCCTGCTCCCGTAATATCTGTGCCCCTTCACGAACCTGAGTAAATGTGGGGTCGGGCTGGACGCCGTCGTACCAAACCATGTCGATGCCCGATGTTTTTAAGATCTCACAGGCTCGATCTGCAATGCCAAGCTCGCGCAAAGGCTTATCAGTAACAATCAGTACCCGCTGGTGACCGCTTTCTACGATGCGCTGACAAAGATGATTAGCACTGCCAGAGCCCACCAATGCAAAATGGGGGGCTGTCGATTTATTACCAAACAGCAACCGCGCCATTGTGTAATTAAACTGCCGTTTGGCGCTGCGCAAGAACATAGGTTTAGCCACGAAATCCTCCCAAATAATCGTCTTATGGGTGCACATTACTCTCCATAGTGCCCAAATTACTACACTCAATTTTGGCGGTACGAATTTGCCTGCTTACGTTATGCTTTGAGATCCTAAAATTGAGATAAACCATGCACCGACAGTACATCGACATTGAAAACCCCGACACCCTGTCCCTCAAGGCCGATACTCTGGCCGCCCCAAGCGCAGGTGAAATAGCCATCAGGGTAGATTTTGCCGGGGTTAACCGCGCTGATGTACTGCAGCGCTTAGGGCTTTATCCTGTACCGGACGATGCATCACCCATTTTAGGGCTTGAAGTCGCGGGCCAGGTCGCCGCCATTGGCGCCAACGTTGAAGGATTTGAAATCGGGGACCCCGTGGCGGCTCTGGTGCAGGGGGGTGGTTACGCCACAAGCGCTATCGCACGGGCCGACCATACACTACGACTCCCAGCGAACATTGACAGTCGCCAAGGTGCAGCACTCCCCGAAGCGCTGCTCACCGTCTGGCACAACGTCTTTACTCTTGGCAACCTAAAGCCTAGTGAAACTCTGCTGGTCCATGGTGGTGGCAGCGGCATTGGCACTATAGCGATCCAGATGGCGAAGGCTTGGGGGGCGCAAGTCGTGGCGACCGCGGGTGGCCTAGAAAAATGTACCCGTGTTCAAGCCCTCGGTGCCGATCATGTCTTGGACTATCGTAGTGACAACCTCATTGACGACTTTAAAAATATCGGGGTAGCGGGCGCTATCGACGTGATACTGGATATGGCCGGCGGAGACTTCACCCCCTTGAATTTTGAACTCGCAGCACCTGACGGTCGTATTGTTTGTATCGGTGTCATGCGCGGCTCCAAAGCCGAGATAGAACTGTTCCCAATACTGATGAAGCGCCTAACACTGACAGGCAGTACACTTAGAGGGCTCGGTATGACAGGGCGTGCCGATGGTTTTGCCGCCTTACAAAGGGTCATGATGCCCTTCGTCGCTGCAGGTCATATCGAACCTTATATCGATACAGTGGTGCCACTGGAAGAGGCCATGTCAGCGCACACACGTATGCAATCGGGGGGACACTTTGGAAAAATCTTGCTCGATTGTCGGCAGACTTTAAATTAGCAGCTTTGATTGCGACACGGCAACAACCTGCCAAAGCGACATTACTGACTACAATTTTGAAGAGGCTTTTAATTATTGAAAATCGTAGTGACATTTTTTTCCCCAGTAATTATCAGATCAGCCTACCGAGTGTCAGCAACACCAGCCTGAAACTCATGACAGATGATCGTTTTATCAAAAGCAGGAAACTTCGATAATGTTCAGGCCCTTTATTTCGTTTGCGATCTTTTTGTTCCTGATTCTTGGAGCATCGATTCAAGCCCATGGCAACGACCTTAAAAACCCGACGGCCTTAGTCGATAATCGCCCTTATACCGGCGATCTTAAGGGCATGGTGCAACGGAGAATTGTTCGAGTGCTCACGGTTTATGGGCCCGGACGCTATTACCTAGATAATGGTGCCAAAGGGGTCACGGCGGAATACGCGAGCCGACTTGAGACCGTCATCAACGAGAGCTTCAACACCGGCCACCTAAAAGTCGCGGTATTCGTCTTGCCCGTGGCCAGAGACGAACTGTTTCTAGCACTAGAGGAGGGTCGTGGCGATATCATTATAGCGGGGACCACCATTACCGCTGCTCGAGAGCAGCAAGTTGCGTTTACCATACCTTCCAGCAAACCCTTGACGGAAATTTTAGTGACAGGCCCTAGCGCCCCTGCGCTTGGCTCAATTGATGACCTTTCCGGACGGAGTGTTTATCTCAGAGCCTCTTCGAGCTATGCCGATAGTATTAAACGGCTTAATGAGCGCTTCGTTAGCGAAGGTAAAGCCCCAGTTAACCTAGAGGTCATGTCAGAATTACTGGAAGATGAGGACCTGATTGAAATGGTTGACGCCGGGCTACTGCCCTGGACCATTGTTGATGACTATAAGCCTACCCAATGGTCAGGGGTCTTCACCAATCTCAAGGTTCGCAAGGATATTGTATTCAGGAAGGGTAGTCGGCATGCCTGGGCCGTTCGTCAAGATAACCCCGAGCTTAAAACGTTCCTCAACAACTTTCTCAAAGACAACAAAGAGGGCACTTTGTTTGGGAATATTTTGAAGAACCGTTATGTCCGAGATTTTAACTGGGCGGCTAACACCAACGGCGAAAGTGAATTGCAGCGCTATCGCGATCTAGAGGCACTCTTTCGCCGCCACGGTATCAGCTATGGTATCGACCCAGCGCTACTCGCGGCTCAAGGATTCCAAGAGTCGCGTTTGGACCAAAACGTTCGCAGCGGCGCGGGTGCTGTGGGTGTCATGCAGTTGCTGCCCAGCACTGCCGCCGATAAAAACGTGGGAATTCCAGATATTCACGAAGTCGACCCCAATATTGAGGCCGGCGCCAAGTACCTCGCTTTTCTCAAGCGACGTTATTTCAGTGCCCCCAACATGGACGCTCTTAACGGTGCGCTTCTCGCTCTGGCTGCCTACAATGCTGGACCGGCCAAAGTACGCCGTCTTCAAGAAACCGCGCGCAGCCGAGGCTACGACCCTTATCGCTGGTTTGACAATGTCGAGGTCATAGCCGCAGAGAAAATTGGCCGAGAAACGGTTCAGTATGTGGCTAATATCTTCAAGTATTACTTAAGTTATCAGATGATCAATCGAGAGACTGCGCGGCGTGAGGCCGCGCGCCAAGCAGTCGGCGCCCCCTCTCACGAACAGCGTTAACATTAGAATGCAAAGGTTAAGGCAGCCGTTGCGCCCTTAAAAGACATATCGAAACGGCGAGACCCCCGTTTTAATTGCTCCTTCACGTCGATTTCTACAAGTTGATAACCTAGGGACAAGCCTACCCTGTCGCTAATCTGGTACTGCCCTCGCAGATGCGCATACTTAAAGGCACCGTTATATTCGTCGATGCTCAGCGATAGCCAGCCTAGCGTAAACTGTGTCGACCACTTTTTATTAAAGGCATAAAACCCTGTAGCTCGCAGATTGGGTAAAGGCACAACCAGTGAGCTCCTAGCGGTTTCTCCAAAACCTTGCAGCGAACCGTTTGCGCCCGTGATTTCGCGTTGGCCCGCCATTATCAGCTTGGCGTCTAAGGCATGAAGTCCACCGCCCACAGCTAGCTCGAAGTTTTTGGTTTGCTTTAAGCTATACATCGCATCGACTATGACAGTATTGATTTGCCAATCAGCATCCAGGGTCAAGCCTGCTGCGAAATCCTGACCTTCCCAGACCAGATCGTCTTTTAATCGTTGGGTTGAGCCGCGTTGAGTGAAGCGGTAGAGCGCCGCAGACATTTTCCATCGGTTGCTCAACCGATAGTGATAATCAACCATCCCGCTGAGGTAGTGACGATCGACCCCTAGCTCGTCCAGGTTTATCGAGACTGAGTCAGCGCTGTCAAAGCGACTGTTGGCCGTTAATTGGCCGTCCTGCCAATAGCCGCCAGCGTAAATAAAGTGCTTCTTTTGAAGATAAGTATGTGCTTCTGCGCCCGTGGTTTGCGTAGAGACACAGTAAAATAGTGTGATAACCGCTGCTATCGTAGTCCAGTCTCTGACCTGGTCCATAGGTGGTACTGATTGAGTAGACGAGAATTCAGTTTACGCAGAAATAAGGCGATGATCACTTTCTAACCATTCAAGCCGTCCTGTCTTCGCCCACTGTCGTCTGACACCGGGAATTGGGGCAAGATGAAATAAATCGCCGTTAACCCCAGTTAAAGCCGCAGCCGCTCCATTCGCCTTCGCGAGTGTTGCATTAGTCTTCATGTGTTGCGCCTCACCATGTACTGGAATGACTAAGTCAGGTGTCAGGCTCTGATACAAGTCAACAAGCTCATCTTCACAGGGGTGTCCGGATGCGTGCAGCGTACGCTGGCTGCTATCAGCATGAATGACGGCGATATTGCGAGCACGTAAGTTTTCCACCAGACGGGCAACAGCAGCTTCATTGCCCGGGATTGTTTTGGCACTAAATATAACCGTATCACCCTCACCTAAGGATAGGTGTGGATGGGTGTCGAGAGCGAGTTTATGCAACGCAGCACCGACTTCTCCTTGGCTTCCTGTCGCTAATGCCAAAACCTCATATTCAGGCAGGTACTCGAGGTGTTCATGGGAAATGGGCCTAAAATCGGGATGTAGATAATCGTTGGCCAATGCACACCGATACATGTTTTCAAGGGATCGGCCCAGTAGAGCCGCTCGGCGACCGGTTGCATGGGCAATGCGCAGTACCGACTGCAGTCTCGCTACATTGCTAGCAAAACAAGCCACGACAACCTTGCCGGTTAAGGGGGCCAGAGTCTGGAGCAGGCCATCGGCTACATCGCCCTCGCTGGGAGAGCGCCCTGGCTTCAGGGCATTAGTTGAATCACAAACCACGGCACTAAGGCCTTCAAATTCCTTCCCTGCCCAGTCAGAAACTTGCCAGCTCGGGCCGACAACGGGCCGAGTGTCTACCTTCCAGTCGGCTGTGTGCAACACACGGCAGCCCGCTGTGCGAATCATCAGCGCACAAGTCTCCGGGGTGGAGTGGGTAATAGGTAACCACTGCACGTCAAAGACCCCAATCTGTAGGCGATCTTGAGGTCGCACTTCAACGAGGGGCGAGGGTAATACGCTACCCCGCCAACCACTTTTTTTGCGCAATACCGAAGCTGTAAAGGGCGTGGTGTACACCGGGCAATTCAGCATAGGCCATAAGTAAGGCACAGCACCAAGATGGTCCTCATGGGCGTGGGTAATAATCAATCCATCGATAAGGTCTTTTCGATCGACAATGAAACTGGGGTCGGGCATCTGGATACGCGGTCGTCCTGACGCACTCCCCGCCTCGTGCTCAAAGGTAATACCACAGTCGACCAGTAACCAACGGCCATTATGGCCGTAGAGGTTGAGGTTCATGCCGATTTCACCGGTACCACCCAGAGGCAAAAACCAGGTGGCGTTTTCTGGAGGGTTCATTACTACCAGGCGTAGCCCACCCGGAAACTGTATTTCTGATCGACCTCTTGCTCGAGTGAACCGTCATAATCGACTGAAATTTCAGCGGCTGCCTGGAAGCCGAAGACCAGCGGAAAAGCGAGGCCTGCCGTTGTTTTAATCAGTATATCCTCGGTACCGTCAGTGCCAACAATACCCACGTGACGCAAGTAAAGTTTAGAGCTTCCGCCTAAAAAATTGCTCTCCCCTGTGAGATTCCAATTCAGGGCGCCGTAACTCTTTTTATCAAAGGCACAGGCTTTGGGCCCGCGACTCGCCCCTGCGGCATCTAGGCATTCAATATCCTCAACCTGAGGCGCCGTATATTCCGTAGTGACGTAAGCCAATCCCAACTCACCATCGAGAGAAATCACGTCGTTATCCAAAAGAACCCGACCAAAATAAGGACCCGCGTAAGTTCGAATATCGATATCTGCTAGAGCATCAGATTCAACAGCAAGGTTAAAACCGAGATAATTTCGGTCATTTTTTAAATAATAATCGTATTTACCCAGCAGCTTCCACTTGTCGGCCGTGTCGGTGCGCACATCACTATCGGCGGAACCAGTGTCGTCCTTATCGATACTACCGTTGAGCGTGTACCGATCTCTGATGGACTTTAAAACGGTGTTGATAGCAACGTCGAGCTCGTTGGTATCCGTGTTACCCCTTGCAACAGCCAGCGCTGCACTTGTGTCTCCGGTCCATTTAAAGCCCTGGCCCTGCTCCCAAGGCTCTGGGTTCATGACATCAATATCAACCAGAGCAATAGTCTCACTGTCAAAAACCAAAGCACCATCCACCACATCAATGGCGGGCAAAGTGACCACTCTCTCGTCCTCCAGCATAAGTAGCGTTTCCTGAATCTGCTCAAACTTCGCCACCATATCAGCAGGAATTGCTAGCGCATCTTCACTGAAAGCAGTTTCTACGTTGACTTTGCCGTCTCGAATTCCGGTGACAACCCCTACAATCACCGTACCGTCGGTCAGGTGAATGCGCCCGGCATCAGGAGAGTCGGTCAAATCAGAGTCAATGGCCGCGCGCAATGGTGTCGCAGCGACCACAAACAATAGCGCTAGCAACAAGCGCTGCACCGATGCAAAGGTTACAATCGACATAATCGTTTTCTCGTATTGAAAGTGGTGCGAGATTACGGCATCTCAGTAAAAATTTAAATTGCAATAAGTGACGAACTACAGGCAAAGTTTATGACGTCCCAACCCTTCGATTTTGATCTCTTTGTCATTGGCGCCGGTTCTGGTGGCGTGCGAGCCGCCCGCGTCGCGGCCGCACTAGGGGCCCGAGTCGCTATTGCCGAAGATCGGTATATGGGTGGTACCTGCGTTAACGTGGGCTGCGTGCCCAAAAAGCTGTACGTGTACGCCAGCGAATTTTCCAAGAGTTTCAGTGACAGTGCCGGTTTTGGCTGGCACGGTGACGCCCCAGCGTTTGACTGGCCAACCCTAAGGGACCGAAAAAAAGCCGAGATATCTCGCTTAAATGCAATCTATGAACGGCTGCTGGAAGCGCCTGGAGCCACCATTATTGCGGGTCGCGCACGACTTCTAGACCCCCATACTGTCGATGTTGGAGGCCAAATTTTTCGCGCCGAGAAGATTTTAGTGGCCACAGGCACATGGCCCTACCTTCCCGACCTTCCGGGTAAGGAGCATATGCTCACTTCCAATGAGATTTTCGACCTCGAGCACTTCCCAAAGCGTTTGCTCATTGTCGGAGGCGGTTACATTGCG
>Ga0213863_10003333_pt1 | contig 11093 bp, 10 predicted proteins | sample PICome_8_FD_160128 | JGI IMG/M metagenome (GOLD analysis project Ga0213863, IMG submission 160128) | Coastal seawater microbial communities near Pivers Island, North Carolina, United States - PICO497 | ecosystem: Environmental > Aquatic > Marine > Coastal | place: USA: North Carolina... | reverse complement strand
TCATGCTTTTGAGCTGCTCTAGAACTGACGTTTGAGACATCGGTTTGACCCTTTATTTGAGTTAGGGGCTATTTTAGCGGTAAATGTTGCCAATTAATAGGGTCTTTGCCGTGTTTTTGCAAATAGTTATTGGCTTTAGAAAAATGCTGACATTGAAAAAAACCTCGATACGCTGACAATGGCGACGGATGCGGCGCTTTAAGCACAAGGTGTTTGCTTGCATCGATGTACTGCCCTTTTTTTTGCGCATAACTGCCCCACAACATAAACACCAGATTATCACACTGCTGATTTAATTTTGCGATAATGGCATCGGTAAACTGCTCCCAGCCCTTACCCTGATGAGAGGCCGCACAATTTGACTCGACCGACAGCACACTATTTAATAATAACACCCCTTGATTTGCCCACCCATGAAGACTGCCATGAGATGGCGCAACCATGCCAAGATCAGCATGTAGTGCTTTGTAAATATTTTGTAAGGAAGGCGGGATAGCCACGTTGGCTTTTACTGAAAAACACAAACCATGCGCTTGGTCGGGCCCATGGTAAGGATCTTGTCCGAGAATGATAACTTTTACCTTGCCAACCTCCGTGGCATTAAGTGCCGCAAACATCTGCCCACCTTTGGGGTAAATGGTTTTGCCGGCTTTTTTTTCATCCTGTAAAAATGTCCGTAACGTCTGCATATACGGCTCTGAAAATTCTGACACTAATAGGGATTTCCAGGAAGCTGTGAGTTTAATGTTAGATGTGAGCGTAGTCATTAGTGCTTCCCTAGATACAGTGTTTGTTATACTATCATAATCGAGGTAAGATGGGCAATGTCACTAAAGCTAAAGGGTTCATTTTATACATTTTGTGATCAGGGCAAAGCTAAACAAAGAAACGTATCTGCGGAGCCAACACACAAACGAAAACACACTAGAAAGCACACTAGAAAGCACACTGTTTGGTAAAAAATCATAAATAGTTCATAGTGGTCACTTTAAGAAGACTGCATGCTTTTAACTTCAGCTTTATTAAGGCCAACAAGATTAGCAATATCATGAGCGGAATGACCTTGGGCTAACATTCTTTTAGCAATGGCCTTCATGGCGCTGGTTCTGCCTTCAGTTCTGCCTTCAGTTCTGCCTTCAGCAATACCTCTCATATACCGTTGTTGACTGAATTGTTCTATTAATGTCATTACATCATCCTCAGCTTCTGGTAAATATTCATTCACTAGACTAACAAATTCTTCTACCCGGTCAAATTTTATTGATGCCGCCCTTATCATGTATTTTAGCACAGCGCGAACAATATCTCTATCATCTGGGCAACTCTGAAGAATTAAGGGCAACTTGTCTTTAAGTGCGCTGCTTCTGATATGTTTTTGTAAAAGCACCATATAACGTGCAAGATCCGCATTACGTGTGTCCTCATCTTCGATCATGGCGATATCAACCAAATGAAACGGCTTATTATAAACCGCTTTTGCTACGTCTTTATTTGCAAACAAATCAAAAATATCCATTGAATACGGATAGGGACGTTGTTTTCCATTGTAAAAAACGATTGGAAAAACCACTGGCAAACGCTCTTTTTTTTTTGTTTGTTTTATATGTTTTCTTAGAATTAGACAAATATAATGCCAAAGGCGAAGTGGCATTATTTTGTCTGGGCTTGATTGATGTTCGGTTAAAAGATACAAAACCATCGATTCTGATCGGTTTATCATGCGTACACTATATAGTATATCGGTATGTGCATTTTTTAACTCTTCGTCGATAAATTCACCGTCTTGGATAGATAAGGTTGATAGGTCTATAATTCTCCTAATATCAGAGGGCAAATACGCTCGCATGAACGATTGTGCCACGTCAATATTTTGCATGCTCTCGATAAAGAACTCATTGTGCAACATACTTTTTTTAGTCATTATTTATAATTCACCCCCTCTCAAAGCCATAATTCATTAGATCATATTTTAACCATAACTACAAAAGAAGTTGTTATTGGATGAGAATCGATTTTTGGAAATAATAAACCCTAGCTGGTAAAGCGAAGAATAAGACCCACGTCCCATATTATTAAAGACATCACAGCATTGTATAATCAAAACATAAATAAACACACAACGAATAAACCATGCCCAAACACAACACAAAACACATAAAAAAGCAGGCCTAGTGAAGCAAGTAATAAAAATAATGGAAAATTCGATGTTTAATACTAAGTGCAACTGACATGAATGACACCTTCAGTTGACAAATGCTTAAAAGTCAGTCACACTAAGCGTTAACAACACGCCGTTCATTGAGCTAAGACCAAAAAATGCCCACAAAAATGAATGAATTTTCGTTGATCAATGATCTTATCAAAACCGCGATCACTAATCAGTCGCCCAATGTGCACTTAAGTATTGGCGATGATTGCGCCATCACCAGCGTACCCAGTGGCATGCAGTTGGCCATCTCGACCGACACCTTAGTTGAAGGCCAGCATTTTTTTAAAGGCACCTGTGCCAAAGACATAGGCTACAAAGCACTGGCTGTTAATTTAAGTGACCTTGCGGCTATGGGGGCCTCTCCAGCATGGGCATTATTAAATTTAACCCTACCTTCTGGCGATCCTGCCTGGATTAAAGCGTTTATGTCAGGTTTTTCTGATTTAGCCAAAGTACATCATGTGGCGCTGATTGGCGGTGATACCACTTGCGGCCCACTGTGTATTAGTGTGCAAATTGCCGGATTTCTCAAAAAAGATCAGGGCTTATTGCGCAAATGCGCCAAACCAAATGACGGTATTTTTGTTACTGGCAGCTTGGGGGCAGCGGCACTTGCAGCAGAGCAATTAATCAGCGACAGTCATGCTGGCTCGCCCCCACACAAGCAAAACACCCTGGCAAAATTTTTACACCGGCCGACGCCACGCGTGTTAATCGGTGAGCAGCTTCATGGTATTGCCAGCGCATGCATTGATCTTTCAGATGGCTTAAGCTCAGATCTTAGTCATATTTTAAGTCAAAGCCAGGTTGGCGCAATAATTTGTCAAGACAAAATACCGATTAACCCCAAGGTATTGGATCATACTAATCAGACTCACGCCCTGCAATTGGCGTTAAATGGTGGCGATGATTACGAATTATGTTTTACGGCAGCAACTGCACATGGCGATGATCTCGCTCGAATCAGCAAAGACACCAATACACCGATCAGCTGTATTGGTCATATCACCAAAAGCCCTGGACTTTACCTACAAGATCACAACAACCTTCGCAAAAAACTGAAACCAGGTGGTTTTGTACAGTTTTAGAAGAAATATATGATGCGCCTAATGCTAATAAGAAGTGCGTATTATACTAAACTGCCGCGGGTGCAGTGGTTTTTTGATTCATGGCCTGACCTAGAACCTGCATGACATTTTCACATTCAGAGATAGATAATGCTTCCAATCTTAATGTATTGTAAGAAAGCCGGGTTCGGGGCGAAAACGACATATTTGAATTATTTGTATCTAGATAGACTGAGCCCAACCCAAAACATTGTTCAATACAATTACTACGCATATTGATGTCGTTAATTTTATTAAGGGGAATTTCACGCCGGTTTATGCCAAAAAAACCATAATGCAAAATACAACGATGCGTGGTAATAGTATAGTTATAGCTTTTGAGCACAGAATAGATATACATCAAGCTTGTCACGAACAAGAGTCCGACTCCAACTAGAATATACAACTGAAGCTTCGGTTGTGACATCACCAAACCCGGCAGAGATAAGATCGTATGCACAATGGGTGCATGCCAATTAATATGAATATCTCCATAACTGAGTGCATCTGGGTTAATATAGAGCATAAACAAGAGTAAGGCGATAACCCAAAAAAACGCAAGCAGACGATATAATTTAGACACAAAAAAATACAGCAGAACACATGGCCCAGACGCAGGTTTAAGTGATAGTAAGACTTTTTCATCATTAATGAGTTGGGTTTGCATAAGCATCCTTCTTTTAGCCGTTATCGTGGGCTATAGCTTAACGCATTTACAGTTATATGTCAAGATATATTAACGTTTATAGCCACAAATAATCACCATCTGGTCCAATTAGTGCCCGATTAAATAGGTTTAAGGTATTTTAAAAGGGTTAGCTTAGTGTCAATGATGGTGCTCACCAAAGATAACAAATTGCAGACTTAACAATCACTTAGGTCAATTATTTATACTACCATTTGCAAATGGTATAACCTGACAGTTTTTGGTGTAAAAAATAGAATCGTTATGAATGATTAATGATCATAATAAATGATAATATATATTGACATATAATACAATATTTGTTATAATGGCGCTATTACAGTTATAAAAGGGGTAATGGAATGCCACCACGTCACGTTGGATCAAGTTCTGGGGAGGAAATGCTACAAGATGCTAGAGGCAGGCTACAAGATGGTCAGGGCCTTGGCGGCAATATACCTGGTGATGGGTTGGATGCGCCTCAAGGTCCCCCCCTCTCATCAAGTTCTGGGGAGGAAATGCTACAAGATGCTAGAGGCAGGCTACAAGATGGTAGAATCCGCGCTATAACGACAGGAAGTGATGCCACTAAGGAAGACGAACAACAAGTTACGGCTATGCCAACTAATGATGATGCCAATAATTTATTATATGCTATATTTCGTGATTATTACATAAATAAGTATATTCAAAGCATAGCTAAGGACAAACCAGAGCCCTCTAGCGAGGGGGCACGTCTTAGAGATAAGATATCAAGTAATGAAGCCGAACAGTTTTTAGATGGGCAGTTTGAAGGTACGCCCAAAGGGGCTGAAATAAAGTTAAAATTTGATTCAATTTCGGTTAATATCAGACAAAAAATATCAGAGGCATTGCAAGGTTATTCCGACAACAGCTTTTACTCCATGGATCTGAAAAAAGCAATCGCTAAGGAAGGCATACAAGACCTCAAATCAAAAAGATATACAATAAATGACCAACCTTATCGTTTTCTTTTACCCAGGTTTGTAGCAGATACCACAAATGAAGTTGAGGTTAAACAAAGTATAAATAGTTCCATACTGGATAGCGAAAAAAGTGCTGACGATACATTACAATTTATAGAAAGTAAATATGGTCTAGACAAAATAGAAGATTTTATAAAGGGCTATATCACATTTATACAGACAGGCGAACATAACTTATCTTTTGAGGTTTTAAAGTTATTACAAGGAACCGGACTTAACTATGCCTTGGATCCCCAAAAGGACATTCTGGAAAAGGACATTCTGGAACTTCAAGGTGTCCTTAATCTAACAGAGCTGCATACTAAAAAACCAACTCAGCTTGATCAGAGCAAAAACAACATCTACATCGACCCTAACAAAAATCACTATGAACGGCTTGAACTAATGACTCCCCAAGCAGCGAGCAAGTTGAATTCAACACCGGCAGCAGTTGAGCCAATAGAATTAGCACCAGCACAGCAGCCAGCAGTAGTCCCGCCAAAACCGACGACAACCCTCGAAGTCACTGGCAAACTATCACCCAACAAATACTTTATAGATGGTGCAAACCACTATGCATTGGACGAAAAAAATCAAAACACCCTTACAGCCCTGCAAGATTCGACTAGTCCTAATACTGAAACTAAAACATTAACATTTACTACCATGAAAGCGTTTAAGTTGGAGCTTGAACAGGAAAATCTTCAAACGCTTGAGGCAGCGTGGAAAGAATCCTCGTCGCAGATCATATGGAGTAAGCCACCCGCAGACGATCCTTTAGCTAAAACATCTATAATTGGTACTTCCGAACAGATTCAGGAATTATTAATACAACCCCAAGCAAGTGCCAATCAGGAGATATTCAGGGTGCTAACGGCAGCAAAAGAAAGCGCTCTCGATCACGAAAAAGCATCTCAAGCCAAAAAATCATTCAAAGTCAATGTCACGCCCACACCAGGGGCTGGCGGCGCAAAACCCTCTTTAAGTGTCTCGCCAGCAGACTCAACTGATGTTAACAAAAAATTAACTCTGAAATGGCTTGCAGCAGCTTTACCAATAGACGCTAAAAAAATCTTTATAAGACAAATGAAAGGCGACAATCAGATAAGCTATACGAAAGATGATAAAAAGACATTTGAAAAAGAAGTTACACTAGCTATACAAGCAGGGCTTACGGTTTTGCCAGATCACGGTGCCAATAAACAGTGGCAGAATGAAATTATTAAGCAATGTAAGCAAAAACTAGATGAAGCGAAGTCGGCAGACCCCACTTATGTCACTAGCCCTAATGCTAATCGAGCCAGATCCCCCTTCTTTAACGCATTATTCGGTTCTCAGGGCCATAGTAGTCAAGTACCCTTACCAAAAAGACTCTTCGGCTCTTCGAGAAGTCCCTAAGAAAGAACCAACAGCCCCCCCCCAACGCCTTAGGTGATGGCATTTAGGCCAACCCCACTTCCTTTTAGTCCGCTAGATACCTCTATGCGCGATGAGCAACACCCACTGTGGTTTCCTATATCCGCGCATGGCCATGGCTAACGAATAAATCATTAAGGCGCTAATACCAATTGACATGTGTATGCCTTTTTGACTTTATGCTCACAAGAACGATACTTATAAAACCACTTATACCTTTTGTAATTAGATCATGTGTATTTAGGAGCGTGAGTTTAATGTGATTAATGGTGCTCGTGAAATACAAAAAATTGCAGGTGTAGCCAATGCTTACATCAAGGTTTTTTGTGTGAGCACGTGCCATTAGGCACATTAAAATGACGATTATAAATGTTCATGAACTAGTTACAAATGGTATTCTATTACTAATACACCAGGGTTAATTGCTCACTTCAACACAATCAGTTATACTGTTTTTAATAAATTATGCAAAAAGGCTAAATATGCACTATTGGGTAGAGACTGTGATTACAGACGAAGTTCCATACGATGAAACAATACAGGTTTATTATTATGACCAAGATCACCAGTTAATTTCGTCTACTGTCGGTGTTTGTAATGGGCATATTGGCCCCCTAAATATACAAATTTATGATGAAGACCATACTTTATGGTATGTGTCATTTAGCATTAATCCTTCTTACGAAAAAACCTATGCAATACCCACTGAGGTAGAAACCAAGATGCAAATGGTTTCTGAACCCTTTGGTGATAAACTGCTTATCTATGATCCCAAGGTCAATCTCATCTACACCTACTCTTTGCCTGAAAAGAAATGTCTTAATATCACAGAGACACACAATAAATATTTACACGATATTAACATTGACCATTATACGACCAAGCCTGTACACTGGGAATTTGCCTCAAAACAGCAATTACTCATTGTGATGGAACCAAAATATCTGACAGCGTTTAATGTTGAAGGCATGATCTGGCAAGTGGAGCATGGTTTAAGTTGTTGTTTTGATATGCGCGTGATTAATGATCATATTATTGTTCGACAAGAACACGGGTTAATCTATACGTGGACATATGACCTCATGCTGGGCACACAGCTCGATTACACCCGCGAGTAATACCATTTGTAATTAAAGCGCCAAAAACAGCTAAATTAATTTGGCTGCCAACAAGCACTTAAGGTATTGAGTATGCCTATTAGCACCAAGGGTTGGTCAACCATAACATGATGATAGGCCTGTGGAATTTCAATCTCCAGCGCGTTTGGTCGAAATTGCCGAGCAATTTGGTTTACCCGGTCTTTCTCCATAAGCGTAGACAGCTCACCATAAAGATATGCACTTTTACACTTTAAAGCTGAAAATGTAGCACACAGACTCGGGTAGTGAATCATGCTTTGAAAATCGTCAAATACCGCCGGATCAAACTTCCATTGCCACTGATCGTTTGTTATTTCTTTGATAGAGTGCGCTGCAATATAGTCAACAAATTCAGGGTTTGTCTCAGGCTGTGAAGGCATTAAGCGAAAGCGGCGTAAGAGCGCAGCTTTTGTATCAGGCGCCCATAAGGGGCGTTTTTTGGGTACATTCACAGGGTGATCAGAATCAAAACGGATCAGTGACTCAATTAGGATGAGACCACGTATCTGATTATTAACTTCTGCTGCCATAGCAGCTGCATACCCGCCAAAACTATGGGCAACAATAAGCGGCTGACGAAGGGTATCACAAACACTCAAGACTTCCTCTTTATACACATGCAAAGTATATTTCTTACGCCAACCACTATTGCCCATACCACTTAAACTCAAGGCAGTCACACAATGTTTTTGTGCCAAATAAGGCATGAGAGGCACCCACCAATTTGCATGCGCCAAGCCCCCATGCACAAGCACAATCCCCGGATGCTTTGGATTGCCGAGCGAAATGGTCTCAATGGCTACACCATCAACCTTAAGTTGACGGTGTTTAAAAGGTAGCGTCGATAAATGAGAAAAATCAAGTACCGCTTCACTTGGCCTTTTTTTCATAGCGCCTCTACGTTAATTTTGGTTATCCATCCTTTCATTGTGCACTTGGTCTATTATCCTGCATGGGAATATAATACAGAGGGCAGTTAGTGTTAATTTTAGTAAACAATAGAACTTTATGCAAAAACCCCGTTTATGACTTCATTTATTCTATAACTATATATATCTGATAAATAAAACATGAGCATGATGCGTATCTATCTTAAAGGAGCGGATAAAGCACAACTTAAAACGTGGGCACAGGCACATTACCCGCATGAATCATGTGGACTATTAGTCGGGGAGAAAAAAGGCGACACGCATCATGTGAGCCACGTCAAATTAACTGAAAACCAGAATAAAACCCGTGCACAGGATCGATTCATCATCTCACCCCAAGACTATGATGCCTGTGAAGAGGACGCCGAAGCTCTAGGTCTTAGTATTATTGGTGTTTGGCATACTCATCCCGATCACCCAGCAAAACCATCGATCACTGATCAAAATGCCGCCTTTCCTCATTGGTCATATCTTATTCTTTCAGTCGGAAGTGAAAAAATCAATGATATTCAATCTTATCGACTGATCAACAATCAATTTAGTGTGGAGGAAATAATTGATGCCAAACATTAAAATTAAAATTCCAGCCCCGTTAAGGCCATTTGCAGATGACCAAAAAATGATTGACTGTGAGGCCAATAACATAGGAGAGCTATTGTCTGTTTTAACAGAATTATACCCGGCGCTGACAAAAAACATTTTAACTGATGAAGGAGAAGTTAGACACTTTGTGAATATTTTTGTCGATAGCGATGAAATCAGACAACTAGATGGATTTGAGACGCCCTTGGTTGATGGTCAGGTCGTTGCTATTATTCCTGCGGTCTCCGGAGGACAATATGAGTGATGCTCAACAACGCTTGGCAAAACTACGTCAAAGTATTGGTGAAGTCAGTGTTGAGGAGGCGCTTAAAATACAAAACGAGACTGGCGCTCTGATTGTTGATGTCAGAAGCCGAGAAGAACTGGCTAAAGGCTCTCCTGTGGGTGCAATTGCCCTCGGTCGTGACTTTTTAGAATTTGAGGTAACAAAGCTAATTCCTAAACGTGACACACCTATCTTGATGCTCTGTGGAATTGGTGGGCGCGCTTTATTTTGTGCTGAGAGCTTACAAAATTTGGGTTATAGCCAGGTGCGTTCGATTAAGGGCGGGTATACCGCATGGCAGGAAAAGAATTTGCCCACACAAATCCCCCGTATGCTCGATGCTAAAGCCAAAGATCGTTATTCTCGACAACTAAAACTACCCGAAGTTGATGAAAAAGGCCAGCTCCGATTATTAGACAGTAAAGTGTTATTAATTGGCGCTGGCGGCTTAGGCTCCCCTATTGCATTATACTTGGCGGGTGCCGGCGTGGGCACGATAGGTATTGTGGATCATGACGTCGTTGAACGACATAATTTACAGCGCCAAATCGTGCACACCGATGATCGTGAAGGCACGTTAAAAGTAGAATCTGCAGCGCTGACCTTAAACGCCCTTAACCCCGACATAAACATTATTCAACACAATGTTTATCTCACCAGCGACAATATCGAAGCTATCTTTGCAGATTATGAGATTATCGTCGATGGCACCGATAATTTTCCCACCCGTTATTTAGTCAACGATGCTTGCGTAAAACTCAAGCGACCCAACGTCTATGGTTCTGTTTTACACTTTGACGGCCAAGTCAGTGTCTTTTGGCCTGGAAAAGATAAAGACCCTGGACCTTGCTATCGATGTCTGTACCCCCTACCACCGCCTGCCGAAATGGCACCTTCTTGTGCCGATGCGGGGGTATTAGGCGTAGTGCCTGGAGTAATTGGCCTCTTGCAAGCCACTGAAGTGATAAAGCTATTGTTAGAAATAGGCGATCCACTCGTGGGTCGGTTGTTGTGTTATGATGCGCTTGACGCCACATTTACAGAATATAAAGTTGCCTCAAACCCTAATTGCCCAGTGTGTGCCAAAGACACACCTTTTCCGGGATATATTGATTATGTCAAATTTTGTGCGAATGAATAAGAGGAAAATAGCCCGTGCAATTAAAATGGAATGCCGATGAATTATTCGGACAAATAGGCCAAACCCCTCTGGTCAATATTGCGCATGATCATAAAAAAAACGGTATTATCGTGGCAAAATTAGAATTCCAAAACCCCAGTGGATCCCTAAAAGATCGATCGGTCGCCAATATGCTGCTCCATGCCTTAAAAGAAAACAAGCTCCAAAACAACCGGCAGGTTTTAGATTCAAGTTCAGGTAATGCCGGCATATCCTATGCCACACTGTGTGCTGCATTAGGTCTTGCTGTCACCCTTGTTGTCCCTGGCAATGCTAGCAAAGAACGCTTGTTGCAGATTAAAGCATTGGGGGCTACCTTAATAGAAACCGATCCACTAAAAGGCTATGATGCCGCAATCATCAAAGCGCAACAACTCGCTAAAAAACAACCCAAAAAGTACTGGTATGCAAATCAATATGCCAACCCTTATAATTGGCAAGCACATTATGAAGGCACTGGGGATGAGCTGATCCAACAATGCAAGGAACGTTTTGGTCGTGTTCCAGATGCCTTTGTCACAGGGATAGGTACAGGTGGCAGTATTACTGGTATCGCTCGTGCACTTAAAGCGGTG
>Ga0213863_10003332_pt1 | contig 11094 bp, 10 predicted proteins | sample PICome_8_FD_160128 | JGI IMG/M metagenome (GOLD analysis project Ga0213863, IMG submission 160128) | Coastal seawater microbial communities near Pivers Island, North Carolina, United States - PICO497 | ecosystem: Environmental > Aquatic > Marine > Coastal | place: USA: North Carolina... | reverse complement strand
AGGGGATGCGCAGGCCGCCCTCGAAGAGGTTGCCCTTGCCGCCCCGGAACTCCACGCCCGTGCGCGGGTCCACGTTGGGGCCGAAGAAGCCCCGCGGGTGGTCAGGGGAGCGGAAGCGGTCCTGGCCGCCGTTGTCCCCCGTGAAGAAGACGACGGTCTCCTCGTCGAGGTCGAGCTCCTGGAGCAGCTCGAGCACCTGGCCGAGGTTGCGGTCCACCAGGCTGACCATGGCGGCGTAGTTCTTGACGTCCTGCTTCACGTCGTCTCGCTGCATCCACTCGTCATCCTCGTAGAGCGCCCACACCGGGTCGTCCTCGGGGATGTCGTACATGCCGTGGGGCGGCGTGATGGGCAGGTAGCAGAAGAAGGGGCCGTCCTTGTGCTCGCGGATGAAGTCGAGGCCCGCGTCCATGATCTCGTAGTGCGAGTAGGTCTCGCCGGAGCGCCCGCCGATGTTGCCCGCGAGGGGGACCTCGTCGCTGTTGCGCACGAGGTACGGCGGATAGAAGGAGTGGGCGTGGACCTGGTCGTAGTAGCCGAAGAACTCGTCGAAGCCGTGCTCTTCGGGGACGCCGGTGGAGTCGCGGCCGCCGCAGCCCCACTTGCCGAAGCCGCCGGTGGCGTAGCCCTGCTCCTTGAGCATGGAGGCGATGGTCGGCTCGCCTTCTCGGAGCGGTGTGCCGCCGTCATTGGCGCGCACCGAGGCGTGGCCCGCATGCAGCCCCGTCATCAGGTTGCAGCGCAGGGGGGCGCAGACGGGTGAGCCCGCATAGGCGCGGGTGAAGCGCATGCCTTCGGTGGCGAACCGGTCGATGTTGGGCGTCCGGATGTAGGGATTGCCCATGTGCCCCAGCTCGAAGTAAGCGAGCTCGTCGCTCATCACATAGACGATGTTCGGGCGCGTCTCGCCCTCCCCGGCAGTCTCTGCTCGGTGGGCCTCGGAGGAGGCGGAGCAGGCGAGGATGAGCAGGGAGGCGAGGAGCAGGGGGCGTTGGTGCATGCTTCTGGTCTAGCACAGTGAAGCGCGGCCTGCTCGTCAGTCGATAGACTGCGCCCTAGCATCCGCCGCAATCGCGCCCGATCGGGTGAGGCCGCTGTATCCAGGGACTCCCATCGACGGATTGAAGCGCCCGGCGACCCACCTCACGTGAAGCCCTTGGCCGCCTCGGCCCCGGCTGCGAATTATCGATCTCGGCTCCTCGGTCTCGGTTCCCCTACCCCTGCCCATGCTCTCCCTCCTCCTGCTCGCCGCTGTTACTGCCCCGCTCCAGGGCCATGATCCCTTCCGCGACGTGGTCCGCGCGCAGCACGCGCTCTTCACGGTGAGCGTCTCGAGCCAGAGTGAGGTGAGGCCTGCCGGAGACCTCGACGGGGACGGTCTCCAGGAGCTGGTGGTGGAGCTGGAGCAGGTCCTGCTCGTCCGGCACGGCGGGGACGGGGCGCCCGTGCGAGCCCTCGTGGAGCTGGGGCACCCGGGCGCCTGGGACGTGGGGCCGGACCTGGACGGCGACGGCGCGGCGGAGGTCGTGATCGTCTCACCCTCGGGGGAAGGCGTGGCGGTGGCCGTGCTCGGCTCGGAGGACGGCGCGCGGCGCTGGGCGACGGCGACCCTCAAGATCGCGCCCACGCTGGTGGTCTGGACGGGGGACCTGGATGGTGACGGCGTCGCGGACGTCGCCATGGGAGACCCCGAAGGAAACTTCGTGAAGACGCTCTCCGGCGCGACGGGCAAGCGCCTGTGGCGCTCGAAGGTCTCAGGCGGTATGGCCCGCCTTCAGGCCGCCAGGGATCGCGACGGGGACGGCGTGGACGACCTGCTCGTGGACCGCGGGCGCCGCAACCTCGGCGCCACTTGGCTCTCCGGGAAGACAGGCCAGCCCATGGCAGAGGCCGGTTCCCCGCGCGGCACCTGGACCTTCGCCGGGGACCTGGACGGCGACGGGGAGCGAGACGGCGTGCTGCAGCTCGGCGGGAGCATCGGCGTTCAGACCGAGGTTCACCTGAGCGGTCGCGAGGAGCCGGTCGTGTGCACGGGTCCCGACTACCTGCCGGATGACGTCGCCGCGCGGATGGTGGGGGACGTGGACGGCGACGGCGTGGCCGATCTCGCCCAGGGCGACTGCAACTTCAACTTCCGGGGGGCCGCGCAGCTCAAGAATAACGGTGGGGGCGAGGTGACCGAGCTCGAGGGCCTGACCCTCGCGGCTGCGCTCGCCCTCGAATCCAAGCCCTGTTCCGTCTCCATGATCGAATCGGGCTGCGTGTGGGTCTTCTCCGGCGCGACGGGCGGGGTGATCATGGGCATCTACGGGGAGCCGGGGACGTCCACGGGGCTCGGTCGAGACGTCTTCAGGGTAGGGGACCAGGACGGGGACGGCCGGGCGGACGTGGGGCTCTTGATCGGCGAGCAGCTGCACGTCTTCGGCACCCGCCGCAGGTTCTCTGCGGACGTCTTCGAGTGGTTGCCGGGCCACTGGCTGGGGGAGATGACGTGGGAGGGGACCGCGATGACCATCGAGGAGGTCTGGCTCCCGGAGGCCGCGGGCGCGCTCCACGCGGTGGCGCGCACCTACATCCCCGGCGAGCGCGAGGTCGGCAGCTTTGAGTTCCTTCGGATCGAGCGCGACGGGGACGCCGTCGTCCTCCAGGCCCAGCCGTCCGGCGAGCCCCCGACCCCCTTCCAGGCCGTGGAGCAGTCCGCTGGTTCGGTGCTCTTCCGACGGGAGGGGACGGGCCTGCCCTCCTGGATCCGCTACACGCGCGTCGGCGACGAGCTCCGCGCGGAGCTGGGCGAGACGGATCAGCCGCCGATGCTCTCCTTGCGCTGGAGGCTCAAGGGCCAGTAGTTCAAGCGTGAGCCGTGGAGCTCGACATCGGGTGATCCGGATGGCGACGCCGCGGCCTTAGACTGCCTGGGATGGTCGACCCCACGCCCCACGACGCGTTCCTTCGCACGCTGCTGCGGCTTATCCTCGCCGCGGCGATCCTCACGGCGCCCCTGTTTCTCTTTGGCGAGGGCTTCGAGGCCGAGTACGTCGGGCGGGTGGCCCTCTCCAACGGCGCCTGCGCGCTCCTCTGCCTCGGGCTGCTGGCGCTCGTTCGGCGCGGCAAGGGGGCGCTCGCCGGGTCGCTCCTCGTCTGGGGCCTCGCGCTCCTGGTGGGATCGCTGGCCTGGGGCAACGGCGAGCCCGCCCACGTGAACGTGATCAACTTCGTGCTGGTGACGCTCCTCGCCAGCGTGGTGGGAAGCCGGCGGGAGGTCCTCCTGCTCGGCGCGCTGTCCGCGATCGAGATGGCGGTCATCGCGTGGCAGCGGCCCCTCATGCCGCCGGGCAAGGACCTGGCCGAGGCGCGCTTTGAGTCCCTGGTTCAGATCCTCCCGACCTTCCTCGTGGTGGCGGTGATCCTCTGGCTGAGGGCGGGGCAGGAGAGGGGGGGAGCCGGCGGCGAGCGCCCCGGCGGGGCCAGCCCGCGGAGTCTCTGAATTACGGGTCTCTGAATTCCGGGTCTCTGAATTCCGGGACTCTGAGTTCCGGGTTCCTGACGTTCGGGTTCCGCGGGTTCGGCAGAGGGTTCCGGCCCCGGGAATTGCACCGGATCGTGCCCCGCGCCGCGGCGCGTAGAGGCCGCTGGATTATTCTTGGCCGCGCCCTGCTCACTCGCTCTTCGCTCGATGGCCATGCCGATGATCTGCTCCACTGCCCCAGGCAAGCCCCGCTCCCTGCGGGGACTCCTGTCCCGTACCTCATTCAGCGGGGGTCTCTTGCTCCTCGCCAGCTGTGCCGCGCCGCCCCAGGCGAGCGTCACCCGCCCGGTCTCGGACCTGCCGGACCTGAGCGGGCTCGAGGTCGCGGGCACGGACCTGTTCATCGCGGTCCACGACGCCAAGGATGAGCCCGACGAGGTCGACCGACCCCGGGTCAGCCTGCTGATGTCGCCGCAGGACCCGAGGGGGATCCTCTGGAGGCCCATGCGGATGGACTGGCCGACCCGGCCGAGCCACGACCTCGAGAGCGTCGCGCGCATCGGGGCCGGGGACCGCTATCTCCTCTGCGAGAGCGGCAACGACGATCCGCTCCGGGCCCCGCGCATCTTCCGTGTGCTCCTCTCGGGGAACGAGATCGAGATCGAGACCGAGGTGGACTGGCCAGTTCCGATCTCCAATGTGGAGGCCACCGCGGTGACGAGCGTGCAGGACCAGCTGTACTTCATCTACGCCGAGCGGGCGGACAATCAGCCCTCCACTCAGCTCAACTGGGCGCCCTTCAACCCGGGCACCATGCACTTCGGCGCGTTCCAATCGGTGACCCTGGACAGTCTTGATCCCGAGAAGATGGCCCGGGGTGTCGTCGGGCTCGACGTGGATCCTGGCGGCCGAATCTACACGGTCGCCTCGTTCGATCCCGAGGCCGTCGGCCTGCCCGGCGATCCGGACTTCGGGCCCTTCAGGAGCTCGGTCTGGCGCGTGGGGCAGATCCGTCCGGCCCAGGGGGCGGCCACGATCGAGCTTGATCCACAGCCCACCCGGATCGCCACCATCGACGGCTTCAAGTGCGAGTCGGTGACCCTCGGCTCCGAGAGCCCGCAGCCCACCGTCTACATCGGCTTCGACGACGAGAACTACGCGGGCACGCTGCGCCCCCTGCTCCCAGCCGATGGAGGCCAAGGGGCGAACTGAGCCCGAAGGCCCGCCACGTCAGGGGCCGCGGCCGCGGCTGAGTTCGCGGCAGCGGCCCGTGGTCGTTCAGTGCTCCTCGCCGTCCTTCGCCGCCGGCGTGGGGACTCCGTAGCGGAGCTCGAGCGCCTGGGCGCCATCGGGGCCGGGTGTGAGCACGTGGACCCGGTCGTAGGCGTCGTGGGGGAGGTGTCCCTCGGGGACCCGCGTGTTCATGGACGTCTCGGTGAGGTCCCGGAGCGTGACCCCCAGCCGCGCGGCGATGGCCGGGATCGTGTTCGAGTGACCCGCGACGACGATCACGTCCGTCCCCTTGGCTCCCACGAGCCGGGCGATCAGGCCGTCCATGTCCCGGGCGGGGAGGGTCTCGCTGGTGAGGTCGAGCTGCTTCGCCAGCGGCGCCAGCGTGTCCCGCGTCCGCTTGTATTCGCTGTGGATGAGCACCGTGACGCCCGCAGCCGCGAACATCCGGGCGAAAGCCTCGGCCCGCTCACGGCCGGCCTCCGAGAGGTCCGGGTCGCGCGGGTCGTTCTTGGCCTTCTCCGTGTGTCGGACGAGGATCACCCTGGCCTTCAGCCGCTGCACCGCGGCCGCGGGGTCCGGCTCTTGGCCCCCGGCGAGGGCAGGGAGCGAGGTCAGCGGGAGGGCGGCGGTGGCGGCGAGGAACTGGCGTCGAGAGGTGCTCATGGCCCCCACGCTAGGGGGGACCAGCTCGCTTCGCACCCCCTCAGCCGCCGTTCGCCGCAGCCCCCTTTGGCCTCAGCCGCCGTTCGCGTCGGTGAAGCGGGCGCGGGTGAGGGCGCCGTGGCTCTCGTGCCACGCGAGCTCGCCCCCGGTGAACCAGAGGGCCTGGGGCGACTGGTGTGCCACGTCGAGGGCGGAGGTGAGGCCACGGGCCAGCGAGCGCTCGGCGATCACGTCGACCCAGGCGATGCGGACGGGGTCGGCGTCGTCGAGGTCCCCCAGCCACTGCTTGAACTCGAACTCGGCGCGGGTGCTCGTGGGGCAGATGGGGGACTTCTTGAACACGACCACGTGGGCGTCGGCGGAGGCCTCACGCAGAGCGGAGAGGGCCGCCTCGGGGTCGGCGGGCAGGGAGAGTTCGCGAGGCTGGGTCATGGGAGGAGGGGGCTAGCTGCGCTTCTTGCGGGCCGTGGTCTTGCGGGCGGGCTTCTTCTTGGCCGATGATGCGGAGGCTTTCGAGGTGCGGGTCGCGGCTTTCTTGGTCGCCGACTTCTTGCTGACGGCAGCCTTCCTCGGGGCGGCCTTCTTCCGCGTCACCTTCTTGGCGGCCGCCTTGCGAGCGGGCGTCTTCTTCGCCGCGGGCTTCTTGCTCGAGGGCTTCTTGCTCGAGGGCTTCTTCTTGCGGGCCGTCGCGCTGACCATGTTGGCCTCGTAGTGCTTGATGAACTTCGCGGCGGTCATGCGCTTGACGGCGGCGCCGAGGGACGTGAGGCACACGTCCTCCAGCTTCTTGAACCGCACGCAGGACTTGCCCATGTCGAGCTTCTTGCCGGACTTCGCCCACTGCTTCTCGAAGCGCGCCGCCTCCGCCTCGTCGCCGTAGATGCAGAACAGGTAGACCGCCATGTGGTTCTTCTGGCTGGCGATGCTCATGAAGGGCAGCGGCTGGTCCGGGCTGCAGTGGTAGCCGTCGGGATAGACCGAGTGCGGGATGAAGTAGCCGATCATCCCGTACTGGATGCCCTCCTTGACCTTGGGGTCGAGGTTGGCCTTGATGACCTTGCGGAGGGCCTGCAGGGCCTTCTTGCGCTCGGGCTCCAGGGCGGCGAGGTACTGGGTCACGGTGGCAGGCTTTTGGCTCATGGAATCAGGGTACGTGCTCGCTGAATGAAGGGAAGGGCTCCGGTCGGGCGCTCTTGGCGCGCATGATGCTGGGCATGCAGAGCACGCCCTCTGAACGAGCATTCCAGGAGAGTTCCCGTGCAGCGTGAAGAGATCGAGCCGGCCCTGAGGGCGGCGCTCGAGGCCTCCCTCGCGTTCCAGGAGGGCCTCGACACGGCGCGGGTGGGCGCTTGCGCGGGGCCCCCGCCGCTGGTGCCCCTGCCGGACTCGGGGGTGGGCGCTGCGAGCGCCCTCGCCGAGCTCGTGCGTCGAGCTGAGGGCCGCGCGGCCGCCAGCGCGGGGCCGCGCTACTTTCACTACGTCGTCGGTGGGGTCACCGGGGCCAGCCTGGCCGCGGACTGGTTTGCGTCGGCCCTTGATCAGGTGGCCTCCTCGTCCACAGGTTCGCCCCTGGCGGTGGACGTGGAGGAGGCGGCCACTCGCTGGCTGGCGGAGCTCTTCGACCTGGATCCCGAGGCCTGGACCGGGGTCTGCACCACGGGGGCCACGACGGCGAGCCTGGTGGGGCTCGGCGCCGCGCGGCAGTGGTGGGGGGAGCGGCTCGGCGTCGACGTGGCCGAGGAGGGGCTCGCGGGGCTCCCCCGGCCCGTGGTGCTCACCAGCGGCTTTGTGCACGCCAGCGTGATCAAGTGCCTCGCCATGCTCGGGATCGGACGGGCGTGCTGCGAGCGGCTCTCCGTGGATAACCGCGGGACCCTCGACGTCGAGGCGCTCGAGCGCCGGCTCGCGTCCATGGGGGACGAGCCGGCCATCGTCGTCGCTACCGCAGGAGAGGTGAACTCGGGGCGCTTCGACCCCCTGGGCGCCGTGGCGGACCTATGCGAGCAATACGGCGCGTGGCTCCACGTGGACGCCGCCTTCGGGCTCTTCGCCCGCGTCGCGCCCGGCGTGGCGGACCTCGCGGACGGGATCGAGCGGGCCGACTCCATCGCGGCGGACGCCCACAAGTGGCTCAATGTGCCCTACGACAGCGGCTTCGCCCTGGTGCGCCAGCGGTCGCTCCTGGCCAAGACGTTCCGCATGGTGGCCGCCTACCTGCCACCGAGCGCCGGTGATGGAGCGCCGCCGAGGGTGCCGGCCAACCTGGGGCCGGAGTGCAGTCGCCGCGCGCGGGCCCTGCCCATCTTCGCGGCGCTGCTGAGCGAGGGGCGGGCGGGGATCCGGGCCATGGTGGAGGGGCACCTCCTCCTCGCGGACCAGCTGCGGGGTCTTGTGGCGGCCGCTCCGGACCTCGAGCTGGTCGACGAGACCCGGCTCAACGTCGTCCCCTTTCGCTTCGCCCCGCGGGGCGTTCGGCGGCGCGATCTGGACCCGCTCAACCGCGCCCTCGGGGAGCGGATCCTTGAGGACGGCCGGGTCTTTGTGGGGACGACGCGCTACCGCAGCGTGGTCTGCATGAGGCCCGCGATCGCCAACTGGCGAACGCGCCCTGAGGACGTGGAGCGGCTCGTCAGCGTGGTGCGGGAGCTGGGCGCCGAGCTGCTCGAGGGGGACGAGGTCGTGCCTAGGAGTTCTCGGCGAGGGTGAACCCCTCGGGGACCACCAGGCGGAAGTGGGCGTCGATGCTCCTGTGGAAGGGGTCACGGGCCGCCCGCAGGATCTCGAACTCGAGCACGTCCTCGCCCTCACCGGTCACGCGCACGCGAACCGGGACGTCCCTGCCGTCTGCGAACGTCAGCTCCAGTCGCTGGAGCCCAACGATCTTGACCCCGGGCGCGGGCGCCATGGAAATGTTCGTCTGCCGCGGGTCCTCGGGGGAGGTCTCCACGGCGGTGATCTCCATGGCCCTCGCCAGGCTGTCCAAGTCGAGCATCAGGGAGGCGACACCGACGATCGCTCGCCCATTGCGGTCGTAGCGCCAGCGGCTCGCGTGCTTGCGGTTGACGGTCAGCACGAGGCGTTCGGTCGGAGTCTCCAGGACCTGCCGGGCCCTGGAGCCCCCGGGGCGGTAGAGCAGAGTTGCGGGGCTGCGACGCACGGAGAGGGGCCCCTCGGAGACGTGCTTGGCCCCCGAGGAGGAGATGATCTCCTGGCGGACGCAGAGGGTCTCCAGCACCTCGACTTCGGCCAACGCCTCGGACCTGGGGCCCATGACCGCGAGCGCGGCGGCGACGATGGCGGGGTCGCCACCAAAGGTCACGGGTTCGGTGACCCGGTCGGCGCTGGCGCACCCTCCCGTGACGAGGGTGGTGACAAGGATCGCGGCGGGCAGCAGCGATTGGAACAGGGCCTTGGTGGGGCTGAGGTGGAGCATGGGGGTCCAGGCGGGGGAGGGCGGGGTGCAGATCCTACGGAGCCAGGCGGCGTGTGGGGTCGGCCCCACGGGGGATGGCGGTCTCGGATGGCTCGCCGAGGAGCGGATAAGCTGGTCAGCGATGCACCCAGCCGCTCCACGCTCCTCGCCGCGCCTCCCGGCTGGCCTCTTCGCGTTCGTCGCGATGGTCACGGCCTCCTGCGCAGGCCCCGACGCCCATTCGCCGGCAGCCTGGGAGCCCTACCTTCCCAGGCGTGCTTCGGCCGCCCGGGACCATGTCCAGGGCACCGTGGGGATCACCCAGTTCTCGCCGGGGACGACGATCTCGGCCCCGGGGACGAACGTGGTCAACGACGGCAGCCAGACGTTCCCGATGCTGGGCGGGAGCTTCCAGCACTCGATGACGGACGGAGACGTCCGCCTGGGGCTGGAGGGCGGGATCTCGGGTAGCTGGCAGTCCACCCGCACCGTCCTGGCCCTTGGGAACGGGGCGATCGTGACCCAGCGCGACAACGAGGTGCTGCTGCTAGATGGCTTCGTCGGGGCCTATGCCACGATCCCGCTCGAGGGCGGGTGGCGTGTCTACGGCGGGGCGGGCCCCTTGCTCCAGTACGCCAGCGTCAAGACGCTCAGCGTGGATCAACCTGCGGGGTCGGAGCGCGACTCGGTGGATGGCGTCGGCGGCGGCTGGTACGCCCGAGCAGGCGTCGAGCTCGAGCTGGGTGGGCCGGTGCTGCTGGGTCTTGGTGTGCGCTGGGTCGACTCCTACGCCTACCTCGGCCCTGACTTCAACGACCTCATCGTCGAGGGCATACAGTTCGGACTCACGCTCTCGCAGTCGTACTGAAGAGCCCGCTAGACTTCCCGCTCACCTCGTCCTCACACGCGCCCCTGCCTCCATGAAGCTCCAGCTGCTCGCCGTCGCTTTCCTCGCGGTTCTCTCCATTGGACCGGGTTGCGTCACCGTGGACGCCGACACCAACGAGGTCATCCCCAGGGGTGATCAGCGCTACAAGTTCGCGACGGTGAAGGAGTACGCCAAGGACCTGAAGCTGGGCATGACCAAGCTCCAGGTGCTGTCCACGGTGGGCTCCCCCGCGGAGAAGGGCGAGCGGGGCGATGTCTGGGTGTATCTCCCGGAGCGCTCGGCGATCCTGATCCCCTCCAAGGCTCTCAAGCTCCACTTCGAGGACAACGCGCTGACCGAATTCGGCTTCCACGCCATCGTCCTCGGCGCTCAGCTCTAGGCCGGTGAGAGCGTCCCCTGGGCGGTGATTCGGCCTACACTGGGCGAGATGATCTCCCTCGCCCTCGCTCTGCTTGCGCCTGCTCTGACCCAGGTGGACTCGCCCGCCCCCGTGGCTCCGAAGCAGGCCCCGAATCAGGCACTGAAGCAGGCACTGAAGCAGGCCCCGAATCAGGCACTGAAGGCGCCCCCCGGCACGGTGTGGGTCGAGCCCGGTGTCTTCACGATGGGGTGGGACGGCGAGGACGGCCGGCTGGATGAGCGCCCAGCGCACAAGGTTCGGGTCGACGGCTTCTGGATGGACTTGACCGAGGTCACCAACGCGCAGTTCGCGCGCTTCGTGGAGGCCACGGGCTACAAGACCACCGCGGAGGTCGTGCCGAGCTGGGAGGACCTCGCCGCCCAGCTGCCGCCGGGCACTCCCGAGCCGCCGCCGGGCACGCTCGTGGCGGGCTCGCTGATCTTCACCAAGACCCGCGGGCGGGTCGACCTGCGAGACTACTCACAGTGGTGGGCGTGGACCCCGGGCGCGGACTGGCGTCACCCCAAGGGGCCGGGGAGCTCCATCGATGGATTGGGGGCCTATCCGGTGGTCCACGTGTCGTGGTACGACGCAACGGCCTACGCCGCGTGGGCCGGCAAGCGGCTGCCCACGGAGGCCGAGTGGGAGCGTGCGGCGCGCGCTGGCGCTGACGGAGCGCGCTACATGTGGGGCGCAGAGCTGGTCCCTGAGGGGGTCCACCAGGCCAACATCTGGCAGGGTCAGTTTCCCTTCGAGAACAAGCTCGCCGATGGCTTCGAGGTGGCCGCCCCGGTCGGGAGCTACCCGCCGAACCCACTGGGGCTCTTCGACATGAGCGGCAACGTCTGGGAGTGGACCTCGGATCAGTTTCAGCCAGACCTCTACGAGCAGCGAGTGGGCGCCGGCGAGCCGGGCACCGTGATCGAGAACCCCACCGGGCCCAAGCGCGCAGCTGACCCTCGGAACCCTTACTCCCGGGATTCCTACGTCCAGAAGGGGGGGTCCTTCCTCTGCCACGCGGACTACTGCTC
>Ga0213863_10003331_pt1 | contig 11096 bp, 10 predicted proteins | sample PICome_8_FD_160128 | JGI IMG/M metagenome (GOLD analysis project Ga0213863, IMG submission 160128) | Coastal seawater microbial communities near Pivers Island, North Carolina, United States - PICO497 | ecosystem: Environmental > Aquatic > Marine > Coastal | place: USA: North Carolina... | reverse complement strand
TATTGGGCCCTTGGCCTCGCTGAACCCGATATCTCACATAGGCTTCTGCCATTCGCATGTCAGACTGCAAGCCATCCGCTTGCAAATCCGATATAACCGTTTCTATCTCGACCAGATTGACTGCAGTACGACCACGTAATTTTTGCGATAGCTCTGAGGCAGAATGCTCACGCCGGGCAAGCAAACCCAAAGCCTTACGCCGAAGCGCGCTTCGGGTCTTTTCTTTTACGAAGGGATCTTCTTCCTGCGGGTCTGCTAGAGATTGATCAAGCGGTTGCAGGCTCGACGAGCTGGGAGCTTCGATGTCTGTTGGCAGGTCACCGGTCCCTTCACCTGCATGCGCCGAGTGCGGCCTATAGGGCCGCTCCACTGGGATGATCGCGGACGTGCCAGCCTCTATAGCCCGCACCTTTTGTCGCAACTCGTCAACCGATAGCTTTGATCCCATGAGTAATCAGGTTCTAAGTCACATCTAACGTTTCTTCCGCTTCGACTACCTCTGGTATCGGGTCGTCGAGTAACTTAGCTCGAATAAGCGCTTCTATTTCTTCACCTAACTCGGCGTTTTCAGAAAGAAAATCGCAAGCGTTCTTTTTTCCTTGGCCGATTTTGTCACCCTTGTAGCTGTACCATGCACCAGCCTTATCGACCAAGCCAAGCTGGACCCCTAGATCAATGACCTCACCTAATCGATAAATACCCTTGCCATACATGATTTGGAATTCTGTCTGCTTGAAAGGCGGGGCCACTTTATTTTTGATCACCTTGACTCGAGTTTCATTGCCAACGACTTCGTCACCATCTTTAATGCTACCTATTCTTCGGATGTCGAGCCTGACAGAGGAATAAAACTTCAGTGCATTACCACCGGTCGTGGTTTCGGGGCTGCCAAACATCACACCGATTTTCATTCTTATCTGGTTGATAAAGATCACTAAGGTATTCGAATTCTTAATATTTCCTGCCATTTTACGCAGTGCTTGACTCCTCAATCTCGCTTGCAAGCCAACATGATGATCGCCCATATCGCCTTCTATTTCTGCCTTTGGCGTCAGGGCAGCCACTGAATCAACAATGACGACATCAACGGCCCCTGAGCGAACAACCATGTCGCAAATCTCCAAAGCCTGCTCACCGGTATCCGGCTGAGAGACCAAAAGATTTTCTATATCGACGCCGAGATTTTGAGCATAAATAGGATCAAGGGCGTGTTCGGCATCGATAAAAGCGCAAGTACCACCAATTTTTTGCGCTTCAGCGATGACTTGTAAAGTTAGCGTGGTCTTACCTGAGGATTCCGGCCCATAGATTTCAACGATTCTACCTCTGGGTAAACCACCGATACCAAGCGCAACATCCAAACCCAAAGATCCAGTTGAAATCGAGGGGATACGTACTTGAGGCGTATCTCCAAGCCGCATCATAGCGCCCTTACCAAACTGGCGCTCAATCTGAACTAATGCTGCGTCGAGCGCTTTATCTTTATTTGCATCACGTGTTGACGTTGCTTCCATGGTCTCTCTCCTAGTCTATCTGACGCTCAATATTGGTGTTATCTTTCTTATGAGTCCTTTTGGATCCTTGTGGATCCTTGTGAATCCCTTTCACTACTTTTGGATACTCTTGAATACTTTTCCCGCCATCCTTTGTGGTGGCCACTTTAACATTGCTTACAATTTATCCCCGCCGACTTAACAGTGTCACTTTGTCTACATTTTTCATAACCATACATTTCATGCTGATGCTATAGACGATCACGAAACGATCAGGCATTGATGAACACTCTAGCAAATCTGATTAACCCTTTTCAGATCTTTAACCGGATTATCCTGTAAGCCAATCGCTCATATCGTCAGCTCATTGAATCGTTAGGGTTAACTGCTCTATTGATTGCTCTATTGGTTGATTGCCCTATTGGTTGATTACTCTATTGGTTGATTGCTCTATTGGTTGATTGATCTATTGGTTGCATGCTCTATCAATTTTTATGTCGATTGTTTTTATATCGATTATTCTTCTTAACGTTCTATGGATTTTCTATGGTTCGTTTTCTTAGATGGCCCTTCATGATGGGCTGCTACAATTGACCCTCTCCTATCGCAATCTGAACAACCCTTGCATTAAGCCAGAAGATTAGCACTATACTGTTTATTCGTACAGTACTTTATGAAAACTTTAACGAAGAAAACGTCCGATCCCATTCAAATAGGATGCGCCCGCTACCACCGTTTGCTACCCTTCTGGGTGAATACTCAGCGATGCAACCGTTTGGCCACCGATACCCATACGCCAATGATGCAACAATTTTTAAGCATTAAGGCGCAGCATGCCGACGATCTGCTGTTCTATCGGATGGGCGACTTTTACGAGCTTTTTTACGATGATGCCAAACGAGCGGCCAGCCTGCTCGATATTACTCTGACCAGTCGAGGCCAGTCCGGTGGACAACCAATCCCTATGTGCGGCGTGCCTTATCACGCCGCTGATGGCTATCTGAGCAAACTCGTTCAAGGCGGTGTCTCCGTCGCGATTTGCGAGCAGATCGGTGACCCCGCGACCAGTAAAGGCCCAGTGGAACGTCAGGTCGTCAGAGTTGTTACACCCGGTACGCTGACCGAGGAAGCCTTACTCGATGCGGAGCGAGAAAGTTTAATTTGCGCTGCATTCTGCGATACCACGACCTTTGGACTCGCACTGCTTGAAATAAGCAGCGGTCGTTTCGAGGTATTTGAAACCAAGGACGAGGCTATTTTTAAAAGTGAGATGGCTCGTCTAGGCCCAGCAGAATTGCTGTTGGCGGAAGACAGCCGACTCATAGATCTTTTTGAACAGTTTCCATGCTTGAGACGGCGTCCCATCTGGGAATTTGACCAAGATCAGGCCGAACGAGATCTCATCCAGCAGTTTGGTGTGCAAGATCTATCAAGTTTCGATTGCGTGGATCTGCCCATCGCAGTCAGCGCCGCTGGCTGCGTTCTGGCTTATGCCAAGTCCACCCAAAGACGCGGACTACCACACCTTCAACAACTTAGCCGGATTCGCAATGAAGATACCATCATTATTGACCCAACCTCACGCCGCAATCTTGAGCTCGTTAGCAATCTACAAGGAGGGCGAGACAATACCCTGATATCCGTATTGGATAGGACCCAAACGCCTATGGGTGGTCGCTTGCTAGCTCGCTGGCTGACCCAGCCTCTGAGGGATTCACCCCGCGTTTTAGCCCGCCTAAGCGCCGTCGATGCCCTCAAGGATGACCTGCGCTATGAGTCGATACGAGCCGTACTCGCTCAAGCTGGCGACGTAGAGCGCATTGTCGCGCGCATTGCCCTTGCTAGTGCTCGGCCCCGAGATCTTGCCAGACTGCGCGACACGCTAGGTCTACTGCCTGAACTCGCCATCTTGATCGAACCTCTGCAAACCGAGCTACTCACGCAAATACAGGCCTCAATTAAACCGCAACCAGAGCTTGCCGATCTCTTAAGCCGAGCAATTATAGACTCGCCTCCTGTAATTATTCGCGATGGTGGTGTAATTCGGCAGGGCTATGACCCCGGGCTTGATGAATTAAAAGCGATCAGCGAGAACGCCGCGGAGTTCTTGATCAGGCTTGAACTGGAAGAGCGCGAGCGCACGGGACTCAACTCCTTGAAAGTAGGTTATAACCGTGTTCACGGTTATTACATCGAGCTGAGCAAAGGTCAGGCACATGATGCACCCGTCAGCTATATCCGGCGGCAAACGCTCAAAAATGCCGAGCGTTTTATTACCCCGGAGCTTAAAGCATTCGAGGATAAAGCCCTGAGCAGCAAGAGCCGAGCCCTAGCCCGAGAGAAGCAGCTCTACGACGAACTGATCGACATCCTAAAAGAAGCAATTGCCCCGCTTCGAGATTTGGCCGGCGGGATTGCAGCGCTTGATGTTCTCGCCAACTTTGCAGAACGCGGGGTCAGTTTGGATCTCAACGCACCGCTGCTGACAGCAAATTCTGAGCTGGTCATCGAACAAGGCCGTCATCTCGTGGTCGAGTCTATGATGGAGAGCCAATTCATTCCTAATGACATCCGATTTGATCACGACGCTCGCCAGTTTATTATCACGGGGCCCAACATGGGGGGTAAATCTACCTTCATGCGGCAAACCGCGATTATCGCCCTTTTGGGTAGAACGGGTTGTCCAGTACCCGCCACCCACGCTGTCATAGGTGATATCGACCGAATTTTTACCCGCATAGGGTCCTCAGACGATCTTGCGAGCGGCCGTTCCACCTTTATGGTCGAAATGTCTGAGACCGCCTTGATTCTCAATAACGCAACCGCCAAAAGCTTGGTGCTTCTTGATGAGATCGGCCGCGGGACTTCCACATTTGATGGTTTGTCGCTTGCTTGGGCTACAGGTCACTACATTGCACAACACCTCCGAGCAATGACCATGTTTGCCACTCACTACTTTGAAATGACGGTGCTTCCTGATCACTTTGACGACGTCAAAAACCTGCACCTAACGGCCCGCGAGTTCGAGGATCGGATCATATTTTTATATGCCGTGCAATCTGGGCCTGCCAATCAAAGTTACGGCATACAGGTCGCTAAACTCGCGGGTCTCCCCAAAGCGGTCATCGCATCCGCGCAAGAAAAACTCTCAGCACTTGAACAGCAAGAATTGAGCCCCGAGCCGGCTCTAGGTGGACAAGGTCCGGCGCAATCCGATTTATTTCCCCGAGATGAAACATCGAGTCGTATTCAAGCGATATTAACCGATGCCGATTTAGACGACATGAGCCCTAGGGATGCTTGGCAATTGCTCAGCGCGCTAAAGGATTTAAGCAATTCATAACCCAAAAGGTCAGTTGTCTGGTTGTCAAAAGCTGATAGAATGCGCTCTGGCTCAGCTAGTCTGGTTCGGTTTTTTTGGCACCCCACCAGCACACCTTTTGAGTGTTCAGGCTTAAAGACAAGGATTGAATTTATGACATTTGTAGTAAGTGATGGTTGCATTAAATGTAAACATACTGATTGTGTAGAAGTATGCCCTGTTGATTGCTTCTACGAAGGCCCAAACTTTCTGGTAATTAACCCCGACGAGTGTATCGACTGCGCCCTTTGCGAACCAGAATGTCCGGTTGATGCCATCTTCTCTGAAGATGAATTGCCCGAGGCGGAGCAGGCTTTCCTTGAACTCAATGCTGAGCTGTGTGAGATCTGGCCAAACATTACAGAAAAGAAAGAGCCCCTCGAAGATGCCGAATCTTGGGCTGACGTCAAAGGCAAAATAGATCACCTAGAGCGATAGTCAAAGCCGACTTCGCGATCAGCGCTTGGGCAGATGGCGAAGAGGATCTTCAGGCTGACCTTGTTTACGAATCTCGAAGTGTAGCATCTCGATCTTTTGATCGTTGGCACCGACCTTGGCGATGGCCTGGCCTATCGCCACCTGGTCTCCTTCTTTCACCAGTAGTGATTCATTATTGCCATACGCGCTCAAAAATGCGTCATCATGTTTGATGATGACTAACTTGCCGTAACCCCGCAAATTGCCACCCGCATAAACCACTTTACCAGCCTCAGCAGCTTTTACCTCCGTACCTGCCGCGGCGGCGATGTCTATGCCTTTGTTTACCGCACCTGTCAAAGAAAATTGTTTCAACAACCGACCTTCAACTGGCCAACGCCAACTCAATGCCGATCGAGTAAACGCCGGCTTTGCCGGCGACTTAGGCTTGCTGCTATAAACTGTCTTTGGCTTACTGGCTCCGGTCGCCGCGGACTTCGACGCTGTCGTCTGACTTGATTTCAACCGACTGGCAACACCCGATAACTTAATTCTCTGCCCCATATAAATCGTGTAGGGTTTTCTGATCCGATTGATCCTAGCCAGATTCTGGTAGTCCAAACCATAGCGCCAGGCAATCGAGTAGAGCGTTTCGCCTTTTTGAACAACATGGGTGCTACCACGCTCACCAATATTACCCACTGGTGCAGGCGCACCGCCCATTTGACAACTTTGCAGCCATAATGTGCCAAGCATGAGGACACCTAATCGCAGGCTCCTTGCCAATAGCGTCCTAGTGATCAACAACCTGATTCCTGGTAGCAATATATTCGAACGAAAGAATCATCAGTGCGCCTAACACCACGGCAATCACTGCGAGCCCGATCTCCGCAGATTGCCCTGTTAAGCCCTCATAGGCACCGGGCCAAATTGGTTCCTGAACCAGCGGCGTCTTGCCCAACCCATCGGCATGCAATTGGTACTGCACAACCTGCTGCCAAGGCCAAAGCCGAGTCAATGTTCCCATCATCAACCCAATTAAAAAGGCCAAGACAAAAGACCGAAATCTCTCAAACAAAAGTCGTAAGACATTAGAAAATCCAATAATGCCAAGTCCCGCGCCCAAAGCAAAAGGCATCAAGGCCAACACATCGACCCGCGCTATCGCATCCATAACACCGCCATAAAGCCCCATGAGCAGTAACAAAAAGCTTCCAGAGACGCCCGGTAAGATCCAGGCACAAATCGCTATTGCACCACCGAGAAATAAGACTAACGGCGTCGGGTCGGCAACAGCAGGTAAGGTCCTCTGCAACCACAGACCGATAAAAAGCCCAATGATTAGCGTCAACAGCACAAAGCCATCTCGGGTTCGAATTTGCCTGAGCATGGAGCCGGCAGACGCTGCCACTAACCCAAAAAAGAAAGACCACATTACGATGGGATATGCGCTAAGCATCTCTTTGACTAAACCAGCCCCAAGAATCAGCGTTACCATCATCGAGCCAAATAAGAGGCATAAAAAAGACCCGTCTATATGCTGCCAACTCTTGCTCAACCCGTCTCGGAAAAGACGCCGCAAAAGCCCAAAATGTAATCGACTAACCGCTTCAAGCAAGCGCTGATAGAACCCTGAAATAAAAGCGATCGTTCCACCGGAGACCCCTGGCACCACTTCAGCAACGCCCATTAAAACGCCTGTTAGCACAACCTTAAAACGCTTGTTATCCAAACTCACAAGCGGCCACCTAATAACGGGACGAATCGGACTTGCTCTACTTGCGAGCGCACCATGCCTGAAGGCTGGTTTTCAAATACCGTTAACATTTGACGATCCAGGTCCCCTAGCGGAATCACGAGCCGTCCGCCGGGCGCCAATTGGTCGAGCAACGCCTCGGGTACAACCCGAGGCGAGGCCGTCACAACGATTGCATCAAAGGGACCGCGCTCTGGCCACCCTAACTGACCATCGTCATACTTAGATTTTATTTGATGCAATCCTAACTGTCGAAATCGCACTAAAGTCCGATCAAGCAGTGCTGATATCCGCTCGACCGTTGTGACTTGATCAACCAATTGCGCCAAGATTGCGGTCTGGTACCCAGAACCGGTGCCCACCTCTAAGACAGACTCTACAGGCCCAGCTTCTAATAACAATTCGGTCATTCTCGCAACAATATAAGGCTGCGAAATTGTCTGACCGTGCCCAATGGGCAGCGCCGTATCTTCGTAAGCTCTATGCGCTAACGCTTCATCAACAAACAAATGCCTGGGAGTTGAGCCTATGGCATGTAGCACCGATTCATTCACGATTCCCTGTTCTCGGAGCCGATCTGTAAGCCGATTTCTCGTTCTCTGGGACGTCATCCCGACGCCGCTGACATCTAATTTAACGGCCAACTGACCCATCCTCATAGTTAAGCACTTCTCGCAAAACGCTTGTGGCAAAACACCCTGGGGGCAATTTAAAGCCAATCACATAGTCATTGTCTTCGCGATGCCAACTGAACTCAAGGGGCTGCAGCCAGAGCTTTCTCTCTCCAGCCTTCAATCGATTATCGGCAAACACCTTCATCCAGGGCTTAAAGGTGTCTGGCAGTTCTAGCTCCCCGACCTGGGGATCTCTATGACGACCATACAGCGGCCCGGTCGCCGCAAGGTCAATCTCTCCGGGACCCTGGCTTATGACATCAGAGAGATAACGATTAAAGAGATAACTTCGCATTGCCGATAGCACAAGATCGCGATGCTTAAACTTAGCTTTTGGGTGTGCAACCAAGCGCGCCGCCTGCTCAAGGTTGTTCGCCGAATGACCAAAGCGTTGCTCACCAAAATAATTCGGTACAGGGTGATGCTTCAGCCGGGTCAAAATTGGTTCAAGATCGCCTGAAACATCTGAAATTCTTAGCTCAAATCGATTCCCCAACAGATCGCCTTTGCGCAGCTTTTTACGGGTTCGACAAACATCGAGCACCTCGAACCCTGCATCATCGATTTGCTGCCAATCCGGGTCTATTCGACCAGGTAGATACACTGTGAACGCCTGCTGGGCAACAGCATAACGATCTTTACGCCCTGCAAATCCAATATCGTTTAGATCTACACCTGCGAAGGCTGCTAACTGCCGGGCAACCCAATGAGTGTTAGTGTCACGCTTTTTAACCGTTAAGAAACTATGCTCTCCCTCGCCACTCGGAGTGAGAGACTCTTCAAAAACCTTAAAGTCATCACTTTCTACACGAATTTTACCCGAGGCCGCTGGGACACCATACAAGCGCGCAAAACTTAGCACCTCACACGTCATACCGACTGCAACAATACGACGACCTGCGCAGCCAAGCCCTCACCGCGACCGATTGCGCCCATTTTCTCAACGGTCGTCGCCTTTACCGAAACCTGAGAGACTTGGCAGCCTAAAATCTCGGCGATCGTCGCCATTATAAGGCTTCGGTGGGGTTGCATTTTCGGCATCTCGAGCAGCACTGTTGCATCCATATTGATAAGCTCGTAGCCGTTTTCTCGCATCAAGCCAACAACTTCACGTAACAGTGATTTGGAATCCACGTCCTGATATCGGGGGTCTGAGTCCGGAAAATGATGGCCAATATCAGGCAAACCGAGTGCGCCCAACACGGCATCCATGAGCGCGTGTAACAACACGTCACCGTCAGAATGCGCTATCACACCACGATCAAAAGGTATCAAGACACCCCCTAGCGCAAACGACTCGGCTGAACCAGGTTCCGCAAACACGTGGGCATCAAGACCTTGACCAATTCGGATCATGCGCTTTGTCCTGCCAGAATATAAGCTGCTAACGTAAGATCTTCAGAGACGGTGATTTTCAGGTTGTCGGCACGTCCCAAGACCACCTTAGGTTGAAGCCCTAAAGCTTCAACAGCGCTCGCTTCATCGGTTGCATCAGGTTGTGCAGTTAAGGCTTTGAACAACACTCCAAACCTAAATAATTGGGGTGTCTGCGCCTGCCAAAGATCACGCCGGTCAACCGTTTCAAGGGATCTGTCACTGCCAACTCGCTTCAGCGTGTCTTTAACAGGGATTGCTAACAGGCCTCCCACTGGGTCACCAAAGACAGCGTCTACCAGCGCTTGCATATCTGCTACCCTAACGCACGGTCGAACCGCATCATGCACTAACACCCAATCATCCTGCTGTGCCTCAAGCGCAGCAAGTCCTGCTAGGACAGAGCGCGCGCGACTATCGCCGCCATCAACTCGCTCAATATCTTGATAGTCCTTTTGATTAAAATGACGGTCATCAGGGTGCAACGCAACCACCATTCGGCTTGGCTTCAAGGCTCTTAATTTTTTTAGGCTTACCCCAAGGACAGTTTGGTCCGCTAAAGCCAAATACTGTTTTGGTATCGCGGCTCCCATTCTGGATCCGACGCCAGCGGCAGGCACAACTACATGGAGCTTTACGTCAGAAGGTCGGCGGTTTTCCATTTAGTCATCAAGCAACAGAATGAAAGTTTCATCTTCTTTGATCAGCCCGAACTCTGTTCGAGCCCGCTCTTCAACAGCCTCAAGCCCCTGACGCAAATCAATGATTTCCGCTCTGAGTAATCGGTTTCTTGCTGATTTAACCTCGTTACTGGCCACTTTACCGTCGAGCTGTAATTGGAGCGCAGACACATGCGCATACGACCCCTCTCCGGTCCACAGCCGAAATTGCAAATAAAACCCGATCAGTAACAAAGCGGCAAATAAAACTTTCGCAAAATTCACGATCAGCCTCCTCCAAGGGTTTTGAACTCCAACGGCCCTTTGTAAACCGCCCGACAATGATCCTCAATTCGAAGCAATCGGTTATATTTTGCAACCCGGTCGGAGCGACATAACGATCCAGTCTTTATTTGCCCGGACGAGGTCGCCACCGCTAAATCGGCAATGGTGGTATCTTCCGTTTCTCCAGAGCGATGAGAGATAACCGACGCATACCCCGCATCCCGAGCCATTGCGATGGCGGTTAAAGTTTCAGACAACGTGCCAATCTGATTAACCTTGATGAGAATGGCGTTCGCTACGCCCTGCTCAATTCCAGAAGCCAAGATATTCGGGTTAGTCACGAACAAATCGTCTCCCACCAATTGGCAACGACTGCCAAGCGTCTGAGTTAAATACTGCCAGCCCTGCCAATCAGCCTCATCCAAGCCATCTTCTATGGATAAAATAGGGTAACTCGACACCAAGCCCGCTAGGTAATCGGTGAACTGCTCACTGTCAAAGACTCGGCCCTCACCTTTTAAATGATAATGCCCGCCTTCATAAAATTCGCTCGCGGCACAATCGAGCGCAAGAAACACATCTCTGCCTGGTTCAAACCCAGCTTGCCGAATCGCAGTCATAATGACATCCATGGCCGCTTGATTGCTGGCTAAATTCGGAGCAAAGCCGCCTTCATCGCCCACTGAAGTTGCAAGCCCCGCCTGCTGTAATACCGATTTCAATGCGTGAAAAATTTCAGCCCCGACTCTCAACGCCTCGGCAAATGATCCCGCACCAACCGGCTGAATCATAAATTCTTGAATATCGACATTGTTATCTGCGTGTTCACCGCCATTAAGAATGTTCATCATCGGAACCGGCATACTATATCGCCCACCGGTCGCATCGAGATCGGCAAGATGTTCATAGAGCGCAACGCCCTTGGAATCTGCGGCGGCGTGAGCTGCGGCTAACGAGACCCCAAGCATCGCATTAGCACCCAACTCCCCTTTGTTTTCGGTGCCATCCAATGTACACATGAGTTTATCGATGCCAGCCTGATCCTTGGCATCATGATCCAGTAGTGCTTCGCGAAGG
>Ga0213863_10003330_pt1 | contig 11097 bp, 9 predicted proteins | sample PICome_8_FD_160128 | JGI IMG/M metagenome (GOLD analysis project Ga0213863, IMG submission 160128) | Coastal seawater microbial communities near Pivers Island, North Carolina, United States - PICO497 | ecosystem: Environmental > Aquatic > Marine > Coastal | place: USA: North Carolina | collected... | reverse complement strand
GATCGTACTGCCCCATGGTGCCTTCGACCTCCGGATGGCCCGCATGGCCAATCAGCACACATTCCATGCCATCAGTGCTGTATTTAGTTACCTCAATATGCACCTTCGTCACCAGTGGGCAAGTGGCATCAAACACTTTCAATTGACGTCGCCTAGCTTCCTCTTGCACCGCCTGAGGGACACCATGGGCACTAAAAATAACAATTACATCATCGGGAATCTCTTCCAGCTCTTCGACAAATACCGCGCCGCGAGCCCGCAACTTGTCTACCACAAATTTATTGTGAACCACCTCGTGGCGCACGTAGACAGGCGCACCAAAGATATCCAACGCGCGATCAACAATATCAATGGCACGGTCAACGCCGGCACAAAACCCTCTTGGATTAGCCAGCTTGATATCCATCAGTGCACCAGCCCTGGAGAGACCGTAATAATTTTTACCCTGAACCTGATGGTCTGTCCCGCCAATGGGTGATTAAAATCGATCATCACCTCGTCATCACCCACTTCAATAATAACGCCGGGCAACTCACCGTCGCCATTTTGAAAACTGTACATAGCACCCAACTCAAGCTCTTCCTGCTCGAAGTTACTGCGCTCTACCGCCTGCACATTTTGTGGATTGTGCTGGCCAAAAGCATTTTCTGGGGCTATATCAAACTCACGCTCATCACCGTCTACCAAGCCAATCAAGGGCGCCTCAAAACCGGGCAGCAAATTGCCATCGCCCACCGTAAAGGTGGCCGGTTGAGCGTCAAAATTGGAATCCACCACATGGCCATCTTCCAGTGCCAATGAAAAGTGTAATGTCACACTGGTTCCGTTATCTATAGAGACAGTCATAATTAAATTTACTCTTTATTGTCAGCACTAGGCTGATTAATCAGGCTATCAATAATCAGTAACCCAGCGCCTACGGAAATGCCTGCGTCGGCAACATTAAACGCAGGAAAATGCATGCCCGCCCAATGAAAATCCAGGAAGTCGACCACATAGCCCAATGTCAAACGATCGTATAAATTGCCCAGCGCGCCACCTAGAATCAGCGCCAAAGCTAGGCCCTCTAGCTTGCTATGCGCGGGCAATCGACTGAGCCACAGCACAATAGCCGCGCTCACCGCCATGGCCAAGCCAGAGAACCCCCAGCGCTGCCAACCGCCCGCATCACTTAAAAAGCTAAAGGCAGCACCGTAATTGTGCGCGCGAACCAGATTAAAGAAACCGGTGAAAAACTCAGCGTCGCCATAGGCAAACCGCTCCATAATCCACAGCTTAGTTATCTGGTCTGCAATCAATACAGCCGCCGCGATGGCGTACCAGCGCCACACATAAGACTGCACCCTAAGCATAGTAACGCGCTTCACTTTCACCACTGATATTAGCCACACAGCGACCACAGACTTCCGGGTGATCCGGGTTGCTGCCCACATCGTCAATAAAGTGCCAGCAGCGCACACATTTGCTGGCATCAGACCGCTTCAAGCTCACTTTTAAGCCATCCATTAACGAGTCAGACACATTGTTCTGATTCACCTCACCTAGGCCTCGCAGTGTCGCCTTTGATGTAATTGTCACAAAGCGAAGTTCATCACCAAGCTTGGCCAGCGAATCGCGCAGTTGGTCATCGGCAAAGACCTCAATATCCGCTTCCAACGCACCTTTAACATTGCCCAGATTACGCTGGTCTTCAATCACTTTATTAATGGCTTCTTTGGCCTGCAAAATCACCGCCCAATCCTGCTGATTAATCACCTCGATGTCAGTCAAGCGCTGCAATGGATACCATTGGGCAACAAATACTGAGCTACTGCGATCCCCAGGCATAAAGCTCCATATCTCATGGGCAGTAAAGCTGAGGATAGGCGTTATCCAGCGGACAAATGCTTCAGCAATTTGAAACAGAGCCGTCTGCGCAGAGCGGCGAGGCAAGCTGTCTTCAGCACAGGTATAGATTCGATCCTTAATAATGTCCAGATAGAAGCCACCCATATCCCGCACACAGAAGTTGTGTAACTTTTGGTAAACCTGATGGAACTGGAAATTATTGTAGTCATCAATAATGTCATCTTGCAGCTGGGCCGCACAGTCAATCGCCCAACGGTCGAGGGCGAGCAGATCAGCGTGCTCAACCGCATGCACAGCCGGGTCAAAACCATCAATGTTGGACAGGAAATAACGCGCCGTATTGCGGATGCGGCGGTAGGACTCACCAGCGCGCTTAAGAATCTCGTCCGACACCGTCATCTCCGCACTAAAGTCGGCGCTGGAGATCCACAGACGCAGCACATCCGCACCCAACTCATTAATCACCTTTTGCGGTGGAATAACATTACCAATGGACTTGGACATCTTGCGGCCATTTTCATCCACCGTAAAACCATGTGTCAGCACGGCTTTGTAAGGCGCAGTGCCATTTATGGCAATAGCTGTCTTCAGTGATGACTGGAACCAACCCCGATGCTGATCAGAGCCCTCGAGATAGAGATCTGCCGGGTACTGAAGTTCTTCTCGGGCATCAATCACCGAGGCATGAGTCACACCAGAGTCAAACCACACATCCAGGGTGTCAGTGACCTTCTGATAATCATCTGCATCTTGGCCTATTAAATCAGCGGCATCAGCCTCATACCAGGCATCAATACCTGAACCTTCAACCAACAGCGCAACCTTTTCGATAATCGCTGAACTATTAGGATGCAACTCACCCGTCTGCTTGTGCACAAACAGCGCAATGGGAACACCCCAGGTGCGCTGACGTGAAACACACCAGTCTGGGCTGCCATCTAACATGCCCTCAATACGTGCCTCGCCCCATTCCGGGTGCCAGGCAACATTCTTGATCGCGGCCTTAGCCTTATCCAGCAGGCCATTTTGGTCCATCGAAATAAACCACTGAGGCGTGGCTCTATAAATCAATGGCGTTTTGGTGCGCCAGCAATGTGCATAGCTGTGGGTAATTTTCCCGCAGGCCAGCAACCTGTTGTTCTGGCGCAGCACCTCAATGATATGCTCTTCAACTTTGTACACATGCTCGCCGGCAAACCGTTCCACATCATCGCGAAATAGGCCGTTATCCATCACATAGTTCAGGGTTCCAATGCCGTACTGCTTGGCCACAGTGAAATCTTCCATACCATGATCCGGTGCCGTGTGAACACAGCCAGTACCTGCATCGATGGTGACATGGTCACCCAGTAAAACAGGGATATTGCGCTGGTAGAACGGGTGTTCAGCAACCAAATTTTCTAGCGCCGCGCCCTGACAGGTTGCCAGAACGCTGTAGTCTTCAAGCTCCAGGCGATGCATCACAGTTTCCAGCAATGCCTTCGCAAAAATCAACCGGATTGGCCCAGACTCTGTTTGACACTGCACCAGTACATAGTCCACCTCGGCACCCACAGAGATCGCCTGACTACTGGGGATAGTCCATGGTGTCGTGGTCCAGATCAACAGATTGACCGCGCCTTCGCCAGACAGGCCACCGAAAGCTGCACTTACTTTGTCTAGCTGAGCCCCACCATTAACAGGGTAAGCAACATCGATTGAGAATGAGGTTTTATCCTGGTATTCCACTTCCGCTTCCGCCAGTGCAGAGCCACCTACAACGCTCCAGTACACGGGCTTATAGCCTTTGACCAGATGCCCGTTTTCAGCAATTTTGCCCAGGGCGCGAATAATGTCCGCTTCAACACCAAAGTTCATGGTCAGGTACGGGCGATCCCAGTCACCCAAAATACCAATACGAACAAAGTCTTTGCGCTGCCCCTCTACCTGTTTCATCGCGTAGTCGCGACATTTCTGACGGAAGGTGCTGTAATCAACCTTCACCCCAGCCTTGCCCACTTTCTTTTCTACATTGTGCTCAATTGGCAGTCCATGACAGTCCCAACCAGGGATATAGGGGGCATCAAAGCCGCTCATGGTACGCGACTTAACCACAATATCTTTTAGCGTTTTGTTGACTGCATGACCCAGATGAATATCGCCATTGGCGTAGGGGGGGCCGTCGTGAAGAATATATTTTTCACAGCCGGCTCGGGCCGCTCTAATCTGCTGGTACAGATCATTATCTTGCCATTCTTTAAGTATTGTTGGCTCCCGCTGAGCCAGATTGGCCCGCATAGGAAAGTCTGTCTTTGGCAGATTTAGCGTTGCCTTGTAATCTGTACTGTCGTTACTACTCATAATGATTATAACTTATGCTGTTTTAAGCGCCTGCAAACCAGGCTCTAATTTGTTTAACATCTCGCTGGATACCTTCAACCAACCTGTCCAGCGTAGTAAATTTTTCTTCGTCACGAACCTTACAAGCAAACTCGACCGAAATACGTTTGCCGTAAAGATTACCCACAAAATCCAGCAGATGAACCTCCAGTATCGGCTTTACCAAATCACCCACCGTGGGCCGCACACCCACATTGGCTGCACCCTGATAAATCTCACCACCAACATTTACCCTCACTGCATACACGCCAGACAACGGTGCACTGTAGCGATTGAGTTGCACATTGGCAGTGGGGAAACCCAACTCTCGCCCCACTTGCTGGCCATAGGCCACCCGGCCCCTGATCGCAAAAGGCCGGCCCAACAATTCGGCGGCTCGCCCGAACTCTGCTTGCTGCAAAAAGTGCCTAACCAGCGTACTGCTGACTCGCTGCCCATTCACCTCTAAGGTCGCTGTATCCTGCACGGCAAAATCACAGGACTGGCCCATCTGCGCCAGCATAGTGAAGTCACCACTGCGGTCACAGCCAAAACGAAAGTCATCGCCTACAATCAGGTGTTTTACTCCTAGGCCATTGACCAGCACCAACTGCACAAATTCTGCGGCAGTAAGATTGCGTAGGGCCCGGTTAAACTGCAGGCACACAACCTGGTCAATACCAAATTCTCGCAGCGCGTCGACCTTTTCCCGCAACCTCATCAGTCGAGCCGGCGCTTTTTCGCCAGAGAAAAATTCTTGAGGCTGTGGCTCAAAAGTCATAACGATCGAAGGCAATCCCAACTGAGCAGCCCTATCTTTAACCTGCTTCAAAATTGCCTGATGACCCAGGTGCACACCGTCAAAAGAGCCAATAGTAATCACCGATCGTTTGCCGGTTGACCGCAGGCTCTGCAAGTCGCGAATAAAGGTCAATCTACCAGGTTCTAAAGCCAACGTTATCACTCTCCGGACAAGGCCTTGAGTATAACCGCCAAAGCGGTTAAAGGTAAGGGATAGAAGCAGATTGGTCGTTGCAACTGAGCACAGATTTTTCAGGCTCGGCAATCAGTTATCAACGCTGGTTGCCTTTGCCGGCCCGCGCAAGTCTGTCAGCCTGAAACCAGTGGCAAAAAGACCGCCGACATAGGTAGCAAAACCGGCGCCACAGAGCAGTAGAATATTACCAGTGCGCTGCCACCAAGACAGCTGCTGCCAGAGCGACGAATCTAATGCCCCCAACTGATTAGCCAACAATACAAGCACTGCTACCATTGCGCTCAGGGAGATAACCAAACTGATAAAGAAACCTACCCAGTGGCTACCAGAGGACACATAGATAGCATTTTTACGCAGATAGACAAACAATAGAATCGCATTGAGGAACGCCGAGGTCGACGTGGCAGCCGCCAACCCCACATGGCCAATTTGCCAGTAATGATGCAATGGCAACAGGTACACAAGGTTGAGCACCATATTTGCCACCATCGCAATCACACCAATACGCACCGGTGTGCGCATATCCTGACGGGCAAAAAACCCGGGCGCCAGCACCTTAATCAACATAAAGGCCACCAGACCTACAGCGTACGCACGTAGGCTAAGGGTCGCCATCGACATATCTCGTGCAGTCATCACGTCGCCATAATAAAACAGCGTCACCAAAATAGGCTCTGCCAAAAGAACCAGAGCCGCCGCCGCTGGCACTGCGATAATCAGCACCATTCTCAGCGCCCAATCCAGAGTCTCAGAAAAGGCCTCCTTGGAGGCTGCCGCATGATGGCGAGAGAGATTAGGCAAAATTACCGTCGCAATAGCCACAGCAAAAACACCCAGCGGCAACTCCGCCAAGCGATCCGAGTAATACAGCCAAGACACACTGCCCGTCGGCAGAAACGTCGCTAGCATGGTGTCCAGCATCAGGTTGATCTGACTGACAGATACACCAAATATTGCTGGCCCCATCAATGCGAGGATTTTGCGCACCCCCGAGTCTTGCCAGTCCACCATCGGCGTCGGCAACATATGGATTCTCTGCAAAAATGGCAGCTGAAACACAAACTGAACCACGCCAGCAACCAAAACACCCCATGCCAATGCGTAGGATAGCTGGGCAAATAACGGCGCTGCCACCAATGCCGCAGCAATTAAAGTGACATTAAGCAACAACGGCGTAAATGCAGGCACCGCAAATCGGTCATAACTATTGAGGACACCAGCTGCAACCCCAGTCATGGAGATAAACAATAAATAAGGGAAGGTAATGCGAAGCATATCGGTGGTTGCAGCGAACTTTAAGGGATCATCGAGAAACCATTTCGGTGCAAATATCGCCGCCACCACAGGTGCAGCTACCACAATCAGAGCAGTCAGTCCCAGCAATGTAATGCCCAGCGTGCCAGTGACTCGATTGACTAACGCCTTGACCGCCGCCTGACCGCCCTTTTGCCGATACTCACCCAGAATCGGCACAAAGGCCTGAGCAAAGGCCCCCTCAGCAAACAGGCGTCGAAAGAAATTAGGGATCTTAAAGGCAACAAAAAACACATCTGCCAAAGCCTCTGCACCTATTACTCGGGCAAAGATAATATCCCGCGCCAGACCCATAAATCGCGAAAGCATGGTAAAGAAGCCGACCACACCGCTGGAGCGCAGTAGTCCACTATCTTTTTTGCTCTTCTGTTGCTCGGCAGATTCCTGAGTCAAAAATAAAGCCTTGGTATTGATTATTGAGGGTGCAGTTTAACGGCCAGCGCCAAGTTGGCCAAGTCAATATGGCAATCACAGCCACTGCAAGGTTTCGAGCCAATAGCTAGGCCCATTCCCACCCCTGCAAACCCCTGTATAATTAGGCTTAAAATTGGGTTGAATATCATAGAATAACCCTGTATATTTCCGCGCCTTCAGTGAGAGCCTTTGACAGGAGAAAGTTCAGGTGGCAAATACAGTACAAGCAAAGAAACGCGCACGCCAAAACGAGAAACGCCGCCAGCATAATGCCAGCCTGCGCTCAATGGTCCGCACCTATTTAAAGAAAGTTGATGCAGCACTTGAGTCTGGCGATCACGCCGCATCTCAAGCCGCTTATGACGCTGCCGTCCCCGTTATCGATCGTATGGCAGATAAAGGCATTATTCACAAGAATAAAGCTGCTCGTCATAAGAGCCGTTTGAATACTAAAGTGAAGGCCCTAGCTGCCTAAGTGATACTGCTTTTTGAGCATGCTTTAAACGTTAGGACTCAAAAAAACCGGCATCAGCCGGTTTTTTTGAGCCTGAGAAATTTTACTGCAATCCTCAGCAAACAAAGGATCTCGGGAGGGGCATCAAGCCGTGATGTGCGCCGCAATAAACTGCTGCACTGCTGCCTGATCATTATCAAGCACCTCAAACTGCTCTTCCCGCTCAAACAAATCCGCCATATGCGAAGGCAGCGCCGGATCATCTGGATAACCCGCCTGCTTCACAGCATCTGGGAATTTGGCCGGATGAGCAGTCGCCAATGTCACCATCGGTGTCTGCGCATTAGCGCGACAATGACGCGCGGCATCAAGACCAATAGCAGTGTGGGGATCAAGCAGATAATCGCAGTCCGCAAAGGTATCGCGAATAATTTTCACCATCCCTTCATCATCGCAGCGATAGCTAGAAAATAACTCTCTGGCCTTAGAAAGAGCAGTATCGCTCATGTCCATATGACCAGCTTTGGCATCCGCCATCAACTCAGCAATAGCAGCACCGTCACGGTCATACAAATCAAACAACAGGCGCTCAAAATTGCTGGAAATCATAATATCCATACTAGGCGCCAAACTCTGGGCCAGTGGACGTGTACTGTGATCATTGTCGCTAATACAACGGTGTAAAATATCGTTCTGGTTGGTGGCAATCACCAGCTGCTCAATGGGCAAACCCATTTTGTGGGCCAGATAACCGGCAAAAATATCACCAAAGTTGCCCGTGGGCACGGAGAAAGAAACCTTGCGCGCGGGACCACCCAAAGACAGAGACGCCCAAAAATAATACACAATCTGAGCCATAATACGGGCCCAGTTGATCGAATTAACTGCTACCAACTGGCGACCATCAGGCAAAAATGACTGATCGGCAAAACTCGCTTTAACCATATTCTGGCAGTCATCAAAATTGCCATGCAAAGCGATATTGTGAATATTGTCCGCCAGCACGGTAGTCATTTGACGACGCTGAACCTCAGAAACGCGGTTGTGCGGATGCAGAATAAAAATATCTATGTTGCTACAGCGGCGACAGCCTTCAATCGCGGCAGAGCCGGTATCGCCGGAGGTCGCGCCCATGATAACCACTTTCTGGTTACGCTTTTCAAGCGTGTAATCCAACAAGTTGCCCAAAAACTGTAACGCAAAGTCTTTAAAGGCCAGCGTCGGCCCATGAAACAGCTCCATAATCCACTCGTTGTGGCCGGTTTGCACCAAAGGTGCAATGCCGCTATGACGAAAGGTAGCGTAAGACTTATCAATCAGTTGCTTTAAATCCTCTTGAGGAATGGCGCCATCGACAAACGGAGTCATCACCTTCAAGGCGAGCTCTTCATAAGTCAGACCAGCCCAAGAGGCAATTTCATCCACGCTAAACTGCGGCAGCTGCTCGGGCACAAACAATCCGCCATCAGGCGCCAACCCGGTAAGGATTACATCTTCAAAACTCTTTGGCTCTAAGCCGCCACGGGTACTAACAAATCTCATTTATTGATCCAAATGTTCAACACGGATAAAAGTAACAGTGCCGCGAACGGTCTCAAGTTGCTCAATGTACTCAACTGCGGCATCCAGGAATTTCTCTTTGGTGGCATTGGTCAGAATAATGACATTCACATATTCTTCACCGGCCGGCTGTTCTCGCTGAATGATTGCCTCAATACTTATACCAGCATTGGCCATAATACTGGTGATATCAGACAGTACTCCCGGCTGATCCAGGGCAGAAAAACGAATATAGAAACTGGTTTCAATATGCTGGATATCCATAATCTTTTGTTCTTTCAGCGTCGCCGCATTGCAACCCAACGCAGGCACCCAACTCTGGGTATCTGTACCTATGGCACGAGCCACATCAACAATATCAGCAATCACCGAAGAAGCCGTGGGCTCAGAGCCAGCGCCAGGGCCGTAATACATAGTCGTGCCCACCGCGTCAGCATTCACCATCACAGCATTAGAGACATCATTGACTCCAGCAATCAAACAGCGATCCGGCACCAATGTAGGATGCACACGCAGCTCAACCCCTTCTTCGGTCTGCCGAGCAATACCCAGATGCTTGACGGCATAGCCCAGTTCACGAGCGTAGGACACATCCTGAGGCTCCAGCCGAGTAATCCCATCGGTAAAGATGCCATCCAGGCTCAACGGCATACCGAACGCAAGCGACGACATAATGATAAGCTTGTGCGCAGCATCAATGCCTTCAACATCAAAGGTTGGATCAGCCTCTGCGTAGCCCTTCTCCTGAGCTTCCGTTAGCACATCGCTAAACTCACGACCTTTGCTGTCCATCTCCGAGAGAATAAAATTGGTGGTGCCGTTAATAATGCCCGCGAGCCAGTTAATACGATTAGCCGTAAGCCCTTCACGCAACGCTTTGATAATAGGAATACCGCCAGCAACAGCAGCCTCATAGGCCACTATCAAGCCCCGAGATTCAGCGGCAGCAAAAATAGCCATACCATGATGGGCAATCAGCGCCTTGTTGGCAGTGACCACATGCTTGCCGTTTTCCAGCGCGGTCATCACCAGCTCATAGGCCACCTCAGTGCCACCAATCAGCTCTACCACAATATTTATATCAGGGTTTCGGGCGACCGCAAAAATATCTCTGTCAACAACAGTAGATCCGGTATCACAGTTGGGATTGTCACGACGGGCACCAACCTGCGAAATCACAATATCGCAATTGGCCCGTGACTTGATTTGATTTGAATTGCGGCTGATAACGTTATAGACGCCGGCACCCACTGTGCCTAATCCGCAGATGCCGATATTTACCGATCGCACCTAAATTTCCTCGAACTAATTAAATAAAAACCCGCACATCAGAGTGCCGATTGGTGGAAGGCAAAAGCGCGCTAACTACGCACCGCCTGTCCGTGACGCAATTTTATACTATTACAGAAATATATTGACTGTTATTTTCGCTTTGGTGATTAAACGCCCTAATCCGTTAATCCCAAAATCTTAGCGAACATGTCTGCTGGCTGATAACCGGGAATCAAAGTGCCATCCATTAGCACAATGGCAGGAGTTCCCGTCACACCTATTTTACGGCCTAACTCAAAATGCTCAGCCACTGGGTTATCAGCACAGACAGCCGCCGCAATCGACTCACCATTTTTAGTACGCGTAAACACATCCTGCTGGTCTTTGGCGCACCAGGCTGTGGCAATCTTACTGTAGGACTCCGAAGGGATCCCAGCTCTGGGATAAGCCAGGTACCTCACCTCGATACCCATAGCATTGAGCTGGGGCACTTCTCGATGCAACTTGCGGCAGTAGCCACAATCTACATCAGTGAACACATTCATAATCGCCTTGGTGACACCAGCAGGTTTGAAGATAATCATATCTTCCTTACTTCTACCGGCAAACACTTTGCGGCGCTGCTCATTCAAACGCAGCTCACTGACATTAATAAACTGCCCCGAGCGCACTTGGTAGAGATTCCCATCAAAAAAATGCCTGCCATCGGCAGACACATACAGCATAGGGCCATTCTCAATCTGCACCTCATAAAAACCTTCCAGCGGTGCCTGCTCAATCACCTGATAATTTAAATCGCCGCGGGCAGATTTTAACTGCGCAACAATGGTCTCACTCACTCCCGCAGGCACCTCTGCCGTCGCTGGCAATGTTAGAGCAA
>Ga0213863_10003324_pt1 | contig 11115 bp, 14 predicted proteins | sample PICome_8_FD_160128 | JGI IMG/M metagenome (GOLD analysis project Ga0213863, IMG submission 160128) | Coastal seawater microbial communities near Pivers Island, North Carolina, United States - PICO497 | ecosystem: Environmental > Aquatic > Marine > Coastal | place: USA: North Carolina... | reverse complement strand
ATTGGTGCTTTTTACAATCTTCACTGGGATTTTAGAAAGCTTATCTTTTGCACTTTGTTGATTTGCATTTAGCGGTTGGTCATCCATAATAACACCAGCTCATTAGGAATAACCGCCATACTACCATAATCTGACCTTAAGCGAAAGCCGAACGGTGCCCTAGCGCCAAAACAAATCATTTATGATCACTAAGCCGTTATAGAAAAATCAGAAAACCTATTTTTTACGATTGTGCCATAGGCTTGCCTTGCTTTGTTTAGTGTCATATTAGGAGCCCAATCAACCATTTGTGTCATCAAAAGCCCGGGGTATCCACACGGATGAATCCCGTTAAAAGGCGTTAAATCCATGGCAACATTCAAAGCGATACCATGGTAGGTACAGCCTCGTTTAACACGAAGCCCAACTGAGGCAATTTTTGCTCCATTCACATAGACTCCTGGCTGTTTAGCGATAGTTGTTGCCACAATATCAAAATCAGCGAGAAAATCAATAATACTGCTTTCCAAATTTGCCACAAATGTTTTAATGCCCAGCTTTAAGCGTTTAAGATCAACCAAAAAATACACCACCAATTGACCGGGACCATGATACGTGACTTGCCCGCCACGATCAGATTGCACGAGCAACATTCCATGAGTATCCAAAATGTGTTCTGGATTGCCATGCCTACCTTGAGTGTATACCGATGGGTGTTCAACTATCCAAATTTCATCAGGCGTAGTTATAGTGCGATATAACGTAAACTCTTGCATCGCTTTAAGGGTAGACTGATAATCAACATGGCCAAGGTCTTTTATGACTCCGCGCCTAAAATTTGACTGCAAGATTACAGTACCATTTTGATATCTTCGTGAGATGAAAACAACGTATAAAGTTCATCGAGTTGTTTTTTACTTTTAGCAATAATAATGGCAGTAATGGAGATATAATTTGCCTCTCTGCTTTCACGTACGCTAATTTCGATAATATCCTTTTTTCCTACTTTTTTTTCAAGTGTTTCCCGCACAAAAGCCTCTATTCCTTCTTTATTGTGGGCCATAATTTTTAAGGGGAACTCGCACGGAAACTGAAATAAACTTTCCTGTACTTCTTCCTTTTTTACAATTTTCTTAGGTTTTTTTTTGACCTGATTTTTTTTTGGTGCCATGGTAAAAGCTCCTTATAAGCCTATATTTACTGAAGAGTATAGCAGTTATTAAAGCCAAATTCATGCCCTATTGCGAGCAAGATTAGCCATTAAATTTCACGGAAATAGAAAATAAATACCCCTTATTTCGAATGGACTTGATAAAGTTAACTTGGGTCTTATCTTTTAATTTATTACGCAACCGAGAGACCTGAACATCAATCGCCCTCGATTCAATGTCTTCCGTATCAAGATGCAGTACCTCGGCAATTTTTTCTCTAGTTAATATTTCTTGCTCTCGACTGATAAAAAGATGTAATAATACAGCTTCATTTTTAGTTAAAAATATCTGTTTATCATTAGCATGTTCCAAACAACTATCTGCAGGAATATAGGTCCATTGCCCAAACTGAGCTTTCTTATAGGTTGGTTTTAATTCGCGTGCCTGGGCAAGCTGTTTTTCCTCTTGCTGATCTTGGCGTCTTAATATGGCCTGAATTCTAGATAATAAGACATGCGCACTAAACGGCTTTTCAATATAATCATCCGCACCGGCTTCAAAACCCAAAACCACGTTAGTTTCACCTTGAACGGCCGTCAGCATAATAATCGGGACGTCGGAGGTCTTTCGAATCATCTTACAGATATCGACCCCATACATATCAGGCAGCATTAAATCAAGCACGATAAGGTCAGGGGTATGTTCTTCTAACAGGGCTAATAAAGCTTTTCCTGTCCCCGCCTCCAAAACCTCAAAGTGATAGCGCTCAAGAAATACTTTGACAAGCTGACGTATACCTGCCTCATCGTCTGTAATAATAATCTTTTTCTTATCCATATTTAAGTGAAAATCTCCTTTCATATACCCATTGTAATTATAATACGAAATATCACTATATACAAATGATTGTCACCAAGTATATGTCATTAAAGAAAAGCGTGATTGCCGCTATCAAAAAACATCATAGCAACTGACGCTTATCGCATTTGTACGCGCCCTTTCATTACTTTATTTTCGTTTTCATCTGACGAGAAGCTTTGAATAATCAACTCGGCTACTTTTTTACAACACGCTATACTTGAATGATGACGACGATAAGCTAACACAATTTGCCTTGCAGGCGTCGGCGCTCGAAAAGGCCGAAAGACAATGGACGATGATTGTACAGCCTTGATTGCAATGGTGGGAACAAGTGTTATGCCATGACCCAGTGATACCATCTGTGTTAATGTTGATAAACTGGTTGCTGTGAAACTGTTTTCAGCTTCTTTGGGTCTTTGATGACAAATATCTAATGCCTGACCACGTAAACAGTGGCCTTCTTCTAATAATAACAACTCACTGACATCAAGATCATGCATTTCAATCTGTTTTTTGTATGTTAAGGGATGGTTTTTAGGTAGGGCAACCATAAAAGGGTCAGTAAATAACGGGGTGGTAATCAACTTATCACTCTTTATCGGTAGCGCTACAATAATGGCATCTAATGACCCTTCTTCTAAAGCCGCCACAAGTGTATCGGTTTTTTCTTCGGAATAAAATAAAGAAAGTTTCGGTAACATCGCTTTAATATGAGGCGTGATTGTGGGCAGAAGATAAGGAGCTATCGTTGGAAAAACCCCAAGATGAAATTCAAGTGCAAAAGGGTCGTTAAAATTAAGCGCTAATTTTTTTAAATGATCCGCTTCGAGCAAAATGGTTTTGGCTTGGGTTAAGAGCACACCTCCCTGGCGTGTTAATTTAACGTGTTTATTATCACGCTCAAAGAGCTTAACCCCCAACGTATCTTCAAGTTTTTTTAGCTGCATACTTAAGGTTGGCTGACTCACAAAACAAGCATTAGCAGCTTTGCCAAAATGGTTCAGCTCTGCTGTTTTCACAAAATAGTTTAAATCACGAAAGTTCATCTCAATTAATAACCAATAACTATCATAGTTCTTATTATAATAGATTTTCTATATAATGTAAAGTCGTATTTTGGCGCCGACAACTTTAATTTTTAGGACTCATACCATTTGCACTTAGTTCATGGCTGTTTAGGTGGGGCAGGTTACCGTGAGTGATGGCGCTAGCGAAAACTACAACCTGAAAAAATCGCTCTCGGATCCAGTCCTATCTTGAGCAGATGGGATCATCGTTGCGGATGATGTGCCACTAATGCCCATAACCCGGGCAAACGAAGTTGCTTTCTTCGGGACCGTCAATTCACCATTAGGAGCAGGCGCGCTAGAAACAGCACCCGCCAATATGTGGTTAGATCCAGATGAACAACAACGCTCTGGATCATCTCGTTCAAATTGTTCTATTATTGTATTTTTTGGTCTTGGTTGTTCTTCTGGTCTTGATTGTTCTTCTGATCTTGATTGTTCTTCTGATCTTGATTGTTCTTCTGATCTTGATTGTTCTTCTGATCTTGATGGTAATTCTAGGTAGACACTGCCTGCATCGACCATGCCTGTGCTTAAACGGGCTATATCTTCCTCAATTTGTTTTAATTTGTCGCTTATAACGGCGTGTAGAGCCCCCCGAGAAAATCCAAAACTACGAAGTTCTGCTTGAAAACAAGATTGAATATGAAATATCGTCCAACACTTGCTTATCTTTTGTTTAAAACCCTCCAGTTGCTCTAAACGTTCTGTTTTTTCAGATCCCATGAACATCAGATAGGGCGTATGTGCTACAAAAATGCCCTGTAATATTTGAAACTGCTTATCAGGCATGGCGCTGTCTACTTAATCACACGTATAATCAATATTTTTATATGAACTTTATGAGCCGTTATTTAGATCGCTTAATAAAGCGGCAAAGAAGTGAGAATAAATAATATTCAGCCTCCTGTAATTAATATCTCTGTGTCGAAAAATTTGTTTGGATATGCCCGCTCATGGTTACTTAACAATTATCGCCGAGTGATAGATGTATTTTTAGCTGGGATAGCAATTTGCATAGCACACGCAATCACCCAACGCCAAAACCATATATTTTTGAGTCATTATCGGTCAAAATACGCGGCCAACGATTATGAATGGCTTCTTTTTGTGGAGGCGGGATGGTCACCACATACACACGTTGCTCTTGATCGTCGTGTGCAACCAATCCTTGAATAAACTGACCTTCATTGACACTAAACCATTCGCTCATTCCAGTCGCTTGGTCTTTTTCCATAAACTCACTCACCATAATCTTAACGGATTTGGGAAAATATTTATCCCATATCCCCTTTTGAATCGACTCAAGCCGTGCCCAACCACCAAGCGGAAGATGCCCGGACTGCTGCTGACGTCGCCCCCAAGGAAGCAACTTTATACCACCCTGTTTTAGCTTTATGGGTAATGCTGCCTTAGGATTGGGGAAATAGGTTTTAATGATTTTACTGTTATAGTGATAAATTACGCCGCCGCACATGTTGTTATCCTTATTTTGTTACTCATTTCATTTTGTTTTCTATTTGTTTTCCTATATAATGATTATAGAGAAAAAAACCATAAGATGCAACCGGAACGTAATGACAAAAACCAAAAAAAACTGGAAACACCTCTATGCCCACATTGACATGATGGGTTTTTTTGCTGCCGTTGAACAACATGATTTTCCACTGCTTGCTGGAAAACCCGTGGTCGTCACCAATGGTGATAAAGGTACTACCATTATTACAGCAAGCTATGAGGCACGTGCTTTTGGCATCAAAACTGGAATCAAACTCCACAATGCCATAAGACGCTGCCCCAAGTTAATTCGACAACCCTCAAGGCCCGACCGCTACGTTGCAATTTCACAACGTATCATGCATGCATTACGTAACATTAGCCCTGACCAAGAAGTATTTTCGATTGATGAATGTTTTTTATATTTAACGCCAGTGCGAGATCTTTATCAATCACTCGAACACCTGGCCCACTGTATTCGCCAAGAAGTGTTTATCGCAAGTGGCGGTCTACCGTGCTCCATCGGTATCAGCGAAGGCAAACTCACGGCTAAGCTCGCAGCAAAATGCCAAAAAGGCGCCACCACAGTATTATCGCCTGAAGCGTGTCGTACCTATATTAGCACCCTTCCCGTTTCTGAGATTTGCGGCATTGGCCCGAATATCACCCACTATTTACATCAACATGGCGTATTTTATTGCGGTGAGCTTAAAAATCATCCAACACTGCTCTCACGACGTTTTGGTCGCATTGGAGAAAGGCTCTACGCCATCTGTCAAGGCCATGACCCCGAACCCATTATCACAACCACACCACCCCCAAAAAGCATGGGGCATGGCAAGGTTTTACCCCCCAAGACCACGGACATTAACCTTATTCGTGCAACCTTAGCACATCAAGTTGAAAAACTAACGGCAAGATTACGCCAACATCATTTAAACGCCACACGCATCGACATAGGCTTAAAATATACCAACGGCTGGCATGTCGGCCAATATCACCCGACATTAGCGACCAATCAGTCACAGACCCTATGGTCTTATGCCAAACAAATCCTTGCCACCTGGACAGGAGAACCGGTATTTCAAGTACAAATCACGGCTAAAAACCTACTGTCTACTAAAGTTCGCCAATATGATTTGTTTGAACGTGAAAACACCAACGGCACAGAAAACCAAATTGACTCACTGAAAGACACCATCAATCTTCGCTTTGGAAAAAACACCTTAATCCCAGCGACCATGCTTCAAGCCAAAGATAATAGTGCTGTTATCAGTCCTTCGTGGCGGCCCTCAGGGCCCAGTCAAAGTATTTAAATTAAAGAATAAAAAACCATTAACCCATGTAATACCAATTGTAATTAGTATATGAGCATTTATAACACGTCATTTTAATGTGCCTAATGGTACATGTTCACACAAAAAACCTTGATGTAAGCATTAGCTACACCTGCAATTTTTTGTATTTTACGAGCACCATTATTCACATGGAACTCACACTCCTAAATACTCATATACTAATTTCAAATGGTATAATTTCTTGTTTAAGCATCAAACTCCTATAATAACAAAAGTAATCCTGCACAGTACAATCAGAAATCCACTCTACCAGATAGTACACTAAATAACGGAGGAAACCCCATGACAAAACAAGCAAACCTAAATCTAGATGAAGCAAAAAAAGCACAGAAACATTTGTTAAAACGGTTAAAAAAAGCCAATTTTAAACCGCAATATCTAAAACATATACAAATGGGTGCGGCCAATGATACAAATTATCGGCCAACAAGCAGTCATTACAAAGAGAAATAACCCCAATGTCAATGCACTCATTATGCATTACATTCAGAAAGGCTTTTGCTATAATAGTAAGAGCCTTTTGATTTAAATGCTAAGGCTTACCTCAACATGCTATAACAGGATACCAATGCCAACCATTATTTTTGATTTCGATTCAACCCTGGTGAGTATAGAAACCCTAGATACCCTGCTAACCCCAAAATTAACTGACCCCACAAAATCTGCCCGATTTAAAGCACTGACCAAAGCTGGGATGCAAGGCGACATACCATTTGCAGAATCATTACAAAAACGCTTAGAAATCGCCACACCAACACAAGCAGAAGTGGCCCTATTGGCAAACACCATCTCCGCGTATTTTACGCCAGGGATACCTTCATTAATTAAGCAACTGCAAGCAGCACGTTGGGATATTTGGATTATCAGCGGCGGGCTAAAATCCCTGATTATACCAGCAGCACACGCCTTAGGCATTCAATCAGATCATGTGTGTGCTGTTGAGGCGTTATGGACAAAGGCGGGAGACTTTAAGGCATTAGACCATAACAAGCCGTTTAATGTCTCAAAAGTTGCTGGATTTCACTCAGTCAAACAACGTATTAAAGCGCCTATCGTCGTCGTAGGCGATGGCATGACAGACTGTGCTTTGTACCAAGCCGGGCTGGTCGGGTCATTCATTGCTTTTATCCAGCATAAACAACACCAAAGAGTAATTGACGCAGCTCCCTTTGTGGCGTCAAACGTCGAAGAACTAAAAACAATCCTAGCTAAAAATTTTTAAAGATTTCTTATGATTTATTAGCTGCTGGTTTGTTTCCCTTAGGGACACTCTCTGCCGCTAAATTACCAGTAATAATGGATTCCCTCAATTGTGAAGCCATATCCGTTAGCCCTTCAGTGGCTTTATGGGGCAACAAAATAGTATTACTGGTGGTGTGCGAGCCAATATCTTTTAAGGTATCGTAATATTGGGTCATTAAAACGAGATTCATGACATCCATAGAACTCACACCCGTGATGCTCTTCTGAAAAGATTCTACCGAAGTTTTAAGTCCATCGATAATGGCTTTTCGTTGATCAGCAATCCCCTTACCATTTAAGCGCATACTCTCAGCTTCAGCTTCTGCGAGTTTGACTTTCATGATTTTTTCAGCCTCACCTTTTTGAACAGCCGCCTCTCTTAAACGCTGTTGCTCATTAATTTCATTCATGGCCGCTTTGACTTTTGCATCGGGGTCAATATCTGTGATTAAAGCTTTAATAATAACATAACCAAAATCATTCATTTGTTCGGAGAGTTCTGTTTTGACATAATCAGCAACATCATCTTTATTTTCAAACACAGAATCCAGAGTCATTTTGGGGACCTTGGCTCTTACCGCATCAAAAACAAACGATTGAATTTGTAACTCAGGATTATTGAGTTTATAAAAAGCATCGAACACTTTTTGGGGTAAGACATGAAATTGTACCGACACGCCAACTTTAACAAAAACATTGTCTTTTGTTTTAGTCTCAATAGGAACATCTAATTGTCTTACACGCAAACTCAAGCGACCTTTAACGATATCAATCAGCGGGATTTTGATGTTAAGGCCGGCATTACTGGTTTTAAGATAGCCACCAAAACGTTCAACAACCGCAACAGTTTGTTGGTCAACCGTAAAAACGGCGGTAAATAATATTACTAAAACAATAAACGCAATAATTCCAATCAGCATCAATGTACCCATTTTTTTCTGCCATTCGTAAATCTTTGGTTCTATTATGAAAAAATTATACCCGACATGATGCCCTCGGTCAATGTTTCTTTGCTATTAAACAAAAAAAGCATGCTGTAAAACATGCTTTTTTTGAGTATAGCTATTATTTAGTGGGCAGTATCTATCAGATACCTGACACACACTTAACCGTAAATCCCTTTGCGCCCTTATTTGCACAAAGCGCATTAAGTGCACTTAATGATGGGACACGTTGCCACTTTTGGGTGCGCGAAAAGAAGAACACTTTACCGGTGACATCTAAAATATTAGGATTGATTTTACCATTCGTGCTTGCCAAGGCAATATCGGAATTGTATTTTTTACCGGAACTTGTATCAATAATGGTACCATTTGTCCACTTATTGCCTTTTTTGATGTAATTCCACATGATAATTTTTCCAAGCTTGACTTCATCCTTTTTAAGCCCATAGTTAAGGCTGGCATCATAGGTTTTATCCGAACATTTAGAACAGGTTCCTTCAACAGGGGGACTACCAACTTTGGTAAATCCACCGATCACCTTCCCGATGAGCTTTCCTGATTTGTCGGCATAAATATGCATGAGTCCCTTAGGAGAGTTTGTTTTTTCATCGATGGTTTTCCAGTAGCCAACAGGACTTACATCCATTGTGGCATGGGTATCTGCAAGGGCTGCGGTGGAAGCCAAAAAGGTGGTTATGGTGGAAATAGCAAAGATTGATAGTGGTTTGATTAAATTATAACGCATGACATGTCTCCTCTTGAGTTTCAGTATTTAAGTTATAAATCTTAAAAACGCTTTGATATATAGCTTATTAGATACAAGTATAGTATATATAATTCAAATATTAAAACTAATTTTGTGCGGCCGCCTTGATAGAATAATTATGGGCTTACGATCACCCCACGTCTAATACCAAGTACTAATCTTGACGCAGAGTTTTATAAATGGCAATTGGGCTTGGATAACGAAGTGACACAATATATGCTGAGAGTATAAAGCTAAAAACCGTAACAGCCTGTATACAAAGATACCCCATTTTAGATAATAATGCGGCTTGTACAGCCATAAAACCCACTAATAACGAAAACTCACTACCTTGACCTAAACGAACACCTATCTCCCATGCCACCTGTTTATTTTCATTGATACTTTTAAGTAATAAGCGATAAATAATAGGTTTTATCAGCAACATGATAACGGTCAATGAAAGTACGGGCCAGATCACTGTGGGTAAGAGATGAAAATTAACCGACGCGCCCATCGAAAAGAAAAATACAATCAGGAAAAAATCTCTGAGTGGTTTGAGATTTTGTGAGATATAAGATGAAACCGGTCGACTCGCGAGACTCACCCCCGCTATAAAAGCGCCAATCTCATGCGAGACACCGAACATACCGCCAAGCTCAGCCAACCCAAGACACCACCCTATCGCTAATAGAAAAACGTATTCACCAATATGCTCAAATCGGGTAAATAATTTAAACAGGATTTGTTTTTCGACAACATAGGCCACCAATAACAAGCAAGGCAATGCAATAATGGTCCGAATACTATAGAACCACCCTGGATGCGATCGGCCTGTTCCCAAAATATCCATATATAAAAGCACCAAAATGGCAATAATATCTTGAAAAAGCAAAATGCTTACCAACAGTTCCCCAATGCGTTGATATTTTAGCGCAGAAGTGGGTAATAATTTTAAACCAATAATGGTGCTTGAAAATAACAGCGCAGTTCCGATGATAATACTGTCGATGAGACTAAAACGAAATAAAAGGCACACGGCTGTGCCAAGTAACATAAAGCAGATAGCCGCGACCACGGTGACAAGCGTTGCCCGACGCATCATGCCAAACAGGTTGCCTGGTTTTAAATTAAGGCCAAGCAAAAACAATAAAAACATAATGCCTACACTTGATGTTTCACTAATGACTGTGGTTTGGGTGATTAGCTTTAAGCCAAAAGGACCGACGATAGCGCCCAATAAAATATAGGCAACCAAAAGCGACTGCCGGGTATAGAGCACAAGGGTTGCTAAAATAGCAGCGCCTGTGAAAATTAAAAAGAAGGCAAAGATAAGACTGTTGGTATCCATAAAAAATAGTAATGTGTATGAGCGCTCTAAAAATAGCATAACGTCATTTTCGCTAAATGAGAAGCTATCAGTGAACACATAAGATGTTTAATTAGTCACCCAAGCTCTAAATACACGCGCTAAACACTATGAACATCAACCCAAAAAACGCTGATATAGCCTATACTTATAATAAATAGAGCCAAGAGAGTCTTGATGACTAAAATTATTACTCAAGCAAGTATTCTGGCGAGTTGGTATCGCATTATTGCCGAAGCTGAAGAAAAAATCGATATGCAATTAGATGAAGAGCTAGAAAGCTATACCGTATTTATGTTAATTCGTTTTACTGAAAAGACCGAGATTGGAAAAAGCATTATTGCCATTGATTTTCTTAATGCTCTTTCAATGCACGGCACCCAACATCAGCAAGAATTACAATCTATTGGCGACAAATGTTTATTGTTATCCGGTTTATTCCCAGGTATTGCAACTAAAAGACGGGTTGATGTGAGTTATTTCATGGGGATGGGACAAAATGCGTATCAACAACTAAACGCCTTAACAGAGCATGATGAAACGCTGTATGCAAACTTAACTGAAAATTTTGGCGAAATCACCAAAGTACTGGGTGCGATAAGACCTGTCGCCAAAGAGGGTAATCACCGATTATGGGCTGAGGGTAGGCCTTCACTGTAATGTCAATAGACGTGGTTATTTTCGCCATTTTCGCTTTTTATCTGAGTCTTTTTTAGCTGATTTACGCTTACCGGCAAAATATCTAGATTCTTTGCCAGCATGTTTCTTTTTATTTTTGCTGCTTGTTTTTTTAAAGGAAGAACGTTTTTCTGACTCAGCACCCTCTTCTTTGTGTTTATGAGGAGGCGATTCAACCAGCGGTAATAACTTTGTTTCCTGAAGCAAATAAGCCAGCGCAGCAG
>Ga0213863_10003321_pt1 | contig 11118 bp, 10 predicted proteins | sample PICome_8_FD_160128 | JGI IMG/M metagenome (GOLD analysis project Ga0213863, IMG submission 160128) | Coastal seawater microbial communities near Pivers Island, North Carolina, United States - PICO497 | ecosystem: Environmental > Aquatic > Marine > Coastal | place: USA: North Carolina... | reverse complement strand
TTCACGTGGTCTCTGGGTGCACGTGGTCTCTGGGTTCACGTGGTCTCTGGGTTCACGTGGTCTCTGAGTTCACGTGGTCTCTGGGTTCACGTGGCCTCTGGGGCGGGCTGCACCCTGGAGGACGGCGGCGCCCCGCGGACCTCGGGGCTCTCGGCGCCTTGGGACCGTGATGTCCTGAGAGCGCGGGACCCCGGAGTGCTGGCCGCTGGCGTGCTGGCCGCTGGCGTGCTGGCCTCTGGCGTGCTGGCCTCTGGCGCGCTGGCCGCTGGAGTCGGGGGCCCTCTCGGTCGGCGACGCCCGGGCCGGCAGGCCCAGCGCTCCTCCGGGGGGCGTCCCGGACGGTCCTCTTTTTCCCTCCGGGTCAGCTAGCGGCGCAGCAGCGGGTCGAACGGCTCGTGGAACGGATACACTCCGCCCCCATAATCGCGCCCGATGACCGGAACACCAGCACCATGACTGACTCGCATCACATCCCCAAGGACGCCAAGTTCGAGACCCGCGCGGTCCACGCCGGGCAGTCGCCCGACCCGACCAATGGCGCCGTGATGACGCCCGTCTACCTGACGAGCACCTATGCCCAGGAGGCCCCTGCGGTCCCCCGCCACGGGTACGAGTACTCGCGCACGACCAACCCGACCCGGACGGCGCTCGAAGCCAACCTGGCCTCCCTTGAGGGCGGCGACTGGGGGCTCTGCTATGCGTCGGGCCTCGCGTCAACGAACGCCCTGATGGATCGGATGAACCCCGGGGATCACGTGGTGGCGGGCAACGACCTCTACGGCGGCACCTACCGCATCTTCACCAAGGTCTTCGAGCGCTACGGAGTCGAGTTCAGCTTCGTCGACACCACCGATGCCGCGAACATCCAGGCGGCGATGAAGTCGAATACTCGATACGTCTACGTCGAGACCCCGTCGAACCCGCTACTGCGCCTGACGGACATCGCCGCTGCCGCGGAGATCGCCCACGCTGGCGGCGCGCAGCTGGTGGTCGACAACACCTTCGCGACCCCCTACCTCCAGCGCCCCCTTGAGCACGGCGCGGATATCGTCCTCCACTCGCTGTCGAAGTACCTCGGCGGTCACTCGGACCTGATTGGTGGCGCCCTGATCGGGCGCGACGAGAAGACCCGAGAGGAGCTCGCGTTCTATCAAAACGCGGTCGGCGGCTGCCTCGCACCGCTCGACGCCTTCCTCGTGCTACGCGGTACGAAGACCCTTGGCGTGCGCATGGACCGACATTGCTCCAACGCCCAGGCCGTCGCCGAGGCGCTCTCCGAGCATGAACTGGTGGACCGCGTGATCTATCCGGGCTTGCCCGATCACCCGCAGCTCACGATCGCCCAGCGCCAGATGTCCCAGCCGGGAGGCATGGTGTCCTTCGAGTTGAAGGGGGGCGTCGAGGCCGCCAATGCCTTCGCCACCGCCACGAAGATCTTCACCCTGGCCGAGTCTCTTGGCGGCGTGGAGTCTCTCGTGGAGGTCCCCCCGTCCATGACGCACGCGTCGATCCCGGCGGAGGTTCGCCGCGCCGCTGGCCTCGCGGATGGACTGGTGAGGCTTTCGGTGGGCATCGAGAACGTCGACGACCTGCTCATCGACGTGGCCCAGGCCCTCGAGCAGGCCGCCCGGTCCGCGGGCGTCCGAGCCTGACTCCCCCGAACCGCCGGCCGCAACCACCGGCCGGCGGTCCGCAGTTCTGAGTCGGCCCGGCGCATGCCCCCACCCGCTCGAAGGGGTCCTCTCACTCGAAGGGGCCGAGTCTGATTCTGAGCCGCAACTGCCCCATGAGCCCCGCGGCTCCGACGCCTCAGACCCTCACCGCCAAGTGAGCCCGGGCTCCATGTGACCCCGGGCTCCAAGCGACCCTGGGCTCCAAGCGACCCCGGGCTCCGCGAGGTCCGAGGCCCAGGCAGGGTCCAGGGTTCACGCAGGGTCCGAACTCCAGCTGCGACACGGCTGGGCTCATGGGATCGAAGCAGTGGCCGCGCCGGAGGCCCAGTCGCCGACGGGCCCGAGGCCCGACGCCACGAACGAACCTGCGAACCGGCTCCGTGGCCAGGGACCGTCGGCCAGAAGCCGCCAGTCCGGAGCCGCCAGTCCGGAGCCGCCAGTCCGGAGCCGCCAGCCGAGAGCCGTCAGCCGGGAGCCGTCAGCCGGGAGCCGTCAGAACGGCGAGCCAGGCTTCGTCGGCGGCGGGGTCGGCGGCTGCGGACGGGGCGCGGCGGCCTCGCTCAACGGCTCGGCCGGCGCGGGGGTCGTCTCGATCTCGTCCGGACCGATCTCGTCGCAAACGCGCTGCCGCATCACCCGGCCCACCTTGAACTTGACGACGCGCTTGGCGGGCACCTCGACCTTCTCGAGGGTCTTGGGGTTTTGCGCCAGCCTGGCGGCGCGCTCCCGCACCTCGAAGACCCCGAACTCGCGGAACTCGAGCCGGTTCCCCTGCGAGAGTTCATCGACGATGGAGTCGAGGAAGCTCTGGATCACATCGCGCACCGCGACCTTGGTCAGGTCCGTCTCCTCTGCAATGCGATTCACCAGCTCGCGCTTGGTGATGGTTCTGGACTGGGATTCCGTCATGGGCTCTGTCGACGAGACCGGCGTGCGACGTGCTGCGGCGCGGCGGCGCGGCGCACGGGTCTACCTGATGCTCTCACTGATCCGGCACTGCGTCAAGGACCCGCACCATACGGACAATCCGCAGGCCCCGAGCGCAGCAACCCCTCCTGATCGCTCGTACTCATCAACGTCAGCCTGCAGGGTCATCGAGGACGAAGGTCGCTGGGCCGTCGTTGATGAGCTCAATCGCCATGGAGGCTCCGAAGACGCCTGTTTCCACGGGAAGTCCCTGAGTCCTCAGACAGGCGCAGAAGCGCTCATAGAGGGGCTCCGCGAGGGCGGGCGCCGCGGCCTTTTCGAAGGACGGGCGTCGCCCCTTCCGGCCGTCGGCGGCGAGGGTGAACTGACTGACCACCAGCACGCCCACCTCCTGCCCTGCCTCGAGCAGGTCCAGCGCGGACAGGTTCATCCGCCCCTCGGCGTCACCGAAGAATCGAAACTGCGCCACCTTGGAGGCGAGTCGTTCGACCTCGGCAGCTCCGTCTCCCTCCATCACGCCGAGCAGCACGAGGACCCCGGAGCCAATGGCGCCCACCACCTCGCCCTCCACGCGCACAGCAGCCCTCTGCGTTCTCTGGAGCACCACCCTCAAGGGGTCTCCTCCTCCGCCGCTGAGCGGCTCCGCTCCATGCGAACCCGCGCGCGGAGCCCCTGCACGAGGTCACCAATCGTGGCCCCGTCTTCCGCGAGCTCCGCCACCTCTTCCCAGAGGGCACTCGCGACCTCTGGCCGATCCAGGAACGCCTCACTGAGCAGCGCCTCCTGGACGAGCGGCAGCACATCCCCCGCCGCCGCGCCCTGGGCCCGCAACGTCGCGTCCAAGGCGCCGAGCAGGTCGCCGCCCTCCTGGCGCGCGACGGTGAGCAGCATCCAGCGGCGCGCGCGCCCCACGGGCTCACCCTCGAGGTCCTCGAGCAGCCTGGCCGCGCGACGATCCTCCCCGCGCAGCAGCAACAGGAGCGCGAGGTCCAGGCGCGCCTCCACCGCCTCCACCCGTGAGACGCGCGGGTCCTCGGCGGACTCCTCCAGCCAACGCCGAAGCTGCTTCTCCGCGACGTCACGGCTCCCCTCCTCCGCCAGCATCCAGGCCTCCAGTCGCCGGGCGCGAAGGTTGCCCGGCTCGATCTCCAGAGCCCGGTCCAGGGCGTCCCTCGCCAGGCTCCAGCGGTCTGGCTGCGAGCGCTTCTCGAGGAGGACGTGGCTGAGCCCATAGTGGGCCCAGGAGCAAACCGGATCCAGCTCGAGCGCCCGGCGGAGCAAGGACTCCGCGGCGGGGCCATCGGTCTCGACCCGAGCGGCCAGGATCAACGCCTGGACCGTGGGCAGCTCCGCGGCGCGGGCCGCGTAGACGCGCCGAAGATCCTCCGCCGGATCACCGACTTCCGCCGCGGCGCGGTCGAGGGGCTCATCGGCCTCCGGGAAGACCCGACGCGGCTCCACCCCGTCGAGGAGCAGCTCGGCCTCCAGGTCCTGCAGCCAGCAGGCGAGTTCCAGGTTGTCCCCATCCTCATTCACGAGCACCTGCAGAGCTCCCAACCCGTCCAGCCGCTGCCCTCGATCGAGGAGCTGCCGGACCTGGGAAAACTGGGCTCGCTCATCAGGTCCGAACGCCGCGTAGGGCGCGTCCCAGGTCGCCTCCCAGACCTCGGTCCGGGCTGCGCACCCCGCTCCCCAAAAGACGAGTCCCGCCGCCATGAGCGCGGGCCTCAGCAGCCGCACCCTCTCGCCCAGCGCTGAGCTCACGCGAGACAGCCGACGCCGGACCCGGGGGGGATCGGACGCGAGGGTCACGACATCAGCAGAGCCGGCCTCAGCGGGGTCCACCTCAGCGGGGTCCACCTCAGCGGGGTCCACCTCAGCGGGTGTCACCGCTCGGAGGCGGCATGAATGGGGATTCGTCTCCGATCGCACCCGTGAACTGTAGCCGCTCGCCCTGCATCAGGCGCGCGTCGAGGTCTCTCCAGATCGCCTTCCCGTTGGCGATGACCTTGACCGGCCCCTGGGCTGCGGTCTCCACGATGGTGACCTCATCGATGGCTGCCAGGCTCCAGGCGTCCAGCTGGACGCGGACCTCACGGCTGGAGGTCGAGCGGCGCTTGATGACCTGGACAAACCCGAGGGGCGTGGTGGTCACACGGCGGTCGTAGAGCTCCTTGTCGGAGCTCGCCACCACGTGCTCGATGAGCGGCGCCGGCCCCTCGATGCGGAGCGTGTTCGCCAGGAGGACCGCCGTCTCCCCGAAGGCGCCGGTCCACTCGGGCGGCGGGGCGGGCACGTTGGCCTCGGGCTCCGTCCAGCCGTCTGTCTCGCCTGAAGACTCCTGGGCGGAGACGGCACCATCGTCAGGAGCGGTGAACCGCTCCTGCGCGGTGGTGCCGGCCGAGCGGCACCCGGGAGTGAGGAGCAGAAGCGCCGTCAGGGCGCCGATGTAGCGAATCGTCATGGAGGTCGAGGGGGTCAAGGGGCCTGACATGGGGTCTATCGGCAGGATCACCGACGTCCTTGTGCCCAGCCTCCCATCGCCGCCCCTACCCCACCGATCAGCGCAGCCCGCAGGCCCTGTAGGCCCGATCCCGCACCGCCGTGGCCCGCTCGCGCGCGCGCTCCGCGCCCCTCGCGAGGATCCGGTCTAGCTCGGCAGGGTCATCGAGGAGGGCGCGGCGGCGCTCCCTGGGCTCGGCGAAGTGAGCGTCCATGGCCTCCACGAGACGGACCTTGAGGTGGCCGTAACCCGGCGCGCCCTCGCCGCCAAGCTCAACGCGCCCCTTCCACTCCTCCAACTCGGTCTGGTCGAGAAAGAGCGCCAGGAAGTCAAAGAGCGCCACGCTCGCCGGGTCCTTCGGCTCCTCCGGCGGGCGGCTGTCCGTGGCGATCCGTCCGATGGCCTTCTTCAGCTTCTTCCCCTCCTCGAAGATCCACAGGTGGTTGCCGTACGACTTGGACATCTTCTGCCCGTCCAGACCAGGCACCTTGGCCATGTCTGCACGCTCGGGGATCCGGGCCTCCGGCCGGGTGAAGACCTCTCCAAACCGGGAGTTGAAGTGGGTCGCCATGTCCTGCGCCATCTCCACGTGCTGGACCTGATCCTTCCCGACCGGCACCACCGTCGAGTCGTACGCGAGGATGTCCGCCGCCATCAGGATCGGATAGGTGAACAGCCCCACCGAGGGCTTGATCCCCTTGGCGGTCTTGTCCTTGTAGGAGTGCGCTCGCTCCAGCAGCCCCATGCCCGTGACGGTGGACAGCAGCCACGTCAGCTCGGTCACCTCGGGCACATCCGATTGCCTGAAGAACACCGCCTGCTCCGGATCGAGCCCCAGCGCGAGGTAGGTCGCGGCCAGGTCGCGCACGTGACCACGCAGCGTCTCTGCGTCGTGGATGGTCGTCAGCGCGTGGTAGTCCGCGATGAAGAAGAAGTGCTCGCCCGGGGTGGCCTGGGAGGCCACGTGCTGCCGGATCGCACCGAAGTAGTTGCCGAGGTGCTGCAGTCCGCTGGGCTGAATTCCCGAGAGGGTGGTCGGCGTGGCTGTGGTCATATCGCCCACACCGTGCCCCGCGGATCCGGCGCGTCAAGCCTGCGCCGCGGAGGAATCCCGCCAGCCAGCGACGCGGAGTCGTGAGCCGGGCCGGACCGGGGTCGCCCGTCGCCCCGCCCCGCGACCGGCTGCCCTTCTCCACGCCCACGCCATCGCCCGGTAGCCACATCTCGCCCGTCAGGGAGCCGCTTCCGCCCAAGGCACCACCGGTTCATGTGGTATCCCCCACGTGAGCCCGACAGAATCTCCGGGAGCCCCATGCCCGCCGTTCACGAATCCCAACTTGGCTCCTGCTTCCGGAGCCCTGCGGGGCGCGCTCCTCGGAGCCGCCGGGCCGGACGTCCGCGGCCATGGCGTCGCGGCATCTTGGCCGCCGCGCTGAGTCTCTGCGCCGCCTGCGCCGGCCCGTCGACCGAGCGTAATCTGTCGCCGCTCTTCTCCTCGCACTCCGCCGCAGGTGGCGTGCCGGAGGTGGAGGCGCTCGGGGGCGCGGTCGTGACCCGCCGGGACCCCAACTCCGGCGACCGTCGCTACTGGGCCGTGCGGCCCATCCTGTCCAACCGCACGGACGCGAACGGCGACGAGCGGGCGTGGTTCATCCCGCCGTTCGGCCAGATCAAGAAGGACGCCTCCCAGCAGTCCGAGGTGTCCCAGTTCATCCCGCTGGTTCGATACGCCAGCCAGGTGGAGGACAACGGCTTCAAGACGTGGTCCCTGCTCATCCTCCCGGGGATCTACCTGTCGTCCCATGAGGACGGCCGGGTCCAGCGCGCCTTCTTCCCGTTCGGCGGGGTGGTGGAGAAGTTCCTCTCCCTCGACCGCGGCACCTTCGTGCTGTTCCCGCTCTGGCTACGGACCGAGCGCTCCGGCCGGACGACCGACCACTTCCTCTGGCCGTTCTTCTCCTACTCCTACGGAGCCGGCGGGACCGCCTGGCGCGCCTGGCCCCTCATCGGCAACCGGAGCTGGGACGGCAGGTACGACCGCTGGTTCTTCCTCTGGCCGTTCTTCCACTGGCAGCGCAACGATGTCCAGTTCGGGGACGAGCAGCAGCGCTCGTCGTGGATGATCTGGCCCCTCGGAGGGCAGGCCCGCCGCGAGCAGGCCACGAGCACCTCCTTCCTCTGGCCGCTCTTCGGCTATGCCAAGGACAAGCGCACGGGCTTCTGGGCGTGGGATGGCCCCTGGCCGCTCGTGGTCTTCCAGGGCGGCGACCCCGAGCGCGCCACGCGCAAGCGTGTGTGGCCCTTCTACTCCTCCTACAAAGGCGACGGCATGACCTCCAAGTGGGTGGCCTGGCCGCTGGTGAACTGGCGCCATGAGGACTACGACGACGGAACCAAGGACACCTTCAAGGCCTTCCCGCTCTGGCGTAGCTACGAGCGAGAGCGGACCTTCGTGACGCCCGAGTCCACCGGGCCGCTGGGGACCGAGCGCTACCGCAAGGCCTGGCCCTTCGGCCGCGTCCGGACGGCGCCTGGACAGAGCGACGTGCACGTCATTGACCTCAATCCGTTCCCCGACTACGAGTTCGTGGACGAGCACTACGCCTGGCTCTGGGAGCTCTACACCCGGCGCCGGAACGGCGACGAGGTCCGCTCTCGCTCCTGGCTCGGCCTGTGGAGGCGCGAGAAGGACGCGGACGAGGATCGTCGGTCCCTGAGCTTCCTGTGGTCCGCGAGGGACTACACGCGCGCCGGCCAGCGCGCCCGCGAGCGGTCGCTGCTCTTCGGGCTGCTCCGGTACCGCTCGACCGACGCCGGGGGCTTCGAGCTGCTCCGCCCCTCCTTCCCCGGCCCGGGCTGGCCCATGCGCAGGACACCGTCATCCACCGCCCCCGCTCTCGGCCCCACTCTCGGCCCCGCGCTGGAGCCTGCGCTGGAGCCTGCGCTGGAGCCTGCGCTGGAGCCTGCGCCGCCATCAGAGGGGGCCCCTGGCCCGACCGCCGCCAGCCTTGGACCTGCGCCGAGGGTTGACGTCGATACGGCGCTCCCCCCGCTGGGTTTGGCTGCCGATTCCCCGCCGAGTCGTTGATTCCGGCTCCCCAGGCCCTGATCGTGCCCGTGATGACCCCGCCAGCCCACCTCCTGGCCGCCCCTCCCGGGTGGCTCGCGGACGCCCTCCCCTTCGCCTTCGCGGCGGGGCTGGCGTACGTCCTGCTGCAGGCCGCGTGGTTCCGCGCGACCGTGGTCGAGATGGGCTCGATCCTGGAGCTGGCCGGCGCCACGGCCATGCGCCTCCATCACCTGCCGCGGCGCTCGCGCTGGCTGATGGAGCAGCTCTTCGCTGCAGGCGTCCGGAACATGCACGTGGTGCTGCTGGTGGGGCTCTTCATGGGGATGATCGTGTCCCTGCAGACCGGGATCGAGCTCTCCCGCTTCGGCCAGCAGGACCAGATCGGCACGATCGTCGCCGCGAGCATGACCCGGGAGATGGGCCCGTTCATCACCTCGGTCGTCCTCGCCGCGACGACGGGCAGCGCGCTGGCCGCGGAGCTCGGAACGATGTCAGTCTCCGACGAGCTCTCGGCCCTGGAGGTCATGTCGGTGGACCGGGTCTCCTTCCTGGTGGTGCCGCGCGTGGCGGCGCTCATGATCATCGCGCCGGTCCTGACGGTCCTCTGCGACACGATCGGCATCGTCGGTGGCGGCTTTGTCGCCTCCAGCCAGCTCGGCGTCCCCCTCGCCCAGTACACCGAGACCGCCCTGGATGCGCTCCAGGAGAAGGGGGCCCTCATCCCGGTCCCCATGGACGTCTACTCGGGCCTGTTCAAGTCGGTCATCTTCGGCGGGCTCATCGCGATCATCTCCTGCGCCAGCGGCCTCGTGGCTCGGGGCGGCGCGCTCGGCGTGGGTCGAGCGACGAGCCGCGCTGTGCGGGACTCGATCATCGCGGTGATCGTCGCCAACTACTTCCTCACGTGGTTCCTCTACCGATGACCACCGCCGCCCCCACCACAGAGCGGTCCGCCGCGCAGGACGTCATCCTGCGCTTCGAGGACGTCCACAAGGCCTTCGGCGCCCAGCGGGTGCTTCGGGGGCTGTCCTTCGACGTCCAGCGGGGCAAGGTCCTCGGGATCATGGGCGGCTCTGGCACCGGCAAGTCCGTGGCCCTGCGCCACGTCATCGGCCTGCTCCAGCCCGACTCGGGCCGCGTGGAGGTGGAGGGCCGAAACGTCCCCGACCTGAGCGGCCACGACCTCAGCGAGCTCCGCAAGCGCATGGGCTACGTCTTCCAGGAGGGCGCGCTCATCAACTGGCTCACGGTCGAGGAGAACCTGGCCCTGCCGCTCGTGGAGAACACGGAGCTCGGCCGCGGCGAGATCGCCGACCGCGTCGCCGAGAAGCTGGCCATGGTCCACATCCCCGATGCGGGCAAGAAGCTCCCCTCCGAGATCTCCGGCGGCATGAAGAAGCGCGTCGGCCTCGCCCGAGCCCTCATCGTCGAGCCAGCCATCCTCCTCTACGACGAGCCCAACGCCGGCCTCGACCCGGAGATCTCACGCTCCATCAACGAGCTCATGCGCGAGATCGCCGAGAGCCACGAGAGCACGGCGCTGGTAGTCGAGCACCGCGTCGACTGCATCCGCACCGTGTGCGACGAGGTCGTCTTCCTCCACGAGGGCGAGGCCATCGTGCACCAACCCACCGAGGAGTTCCTGCGCCCCTCGCACCCCCGCCTGATCGAGTTCCTCGGGCCGGACGCCCTGAACTGACCGCCATGACTCCCCGCCGACACCTCTCCCTCGGGCTGCTCTTCCTGAGCGCCATCTCGATCCTCTCGTACTACACCCTGTTCAAGACGGACTTCTCGCTGTTCGAGAGCAAGCAGAGCATCGTCGCCTACGCCGAGGACGCGCGCGGGCTGCGGAAGGGGGCGCCGGTGCTCTTCGCGGGCGTCCGGTGGGGCAAGGTCGAGGCCGTGGCGCCCGACCTCGAGCGACCGCGCGCCGAGCGAGTCCGCGTCGACATCACCCTCGACCAGCCCATCGTCCTCTTCGGGGATCACGTGGTGCGGATCGAGTCGGCGTCTGTGCTCGGCGGCGTCCAGCTGAGCATCGACCCCGGCTCGCGCGACACGGGCTCGGTGGACCTCGACGCGCCCCTCCGCGCCTCGAGCGCGCCCGACGTGCTCGCCGCCCTCGGGGAGCTCGTGGACGAGAACCGCGAGTCCATCCGCAACTCCGTCGCCGGCCTCGAGCAGGTGATGGCGAGCCTGAACGGCGCCGAGGGGACCTTCGGGCGCCTGCTCAACGACGAGCAGACCGCCAACACGGTGGTCGCGACGATCGAGTCCGCCCAGGGCACCTTCGATAACATCGAGGCCCTCACCGAGGAGCTGCGCGGCGGACAGGGGACCATCGGCAAGCTGATCTACGACGAGAAGCTCTACAACGACATCGAGACGTTTGTGCTCGGACTCGACGAGGCGGTGGCTGATGCGCGCAAGCTCATGGCAGACGCGAGGGACGGGGAAGGAGTGCTCTCGACCCTGATCTATGACGAGGAGGTCGCGGCGAGCGCCCGTGCGATCGTCGAGTCGGTGCGCTCGGCGTCCGAGAAGGTCGACCGCGGTGACGGAACGCTCGCGAGGCTCATCAATGACCCGGCCATCGCCAACGAGCTCGAGGTCGCGCTCAAGGGCTTCAATAACCCCGAGGGCACCGTCGGCCGACTCCTGAACGAGCCGGATATCTACGAGAACCTGCTGGCCCTCTCCGCAGACGCGGCCGACGCGGCTGCGGCGATCAAGGAGCAGCGCGGCACCCTCGGCATCCTGATCAACGACGACACCATCGCCACGGATATCGAACGAGCCCTCAGGACGCTGACCGGCGGCCTCGAAGAGCAACGAGAGGCCGCGCCCATCGCGACGTTCCTCTCCACGGTCTTCCTGGGATTCTGATCCCCGGCCTCCTCAGCTCCTGCCGCCCGGCTCCCGCGGCTTCTGATCCCCGGCTG
>Ga0213863_10003320_pt1 | contig 11121 bp, 7 predicted proteins | sample PICome_8_FD_160128 | JGI IMG/M metagenome (GOLD analysis project Ga0213863, IMG submission 160128) | Coastal seawater microbial communities near Pivers Island, North Carolina, United States - PICO497 | ecosystem: Environmental > Aquatic > Marine > Coastal | place: USA: North Carolina | collected... | reverse complement strand
GTTGACTCAATTCGCGCATCTGCCACGTTTGGCCCGGATCGAGTCCGTTGGTGGGCTCATCAAGAATCAAAAGACGGGGCTGACCTAACAGTGCTTGCGCCACGCCAACCCGTTGCCGTGAGCCCCGTGACAGGGTGTGTACTGGTGCTAATGCGTACTGCTCGAGGTCCGTCGCCATTATGACCTCGCGCATGCACCGCAGCCGCGCTTTTGCCGAAATCCCTTTAAGCACCGTCATATACTCCAGATACTCTGCGACGGTCATGTTCGGATAGAGGGGTAAATTCTCCGGCAGGTAACCAAGATGTTGCTGCAGAGCTCGCGGATTTTCTGTCACATCGATCCCGTCCACCGTGATCTTGCCTGCGGAGGGTGTCAAGTAGCCGCAGAGCATTCTCATCAGCGTGGTTTTGCCAGCGCCGTTATGTCCCAGCAGGGCGACTATCTCGCCGGTGCCGATGCGGAAATTCAGGTTGTCTACGGCTGCGGTGTCGCCGTAGTGACGACACAGTGATTCGACTTCAATCACGCTGTGATTGCCTTCGCGCGGGGCACCGCTGTGTTATAGGCATGGGCGAGCGGCAGCCATTTCAAATGTCGAAAAGTAATTTAATGATGAACAGAACCAGCACCACATTAAGTACCCGCTTGATGAGGCGCTCACCGCCGGCAACGGAGTAGTGTGCCCCCAGGTAGCCGCCGATAGAGTTCCCCACGGCGAGGAAAATGCCGACCATCCAAAGCAATTCCACCTGGCTTGCAAAGACCAGAAGTGCAATCACCGTGTATACAGCCACAATAAATACCTTGTGCATATTGGTGCGCACCAGATCGAGGCCCATGACCCGGTTGAGTACCGGCATAATAATGAAGCCGATACCGAGCTGTATAAACCCACCCCAGAAGCCAACCCCTATCATCAGCAGGTGCCCCCGCAGGAGTTGTTTTGGCGTGGGCTGGTATTCATCCGGCTGGGTTTTTTTGCCCTTGTCAAAGTACATGATCAGCATGACGGCAATCATGATCAGCGCGAGGGCCCGGTTGAACCACACACCCTCCAATTGTACGCCCAGCATGGCGCCTGCGATGGCGCCGGGAATAGCGCACAGGGCTAGCGTAAGGCTCAGTTTAAAGTCCCGAAAGCCCCGTCGTGCGAAGGTGGTGATCGCGGTGAGGTTCTGTGCGAGGATCGCTATGCGGTTGGTGCCGTTGGCAACGGGCCCGGGAATACCCATGAAGACCATGACGGGCACAGTGAGTAGTGAGCCGCCTCCAGCCATAACATTCAAAAACCCGGCAATGGTCCCGACCACCACCAGCAGACCGCCTGCCATAGCTCCAGTGGCATGGTCAGTCCCCCGTCCAGGGCTCGCGCATAGTCACGAATTCCTCAGCGGTGGTGGGATGAATACCGATCGTCGTGTCAAAAATAGCCTTGGTGGCGCCGGCACGCATGGCAACGGCAAAGCCCTGCGTAATTTCGCCGGCGTCTGGTCCCATCATGTGCAGGCCCACCACTCGATCGGTGGTGGCATCTACTATGAGTTTCATAAAGGATTTTTCTTCTCGGCCGCTCAGGGTGTGCTTCAGGGGACGGAAAATAGATTTGAACAGGCGCAATTCACCGAACTCTGCCCGTGCCTGTTCTTCGGTGAAGCCCACCGTGCCGATTGTCGGCTGGCAGAACACCGCAGAAGGAATGAAGTCGTAATCCACCTGCTGTTCCATACCCCCGAACTGGCGCCGGGCAAACGCCATGCCTTCGGCCAGGGCGACAGGTGTTAATTCCATACCACCAATCACATCACCCACGGCAAATATGCTGGCTTCTCCGGTTTGAAATGCTCGGTCGACCGCAATGGTGCCGGCATCGTTTAGGGTCACGTTCACGTTTTCCAGCCCCAAGTCCGCCAGGTTCGGGTGGCGGCCGGTGGCGTAGAGTACCGCGTCTGCTTCAAGCTCTGTTCCGTCGTCCAACGTCACCTGAAGGCCGTCCTTCACCTGCTTGATGCCGCTCACGTTGACTTCAAATTTCAGGTCTATACCGCTGTTTGGAATTTCTTGCGCAGCGTGTTTGCGGAGATCGAGGTCGAAGCCGCGAAGAAACAGAGACCGACGATACAGTTGCGTAACGTTTGCTCCGAGACCGCTGAATATCCCTGCAAACTCTACTGCAATATAACCACCTCCCACGATAACGAGTCGACGTGGGAATGTCTCGAGGTCAAAAATTTCGTTTGACGTAACGGCGTATTCATTGCCGGGGAAATCGGGCACGAAGGGCCAGCCCCCGGTAGCGATCAGGAGCTTCTCCGCCGAGTAATGAGTATCGCCAATTGCCACTGTATGTGCGTCGATGATTCTCCCGCGGCCATTGATGACATCCGCGCCGGCGCCTTGCAAAAGGTTGTCATAAATAGCATTGAGGCGGGCGATCTCCGCTTTCTTGTTGTCCCGCAGAGTAGTCCAGTCAAACTGCGGTTTCTTGCCTTTCCAGCCGAAGCCTACAGCGTCGTCGAAGCCCTTGCCGAACTGGGACGCATAAACGTAGAGCTTCTTGGGGACGCAGCCCACGTTGACACAGGTGCCACCCATGTACTGGTCTTCCGCTATGGCTACGCGGGCACCGAAACTTGCTGCCATTCGGGCAGCACGTACCCCGCCGGAGCCGGCGCCGATCACAAAAAGGTCGTAGTCGAATGTGCTCACAGCCTCACCGCTTGAAAATACGTTGTCGTTTAGTCTAGCAGGGCAAGCTTGTTGCAGGCTATCCCGAGCTCGCGGAGATATTTATTTCGCTGCAGCTAGGATAGTGGACAAGAACTCATTACCATACAGTCTCTGAGATATTTACATCTGTATTGTAATGCTGTTGAGTAGAGGAAAAATGATGAATATGCCCGGATCGTTCACTCGCTGGCCTGTTTGGCTTGTACTTCTGATGTTCGCAACCTGCGGCTGGGCGGAGGACGCCGCACCGGTCCAGGATGAAGTAATGCTCAAGAACGGTTCCCGTCTCGTTGGCAAAGTTGTCAGTTCCCGCGATGGCGTGGTGACTATAGAAACTGATTTTGCGGGTACGTTGGAAATCGGCATGGACAAAGTTGAAGGAATCAATGTGTCTGAGCCAGTGGTAGTTCTGATGGAGGACAATACGGTTCACCGGGATTCTTCCCTCAGCATGATCGAGGGGCAACTGGTGTTGGGTGTAGAGGCACAAACCTATCCTCGAGATGACCTACGGATACTGAACCCGGAGCCGTGGGAAATGGGAGAGGGATACCGCTGGACAGGTAAGGCAGGTATGGCCTTCCAGCTGCAGCGTGGCAATACTGATACAGACGAGCTGGATGTCAGCATACATGCCGCTTGGCGAAGCACGCGGGATCGCTACCGTTTCATGTGGATGAGCGAGCTGGATAAAAGCAATAACGAAAAAACCGCTGACAATTGGCAGACATCGGGCAGGTACGATTACTTTCTCACCGACCCCAACTATGTCGGAGGGATACTATTTGTAGAGTCAGATAAATTCAGAGATTTGGATCGGCGTACGATGCTTGGGCCTTACTTTGGCCGGCAATTTTTTGCCGAACCAAGATTGACACTCAGCGGCGACTGGGGCGTATCGTGGGTTGACGAAAAGTATGACACTTCAGAAGATCAGGATTATCCTGCCACCAACTGGAGTATCGATGCGTCCAGTAATATCGTTGGCGGCAAATCATCTCTCTACTACCGTCTGCTCGGTATCTGGAATCTGGACGATACGTCAGACATTATGCTGAACAACACGTTTGGTCTTTCCTTTCCGTTATTTTGGCAATTGGAGGCAGCGGCAGAGATTCTGTTGGAATACGACAGTGGGTCTGTGGAAGATGTGAAAGACCTCGATCAGACCTATAACTTCCGGGTAGATTACAGCTGGTAGCGAAGGCTCCCGGCCTGTCGGTGGCGAGTTCGCAGGCGGGGTGCCCCTCTGGGCTATTAGCCGCGGGGCGCCTTGAATATTTTTCGGAACCAGTCTGCAGGAGTTTCATTGGCGAGATCGGTGAATTCGCCAGCGTCCAGATACATGCCATGCTCCTGACAGACTTCATAGAAAATATGGGGCTGGTCCGGGTCTGAGACTTTATTCATCTCTTGGCCGCAGCGCGGGCAGGCCACGTTTTCGACCGAATCCCATTTCCTGCCTTCGCTGGCCTTGCCGGTATCGAGTGCTTCACCCATCCACTTACTTTTGAGTAGGGTAGCTTCTCCCTTGTCGAACCAGATGCCTTGGCAGTTAGTGCAGCGATCAATGAGCAGGTCGCTCCCGTAGGAGACCTCTTCCATGCCGTGGCCGCACTTTGGGCATTCTATGCTGTGCACATTCGAATCGTATTCCATTCCAACTCTCCGCCCGATGCTCGGGCTAGTTTAGCGAGTGTAAAGAAGGCGTGTTGCGTCTGCGCTGCCGCGACCTCAACCCCGCCACGCGTTGTCTCACCACAACCGCTGTTAGATTATCGTATGCGTTAACTATAAGGGCAAGTGAGGTGCTAAGAAAAAGCGCACAAGAACTGATTGATCCGCACAATCGGCTCATCGCAAGCGCCTCACTCCAGTAGATTCGCCACCATTGTCATTGCCACTGACCGAGGGCAGTGAAAAGAGGTACTCCACCGGGAAATCAAGACCGGAGGTATTCTGGTCCAGCGTTAGCTGAATTGGCTGGTCTATCGTCAGCAGGGCGCCGCAGGCGTCCCCTGCATCACAAATGAGCAGATCGTTATCTGTATCGGTGCCCGCCACGATTTCGTAATCGCCCGCCGGGATATCCCTGAATTCGAAGGGGTACAGACTGTTGCTGCTGGTCGCAATGAACTGTGCGACAGGGATCGCCTCTCCCACCTCCTGAAGCAGGACGTAAATCACGCCCAGGCCCGCACCGGACTCACCCAACCCTTCGGATACCAGCACTCTCACTGTCAGGGTGTTGACATCGGACTGGGCAACAATATCGGCTGAGTAAATGCCAGCGGTGAGCAGGCTCCTGTCTACCGTGACTGAGTAGGTACCCAGACCAGCGGTATCCGCGTCGACGGCGCTGACCTTTAGCCAGTCGTCGGACGTTGTCAGCGACTGCAACTGCAGCGAACCGCCGCCTACATTGGCAAGAGTCAATGTCAGGGATGACGTGCTGCCGCCGAAGTTCAATGTAGTGGCCGAGGCGACCAGTGAAGGGTTGTTCGCGGGTGAAGAACCAGATGCCTCCACGGCTGCCAGCACTGCCCTTTGCGCATTGATGAGACCGTGGCCGTAATCATTGTCGCGGCCAGAAGGCCCCAGGTCATCGGTCAGTGCTCCAGAGGCCAGCAGATTGTCGATGTCTGCCGGTGTGAGGTCAGGATTTACACTTTTCATCAGGGCAAGGACACCGGACACGTGCGGTGCAGCGAAGGAGGTGCCGTCGAGGAAGCTATAGACATAGTTTAAGGTGTTATCTGATTGTATTTCGGCACTGGTACTCAATATGCCGTCCGGAAATCCATCGCCGTTGAGGTCGACGCCCCGGTCGCCGCCTGGCGCGCTGAGGTCTACGGCCGACCCGAAGTTAGAGTAGGCCGCAAGGCGCCGCTGTGCGTCTACGGCGCTGACGGAGATAACGTTGTTATAAGACGCGGGGTACAGTGGCATGCTGCTCGCATTATTGCCGGCTGCCGCCACGACGATCACGCCGGCTGCTCTGACCTCGTTGTAGAGATTCTGCGTGGACTGGTCGAAGGGCGCTCCACCGAGGCTCAGGTTGATAATGTCGGCTGGCGTGTCTGGCACTGTGCCAGAATCATTAGGTAGGCCTGCGGCGAATCGAACCGCTTGTCCAATGTCATAGGACGTCCCTGTCCCGCCCGCTCCTAGCGCACGCAGAGGCATCACACGTGCGCCAAATGCGCTGCCGGCTACACCTTGAAAATTATCGCTGCGCGCCGCCACCGTGCCACTGACATGGGTGCCGTGGAAACTCTCGGAGCCTCCCCGAAAGGAGCTTCCAGGGTCGGACGGGTCTGGATCGATGCCGTCGCCATCCAGCGCCTCATCCGGGTTGCGCACGAAGTCGTAGCCGGACACCAATTGACCGGCGAGATCGGGATGATTGAACAAAATGCCGGTATCGATCACCGCCACCAGCACGTCGGCGTTCCCGACGGTTGTGTCCCAGGCCTCCGGCAAATTGATCAATGGATAGTGCCATTGGGACTGGAACCCCGGATCATTCGGGATGGCCTGGCTGAACACACGGTAGTTGGGGTGTGCAGAACGCACGGACGGATCTTTACGCAGCGACTTGATCATCATCAATGTTTCCCAGCGCGCCCGCTGTGAAGCATCTGAGATATTGGTTCCCTTGGTCGCGGCATTGGCCAGGCGGTGAGACGGCGGCTGACTTAAAAGCAGTGATCGCCGCATGGCCATGAGCCGGCTGCGTCCCACCCCTCCAGCGCGGTGTTGCAGTCCCCAGCGGCGGCTTGCGCCCAGGTCTGCTGGGGCGGTGCTGGTGGCTTCCGCCTCGGCGGTGTAATTCACTACCGCCTCCCACGGAACGATTTCATGATGTTGGCTGGCGTAAGTCAGCGCATTGTTGGGCGCGCCGACCGCGAGGGTATAGTTGGTAGCTCCACTGAAAGCGAAGACATTGATCAGGTAGGTGCCGTCTGCGGGTACATCCACGGACTCTATTTCTCCGGTGCCAAGGGAGAACACGACTGTTTCGTCTTCGATGCTCCACAAATACAGGTCGGCGTCGGCGACGTCAAAGTCAGACACCACCATGGTGATGCGCTGACCCTTCAGCAATTCGACGCGGAAATAGTCCTCCACGTCACCGGCGATTTGTGACTGCCCCCTGGCGCCGGTGCCCGGCTGATTAACATAACCACCCAGGGTGATCGGGTTGGCGATTGACTGGGCGCTGCTGCGGGTGTTGTTACTAATAGCGGGTTGCACGGGATCGTTGGTGTCGCTGTCGACAGTCTGGCTGCTGGACGTGCTGATGGTACCCGACAGCGTAAAGGCCTCAAACACGGGGGGTGGCAGCGGTGGCTCCGGGCTGGGGCTGTCAGACTCACCACCGCCACCGCCACCGCCACCGCAGGCGGCCAGGCAAGCACAGAGAATAACAAGGGTGCACCGACTGGCCCGCACCGCCTGCGAACTTCGGTCTGATATGCTGTACTGCCTTTGGGGCGTGCTAAAGATAACAGGATCTCCGAATGGTGACAGAAAGTCAGAGTGCGTAGAGTAAGAATACAGGTAGAGAGACGATCCGGATCATTACCCAGCACTTTTTCCGCTTGATCTACACTACCATCCCTAATGTTAATTGCCGCTGTTGGAGGCAAACCTCAATGAAAAGAGTATACCTGACGTTCTTGTGCTTGTTCGCGCTATCCTTAACTGCCCATGCGAAAACGCCGAATATCCTCGTCATCTGGGGAGATGATATTGGTTGGTCCAACATCAGCGCCTATCACCGTGGCATGCTGGGCGGTAGCACGCCCAACATCGACCGTATCGCGAATGAGGGCGCACTGTTTACCGATTACTATGGGGAACAGAGCTGTACTGCTGGACGTTCCGCCTTTATCACCGGGCAACACCCCCTGCGCACCGGGCTTCTAAAAGTGGGTATGCCGGGTGCGGAGATCGGCCTGCAGGCGGAGGATCCGACCATTGCCGAGATTCTCAAGCCTCTGGGTTACGCCACAGGCCAGTTTGGCAAGAACCATCTTGGCGACAAGGATAAGTTCCTGCCGACCAACCATGGATTTGATGAGTTTTTGGGCAACCTCTATCACCTCAATGCGGAAGAGGAGCCGGAGACCTATTTCTATCCCAAGGACCCCGCCTTTCGTAAGCGCTTTGCGCCTCGCGGCGTGATTCACTCCTTTGCTGACGGCAAAATACAGGATACGGGCCCCCTGACCCGCAAGCGGATGGAGACTATCGACCAGGAGTTTACGGACGCGGCGCTCAAGTTCATGCGCAAGTCCCACGAAGACGGCAAGCCTTTTTTCGTTTGGTTCAACGCCACGCGCATGCACGTCTGGACCCGGTTATCTCCCGAGTGGGACGGCAAGTCGGGCTATGGTCTTTATGCCGATGGTCTAATGGAGCACGATCATCAAGTCGGTCAATTGCTGAACGAGCTGCAGACGCTGGGTGTAGAGGACGACACTATTGTCATTTACAGCACTGACAATGGCTCCCAGACTGGCACCTACCCAGACGGCGGCGCAGAACCTTTCCGTGGCGAAAAAGGGTCGACCTGGGAGGGTGGTTTCCGTGTGCCAGCCCTCATCCGATGGCCCGGAGTGGTTCAGCCCGGTATCGTCATCAATGACATATTTTCCCATCAGGACTGGTTTCCAACACTGGTCTCTGCGGCGGGCATCCAGGATATCGACAAAAAACTGAGGAAGGGTTACACAGCGGGAGATAAATCTTTCAAGGTGCACCTCGATGGATATGACCAGACCGATCTGCTTGCGGGCACCGGGCCGGGTAAGCGAGACACGATTTTTTACTTCGATGACAATGCCAATTTTAATGCCATGCGCTGGAACGATTGGAAAATCCATTTCGCACTGCAAATGGAGGGGTGGGCTGGTCCGCGTGAAGCGCTGAATTTTCCGCGGATGATACACCTGCGCTCTGACCCGTATGAAACGTCGCTTGATTCGGGCCTCTATACACGCTTTTTTGCAGACCAATTATGGCTTTTCGTGCCGGTGCAGCAGGAGGTAGGCAAATGGCTTACCACGTTCCGGCAGTTCCCGCCGCGTCAGCCTACGGCGAGTTTTACTGTCGATAAAATGATGGGCTTCATGCAGCAAATGCTGCAACAGCGGGTAATGGGTGCTGCTGGTGCGGGTGGCACGCCTCCCTGAGAGGCGTCGCTGAGGTTAGCCCGCACCGTCGCGGCTGTTGTGCTAGCGTCCGCTGAAGGTGCCAGGCCGGCGCTCGGTCATGGCGCGGATGCCCTCCTGAAAATCCTCGGTGTTAGAAAGTCGCAGTTGCTCACGGTTCTCATGATCGGTCATGGCGCTTACTTTGCCTGCAAGCCCTTCCCGCATCGTCGCTCTTATCGACAGTAATGCCAGTGGCGCATTGGCGGCAATCTCGGCCGCGAAAGCCAGCGCCTCTTCACGCAGTTTTTCTTTGGTCGTAAAAATATCCGCGAGACCCCATTCATAAGCCTGTTCGCCCTTGATGCGTCGAGAGGTATAAAACATCAGGTTAGCGCGTTGCTGGCCGATCAGCTGCGGCAGTGTGTGGCTCAGCCCGAAGCCGGGGTGTAGACCGAGGGCTGCGAAGTTCGCGGTAAACCGGGCTTCTGCGCAGCACACTCGAAAATCCGCCGCGATCGCCAGGCCCAGCCCGCCGCCTGTAGCGGCACCCTGTACGGCGGCGATAAGTGGCTTCCTGCAGTTGAAAATTCGTATCGCGGCAGCGTACAGGGGGTTACCTTGCTGCTCCGTGGCGTCATCGAATACGGTGGCCTCTTGATTGAAATCGGCACCTGCGCAAAATGATTTCCCTTCTGAGGCGAGCACGATGGCGCGACACTCGGGGTTGTCATCCAGCGTCTCCAGCGCGACCGCGAGGTCATTAATGAGCGGTACATCAAAAAAGTTATGCGGTGGCCTGCAAATTTCCAGCAGGGCCACATGCCCCTGTAATGCAACTCCGATATCTCCGAACTTTGAAACCATGGCTGCTCCCGGGTGGCGTGCGAGAAAAGTATGACGCTATCACATTCATTCAAGCATTGCCGATGCCGTCGAGACATACAGCTGGCCCGAGGCAGAGCGTGGGTAGCGTATGTATCGCAATGTGTTAATTATCGCGTCGGCTGCCTCGCTTATCGATTTGCCGTGTACGTAGATATTGCTGCTTCAGTTGTGATTCTTCAGCCAGCCATTTATATTAGTGATCTATTCACGCTGCGATTGGCTGATGGCATGGTTTCTCGAATGTCGTCTGGAGGTGATTTTGATTCAACCCCCTCTTGCTTTAAAAGAGCTGGCAGTTTTTCGTTTTATGTTTGGAATTTCCGAGTGTGAGGTCGGTGTTTTTGCGCCTCCGATAACGCTATGTTGAAGGAATCAAGATGAGATGCAATCCGAGTTCCACGGCTTTGGTCGCTTTCGCTGCGGTGTTTTCTTTATATTCAGGTTTCACGTGGGCCTCGTCTGATTCCGAGCGCATCCGTGCGCTCGAAATGCTTGTCGAGCAGCAGCAAAAGATGCTCGAGAGTATGAATATTGAGCTGCAGCGTCTCAAGGCGGGGCAGAACGGAATCGTTGAAGACATCGTCATTGTGAACGAGACCGTTTCTGAAACAGTAAACGAGAAAAAAGCCAGAACTGATATCAGTATGGAGGTATACGGTTTTGTCAGAGCCGATGCCATATACGACTTCAAACGCGTTGATCCTGATTGGAACGACACCTTGCGCGTCACTACTATTCCCACCAAGAGCGGGACTTACGGCAATAACGGCGAATCTATTTTCAGTGTGCGCCAGTCGCGCGCGGGTGTGAAAGGTAACTATGGCCCCGATGTGACTTATCTGCTGGAGGCGGAACTGTTTGGAGTGGGGGGTGATCAAGGTCAGACCACGCCGCGGTTGCGGCATGCCTGGGGCACATACAAGAACTTCGGTATGGGGCAGACCTGGTCCAATTTCATGGACCCAGGCGTGTTCCCTAATACCATTGATTACTGGGGTCCTACTGGGATGGTGTTTTATCGCAATCAGCAGGCGCGCTACTCGATACCGCTGAACGAGGATATGTTGTCTTTCTCGCTGGAGGATCCTGACACCTCATTGACGATTGGCCGTTTCCGCAACGTAAAGGCCTGCGATCTGCCGGACCCCGAGTCGGGCTGCGGCTCCACAGACTCGACAGCTGCCGATATTTTTCAGGCCCACAACGATCTGCCCGACTTTACAGCGTCCTATCAGAACAATGGCGATTTCGGTCATTACAAGCTGGCGGGTATCGTGCGTAAGCTGGGCTACGAGCGACTGGACAACGGTGATGATGGCTACAAGGTGGGCTGGGGTATCAATGC
>Ga0213863_10003319_pt1 | contig 11122 bp, 10 predicted proteins | sample PICome_8_FD_160128 | JGI IMG/M metagenome (GOLD analysis project Ga0213863, IMG submission 160128) | Coastal seawater microbial communities near Pivers Island, North Carolina, United States - PICO497 | ecosystem: Environmental > Aquatic > Marine > Coastal | place: USA: North Carolina... | reverse complement strand
AGGTCTGAAGGAATGGCTCGAGGCTCAATTTACCGAAGGCATGACTTGGGAGAATCGTTCGGAATGGCACATTGACCACCGTGTCCCGTGTGACGCCTTTGACTTGACAGTTGAAGAAAATCAGCGCATCTGCTTTTGGTACAAAAATCTACAACCTATGTGGGCCACTCAAAATATACAAAAGTCGAATACATACACGGAGGCAGACAAGCAGGCGTTAATTTCTGCATATTGTAATCAGTAAGAAAAGAAGACTTCGAGTATCGGAAATCTGAGCACTCTCACGGCATTCGCGCGATGTAAGCCCAGCTTCAGTTTTGCCCCCAAACCTAGTCTGTATATCCGTCTTCTTGGCTTCCGACGCAGGATAGGTCTTGGGGGTGTTCCGTAGCTCAGTCGGTAGAGCACGCTCTTCATGTAAAGTGTATGAGTCGGTGCGACCTCGCCTCGCCGTTCACGGTCTCGCGTCCCGGAAACGCGCTCGCCCACACGGTCCGGTCCGGTCACCTCTCTCTCAGTCTATAATTACGAATCTCGCTCGCAAGCTCGCGAGTCCGAGGGGGAGAAGAAGACTTCGAGTATCGGAAATCTGAGCACTCTCACGGCATTCGCGCGATGTAAGCCCAGCTTCAGTTTTGCCCCCAAACCTAGTCTGTATATCCGTCTTCTTAGTATGAAATATATATTGAAGTATCTACCAAGCCTGCGGCGGTAGATGCGGAAGTCTATATCGCAAGCTCTAATAACGGCACATATAAAAACCTGAATCGTACGTGACACCTATCGAGAATAGGTGCAGAGAACGATTCAATCAAATAAGTCTATTACTCATTCCTTTACTAATCCTCTGGTCTACTGGTCAGTCAGCAGACGAGGAAAGAGAGCTGGCCACAGGGAGCGAGGCTGAACGCATCATCCCTAGGGCGCACGCAGCGAATAAAGAACCACGTGGACTAGAAAGCGTAAGGACTTTAGTATTGTACTGTATACCAGTTTAGCGAGCGTGTGAAGTGATCTCTCAAAAAAATTTTTTTTTTAGGAGAGAGAGAGTTTAGGAACTCAAGAAAGATGAAGAATTATAGACCCGCCTTGGAAGAGGAGAGGGATATAGACTTCACATCTCGGACAAGCACTACATCATAGATATACCTTTGTCGCAATTCTACCAATATATTACTCCCAACCTTATTCCCTTACAGGGAACCTATAACCATCAGTTCTACAGGAGAACAAAAGGTAATATGGGTTCAACTCCCAGGATGGTTCCATCATAGTATATTATTATCAGCCCCATACTATAAATATGTTTATACCCTCCCCTCTATCCGCATACAATATGTGGGTTGGGCTTAGGGCAACGAGCGACGCGATATAGACACTTGAATATGATAAATAAGTAAATATAATGTATACATTGACAATCATGTTGAAACTGTACATTGACAATTATCAATATACGCAATTTTCATACCACTACAGTCTAACTTTGAAAGAAAGTCTTCATTCGGTTCAGAACCATCAAACTCATCAAACCATACAAGGGTGTTATCTGTGTCATAAATACGTACGTAGTCGACCACCATTTTTCCCACCGTTTCTCCTTCTTCTATATTTGCGTCAATAGTACCAGTACGTCCTTGTTCAACAGCCACATTCAATAACAAAAAATGTTTATGGTCGAACGGCCAGTCTGTTTTATCCTGAGGCGCTGTCACTGTTTTATATGGAAACTCGTCTACTTTAAATATTATTCCGGTTTCAGACCAGTTTGCCGAATACACATGGAACTCATCGACGGCATGGAACTCATCGACGGTTGGCGAAAGTCCTACAGTATTCCACGGAATTGCATTGCCACCCGCTGCGTCAGTAATAACATCATAAGAAGGCCCGTGCATAGCAGACCCGACAAAGTTTTGTGTGCCATACTGTTCCATAATATCTATTTCGCCGCATGTAGGCCATGCCACTTCTTCAGAACTTCTTCCAAAGTCATGCCCTTTTTGATCAATATTGGAACCAAGTGTCCAAATTGCAGGCCATAGTCCTCTCCTTTTTGGAAGTTTAGCGCGGACTTTAACGGTGCCGTATTGGAAATCATATTTGGAATTCAAACGAGCCGACGTGTAATCTTTTGTTATGTTTTCAGAAACGTATTCACCCTTTTTTGCAACGATATGCAAATGACCGCCCGAAACATAGGCATTTTCATGTCTATCTGTGTAATGTTGTTCTTCGCCATTCGCCCAACAAGTATTCTGTGTAATACACTGGGTTTGCATATGCCATTTAGAACTGTCTGGTTTAGAGACAGAAAAGCAACTACTCCACCGGGTGGTAGGAAGATGTATATTAGCGCCGTTCACATTGAAATAGCGATTAGCGTGTGATGTCGAACATTCTTCGGGTACAACTTCTTGAGAAATCCACAAATCGATACTATACTTATACTCATAATCACCATCAGGCAGTTCCACTGTATAAGTCCATATATTATTGTCTTCTTGAGTCGGACTCATTCCAGCTACTAGCGAATACGTATGCCAACTATTAAAGGTGCCCGGAACGGTTGGTATTGAGTCAGTATCAAGCTCTTGCCCGGTCATATCAAGAGAAAAGGTTACTTCCCATACCGGGTAACAGCAATCTGTTTCTGTATTACCTTCTGTAGAACTTCCTCTGTTCCTTTTGTTCGCTGGGCACACGATATCACTGGAATCATTCGTGTTGCCAGTACACATTCCAGTGATATCCGGACATGTGCCATCGGATTCGCAACTTCCAAAACAAGCTTGAATAGTTGTAGCGCCATTTATTGGGGGAATTTGTCTATCATTATATTGACCCTTTCCGCAGTCCAGGTCAGATAAGTCTTCTTTTTTACCCCAGTCACTCGCATATGTAGGGCTATTCAAAAACACATATGAATCGCTCGAGGTCAAATCGAAGCTTCCTGTCCATGTTCCATCAGTGTCCAGCGACAGTTTGACTGCATTTGCGTCACCAACCGCTCCACCGCCAAGGTATATTGCATCAGTCACATCAACGTTGTCTGCTTTGACTTCGAATGTGACATTATATGCGCGAACAGTGAAAATTCCATACAGTAAACTGGCAAACAGTACTCGAGAAATGGAACTCATTTGTGTTATAACATCAATGTTATATAGTGTAATTGTGTTCTTTCCCGTGGGACCGCGATCACATAGTAGGTGGTAGACGTGTTGTTGGAAGGAACCAGGAGACCCGGAAAGGGCGACAGGGAACTGACCCTCGATCTGCTGGTGGGACGCAAGATCCGGCCTCACCCCGGCGCGACTTGGATGTCGTCGCGCGATTTGGGGTGACGGCCGGCAGCGTCGCACGAGCGCGAGGGGCGTTCCCCACCCAATCGTCACGCTGCGGTAAAGCAGGTGACGATGGGCCTCCGGCGCACGCAATGTTTAAAAGACTACACTCTCACTAAACATTAAATATTATCAGAAATGGACTCTTCAAGACACGTAACCCTCCCGCTCGGAGCACTTGTGCACGTCCATATGACGGACGACGGCCCGGCAGAAGACGTTTATGGAGCGTACGGCGTTGTGTGTGGAACGGGGGTTTACTCTGGGTGCTTGGACGAGCATGACCACAACGGAGACCGCGTGTTTGGTGCCTTCCAATTCGAAAAACCAGGATACAAACTCCTTGTGATGGGGTGCACCGACACCAACCATATCTTTTCGTTGGGAACGATTGTCAACGTTGCGCAGACGTACGTTCGCCTAGTGAAGCCCGGCGACTTCATCAAAGCGCTCGAACGATGGTCTAAAGACCGCGACGCAAAGAACCCCGAGTACGCTGCGGTTGGACACTCGTTGCGCATGCTCGTTGCTCGGGAGGAGTACGCTATGCGCGGCAAGTGGGAAGGTGGTTACAAGGCGAGATGGTCGAATATGTATCCCGGCGCAGAGTATCCACTTGCGGATGAGCGACCTGATAAAAAAAGAAAATTAAAATAGCTAAATTAAATTAAATTATTATTTTTTCGTTTTTGATTTCGATGTATTTCATTTCATGTCACAGCAACTGAACGCGCATGTACCCTATATATGTCTGGTCAACTCTTCGCATATGTTTGTCCAGTTGCATCGCAAAATTTCACCCAGTCACGCCGAAGAGTTGAAAAATAACGTACGTATAGCGTCATTGGCCCTGAATAATGCACAAGCTGACCTCGCTGAGCAAATGAAACACGACCAAGCCCACGACGTATTGTCAAAAGAGCATAAACTCATTCCGGTGGAAACGATTCAAAGCTGGCTACCGTCGAAGGAGTTGGACGCATTGTCTATGGTATTACATAGCGCGCCGCTGCGTGTAGTCGACCAAGACTTTGAACAGGTTTCGATTCTGAAAGCTCGCAACTTTAACCTGGTGTTGCCCGGCAACGTATGTCCGTCGAACCAAATGTACAGCGGGCGCTGCTGGATGTTCGCGGGGCTCAATATGCTACGCCGTACGCTCATCGTGCGCTGTCAACTGCGCCCGGATTTCGAACTCAGCCAGTCCTACCTCTTTTTCTGGCATTACTTTGAACAGTACAACGATATGTTGAATCTGTTTTTCTACGACAAAGACATCTCCTCTATGGAGAAGAGCGACTTGCTCCAAAAGCCCCTGCACGACGGTGGCAACTGGATAACGTTCAAAAGACTCTCCCGCAAGTACGGCGTGGTACCGAAGAGTGCGTATCGCGAGTCGTGGCCTTCGAGCCATTCGTCCGAGATGAACAGTATACTGTGCCACTTGCTGCAGAACGATATTTGTCATTGTCACGGAATATCTGACGCACAAGCCTTTGTCGAATTCCGCGACACGCGCTTGAGAAACGTATTACACATATTGTGTTCGTGTATGGGGACTCCGCCCATGGAAGCGTACAGCTGCGTTCTTGACACGACCACGAACAAGCGTTTGAAACTGGAAGGAACGCCTCTATCGTTACTCGAAACGACGGACGCCTTTGTCAATATCGAACAACACGTACAAGTGATTCATGACCCCAGAGCGGCCGACCGAACGTGGCATACGACCGAACACCAGTCTTTGCAGAACACGCCCGAATTGTTTTTCAATGTCACCGACATGCAGCAGATTAGCCGCGCCGTCACAGCCAGCATCGCTTCCGGCAGAGGTGTGTGGTTTGCGTGTAATATGAACGAGGACGTCTCTCCCGCGTTGCAAGGTATGGCGCTGGGGCTGTACAGACCCGATAAATTTCTGCCGCCCGGGAACGACCTAACGATGACAAAGCTGAATCGCATGGAATGGGGTAGGGCACAGTGTAACCATGCCATGTTAATCGTCGGTGTAGAGACCGACGGCGACGGACACGCCAAGGCGTTCGAAATAGAGAATAGTTGGGGGGCCAAGGGACCTGGAAAAGGATTCTACAAAATGACGTTGGAATGGTTCCACGAACACGTGTACACTGTGGTGCTGCACCGTGATGTACTGACGAGCGTCGGCATATTATTGCCAGAACGGCCGTCAGACGTTCCAGCATACCCGTACTCTGACCTCTTTGGATGATTCAAATAAATTAAATATTTCTTTTCGTTCTATGTTATCACTCGGTGGTGTCAATATGACTCGCTATAACGCGTGGGTTTTTTAAGAGTGTATTCCGTGTATTCGGTAGGATATTGGCCTGAGAACTTGAAATCTTTATCGATGCACGGCTCCACAATCGATTTGTTTGCCAATGGACATCGTACCATTATTTGAACTTTGTTGGGCGCATCAAGTCTAGAAACGAGTTCAAGTTCTATTTCAAAACGCGTATCGGGCGATTCTTTCAATTGTATGCCATAGAAAGAGTTGAGGACGACCACCCGTTCCGCGCCCCCTGACCTTTTTGACTTGCCTATTAATGGTGTGATTTCGTAGAGTTCTTCCAGAGGTTCGGTGGAAAAGGCTAGCTTGCCCACATAGCTTTCTGGAGTCCAGAAAAAATCCTCCGGTTGTTCTCCGCCCCACTCTTGATAACCTGAGAATTGCCATTCCATCCATTCCGATTTAGAATCCCAATCTAAAACAAATGGGTACCAAGGTGGCGCATCCGCCGACAATTTGCCCGGTTCTGAGCGAATAAATTGGTGAAAATGGCTCATGTTCTTGTTTCATACTAGTTTAAATACAGGGAAATTTCAACTCAACATATTCGCCGCAATCATTGCCCACCACGTCGCGTCGTCGTGCAGTTCTTCATCGTCATCGTAGTCTGATTGTGTCAGCCACTTCCACACTACGTACGACATTCCAAAGTTAATCATGTACGCGATGAAAGAAACCAACAAGGAGTCGTCCTCGCCCGCGTCTCCCGTCATCGTGCCGTTCAGAGCTTCGGCAGGCACAAACTTGTCCGTGGACGCTTCCTGCATCTGGGCACGAACGTACGCTAGAATCTTTTGGAACCGCTGCAGCTCTGTATCGTCTTCACCCAGTCCAATAGGATTCGACTCGTCGCGAATCGCCTGCGCCCACTGTTTTATTTGTGTTTTGTAGCGCGAGTACACGGCCGAGAAGCGCGCCCAGAGACTGGGTCGTGTACGTTTCGCAAACTCTTGGGCCAACAATTTGCGAAACCACTTTGGCACGCGGTGGGCGTCTTTGTAGGTCTGAACAGTATCAAGGCTGAGTTTGTTCAAGTGACGCGTCCACGTTTTGAGTTTCGAAAAGTCGCCTACGTCTTTTTTAAATTGAGAGTCCCACGATTCATTCGAAAGCCATTTAGGAGGTTCACTCGGTACAAACGTTTTAAAGGGCATACATACCTACACATGAAATCTTTAAATAGAGGGTTTTTTACACTTAGCAATCATCGCCTAACAAACGCATGACATAATGTTCATCTTTGCTACAAATATCGTTTCCGTCGAAGGTGCATACGTAATGCAAGGCCTCGTGGAGCATGGTGCCCATGAGATACGTGTCGTTACACTTGGCCGCCGGTATCCACATCCGATAATCATCACTCTCACCGTGCAAATCGTCTGAATCGTAGGTCACTCTCGCGTTGCGCACCTTTTCGATAGCCATGTCTATGTGCAATTCTATCTTGGGTGTTTTTGAGTATCGTTTGGCGAGTTGTTTGAAGGCCGAGAGTATTTGCGTTTGTTTGGTTTCCAGAATACGAATGACCGTGTCTTTCTGCTTGTTAATTCTCCGCTGCGACACGTGTGACCCCGATGTGTTGGGGTACTCTGGGAAGATGCTCATCCGCCTCGTCGAGAACATGCTAAATACTGTGCACAGTAAGTTCCAACGGCCCGGGTTCGACAAATCGTGCGGTGGCGAATACGTTGGTGTACCATGTGTGGAACATAATCACAACGGACGCGAACAGTATAAGAATATACATACCTATAAAATACGACATGAGGTTGTTGAGTGCATAGCTCAGTGCTAATATGTATTCCCAATTCTCTAAGTTTTGTTTGGGCAACTAACGATGATTATATATTTAATCGTGTAAATTGTCGGAACAACGGGAGCGATGTTGTCACTCTGTCACCGATGTGGCGCGCGATACCAGAGCCCCACCCCATTCGCCGAAAGACACGGTTGACCGCCAGTCGGCCGTGATGACGCGCAATCTCCCGGCGTTTCCTTTCAAGGAATGCAAGCCAATAGTTAGGATGACTGCCCGAAGCATAGTCGCGAGTCCAAATAACGTCGGACGGAATATTCAACCTATGTTTCAGCAGCTCGTCGACAATCGTATCTTTATCGACTAAAGCGTCGAAAAAAGAAATCGCTGTTAGTCCAAGATTTGGGACAATGTTTCCAGAAGGCTCTATATATATACAGCTTTGCAGCTTTCGCTTTAGCCGAAGTCGCCACGCCCGCTCGAAATACACCACATAGTAGAGTGCGCTGCGACCAGCGGGGTCCGTTCCGTTGACATTTGCCCCGTTGGACACTAACAAACGAATCCAATTTATAATCCGAGGTATGCCACCATTGGCACACAGTGTCAATTCCTTTGCGAGAAACAATCTTACGTGAACAAATTCTCGACAGAGGTGTAGCAGAGGGGTGAGGCTGTCGTATGTGGCGTTGGGATTCGCGCCGCGTTCCAGTAGTAATTTTCCTATCTCTGGTGGACAACGAACGACGGCGTGAAACAAAGCAGCATTTAAAACGTGCTCGTCCGATATGGCAAAGCTGTCAAGGAGTAGTCTAGCACCCTCGGTATTTCCCATGCGAACCGCGAGACACAGGGGGTGGACACGGGAACTCGTATAAACGTAGTACATGTTGTCCGGTTGCCAATAATAATTCCTCGCATCGTTTTGTTTTTGCCCGTTTTCCGCCCAAACGTACTGGTCCGGTTGCCAATAATATTTCCTCGCAGCGTCTGCAGTGTCCCAATGTGACCTGCCGCTGTCGACGTACTGTGGGTGGTCACGGCCTGCGAATTCCGCAGGCGCGTCAGTAGCGCCGTGTTCAATAAGTAAAGCAGCTATACTGTTGTGGTTATTCATCAAAGCCGCTCCCAACGCGGTTGCCTTGCCTTTGGGATACGCTTCGTGTCCTTGTGAAAAGAGAAGCGGTTCGCTGCGCCCGACGTATGTATTATATTTGTCGAAATACGAGACATACAGTTTATTGATGTTGCGCTTTTGTTTTGCGTCGGACAACAATTCTTGCACTCTGGCCATGTCTCCGGCTAACGAAGCCTTGAATAAATTCGCAGACATTTACACAGGTTACCCCTTTTGTTAGTTATTTATACCGTCTTTATTTTAAACATCTCATGCATAATATTAAACGCAGTTGAGTGTATCGTTTAAAAGGTGTTTGTGGCTTATAGTAGTGCTAATATGTATAGTCTATATTACACCGGCAGAGCACAGACCGTCGGACAGTACTCGTCGTCCGACGATTCGGGTAGGGGTGGGACAGTGGGCATGAACATACGAGGGCCGAATATGTATCGTGGAGCGCGGACTGTGGGGCGCGTGGACAGAAACTGTCCCGTCTCGTTCTTGTGCCAGCACGCAGCGTGACCGCACGCACGGCACAGTATTCCCGCACCCGGGCGGTGCGCAGTGCAGGAACACGTTCCAAATTCGCAATAGGTACGCGGCATCTCGCAACACGGTTTCTGGCCCGAGTGTACAATCACATGTGTCTATCTGATTCGTATTTTTGCAATATATAAGCAGAAAGTTGTGAACATCATGTCGTGCTGGCAACGGTTTTGGCAAACATTTCCGTTCAAATACTTCCCGCCTTTGAGTGACCCGACCACGTTCGCCATTATCACTGCGCAGTGTCTGTGGACGTGGCTGGTCGTGGCGCACATCGTCGAAGAAGGCGACGAATTGCCCTTTGACGTCACCTCTGTGTTCGGTATCCTGACGGCGACGCTGGGGTTTATCCTTCCGTTGCAATTGAACGGCGCGCTCGGGAAAAATCATTCTTGTCTGGACAACTACAATGCGTTTTGTGGCGACGTCCTCGCGTTTGCGTGGGAAGCCATTGGCCTTGCGAAGGGGAGCAAGGTGCTGGAAAGTAAAACCAGCGAGTTGCGGAGTATTTTTCACATCCTGGTGGCGCTGCCGGCGCTCGTGAAGCACCATTTCCGCGGCACCGTCGATATGCGCCTTGTAAAAACGTTGGAGGACAGTGCCCTGGTCAGCGTCAACGGCGAAGAGCGTCAACGTGAAATCCACGCTTTGTACCAGGAGATTATCGTGAACCGCGATAAGAGTGGCATGTGTGAGGTCGAAATCTGTTTCATGAAACTGTTGGACTATGTGAAAGACTTCGCCGGCGACAACCCGATTGACCCCGTGCGTATATCGTTGCTGGGCACGTGGAACAGAGTCTACAGCTCCTGGGGCAACATGTCGAACATTAGCGGCTACACGCCCCCCTCCATCTTCACGTACGTGCTGCAGGTCGCGTTGATTCTGTACTCGATTATGATACCGCTGACCCTGTACAAGCAGGGCCTCAATGCCATCTGGATGGTGGCTATCATCTCGTACTTTTTCCTGGGCCTGAACATCGCCGGCCAGAAAGTCGGCAACGCGTTTGTGGCCTCGGAAGACGCTGCGGGCTTCCAGAACGTGACCGGGTCGCAGAAAACGGCGACGAAAGCCATTGAACAAGTGTGGACAGTTCGCGAGCCAATTGCCGCGAACTACATGAGACGTAAAATAGATTACTTTTAGAGGGTATATATGAACTTACGATTGACAGTGAATGTCGTGTACAATGTGTCACGGGTATGGTCTAGTGCCTCGTGACTTTGTCTGTGCGCATTGCACCGGCGCGAACACGACGTGTTACTTGTGCGAAAACATCGACAAGCTCTGGGAAGAGTGTTCTTACTGTGTCGCGCACGCCGCGGCGGTTCCCGGGATGTCACGTGGTGTTGGGGAGAGCGAGTATTTACAGGCGGTAACGTCCCAAGAATGTTGAGACGGTTTTCGACGGCGTTTAATTGGAAAGACCCTCTGCTGGCCCGCACCTTGTTGACGAAAGAAGAAGCCATGATACAGGCGTCCGCGCACCGGTTCTGCCAGGACGTGCTCATGCCCGTCGTCCGCGACAACCACCGCCACGAGACGTTTGACAAGTCAGTGATTCGCCAGATGGGCGAAATGGGATTCTTGGGCATGCAGGCGGGGTACAACAGCTACGGCATCGTTGCCAAGGAGGTGGAGCGCGTGGACAGTGCGTATCGGAGTGCCATGAGCGTGCAGTCGTCGCTCGTCATTCATCCCATACGCGAGTTCGGTTCTGATTACCAGAAGCAAAAGTATTTGCCCAAACTAGAGAGCGGTGAGTTTGTCGGGTGTTTCGGTCTGACAGAGCCCAACCACGGGTCTGACCCTTCGAGCATGGAAAGCAAACTTCGCAAGCGAAAAGACGGCAATTACACACTGTCCGGTAGCAAGAATTGGATTACAAACGCGCCCATCGCCGACGTGTTCGTGGTGTGGGCCAAAGACGAGAACCAGAACGTGCGCGGGTGCATTCTGGAGCGGGATATGCCAGGCCTGGAGACCCACAAAATCGAGGGCAAATTCTCGCTGCGCGCCAGCCCAACGGGCAGCAT
>Ga0213863_10003315_pt1 | contig 11126 bp, 10 predicted proteins | sample PICome_8_FD_160128 | JGI IMG/M metagenome (GOLD analysis project Ga0213863, IMG submission 160128) | Coastal seawater microbial communities near Pivers Island, North Carolina, United States - PICO497 | ecosystem: Environmental > Aquatic > Marine > Coastal | place: USA: North Carolina... | reverse complement strand
TTCAAAATTAAATTCTTTCTTGTTGAGTTTGGCAATATGCGATATCTTATTTCCTAGCGCATTTAGGTTGTGTATTTCCGAGGAAATAGTTATTAACTTTTGAGAAAAGAACTCCATCTTTTCTTTATTCTCATTTTTTATTAGCTCAATATCATTTTGATACTTTGCTATATCTTTCAACCTATCTTCATTTGATTCTATGTAACCATTTTTATAACCATATATGTATGCTGGTGAAGAAAACATAAATGTTAAAAATACGACTACAAAACTCGTCATAGCTAAAAACATTAATCCATTAACCTTGTATGAAGACGATTTGTTTTTATTAGATTTGAAAATTACTATTTGCATTTTTTTAAAATTTTATTAAAGATGGTTATTATACAACTTATTTGCATTAATAATATTATATATATGAAAAAACTTAGTAGCCACATAGATATTAGTATATTAGAGAAAGCTAAAATACTTGAGGAAATTACAAAATATCTTGTAAAGTATACAAACAGCAAAACTATGTGTTACGCATGCAATATTACTGAAAATATTTTGGTACTTGGTGCAATCAATAGTTCAAATTTAAGTCTTGCTAGAAACTATCAGCGTGAAATTATCAAAGATATAAATTTTGAATTTTCTAGTTTACTAAGTAGGAAAATAAAAAAAATTAAGTTTAAAATTATAAGAAACCCTAGTATTTAATTATTATTCAGCTGTACTATATGCATCCATATAATTAATAGGTAAATCTTCTGCTGATTCATAATCCACCTCTTCCCAAGCATCTTGATTTTCTAAAAGCTTTCTAAGAAGTTTGTTATTCAAATCATGTCCTGACTTATATCCTTCAAACGAGCCTATCAAACTTTTACCAAGTAGATATAAATCTCCTACAGCATCCAGTATTTTATGTTTTACAAATTCGTCTTCGTATCTTAGACCATCTTCATTCAAAACTCTATGATCATCAACTACAACTGCATTATCTAAGCTTCCTCCAAGTGCTAAATTCTTAGATCTTAATAATTCAACATCTCTCATAAATCCAAATGTTCTAGCTCTACTTACTTCTTTAACAAATGATACTGTTGAGAAATCTAAAACTGCACTGTGAGTCTTATCATTAAAAACTGGGTGATTAAATCCTATAGTAAATGCAACTTTAAAACCTTCAAACGGCATAAATTTTACCCATTTCCCTGAGTCTTCATCATTAACTGCTATCGGTTTTAGTATTCTAATAAATTTTTTTGATTTATTTTGTTCTTTAATTCCAGCTGACTGAAGTAGGAAAACAAATGGCCCGGCACTACCGTCCATTATTGGAACCTCTGGCCCATCAAGATGAACGTAAAGATTATCAATCCCAAGGCCAGCAATAGCGGATAGCAAATGCTCAACTGTTGAAACTTTAATATTATTTGATATTAACGTAGTGGATAAAGTTGTATCACCAACATTTTCTGGACATGCCTTAATTTTTATATTTGAATCGACATCTGTTCTTATAAATATAATGCCTGTTTCTGAAGGAGCGGGTATTAAGGTTAATGTAATTTTTTTACCTGTATGTAGGCCAATACCTGTGGCTTTAATAGTATTTTTTATTGTTCTTTGATTTATCATTTAATTTTTATTTTCCTTTTATTATATATAAATTAGCTATTTATAACAAAGTTTATATATATTTATGCATATACTATGCCAATTTAATGATTTGTATAGTAATTTTATCAATTAATTGTAGAAAATTCGCTGGAATAATTTTTTCGCTGTATTCATAAAATCTTCGCTTACGTCTTCTAATTGAGGGTTGGTTCGTTTTTTAGCATATAAAAGTAAACCTACACTTGCCGCATATTCAGGATTTTTTACAACATCTTCAGATCCGCCATGTAAATATTGTGGGATACCTACTCTAACCTGTTTATGAAATACTTCCTCTGCAAGCTCTACTATGCCTTCAGCTTTTGAGCTTCCGCCAGTAAGTACTACGCCAGCAGGTATCTTCTCCTCAAATCCACTTTGTAAGATTTTTTCATTTATAAAATTAAAAATTTCTTGGTAACGCAAACTCATCACCTCGACTAATGTGTATCTTTGAATAGATCTGGACGCTCTATCACCTACCCCTGGAACCTCTATTATATCATCATTAGATAACTCATTAGCAATACATCCATATTTAATTTTAAGTTCCTCTGCATTGTAGGTTGAAGTTTTTAATGCTTGAGCAAGATCATTGGTCACCTGATCACCACCAAGTGGAACTGAAGATGTGAATTCAATTGACCCATTGCTAAATATAGCTATATCTGTAGTACCGCCACCAATATCAACTAAGCATACGCCAAGCTCTTTTTCATCTTCTGTTAAAACTGACATACTTGACGCAAGCTGCTCTAAAACAACATCTGTAGGCTCTAAATTTTTATTTCCTGAGCCAATACATTTTTTTACACACTTCTCTAAATTGTCTCTGGCATTTTTTGCACCAGTTACAAGGTGGTATCTGCCGTCAAGGGCTATTCCAGACATTCCCAAAGGAACTTTAATCCCATCTTGTCCATCAATCTCATAATCTTTTGATAATACATGAAGTATCTCCTGGTCATTAGATAATGTTATAGCTTTAGCAGATTCCTCAACAGATTTTAAGTCCTGTTTTGAAACTTCTTTGTTATCAGCAATAGCTGCTCTACCAGTGGCATTAAAACTCTGAATATGATTTCCTGAAATACTTATATAAACTGAATCTATCTTTTCTTCGCTGATATACTCGGCCTCTTCTATACATTTCTGAATAGATTGAACAGTTAAACTAATATCAATAACTACTCCTCTTTTCATACCCAGAGATTTTGTTTTACCAAAACCAAGGAAGTCAATTTCATTATCTTCGTTTATAGAGCCAACAATAGATTTTACATTGGAAGTTCCAATATCAAGCCCAACAATTAAATTTTTACCATTCCCAATCATAATAAATTATCTCTACTTCCAGCCAACAGAAAAGCCGTTCGAATACCTCATATCAATATACATTATTTTTTTTAAATCGTCGCCACTATTTAGTGATTTATATACTTTAAAAAACATGTTTATTTTTTCTTTTATATCATATGAACCAAGTCTAATAATAATATTAGATGACAATGTTACAGATAATGACTGAATATCATTTTCTTCAATTTTTATAATTTTTTCACCAATGTTGCTCTTTGCAAGACCACTTGAAAATATTGAAAAATACTCAAATATAATTTTGTTTCTATTATTTTTTGAAATTAGCATTGGCAGTTTTTTATTTATTTTATTTGCAGTGAAAACATCTCCGGATTTATTTAAGTAATCTTTTTCATTCCATATAGCCACAGGTGAATGCTCTTTAATATATATTTTAATCTCGTTTGGGTATGATCTTCTTATAATTACTGATTTAATCCATTTAATATTTTCTATTTCATTTTGCAAATGACTAATATCAACATTAAAAAAAGATTTTAAACGCAGATATTTTTCTGCAACATCATATATAGTTTTTTCATTAGAGTTTATTATATTTTTTTTATCAATAGATATTATTGTTATGGGAAAATTTATTTTATTATTACTAGAATTATTTTTTATATAATAAAATAATAAAAAAAAAGTTAATAATAATAATGTTAGTGTAAATATTATTTTTTTATTAAAGGTCATAAAATCTATTCGTAGGACGTGTCTAAAATTTTTAGAACTAGGCTATCAAAGTCTATACATTTTTCTTTAGCTGCCATAGGTAATAAACTATGTTCTGTCATACCTGGAACTGTATTAATTTCAATTATCCAAGGCTTTTGTTCTTTTTCATCTAAAATTAAGTCAACACGACCCCATCCTTTACATTTTAATGTTTTAAAAGTTTTTAATGATAATTTTTTTAAATCCTCTTCTGTTTCTGTTGGTAATCCCGATGGGCAAATATACTTCATTTTTTCAGAATTGTATTTTGCATTATAATCGTAAAATTTTCCTGGTGGCTCTAGTTTAATTATTGGTAATGCATCATTATTTAGTATTCCAACTGTATATTCTTTTCCTTTTATGTACTGCTCTCCTATGAAATCATTACTTATTTGTGTATTTTCCAATAACGCTTTCTTACAATCTTCTATGTCTTCAACTATATGAACACCTATGCTTGAACCTTCTGACGATGGTTTTATGACAAATGGGTATGGAAAACTCGCTTCTATTTCTTTTATATTATTATTAATTCTAGAAAAAAAAGGTGTTGGTATAGAATTTTCTAGTAGAATATCTTTAGTTAGTCTTTTGTTCATACATATTGCGGATGATTTACTATCACTGCCGGTGTAAGGAATAGATAGCTTATCAAGATATGATTGTATTTCTCCATCTTCGCCTCCTTTACCATGCAGAACTATAAAAACTCTTTCCGGTGATATTTTTTTTATCTCTTCAAGATTTTTTTTATTTATATCTAAAACAGACGCATCAACACCTGAGGATATTAATGAATTATAAACACTCATTCCAGAAATCAAAGAGATCTCTCTTTCATTTGACCAACCACCCATTATAACTAAAACTTTGCCGTAATCTCTATTCATTATTTTTTTCCAATAAACTTCACTTCTGTTTCTAAAAGTATATTCATTTTTTCAAAGACTTTTTTTTGTATATGAGATATTAAATCTTCAACATCATCTGATTTTGAATTTTTTTCAGTGATAATAAAATTTGCATGTTTTTCTGAAATATATGCCCCACCAATTCTATGACTCTTCAAACCCAAAGACTCTATTAAGCTTGCAGCATAATTATCTTTAGGATTTTTAAACACTGATCCACAACTCGGTAGGCCTGTAGGCTGATTTGCTCTCCTATCTTTTAGAAATTTTTTTATAATATCTTCCGAATTATTTAACCCATTCTCTACTAAATCAAATTTTGCGGAAATAAAAAAATTGCCATTTTCTAAGTTAACGTTTCTATAACTTATATCAAAGTCTTTTTTATATTTTTTTATTAAAGCACCCTCTTTATTAATTATTGTAACATTAAGGACATTTTCCCAAATACTCCCATTATTGCAGCCAGCATTCATTCTTAATGCGCCACCTAGAGATCCAGGAATTCCACATAGAAATTCTAATCCAGTAAGATTATTTTTTGCGGTAATTTGTGCAATTTTCATACACGATAACCCTGCTTCAAACGTATATTGTTTTTTATTATTTTTATAATATTTGTTAAGAGAATCTTTAAGACATACAACATATCCTTCTACGCCTTTATCTCTAATAAGGACGTTACTACCATTTCCTATAAAAGTAATTTTTTCTTTTTTTGTAATATTTAAAAATGATTTCAGGTCTTCTAGATCATATGGCTCATATAGATACTGAGCACAACCACCAACTTTCCATGTATTATAATCTTTCAAAGAGACATTTTCTCTAAATTTTCCCCTTATGTCTTGTTTAATTCTTTCTGTAATATTCATTTTTTTACATCACAATTCTTTTGTAATAATTTACAAATTTTGATATGTTTCCTGCTCCTATTGTTAATAAAATATCGTTATTTTTGATTGTTTTATTCAAGTATTCAGCGAGTTCTTTTTCTTCGTTTATCAATACTGCATTCACTTTATACTTCTTAACTTCTTGTAATATAGTTTCTGAGCTAATATTATCAATAGGAATTTCATTTGCTGCATATATATCCATTATAATTAAATTCTCAACATTTTTTAAGATATCTACAAATTGATGAAAATGCTCAGCTGTTCTTGAGTATCTATGTGGTTGGAAAATCGTTATTAATCTTTGTCCTTTCCATACTTTAGAAATTGTTTCTATAACCTCTTTCATTTCTGTTGGGTGATGACCATAATCATCAATCCATGTAAACTTTTGATTATTGATTTCAAACTCACCTAAAATTTCAAATCTTCTATTTATTCCTGGGAAACTATTCATGGCTTTTTGAATTATTGTTATTGGCACATCTAGTTCTCTTGCTACTGAGAGTGCTGCTAAAGAGTTTAGAGCGTTATGCCTCCCAGGCATATTAATTTTAATTTCATATTCTTTTTCATTTTCTAAATATAAATATTTTAAAGGTATTGTATCTAAATTGATTGATTTTCCTTGATAATCAGCATCAGTATCTATTCCAAAAGTTTTTACTGGCCTTGATATTTTATTAATAATTGATTTTGTATTTATATCATTTATATTTAACAAACATAAACCATAAAATGGTAAATTATTAATAAAAGCTAAGAAATTTTGTTTTAATACATCAAAACTATTATTATGATTTTCAAGATGATCTCTATCAATATTTGTAATTACTGACATTAGTGGTTGCAAATGCAGAAAAGAAGCATCACTTTCGTCTGCTTCTGCTATTAAGTAATCACTAGATCCTAACTTTGAATTTTCTGAATTAATGATTTTTCCTCCGATAACATAAGTTGGGTCGTAGTTAGCTTCATTAAGTATGTGAGAAAGTATTGATGTCGTTGAAGTTTTGCCGTGAGTTCCAGCTATAGCGATTCCAAAACTAAATCTCATCAATTCAGCAAGCATTTCTGCTCTTTTTATTATCGGAATATTTAAATCTTTAGCATATTGATACTCAACGTTATCATCATTTATGGCACTTGATATAACGACAACATCTTTTAATAAAATATTGTCTTTATTATGTCCTACTGCGATTGAAATGCCTTTGTTAATAAGGGTTTCTGTTGTTTTAGATGAATTCAAATCGGAACCCGAAACAATATACCCAAGATCGTTTAATATTGATGCTATTCCAGACATTCCACTTCCGCCAATTCCTATAAAATGAATTTTTTTCACTCTCATCATAATTTTATTTTTCAAATCACTCTTCATATTACTCAACACCTAATTCATTCATTATTTCCAAGCATATATTCTTTGAAATATCTTTTTTATTTAATTTTAAAATATTTTCTGACAAAGCTTCTTTAATTTTTGGATTATCAATAAAAGATATTATTAAACTTGCCAAATAATCTTTAGTAAAATTTTTTTGATTTATGATAATTGCAGCATTATTATTTTGAAGATATTTACTATTTTTCATTTGATGGTTATCTGTAGCATATGGATAAGGCACTATTATAGATGCCTTGCCAAGATTCATAATTTCAGAAATAGTGATTGCCCCTCCTCTACATATTACAATATCACACCATTCATATGCCTCTTTGATCGACTCAATGTACTCTCTCACATCAACATCTATTCCAATACTTTTGTATTGGTCAGCTGCGATTTTATAAGTTTTTCCGGTCTGATGTATTATATCTATTTCTTTATCTGTCATTTTTTTAAGGCTATGAATTGCTTGCGGGACGATCTCATTAAAAATTTTTGCCCCTAAACTACCACCAACTATTAAAATATTAAATTTTTTATTATTTATTTTTTTTTTAATCTTACTATTTTCGAATCTACAAGGGTTTCCTAAATACTTATATTTTTTTTGACATAAATTCATAGGTAGCCCTAATATAACTTTCTTTGAAATATGTCTTAAAACATTATTTGACATGCCAAATATTATATTTTGCTCATGTATTATAATTGGAACTCTCAAAAGATATGCTGCTAAACCACTCGGAAAACCAATATAACCTCCCATTGATAATGCTAAATCTGGCTTATGTTTTCTTATCACAACCACAGCTTCTATTATTGCTTTTAACAAATAAAACGGAAGTTTTAGATATTCTAGATATCCTTTTCCCCTAATTCCTGAGAAATTTATGTGTTCAATCGGTATTTTTTCTTTTGAGACTATCTTATTTTCTATTCCTTTTTTTGTACCTATCCACACCACAGATACATTATTTTGAATTATTTTTTTTGCTATAGATATTCCTGGATATATGTGTCCACCTGTTCCTGCAGCAAAAATTACTATTTTTTTCTGATTACTCAATATATTTACCTTAGAGAACTATTTATACTTTGCTTATACACGTCTCTATAAATTCTTAGTATTATAGTAATAGATAATATAGAAACTAAATAATTACTTCCACCATAACTAAAAAAAGGTAGCACTAGACCTTTTGTTGGCATAATGCCAAGATTTACGCTTATATTTAAGAGTGCCTGTGAAGTAATAAATATTCCAATAGCATAAGATAAGTAGCCTTGAAATACCAAGCCAACTCTTAAGGCTTTATCTCCCAAGAAAAAGCATTTTTTAATAAATAAGTAAAATAAAAAGACTATAAAAAAAACTCCAAAAATACCAAGTTCTTCAGCTAGTATTGCAAAAATAAAGTCTGTGTGCGCCTCTGGAAGATATGAGAGCTTAGTTGTGCTAGCGCCCAGTCCTTTTCCAAGCAATCCACCACTTCCAATAGCCATTAGTGACCAACATAAATGATATGCATTATCGTAGTCCTTGCAAGGCTCTAAAAAATTTAACCTAGAAAGCCTTTCACTACTAATTAGTATTAATATTGTTGCTCCCAATAATCCATAAAATAACATTGATGCTAAATGAATTACTTTAGCTTTGGCAATATATAACATTATAAATGTCATTAAAAAAATAACTGCAGTTGAGCCAAAATCTGGCTGCAACAACAATAAAAATGCACTTATTGAAAAAATTAATATAGGAACAATAAATACTTTTAATTGATGAATAGTTTTTTTATTATAATCAAGATAAGCGCAAAGCCATATTATATAAAATAATTTAAAAAATTCTGCTGGCTGCATATTTAAGCCAAAGAAACTTAACCACCTTGTGCTGTTATTTACGGTTTTTCCTACTCCCGGAATTAACACTAAAAATAGAAAAAATAAAAAAAATAAAAAAAATATCTTGTAATTTATTTTTAAGTTTTCTGTACTAAGATGGATAAAAAAATAACATATAAAAATACTTATTAATAAATGTATTAACTGCTTTACTGTGTAATAAAAGGGCTCATTAAAATTCTTATATGATAGATCTATAGATGCAGTTGTAAGAATTAGAAGGCCAAATAATATTATTGTTACTATAAGAAAAAGAAAGCTAATATCAAAAAAAGGTTTAATTATATTGCTTAAATTATCTTTAGATTTTTTTCTCATTAAATTACCTGTAACTTTCTATTACATTTTTTTTAAAATTTATACCTCTTTCCTCATATGATTTAAACATGTCATAACTCGAACATGCAGGAGATAGAAGTACAGTTATTTCACAACTTTTATCGCTATTATCAGTATATTTTTTTGCTATTTTTACAGCTTCATTAATATTTTCTACAACATCGATATTATTATTACCTGAAAGTTCTTTATTAAGCATTTCTTTGCACTCTCCGTACAATATGACTCGTAATATTTTATCATCTAGCACTTGTTTTAATTGAGAGTAATTATTAGTTTTAGACCTTCCACCTAAAATCAATATGATTTTACCCTCTAGGGATTTAATTGCTGATATTGTTGAATCAATATTTGTAGCTTTTGAGTCATTAATCCAGCTAATTTTATCCAACTCTAAAAATTTTTCCATCCTATGCTCTAAACATTTAAAACTTTTTATGTGTTTTTTTGCTTCATTAATATTTAATCCAAGAGAAAGTATGATGCTTAAACAATTACATATGTTAACTAAATTGTGAATACCAATTAATAAAATTTCGTCCTCGCAAAGAATTTCTTTATTACCATGAAAAATATATCTCTTATTATTTTTTACAACAATACCAAAACTATTATTATCAAACGGAGTATCGCCTCCAAAAGAATATTTATATTCATAAATTTCTTTTTTTATTTTATTGTCATTTCTATTGATAATTATATTTTTAGCATTATCAAATATTTTATGCTTAATATTAATGTAATTTTTCAAAGTTTTATGTCTATCTAGATGATCTGGTGTTATATTTGTTATTGTCGCTACATCACAATTTATATTTTTTGTCATTTCTAATTGAAAACTTGATAACTCAATTATGCTATATTCTAAATTATCAATTAGTAGTTCTAAAACAGGCAGTCCTATATTACCTCCTGCTTTTGCATGCTTCCCCATACCTTTTAATATATGTTCTAGAATAGAAGTTACGGTAGTTTTTCCATTTGAACCAGTTATGCAGATAGTCTTACTTTGATTTTTCTCATTAAATATATCAATATCTGTTATTAAAAGTTTATTGTTCTTTTCTATTTCTTCTAAAAAATCAGAACGTAAATTAACACCTGGACTAATTATAAATTTTTCATGATTACTTATAAAAAAATCTTTTAGCTCTCCCAAAATTATATTTTTTCTATTTATATATTTTTTTATTTCACTATTAATCTCTAAATTATTTCTCGTATCATATACAACAAAGTTCTTATTAATTTTTTTCAAATATTTAGCAACAGATAAACCTGTTTTTCCAAGTCCGATTATTGCTATTGGCAGTTCATTTTTTTTCATATTTGTTAAATTCTTTACCTTAGTTTTAGAGTTGCAAGCCCAACTAAAATAAGTATAAAACTAATAATCCAAAATCTTACCACTACTTTGGGTTCGGCCCATCCTTTTTGCTCAAAATGATGATGGAATGGCGCCATTAGGAAAACTCTTTTTTTCCTTACTTTATAGGATAATACTTGAATTATTACAGACATAGCCTCTAATACAAATATTCCACCCATTATAATTAAAACTATTTCTTGTCGAACAATAATTGCTATTAGGCCTACAGCAGCACCTAAAGATAATGCTCCAACATCACCCATAAATACTTGTGCCGGATAGGTATTAAACCACAAGAATCCTAGTCCTGAGCCAACAATAGCTCCTATAAATATTGTTATTTCACCTGCGTCTTTAATGTAAGGTATCAAGAGGTATTCTGAAAAATTAATATTTCCTGTTAAATAAGCAAATACTCCAAGCCCACCACTTACGAGTACTACAGGCATTATTGCTAGTCCATCTAATCCATCAGTTAAATTAACAGCATTACTTGTGGAAATTATGACCAACGCTGTAAGAGGTATAAAATATATTCCAAGATCTAAAATAATATGTTTAAAAAAAGGTATTATAAATTGTTG
>Ga0213863_10003311_pt1 | contig 11131 bp, 6 predicted proteins | sample PICome_8_FD_160128 | JGI IMG/M metagenome (GOLD analysis project Ga0213863, IMG submission 160128) | Coastal seawater microbial communities near Pivers Island, North Carolina, United States - PICO497 | ecosystem: Environmental > Aquatic > Marine > Coastal | place: USA: North Carolina | collected... | reverse complement strand
CGAACTCTCTCCCCACCAATCTCGTCACTCAGATTACCGAGAGTAGCGCGGGAAAAATCTGGCTATCCACCCTCGGCGGAGGCCTCGCTTTTTACGACTCAACATCTAACGACTTCACCGCCTTCTATTCCGATCCGAACGACCATAATACGCCCTACTCCAACGATATCCATGCGATCTATAGCGATAGTGACGGATTTCTCTGGCTGGGATACACCAATGGTTTTAGCAAATTCGATCCCGAAACGCTGTCGTTTCATCACTACGTCTCCGGCCGCTCTGACATACCGTTCATGGGTGAGGTCAGCGGATTCACTCAATCAGAGGATGGGGCGATATGGGTAGCGGCCGAGGCGGCTGGCGTACTTCGAATTGATCCAATCACAGAGCGAATCGAGCCCTATGGCCAAACAATACGCGAGAAAAACAGTCTTGGCTCCGGAAGGCTTTACCGAATAATCACTGATTCAACAGGCCACATATGGGTAGCCTCTGAGAAGTCCGGGATTATACGGATCAACCCAATCAGCCGCGATATCCAAAACTTCATTCACTCTGGCGAAGACATCCGGTCGCTATCATCAAATCAAACCTCTGATATTTTTGAAGACAGTAGCGGTGATATATGGATAGCCACTGCGGAGGGTCTGAACCTATTCGCCGCCGACACGGAAGATTTTGTTCGATTTGGAACACACAATACAGACCTGCCGGATGACTCTATCATTAGCATCTATCAAACTCGTGAAGGTAAGTACTGGGTCGGGACACGATCGGGGCTCGCCTCCGGCATGAGAACCCAGTTTCAGTTATTTGATCGTGAGCGCAACAATCTATCAAATAATTCGGTCAACGCGTTTACAGAAACAGCCGACGGCACCCTTTGGGTAGGCACAGACGACGGCCTCAACAAACTCTCTCCTGATAGCAACGAATTCAGATGGATCAACGAGTCGACACAGCCTAACTTATCAAGTGCGATTGTGATGAGCTTATACAGTGAAGGGGATACTTTGTGGGCTGGAACCTATGATGGTGGCCTGAACAGGATTGATCTGAATACCAACGAAACACAGACTTACCGGCATAGCCCCATTGACAGCTCCAGCATCGGAGCAAATGGCATCACGTCCATACTGCGGCTCTCAAACGGCGACCTATTGGTTGGCACATACGGTGGCGGGCTCAGCATCTATTTACCCGAATCGGAAACATTTGAAACCCTCACACACCAGATCGACGACCCGAGCAGCATCAGCAGCAACCTGGTACTGGCAATTTTCGAGGATGCTGCAGGCGACGTCTGGATCGGCACTGAAAATGGTCTCAACAAGTACCATCGCGAATCCAGATCTTTCGACCGTTTTTACACCGACAGGAATAATCCCAAAAGCATTTCAAGCAATATCGTCTGGAGCTTCCACGAAGATCCCAAAGGCAACTTGTGGATAGGGACACTAGGCGGAGGATTGAATCAGTGGCCAGCACGGGATCGCGCGCAGTCTAGAGAAAACTTTATCAACTACTCTGAAAAAGTCACTTTACCCAGTTCGAATATCTATGGCATACACGGAGATGAAAGTGGTCGACTCTGGCTGTCTCACAGTAAAGGCGTCACCGGGTTAGATCCGGTGACGTTAACAGCCTATCAGTACGGCACCAGTGATGGGCTTCAATCTACCGAATTCAACCTTGGCGCCTCATTCAAATCTAAAAACGGCGTCATCTATTTTGGTGGAATAAAAGGTTTTAATGCCATAAACCCCGACCTTTTGACGACCGATAGACAACCCCCTCAAGTCGCAATTTCCCAGATTAAGGTTATGAATGAGCGCATAGAGTACGACACGCCATATGATGATCTGGAGGCAATTGACCTGGATTACACGGACCGGATGCTGTCCGTAGAGTTCTTCGCAGCTGACTATTCTAACCCGGAGCTGATCAACTACGCCTACCAGCTTGAAGGGATTAACCCCGACTGGGTTATATCGCCTGATGCCAGAGTCGCCTCTTTTACAACGCTGCCCGCCGGTGCTTATACCTTAAAGCTGGCAGCCGCCACCCCTGACGGAACCTGGAACTGGAATGGGCTGACGATTCCTGTACGCGTAGCGCCTCCGCCCTGGCTGAGCCCGATAGCTTATGCGGGTTACATCGTATTAGCCGCCGCCGCGATTGCATTTTATTTCTATCGTCAAGCACGACAGACAAAGATTTCTCAAGAAAGGCAGCGCCAGCTCGAATTGCGAGTAGAAGAACGAACACGAGACTTGCAGGAGGCGCGAAAAATTGCCGAGGAAGCCACACAAGCCAAGTCAGAGTTTCTCGCCACGATGAGCCACGAAATCAGAACACCAATGCATGGCATTATCGGCATGACGGAGCTATTACTTCACACCGATCTTAGCGACCAACAGAATCAGTTTGTCAATGCGGCGCATAAGAGCGGCGAATCTCTGCTGGGCTTGATAAACGAGATTCTTGATTTCTCCAAGGTGGAGGCTGCAAAGATTGAGCTGGAGCAAGTCGAGTTTAACCTGACCGAGCTAATGGACGACATCTGCTACCTGCAGGGCGAACCCGCCAGCAAGAAAGGCGTATCGCTCAACAATATTTGCCATCCGCTCACACCAGAACTACTGGTTGGCGATCCGGTCAAGATTCGCCAGGTCGTCATGAATCTGGTTAGCAATGCCATAAAATTTACAGCAACAGGCAACATTAATATTCGCGTCAATCCGAAAGTGAGCAAATCGAACCCTGACAAAGCCCTGGTGCATATCGTTGTCGAAGATAACGGCATCGGTATGGATGAAGAGACGCAAAAGCGTGTTTTCGAGCCTTTTACCCAGGCTGACACCAGTACGACTCGAGAGTATGGCGGCACCGGCCTGGGGCTCACCATATCGAGACACTACATCGAAGTAATGGGCGGCGATATTGCCATTCAGTCTGCGCCCGGCGAAGGTACGAAAATTACCGTTTCAATACCCATGGAAATTAAACACACAGACAATACCTCGAACAGCCCGTTTGCCAACTATACAGGCAGAATACTGACCAGCAATGTCTCCACTTACCAAATGGTCGCCAGCCACCTGTCGAGACTGGGGATGAACTGCTCACCGCTACTCGATGAGGAGCTGCACTCACCATTGGACGACACTCGCACTGTCGTCATAGTCGATTACGAGCGAACCCGATCTTATAATCAAAATCTGGAACGATTTGAAGCCGTTGAAGCGAGGATGAAAATCGTACTCGCCCCTCTTACTGTAGAGCAGCTACCGGCTGTATTTTCTGACTGGGACGTAATCACCAAACCGTTGACATCAAATGCTGTGCAGGACTTATTGTCGAGCAGACTAAAGATCGACTCAAGCCAGAAACCGGAAGGTCGGTATTTTCCAAAAACGCAGAGGCCCAAGCGACAAACGGTTCTTGTTGCCGAAGATGTATCCACTAACCAGGATATTATCGTAGAAATGCTCAACCTGCTGGGGCATGAAGTAGACATAGCGGATAATGGTCAAACCGCCGTCGCCAAGTTTCTGGAAGGGAACTATGCATTGATCTTTATGGACTGCCAAATGCCCATCATGGATGGCTATGAAGCGTCCCAAAGGATACGCCAGCTGGAAACGGAACAGCAGATGACGCCCATTCCGATCATCGCTCTGACCGCCGGTTCCGATAGAAAAGATCGGAACCGGTGCTTTGAGGCAGGAATGAACGATTACCTTACAAAACCTTTTTCTATATCCGACATACAGCGTGCGATAGACAAGCGCTTACTGGAAGTCCATCTAAAAGCAAATACGGAAAAGTCGAGTGATTCAACCGGCACCACCGGCATCCCAGCCAAAAAAAAATCTCTGCAAGCTGAAAAGGGCCCAATTGATCAATCGGCAATCAATAGCATTCGCGAGGTTGAGAAACATACAGGGAAGACCATTTTACCCTCACTGAAAGAGGGCTATATCAAACAAATGGAGGTGAAGCTCCACGACATCAAGAGCCTCGTTTCTTCGCGCGACGCTCGCGCCATATCAACGACCGCCCACGCCATCAAATCAATGAGCGTCAATATTGGCGCAAGGCATGTAGCAGGTATCAGCGCCAACATCGAAAAAGAGTACAGCAATGGCCCCATCCAGGCGCATCACCTTGAGAACGCCATACCCAGACTTACAAACGCTTACTTTGAATTTTTGAAAGCGCTGGATATGGCATTGTCAGACACGCATGATTCCTGAAAAACACATAGGAAAAATGGGTTCATTTATCCCACGTTAAATCGACGGCCACCGGCGCTCTTTCATTCTTCTGTGCACGGCACATCAGGAAAAACCTGCTAGACTGACTATAAACGCAGTCTCGGAGGCGGCGGTGAAAGCGCATACACTTTGCCTTGTTCCCTGCCTACTGCTTGCTCTCTTCCCTATAGGGAGCGTCGACCAGAATAACCGTCGCGCGTGGGCAGGCGCCGGAGATACAGACCACCGCTCGGAAAAACCTCGGTATCTCTGCAAGCTGGTCGAATTGGACACGCATAGAATCATAAACAGCGCTCACAACACCGTCACGCACTGCGATCTGACGGCGGCCAATTATACGCTCAGTGATCAGAGTGAAGACATAGCCGACGCCCGGAATGCAGACGCCCGGAATGCAGACGCCATAGGCATCGAGGTTCACAAGCGGGCTGCTCACTGGCCAAGTATTTCAGCGTTCTATGCTTATGGCCTAATAGCGGCAGTCATCGCTTGGGTATGCAGTCGTATCTACAGCAGCTATGTCTGGCAGCGAAAATCCGATGATTTGGCCAACCGCCTTTATGAGTGCGAAAGCGAAGCAGACGATGACCTTCACGAACTCATGGAGACACAGGGTGAACTGGCGGCATCTGCCAAGGCGCATAGCGAGGTTACTCTATCGCTAATGTGGCACTGCATATCCTCGCAGATCAACGAGGCACAAAACGCGTCCGGCCAGCAATTGGTAGAAGGTAGCCTGAAACGAATAAGCGTATTGTCCAGTCTAGGGTCATACACACGGTACGAACCAGAGGGCGCCCAAGTCGATCTGCACGGTTTTGTCGATGCTCTCGTCAGTAACATGTTGCGGACAACGCCTATCCGACCTGAGACCGTTGTCACTATTAACGACATTGAACGAGCGCACCTGCCATCCGAGGTTGCCACACCCCTGAGCCTTGTTCTTTTCGAACTTTTAGAGAATGCTTTTCTGCATGCCTTCGCCGGTAGTTCACCGGCAAACTATATTCATATACAGATGAAGGTTGAAAAAAATCGGGACAGAATAGACCACTCTGTGCACCTGGCCGTGCAGGACAGCGGTAGAGGCTTTCCACACGGCTTCAACAAAGTTTGCAAGGCAAACTCTGGCATTGCGACGGTGAAAGGACTCGTCGCACGATTGCATGGAGAAATCAATTTCGTCAGTGAACCCAGCGCCCGAATCAGCATCATTGTCCCGCACATTTTTTCCAAAATCCGCCATACCTAAGCGCACAAGACCACGCCTGAAATCTGGTAAAGCTCACCATCTCGGTGTTACATTACGACCTGAATTAGAGGTGCTCAAGGCAGAGCCGCGGTGACTGGTCACACTCTCTGCTGCAATACCACCAGTTACAGAGCGGATATTTTGTAGTGATAAGCGAAGTAAAGCTGCGCATATTCGGGCGCATGTGTCATCTGGTCATAGATAATAGTGATGAGCGCGGCGCAGAGCGGCTCACGGAGTGCCAGACTGAGCTGGAGCGGCTGGACAGCAAGTTCAGCCCCTACCATCCGAAGAGCATTACCAGCCAGATCAATCAGGGAGCCGGCACCGGTTCTAGGGTTCCCCTCGATCCGGAGGCCGTCAGCTTGTTTAGCTACATCGATGCACTGTGGGACGAGAGCAACCATTTGTTCGACCCCACCGTACGCATACTCCGGGACTGCTATGACAGTGACGGTAAACTGCAGGCATCTGCGGAGCAGTTGCAAGGCATGCTAAAGCTCGTGGGCTGGAACAAGATAGACATAAGTGCCGAAGGCGCACACATGTCGCAGCGCGGCATGCTACTGGACATGAATGCCTGTATACGCCCCTATGCACTGGATTCAATCGCACGCAAGCTGCGCGCCCAGGGAGTGAAGAGCGCCTATTTGGAGCTCGGCGAAGATGTGATCTGCATTGGCAAGCAGTCAGATGGCGCTAACTGGCTGGCCGGTGCACGTATACCACAGGGTAATCGGGCCGGTATTCTGCGACTCAAGGTCAATGACCGGGGTTTCGCACTTCGCGGCAACATTGAGCAGACAAGCCTGCAAGACGGCGAGTATTTTGGTCGGGTGCTGAGCCCCGTAGATGGCATAGCCATTCCCGGTCTCCTCAGCGTCGCGGTCATCGCCGATAACTGCCTGACGGCCTGCAGTGCTGCCAGTATCGCCAGGGTCAAAACAGAAGCCTCTGGCATAAAATGGCTTGAAAAACTGGGCATGCCCTGGCTGGCCGTGGATCGGCAGTTCAACTGCCACGGACCTCTGGCCCAACGCTAGGGCCGAGCGCGGGCACCCCTTCGCTAGCGCGCTGCAAATATTGGCGAGCGTTTCTCGCGCTTCGCCGCCAGACCCTCCTGGAAGTCATCAGACTCAAGGCATCGCCTGAACAGGGTTTCGGCCGTCGCGGGATCGACACTGTAATCCCCCGCCTGCCGAATAATTTGTTTCATAGCGCTCACCGCAAGAGGTGCCAGTGAAACCAGCCGCTGGGTCATCTCCTGCGCAGACCGTTCGAGATCGGCGCGCTCGACCAGGTGATCCAGAAAACCTATCTTTAACATGCCATCCGCATCGAATTCTTCTGCCCCCATCAGTATTCGCCGGGTAAGCGCCGGGCCGAGGCACTCCAGGAACCGGTAAATACCCTCCAGTGGGTAGCATAATCCCAGTTCCGCTGCCGGCACCCGCATCCTGCTACCTCGCACACCGATACGCATGTCGCAACTCGCTGCCAATTCCACACCGCCGCCGTAAAGATCACCATTCATTGCACAAATGGTTGGCACTTTCAGCTTGGCCACACGCGCCGTCATCAGCTGGAACCCCGCCGCGTCTGCGTTACTGGCATCCAGTTCACGCAGCGATGCACCGGCACAAAAGGTCTTTTCGCCGGCGCCGGTGAGCAGCAACACACGCACCTCCGGGTCGTTCTCTATTTGATCCAGCCCACGCTGAATTTCGTCCAGCTGCTCGCGTCCCAACGCATTGTGCTGCTCGGGGCAATTTAACAGCAGGTGGCACACGTGGCCTGTATGGCTAAATAGAATAGAATCTGTCATGGCAATTTACCTGGCAAACGTGCAGCGCAGTGTGTCACAGCCACTCAGGGCTCGCCAGCCAGTCTACTCGGAAGCGGCACCCGGTGCTGCATTTGCGTTCAAATTAGAGGAGGCTATGCCGTGAAAAAAAAGCGTTGTACATGGTGCTCAGACGATCCCTTGTACGTGGCATACCATGACGATGAATGGGGCGTGCCGCTATACGATGACAGCACACTTTTTCAATTTCTTTTGCTGGAGGGCGCGCAGGCGGGCCTCGCCTGGATCACAGTGCTGCGCAAACGCGAGGGTTACCGTCGGGCCTTCGATAATTTCGACGCACAGAAAATTGCCCGCTACGACGATAAAAAGTTGGAAACACTGCTTCGGAACCCGCAGATTATTCGCAACCGATTGAAGGTGTTCGGCGCTCGACAGAACGCCCGGGCTTTTCTCAGAGTCCAGGAAGAGTGCGGCAGCTTTGCGAACTATCTCTGGGACTTTGTGGACGGCAAACCTCTGCAGAATAGCTGGCCGTCACCGGATTGTGTACCCGCCAACAGCCCAATTTCCGATCGTCTCAGCAAGGATATGAAAAAACGTGGTTTTACCTTTGTCGGCTCTACCATTGTGTATGCCACCATGCAGGCGACCGGCATGGTCAACGACCATACGACAGACTGCTTCCGCCACAGTGAATGCCGTCAACTGGCCTAGCCCAGCACCCGTGGTAGTAAAGTGCTAACATTGCGCCCCCCGAAGTGAGAATCCCCCTTGTCTGCATCCACGAGTGAAAATCCGCTCTCATCCAGCCGCCATGTTTGGCAACTGGCCTGGCCGACGATTATCTCCAATCTGTTATTTACCACCGTGGGGTTTGTACACATCAAGATAGTGGCCGAACTCGGAACAACGTCCGTTGCGGCAGTTACCACCGGTCACCGGGTGTTTTTCCTGATTCAGGCGATCCTGATGGGCGTCTCGGTAGCTGCGACCGCGATGATTGCTCGCAGCTGGGGTGCGAAGCAGATCCGGCAAGCGGAGCTGGTCTCCTGGATTTCGCTGGTGCTCTCGGTTTCACTGGCCGCGATCCTCAGCATCCCGGTACTCATCATCCCCACTCAAATCGCCGGGCTGTTCGGCCTGGACGCTGAAACCACCCGATTGTCTGCCGAGTTCATATTCTGGCTGGGCCTGTTTAATGTGTTTGCAGCAATCAATATGATGCTGGGAACAGCCCTGCGTGCGACAGGCGACGTTATTACTCCGCTGTGGTTTCTGATATTTAGCTCCGCACTCAACATGGTGTTCGCCTATATGCTGGCCTTCGGCACCGGTCCCTTGCCCCAGATGGGCGTAGCCGGTGTTTCACTGGGGGGCAGCTTCGGTGCGGCGCTGATCACAATCGCTTTTGTGATGTTCTGGTGGCGCGGTGCCTTTAATCTGAAACCGGCCAAGTGGGCGCCTATTGACTGGTCAATTACACGCCAGTTCATGTCCATCGGCGGGCCAGCGGTGCTTGAGCAGGGCATCGTACAACTCGCCTTTCTGGCTTTTTTCGCCATCATTGCCAACTATGGCACTGAGGCCTATGCCGCCTACGGTATAGGCATCACCCTTGTCGCGTTCTCCATTGTTATCGGGTTTGGCTTCGGCATCGCCACCGCCACCATCGTCGGGCAGCAACTAGGGGCAGGACAACCCGATTTAGCCATAAAAGCCGTATCCCGCTCCCTGCGTATGGCGCTGGCAGCGATGACCACACTGTCAATTCTGCTCGCCTTGTTCGCGCAGGAACTGGCCGCCTTCATGATCGACGATCCGGAGGTCATCCATTTGACCGTCGTATTCATGTACATGATTGCAATCGCACAACCACTGATGGCGTTTGAATTCACACTGGGCGGCGCTCTCCGCGGCGCCGGCGATACCCGCTTCCCCCTCATTGCCACTTTCTGCGGCATCATCATTGGGCGACTTCTGACAGCCCTCACATTCCTCTGGCTGGACCTGTCCGTTTACTGGATTTTCGCTGTGATGCCACTGGACTATGTCATCAAGACGACAATGCTCATCTACCGCTTCCGGTCTCGAAAATGGCTGGATGTGAAGTTCGATCTCGATCATTAACACCGCGGATTTTATAGACAGCGACAAAAAAAATACTTAAAGTTGGAATTGCACAAAAAACAGTAGGCCGTCAGCCGCCGAACCCCTGATCATGACCTCCGATAACGCCTTAAAAAACAGCGGCGGGCCCTCCCCGTTTAACCGCACCGCGCAGCACGATGCAAAGCGCAGCGCGATCCTGTCGCAGGCGGCCAAACTGTTTAACTATCAGGGGTCGCGGGGCACAACGCTGCAAGACATAGCGTCCAGCCTCGGGCTGACCAAAACGAGCCTCTATTACTATGTAAAGACCAAAGAAGATTTGATCTACCAGTGCTACCGCGTGGCCTTGGAGCATCATCACAGCGCACTCGATAAGATTGAGCAAGACACCACGGACCCGCGCGCGCGTGCTGCAGGTTTTCTGAAACAACATTTCGTCAGTTGGGGAGCAGCCAGGAACGGGACCGGCCCTCATATTGCTGCCCTCATGGAAATCGCCGCACTGAAGGGACAACATAAAGAGGAAATCGAAGCTCAATATATTGCACTGTTCAAGCGCGTCCGGGACAACATTCGCACGGGCGTCGCAGAGGGCTCGCTAAGGCCTTGCGAAAGCACGGCGACAACACGGGCTATTATGGGCTCACTCGATTGGACGTTCTTTTGGCTGCACGGCATGCCGTTGGAACAACTGGAGGCTACGGCACAAGCGGCACTTGATATTCTTGCCAACGGACTGGCCAGCACGGAGCCGCTGCACACCGTCCAACTGGAAACGCCCAGTAAAGGCGCTAACGAGTCGCTTGAGGGCTTTAATCGAGAGGAGACAAACCGCCTCAAACAGGAAGCCTTTTACAAAACTGGCACACGCTTTTTCAACCGCAGAGGCTTCAACGGCGCGTCTCTGGATGAAATTGCAGAAGACCTGAAAGTCTCCAAAGGCGCGTTCTACTACCATATCAAAAGCAAGGAAGATTTGCTGTTGAGCTGCTACAAACGCTCTCTCGACATTCTCGGGGACATTCATGACCGCGCTGACAGGGGCAGCGATTGCGGCCTGATCAAGGCAGAGCGCATCTGCCTCGAAGCCTTCAGGGTACAAATATCAGCAGACGGACCATTGATCCGCTACAACACCATTACCGCGCTACCCGTGGCTCGCAGGCACGAAATTCTCAAACAAACAGATGCACTCAATGCCCACTTCGGACAACTGTTAGAGCAAGGCATTGAAGACGGCAGTGTCAGGCCCATCAATATTTTTATTGCCCGGCAGCTAATTGCCGGTGCGATCAACGCCGCCATGGATATCGGCAAGTGGCGCGCAGTAGACGACACTGAAAGCGCCGCTATCGACTATTTCAACGTATTGTTTAACGGCCTGCTGCCTCGTGCAGACGCCGCAGACTAATCAAAACCAGGAGCAGCAAGTGGCTACAGATCTCGACAAACTACTCAGTTTTCTCATTGTTGAGCAAATCGGCGAAGATTTATTTCGGGGTACCAGTCCACCTCGGCCACGGCGAGTTTTTGGCGGCCAGGTAGCAGCGCAAGCACTGGATGCGGCAACACGCACCGTGGACAAGGATCGTCTGGCCCACGCCATGCACGCTTATTTCCTGCGTCCGGGTGATCCCGCGAAAGACATTCAATTTGAGGTAGAGCGGCGGCGTGACGGCCGCA
>Ga0213863_10003309_pt1 | contig 11137 bp, 11 predicted proteins | sample PICome_8_FD_160128 | JGI IMG/M metagenome (GOLD analysis project Ga0213863, IMG submission 160128) | Coastal seawater microbial communities near Pivers Island, North Carolina, United States - PICO497 | ecosystem: Environmental > Aquatic > Marine > Coastal | place: USA: North Carolina... | reverse complement strand
TGAAGAATTTTTAGACGGCGAAGAAGCTAGTTTTATTGTGATGGCGGATGGCACTAACGTATTGCCAATGGCTACCAGCCAAGATCACAAACGAGTGGGCGTGGGTGACACAGGCCCAAATACTGGCGGAATGGGCGCCTATTCTCCAGCACCTGTTGTTGATGAAGTTATTTATCAGCGGGTGATGGATGAGGTGATTCACCCAACAGTAAAGGGCATGGCTGAGGAAGGTAATAGCTATACTGGCTTTTTATATGCGGGCCTAATGATTATGGCCGATGGCACGCCCAAGGTTATAGAGTACAACTGTCGATTTGGTGACCCGGAAACCCAGCCAATTATGCTGCGTATGCAATCTGATTTGGTTGAACACTGTTTAGCCGCTATCGATGGCCGGCTGAACGCACAGGAAACTCGTTGGAATCAAAAGCCCTCTGTTGGAGTAGTACTGGCGGCCGGTGGCTACCCTAATAGCTACAAAAAAGGCGATGTAATCTCTGGCTTACCCAAGCTAGACGGCAATATCGCCTCAGCTGACGTATCTGAAAAAGTGTTTCATGCGGGCACCGCTGAAATTGATGGCAATGTCTGTACTCATGGTGGCCGGATTCTTTGTGTTACTGCATTGGGTGACAATGTGTCTGATGCTCAGGCTCAAGCCTACAAACTGGCGGCCAAAATTAGCTGGAACGGGATGTTTTATCGCGATGATATTGCGTGGCGGGCAATTGAACGAGAGCAAAACAGCTAATTTTTAATTACTGCATAATTACATGACGCATCTAGCTTTTTTTAGCAACGAAATTCCCTTTATTGCCTACGGCAACAGCCACCTCGTTGTTTTATGCTTTTCTTTGCTTCTATTGGCGCTAACACTTATTGCTAGCAAAAAACTGAGCACTGAAAAAAATCTTTTCATCGGTCGATGCCTGACGCTAATTTTGGCGCTTTCGGTGGTGGTTTACACCATTTTTGAGCTTGCCCTTGGGCGCTTTACTATTGCCGATGATTTGCCGCTATCACTGTGCAATCTGTTTTCAATACTGGCGCCTTTTGTCCTCTGGAACCCTAAACTCAAGTCCTTTGAGCCCATTTATTTTCTGGTGATGGCGGGAACCTTTCAAGCCATAGTGACACCCGATCTGTATTTCGACTATCCAGCTTACGAATTTTTTAAATACTGGATTACTCATGTGGGTCTGGTGCTTTTAATGATTCACTATATGGTTTGCTTTGCGATGTACCCTACCGCCATGGGTATTGTAAAAACCTTTGGCTGGCTTAATCTCTATGTTGTCGCACTTTTACCGCTTAATTATTTATTGGACGCTAACTATTTTTACTTAATTGAAAAACCAATAAATCCCTCGGTATTGGACTTTTTTGGACCCTGGCCAGTATACATATTGGTTGCCGAAATACTGGTTATGGGGTTTTTCGCAATCGCTATGATCCCCGTGTTTTTGGCTAAGAAATTTGTATCCACTAGCAAGAGTTAAGTAGAATAGAACTATGAGTCAACGACAACTTACTTCCATTGATCGCCTAATAAGCCAATTAGACGCAGCGCTTAGAACATCCCTTAGCAGTGCGCCCGTGCCTGATCGTCATTCTCCCTCAACCGAGATTGGTGAAACTGAACTAACTGAAGAGCAACGTCAGCATGCCCTTGGCTTGATGCGCGTTAATCATGCCGGTGAAGTCTGCGCTCAGGCGCTATATCAGGGGCAGGCGCTGACCGCCAAACTTCCAGAGGTCGGTGAGAAAATGCGTGAGGCCGCTGACGAAGAAATTGATCACTTAGCATGGTGTGAGCAGCGTATAGAACAGTTGGGCGGTAAAACCAGTGCACTAAATCCACTGTGGTATGGCATGTCGTTTGCTATGGGTGCTGGTGCAGGCCTTATTAGCGACAAACTGAGCCTAGGCTTTGTGGCCGCCACCGAAGATCAAGTTTGCCAACATTTGGAAAAGCATCTTGACGAACTTCCCGCTAAAGACAAGAAAAGTCGTCTGATAGTCGAGCAGATGCTCGAGGATGAGGCAAGACATGCTGAATCTGCATTAGAGGCCGGCGGGCACCGTTTCCCTAAGCCTGTACTAAAGATTATGACGTTGATTTCTTCGGCTATGACAAAAAGTAGCTACAAAATATAAGTACGTCCATCTACTTAACAGAAATACTCTCTCTATCTGCATCTAGATCCCGCTGCCAACTATTAATAAGATCCACTATTTGATTGGCCACCCAGCTATGAATGGACGAGCTGGCGGTTCGATTATGCTGCAACAAAACCATTGGAATAGTACCCACATGGGGCAGACCTGAGGGATAGCGCTTGCGCACTATCCTGTACATCTCGCGATCCATAGCATTACCATATTTGGCCGCAACCATCAGGCAGTCAGAGCCGCAAACTGTCTCCATAGCGGTCATTAATTGGTTGGTCACCAGGGCTTTCTTGCGCTTTCTACCTAAGTCTCTTAGGGCCTTATCAAAACGGGCATCAGTGCGAGCGCTGACTCGCTTATAAATGAGGAGGTAATACTGCACAAAGGGATATTCTAAAATTTCCTCTAAGGTAACCTCAGAATTATTGGCTAAGGGGTGGCCCTCTCTCATCCAAATAGAGGGCGTAAAAATTGCTAACCTTTTAGAGGTGATATCTTCACTAACGCCTCTTTCTACATCAATGGCAAAGTCTAATACGCCCTCAGCTAACTCGCCTTCTACAGATTCTGTTTCACTGGATATAGACAGAATTAAACCTGGGGCCTGTTCGGTAAATACCTTGGTTAGTTCAGAAATTAGGGAAATAGCGACAAATTCAGGTACAGCAACTGTAATTTCACCAACAAATGTTGAGGGATCAAATTCACCCTCACTGACCATTTCTAAGATTGCATCAAGCAAGCTTGGCAAACGCATTTCAAGGGCTTTAGCCCTAGGGGTAGCGACTAATTCGTTGCCCGTACGGGTAAACAAAGGATCATCTAATTGATCACGCAAGCGCTGTAATACTCGGCTCATAGCGGGCTGGGTAATAAATAGTCGCTGAGCGGCTTTGGTAACACTTTTTTCTTCTAAAAGTGCCTGCAACGAAACTAATAAATTTAAATCCAGCCGAGATAGTCTTTGTAAGTTCACCTGCCCTCTCCAAGTCATTACCTGTGTGCATAATGTTAATGCAAACAATGCATTAGCAGTATGGCATGTTTCACCTTATAGTAGCAACCATAAAGCAACGAATGATGAGCTTTAAAGATTTACAGTTTAGCGCTGACTTCTAGCGAGAAACTAGCAAGTGAAGTTTACAGAGTACGGCTTTGAATTTCCTTGAAACCAAACCCCTCTTAATCCTTGCTTAAGGATTTTTTTTAGGACCCTCCCAGGGTCCTTTTTTTTATCTCCAAGAAGGTCATAACAAAATGTAATGGCCTATATGCATTAAATGCATTGGATTAATAAAGAGCAGTTCACTAAAGTGCGCGGCATAGAGTTAGCTGTCCCTCAGCAACTTTCTACCCAAACCCCTCTTTGCGTTAATCCAAAGAATTTTATCGGGAGCCAACCTTTGGCTCCCTTTTTTTTATCTTTTTTTGGCGGCTACTCAATCTCGTAACTATGCGTCACTTCGACACCCGCCGCACTGAGCATAATTGAGGCTGAACAGTATTTCTCTGCAGACAGATCAACAGCCCGCTTCACTTGGTTTTCTTTGAGGTCGGTTCCAGTCACCACAAAATTAATATGGATCTTACTGAATACCGCTGGCACAGCGTCAACCCGCTCGGCTTCAACCTCCGCCCTGCAGTCTACAATCTGTTGGCGTCCTTTTTTCAGCATGGCTATCACATCATAGGATGCGCAACCACCTAACCCTAAGAGAATCATCTCCATCGGGCGTACGCCCATATTCCTTCCACCCTGCTCTGGCGCACCATCCATTACCACCGAGTGGCCACTTCCAGACTCACCCAAGAACATAACGCCATCTACCCATTTGACTACTGCTTTCATTTGCTCAACCTCTAAATAACAACTGGCTATTTTGTAGTTTTTTATTTTAGCACTTCCCTCGCGCAATAAACCCCTTTGTTTACTAGTATTTGACTGTATCAAAGCCTTTTACTTGGCTTCAGTTCATACAACTTTCGAAACACACAGGCATCAGGGGTTTACTTTGACCAGAATACAATCGGATTTCTGCTTAAGGCACTTAGAGATTTTTTTAGATAATAGTCGAATTCGTAAATATAAAGCCAAAAAACGATTGTTCACCTAGGTGATTTCAGTGAATCTCTTTTCTATATTGTGAGTGGTTCAGTAACAGTGGCTACAGAGGATACTGATGGCAGAGAAATCATCCTGGCCTATTTAAACTCAGGAGACTTTGCGGGGGAGATGGGCTTATTTGAAACCAACCCAAGAAGCGCACGTATTCGCGCCAAAACCAGCTGTGGACTAGGCGAGTTAAGTTATAAAAAATTTCTTAAGCTTAGCGAGAACCACCCTGAGTTATTATTTGCTGTTGCACGACAGCTCGCAAAACAACTGGCAAGTACGTCATCCAAGGTGCGTGATCTAGCTTTTGTAGATGTCAGCGGTCGTGTTGCTGGGGCTCTGATCAATCTTTGTCAGCAGTCCGATGCACAGCCTATGGTCGACTGCACCATAATTCGCAGCACAAGACAGGAAATTGCCAAGCTGATTGGCTGTTCAAGAGAAATGGTAGGAAGGGTTCTGAAGCAATTTGATGAAGCCCGTTATCTATCTCTGCGCGGCAAAAAAATCATTGTGTACAAAGACTGTCTTGAGTCAATTAGAAATGGTGAAACCAAATTCTAGGGGGCTAACTGAAAAATGACTTAAGTTTCTGACCTGGATTATCACTGCGCATGAATGCTTCACCAACCAAAAATCCATGCACATTTTTTTCTTTCATAGCTTTAACATCTTGACTGCTGTGTATGCCGCTTTCTGTAATTACAATGCGCTCTGCAGGAATTTGATCAAGCAACTCAAAGGTATTGTCTAACGAGACTTCAAAGGTATGAAGATTGCGGTTATTAATGCCAATTAAAGGATTCTCGATAGTTAGCGCAATATCGAGTTCAGGCTGATCATGCACTTCAACCAAAACATCTAAACCTAGCTCAAGGGCTTTGGCATGCAGTGCTTCTAACTCTGACACCTGAAGTGCGGAGACAATTAATAGTACACAGTCTGCGCCCATAGCTCGCGCTTCATAGAGTTGGTATTCGTCGACAATAAAATCCTTTCTAATCACCGGTAGCTTGCAGGCAGCACGGGCGTCTATAAGGTATTGATCTGCTCCCTGAAAAAAATCAACATCGGTTAAAATCGAAAGACAGGCCGCACCCCCTAGCTCATAACTCTGAGCAATAGAGACTGGGTCAAAGTCTTCGCGAATAACCCCTTTACTGGGAGAAGCCTTTTTAATTTCAGCAATAACCGCAGATTCACCCGCAGCTATTTTTTCCTGCAACGCCTTGGCAAAACCGCGAGGTGCTGAGGCACCCTGTATTGCCAGCTTTAGCTGTTCAAGACTAACCTTAGCCTTACGCTCGGCAATTTCTTCCGCTTTTCGCGCCAAGATTTTTTTTAGTACTGTGGGTGTTTCAATCGTCATATTGTTCTCTTAAAAAATACTTAACCGTCAGATTGTGCTTGAGTAAAGGCTGCAAAATCTTTAATTTTAGCGCCCGCCAACCCAGACACAATAGCGTCCTGCGCCATAGCCACGCCCTGCTTTAGATCTGCGGCACAACCTGCAACATAGAGCGCCGCCCCGGCATTAATTGCAATCAGATCCGCGGCCTTTTCTGCATGCTCATTCTGCTGCTTACCTAGCGCATCAGAAATAATGGCCAATGATTGCTTAGCATCGCTGACGGAAAGACCATCTAGACTTTGGCGGCACTGAAAAAAATCTTCAGGCCTAATAGTATATTCTGTTAATTTTCCGCGGCAAAACTCCGCCACAGAGGTCTCATCTGCAATACTTATTTCATCTAAGCCATCGGCAGAATTAACCACCATAATGTGCTCAGCGCCCAGCCTTCCTAGTACTTCTGCCATCGGTCGACATAGCGCAGGATCATAGACACCAATCAGCTGCTGTCCAACACCGGCAGGATTAGTCATGGGCCCAAGGATATTAAATATGGTTCGCAAACCAAGTTCTTTACGCGGCCCTATGGCATGTTTCATGGCGCTATGATGCGCCGGCGCAAACATAAAGCCCACGCCTAACTGATCAACACAAAGCGCGACCTGCTCTGGGGTCAAACTTAGATTAACTCCCGCAGCCTCTAATAGGTCAGCGGCGCCACTGCTACTACTAACGGAGCGATTGCCATGCTTGGCAACCCTTCCGCCCGAAGCGGCAACCACAAAACTTGATGCCGTTGAAACATTAAATAAATTGGATTCGTCACCGCCAGTACCTACAATGTCCACTAGATGCTCGCCGCTAACATCGACGCCCGTTGCTAGTTCGCGCATCACTTCTACCGCGCCGGCAATTTCGTCAATGCTCTCGCCCTTCATGCGCAATGCCACCAGGAAGGCGCCAATCTGCGACTGAGTGGCGTTGCCCGTCATAATCTGTCGCATCACATCTCGCATAGCTTCAGATGATAAATTTTCGCTGTTGACGACTTTTTCTAGTGCTTCGGTAATATCCACAATCTAGCCCTTCAGAAAGTTATTTAGCAGGTCATGACCGTGCTGAGTAAGAATAGATTCCGGGTGAAACTGCACCCCCTCCACCGCCAGCTCTTTATGGCGAACACCCATAATCTCATCCAGCGTACCATCATCATTCTGTGTCCAGGCCGTCACTTCTAAACAGGCAGGTAGTGAGCTCTGATTAATCACCAAAGAATGGTAGCGAGTGGCTTCAAACGGATTAGTTAAACCGGCAAAAACACCGCTGTTTTTATGCTGAATCATCGAGGTTTTACCGTGCATCACCTGCTTGGCGCGAACAATCTCACCGCCAAAAGCCTGGCCAATACTTTGATGGCCTAAACAGATGCCCAAAATGGGTATCTTACCCGCAAAATGCTTAATTGCTTCAACTGATATGCCTGCTTCATTGGGCGTACAGGGCCCTGGAGAAATAACAATCTTTTCCGGCGCTAGCGCCTCAATTTCTGCAAGAGTAATTTGATCATTGCGATGCACCTGAACATCAGCTTTTAACTCCGCTAAATATTGCACCACGTTGTAGGTAAATGAATCATAGTTGTCGACCATTAAAATCATTTGTCTACTCCAGTACATACCATGGCCGCAGCTCGCATAATGGCGCGCGCCTTGTTCATAGTTTCTTTCCATTCCAATTCAGGTATTGAGTCAGCGACTACTCCTGCTCCCGCTTGAACATGTAGCACGTCATCTTTAATAACTGCGGTGCGGATTGCAATAGCGGTGTCCATATTGCCGTTCCAGCCAATATAGCCAACAGCCCCGCCATAAACACCCCGCTTTACTGGCTCAACCTCATCAATAATTTCCATTGCACGAATCTTGGGTGCACCGCTAAGTGTTCCTGCGGGTAAGGTAGCCTTAAGCACATCAATCGGCGGCATATTGTCGGTTACTTCGCCCACCACATTTGAGGTTATATGCATCACATGAGAATAGCGCTCAACCACCATTTTTTCGGTTACTTCTACGGTGCCCGGCTTGCTAATACGTCCGACATCATTCCGCCCCAAATCAATTAACATGAGGTGCTCAGCAATTTCCTTGGGGTCATCTAGCATATTCTGCTCGAGCGCTAAATCTTCTTCCTCTGACTTGCCTCGACGCCTTGTACCGGCAATTGGGCGTACGGTGACCTGACCATCTTCTAATCGAGCAAGCACCTCTGGCGATGAGCCCACAATATGAAAATCGCCTAAATCAAGGAAATACATGTAAGGAGACGGATTGAGTCGACGCAGTGCTCGGTATAAGTTCAGTGGCGCCGCTTTGAATGGGGCAGACAGGCGCTGTGATGGCACAACCTGCATGGCATCACCTGCCATAATATAGTCTTTTATTTTATCCACTGACTTTAAGAATTTGTCTTCCCCAAAACTGGACTTAAAGTCATCTTCGCTTAATTCTTGTAGCTGTTGCTCGGGTTCTGGTATTTTGGGGGCAGGCTCAGCTAATTTTTGCTGAAGCTCATCAAGTCGCGCATTGGCTTTTGCTAGCCCATCTGCTTCGCCGGCATCCACATGCACCACCAGCATAAGGGTGCCCGATAAATTATCAAAAATAGCCACCTCATCAGAGGCCATCAAGAGAATATCTGGCGTACCCAACTCATCCTTGGGCTGCGATTTAGCTAATTTTGGCTCAACATAGCGCACCGTGTCGTAGCCAAAATAGCCCACAAGACCGCCTGTAAATCGAGGTAGATCAGGAAGGTCAGGCATACTGAACAGTTGCCTAAAACGCTCAACTTCTGCCATAGGATCGTCCGTATGGCGATTGACCATGGGCTTACCATCTTTAATGATTTCTAACTGCTGGCCATAGACACGCAATACCGTGGAAGTTTGCAGGCCAATCAGTGAATAACGCCCCCATTTTTCACCACCCTGCACTGACTCAAACAAATAAGAGTTGGCACCATAGGCGAGTTTGAGATAGACGCTAAGCGGCGTCTCAAAGTCTGCCAGCACTTTTCGGGTGACGGGGATTCGGTTGAAATTTTGACTTGCCAGTTCGGCGAATTTTTCAGGAGTCATTTGGTTTTCCTAGTAATGTAAGAGGCTTTAGGGCGCAATTCGCCCTCGATGGAACTTATGAGTACCATCGCCACCGCTGGCGGCTCTTAACCTGCTTTACAAAACATGTGTTTTTCAAGACTCTGCCCTCTAAATAGAACATCAATTGTAGTCAATATTGTTGGTTGCGTAAATTAGCTTACCGCACTGAGTTCTGATCGCATCTCATCAATCACTTTTTTATAGTTTGACTGGCTGAAAATAGCCGAGCCTGCTACAAAGGTATCTGCCCCTGCTGCTGCAATCTCTTGGATATTTGCCACACCAACGCCACCATCAACTTCAAGCCTAATATCATAACCGCTTTCATCAATAATTTTACGTGCTTGCTTGAGCTTATCTAGGGTTGACGGAATGAATTTTTGGCCGCCAAATCCAGGGTTTACTGACATTAGCAGTAACATATCCAGTCTATCCATAACCCAGTTAATCGCATCTAAATTAGTTGCAGGGTTCAACACCAAGCCTGCTTTACAGCCAAGGTCTCGCACCAACTGTAACGAGCGATCGACATGCTGAGATGCCTCGGGGTGGAAGGTAATATAACTGGCGCCGGCATCGGCAAACATACGAATGAGATCATCTACAGGCTGAACCATCAGATGCACATCAATAGGTGCGGTGACACCATGCTTTCTCAGCGCTTTACACACCATGGGGCCAATCGTCAGATTGGGTACATAATGGTTATCCATGACATCAAAATGCACTATATCGGCACCTGCCTTTAGTACGTTGTCGACCTCTTCGCCCAAGCGGGCAAAATCGGCAGCTAATATGGATGGAGCAATCAGATAGTCTGTCATAAAACACCAATTTAAGCGGAAGACGTAATAATGCTAGAGAATGGTTTTAGGTGCAAATGATTTGAGACTATATTTAAGTCGATAGGCTGAGTTCAGCTCTAATAATATGGTCCAACGCTATAATTATGCTGTCTAACTATGTCACAATAAACCACATTATTTAATTCGGCAGGTTTTGGATTATGGAAAAAACATTAGGGGTCGTCATGGATCCGATTCAGTCTATCAACTTCTATAAAGACACCACCCTAAGTATCTTACTTGCAGCACAGGACCAAGGGTTTAATCTTTTTTATATGGAGCAACAGGACTTATTTCTCGAAAATGGCGCGCCTTTTGCTGAGGTTCGCCCCCTACGAGTCATCAACAATCCTGACGGCTGGTATGAACTAGATCAAGCCAGCGCGGTCCCGCTCAATGAGCTGGATGTTGTTATTATGCGCAAAGACCCGCCCTTTGATAGCGAGTTTATCTATTCCACCTATATTTTAGAAGCTGCTGAAAAGCTTGGCACACTGGTAGTAAATAAACCCCAGAGCCTTCGCGACTGTAACGAAAAAGTTTTTGCGACCGAATTTCCGCAGTGTACACCACCACTTTTAGTCAGCCGCAGCATAAAGCGCTTAACCCGCTTTTTAGAAGAACATCAGGATGTGGTTTTCAAGCCCCTTGATGGCATGGGCGGCGCCTCTATTTTTCGCGTTAAAGCGGAGGATCAAAATCTCAATGTTATTCTGGAAACGCTCACCCAGTTTGGCAATCAAACCATTATGGCTCAAAAATATTTACCTGAAATAACCGATGGTGATAAACGGGTACTTGTGGTGGATGGCGAAGTAATCCCCTTCTGCTTAGCAAGAATTCCCTCTGAAAAGGATTTTCGCGGCAACCTTGCGGCTGGCGGCCAAGGTGAAGTGCGCCCGCTATCAGTAAGAGATCAATGGATCGCGGAACAGGTGGCTCCCAGCTTAGTCGAGCGCGGGTTACTTTTTGTCGGCCTAGATATTATTGGTGACTACCTCACCGAGATTAATGTCACCAGCCCAACCTGCGTACAAGAAATTGATCGCGCGCAAAATACTGCCATTGGTGAAAAATTGATTGCTGCAATTTGTCGCCGCATGGTCTGACATGTGCAGTGAATTTTTTGTCTTTAACTTGTTTTTGATCAATAGAGGCTTCATATTATAGCTATGAGTAAGACATCCAAAAAAACCATATCCAGCCTGAAAGATCATTTCTTGGTCGCCATGCCTGGCCTGCACGATGATAATTTTTCTGGCTCAGTGGTCTATATCTGCGAACATAACGTTGAAGGCGCTATGGGGCTGATTATTAATCAGCAATTGGATATTCCCGCCAAGGCTGTTTTTGACCGCTTAGAACTTAAATATAACCAACAGGAAGGCGATGAGCTTATTTTTGACGGCGGGCCTATTCAGCAGGATCGTGGATTTATTTTGCATAGCGCCAGTGGCCAAAAATGGGAATCCACTATCCATATAGGCAGTGACATAAGC
>Ga0213863_10003302_pt1 | contig 11145 bp, 5 predicted proteins | sample PICome_8_FD_160128 | JGI IMG/M metagenome (GOLD analysis project Ga0213863, IMG submission 160128) | Coastal seawater microbial communities near Pivers Island, North Carolina, United States - PICO497 | ecosystem: Environmental > Aquatic > Marine > Coastal | place: USA: North Carolina | collected... | reverse complement strand
GAAGAAGCAGAAGAAGGCATCCGCCCCGGCTGCCCTGGCTGTCGCGGTACCCTCGGCACCCTCGGCACCCTCGAACGACGCCGCGATCTTCGACAGGGTGGCGCTTCTAGAAGAGAAACTGGATGAGCTCCGGGGTGTAGTCGCGGCTCAGGCGGTGGAGCTGGCGGAACTTCGCGCCGTTAAAGCGACGTCGTCGACGGTGTGGCGGCCGAACGTCAGGAAGGACCACGTCCCGGCGTGATGATGCCCTCATCACGGCGCCTGTATCAGTACGCGTTGTAATTCAACCATTGTAATCCAACCGCAGCAGCCACCTCTCTATATTCAGGCATCAGATAAATATGTTACCTTCAGTCGTGTCTGTCCAGGACCGCGCCGTCAGACGGATTTGGCTCGCCAGTATCGCACGGTTCGGTCCACTCCGCACGACGCGAACCCCACCGCCCCGTCGCTCGTCCCAGGCCTCCACCTCGCGCTCACAACCTTATCGTCGTGGCCGCAGTAAACGCCCCCCGCGGTGAATCCACCCAACACCACGATACCCCGAGCCGGTCCGTAGTTTTCATCAGCCGCGTTTGCGACGTTAGCGTTGACGCCGTCCGCGGCGTTGACGACGCAACAGATGCCGTCGAACCCGGCGGTGAGCAGGAGCTTACCGCTGGGATCGAGGTCCACGCTTCGGCACTCGCCGTCGTGGAACTTGTCGCTCCACACAGCCGCCGCGCCCGAGTCGGAGTCAAAGTCGGCGCGCGTTCTCGTATCATCCGTACTTACAGTCGAGGCGTATCGCAAGTCGAGGACGGCGACGCCGCCGTCGGAGTACCCCACCGCGACGCGCTCGCCCCTGACGGACATCGCACTGACCGTGGTGTTGTGGTCACCCCCCGCGGCGCCTCGCGCGTTCAAACGCAGCGTCGGCGGCGTTCCCCACTCGCGAAGGTCCCAGATCCGAATTTCTCCATCCGCCGACGCCGTCGACGCGAAGTTCTCAGTTGATCCCGCACCCGCGAACGAGCCCCAGTCCGCGCACACGCCGACGATCTCCGAGCCGTGCGGCCTCAACACGCGTGTACACTCGTCAGGCATCGAGGCGCCGGCCGCGCCGAGGTCCCATACCCGCGGGGAATAGTCCCCGCCGCCCGCGGACATCACCGATGTTGGATTCAGAAATGCGACGCCTCGAACGGCTCCGCCGGGATGCGCCCGTCTGTTCACCCTCGCGCAGCCGTTCACCGCCACCAGCCGCAACGAATCCGCGAAATCGTCGGACCACTTCAGCCGCGTCACCCCCACGCTCCCGTCGTTGCCGCCCGTGGCGATGAGCGAGTGCGTCCCGCCCGGAACGTCGCCGCCCCACGCCACCGTATAGATCGAACAGTCGGAATCCCCGTGGACATCCTGGATCCGCAACAGCGTCTTACCGCCGCCGGTGCAGACGTGCACGGTCCGGCCGGACGTGGCGCACGCGAAAACGCCGGCGCCCCCGCCCGGGTTCGAACCACCGACGTTCGTGTTGCAGTTTACGCCGCATACCGAATCCCCGCGCGGGTTCCACGCCAAACACCGAATACCCGCGCTCTTATCGACGCAAGCGGGTTCGTGTACCGGCTGGTAAAACACGGGCGGGGCGGTGGGATCGACGTCGGCGTACGCGCCGATGCGATCGTCATCCAGGAACGAATCGTCATCCACGCCGTGATATGAATCGTCACCATCCTCCAACTCCAAGCGGTCCGTCTCCTCGACGAATGCTTCGCCGTCGGCGACGAACTCCGCCTCCCTCGCCTCCTCCTCCGGGGTCACGTCCCACGCCACGGACCTATCATCGGACTCGGCATCAACATCACCGTCGTTCGAACGGGCATCGAGCGCGGCGGTCTCGATGCGCTCTTCCTCCTCCTCCTTGATACCGTCCACGCCCCCGCGCTTCGATTGAACGAATTGCTCGCTCGACGGGTTCCAGGAGCGACCCAAAAGACCCGGTCGCTTCTTCATGCGCTCCAGGCGTTCAATCGCCGGGAAGGAGCTCACCCCGACGCTCGCGCGCATCGAGGGCCCGAACGTGGGAAGCGTCCCGCCAAGACCTCGAGACGCCTTGTCGTTAGTCCGAGTACGGGCAATTAGACTCGGGTCGCTACTCACATTCGGGGATGCGTTTTCTTTGGCTTCTTTGGCTTTCTTACGCTTCTCCAGCTCCCGCGTGGCGCTGAAGAACCTGTGAACCTCGTCGCCCCCGTGCGGATTCGAACCCGCGGCCATGCCGAGGCGTTTTAACAGCCCCGCCGACCGTGGCAGCCGCCGCCCCGCCAACGAGGACGTCTGCGTTAAGTGCGCCACCGCGTGCCGCATCGCCGTCTCCAGCGTCCGCTCGTGTTCGCCCCGTCCAGGGATCGAACCGTAGACCTCACGGAGCTCGTCGACGCACGTGTCGTACGCGATTAAACGCCCGCGGCTCGCGGTCCACTCCGTGTACTCCGGGTGCTCGTTCACCGAGCCGAGCGTGCAGAGGAAGCACAGATCGTTGAATTGCGTCGGGTCCTCGACGTACGGCTCGAGCGCGCTGAGCGCCTTGACGAGCCTGTCCGCGACGTCACCGCCCTCCACGTGCGTCGTCTCCGCGTCATCTCCTTCGTCTCTGAACGACACCGACGACGTATCGGACGCGTCGAGGATCTCAAGGAACGCCTGCCGGCGAAGGGCCGCGAGCATGCGTCGATGGTTGACTCGCGGGTGGTCGGCGGTGGGCGCTATGAAAGCCTCCGCCGCGGGCCAGTCGCCCGTCAGTACGAGCCTGCGGAGGAACGCGAGGTCGTCGCCGAGTCTATCCGCGGCGGGACCTCGGTGCCTGAGACGTACGGATGAGATGACGGGTCAGCACAGGACGTCGATTGGGCGCGTGACGGGTTGGGAAGTTTGAATCTGAGTGATGAATCTGAGGTGCCGTGCGGGTGGGTGGGTGTCGAGCGGGCGCGTACCCCGTCTCCTGTTCGAGCGCGCAGAGAGTCTGCGCCAGGCCCGCGTCCTCGAGGAAGTCGTGGAGCATGTATACCACATCGTCCCGCCACCCCTCGGGCAGCGGCGGCAGGCTCACCGTCATCGTCGGGCACAGCGCTGACCGGTTGTGATTTGAGCGAGCTTTTTTTTGTTGTTGTAGGAATTCTCGATGTGTACGGCCATTTAGTCTGACTTTATTCCAATTCCACACGCCTCGCAAATGCCTCTTTTATATTCGTCTCGTATGGGCATTTCAACTTCTACCAGTCCACGCGTGAAAACCCAACACGTCGACCATCGTGAGCCTCACAGCAACCACCGCGTTGGACAGGAAGGACGTCCAGTTGCGGAACACGTAGACGAGGCAGACGCTAGGAGACGCTTCCGGCACGAACGGCGCGCTCGAGGCAGCGGCCTCCAGTGCATGAGCGGTTCGATACGCGAGTCCAAACGCATCGCCCTACGCGCCGCACGGAAGATTTATCGCGAGACGATGTCTGTGTCGTCGTCGCTATCGTCGGTGGGAGTCTTTCCGATGGGCGCGCCTGGCTGCGCCGTCTTTCATAACACCGCGCGTCTCTCCACCCCGAGCGCGATGCTCCACCACGCGATCGCGAGCCACCGCGCGGCTCCCGCGCGATTCGTCGCGGGACGTCGCAGGCCCAACATCCCACCGTCGGCGGCGGTGCCGTCCCGCGGGTTCGCCTCTTCGTTCGTGACGTCGCATCGTTCATTCCTCGGTCCATCCAACGCGTCCGCCGTGACCCCGCGGCTTCGCTCGTTGATGATCGCGCGCGCCGAAGGTAACGCCGGATCCGGCGCGGGCGCGCGCACCGCACAGAAGCGCGGCAACGCGACTGGCGAAGGCAATTCATCCAAGCAAAAAAGCGGCGGCGGCGGCGGCCGCGGGACCGTCAACGGCCGAGGCAGCCGAGGCGGCCGAGGCGGCCGCGGCGGCAGGGGCGGCAGAGGCGGCCGCGGCGGCCGCGGCGGTAGCAAGTCCGCCGGATCCGCCAAACAGAACGGCGGCGGCGGGGGACCGAAGTCGAAGAATAATCACGTCGTCCCTAGCGAGACCCCGTCGGGCCGACCCTTCCTCACGAAGCGCGACGGTTTAGGTGCCGACCGCGACGCCATGAAGCTCGCGAAGCAGACGTACCAGAACGCGGTCACCGCGCTGGCGATCAAACGTCAACACGTCAGCTTCAACGCCCACGGCCCCCCGCACAAGCGCGTGTTCAGCTGTCAGTTGGCGATCACCGCGCCGGACTCGTGGCGGGAGCTCGGGTTCATCGGGAGGACCGGCGACGCCGTCGCGAACGCCGCCGCCGCGGGTGCCGACGGCAAGGGCGCCGCCGCCGTCGTCGACGGTACCGGGAAGCTATCGGGCGAGAAGGTGACGGAGATTTACGGCGGCGGGCTCGACTTTAACAAAGCCGAAGCGCAACGCCTCGCCATCCTCGACGCGTTCCAATCTATGAAGATCGTCTCTCAGGGCGCGATCGACGCGCACGATCCCCCGAACGTCGTGCGCATGGTCAAGGACGCGCTCAAGGCGCAGCAGAAGGAGCGCGCGGACGAAGGCAGGCTCATGCTCGAGCTCGTCAACTCGAGCAGGCCGGGCGTCGAGTACAAAAACGCGCGAGGGGGTAAGTGGGAAGCCACGGTGTCCGCCTACGTGGACGGCGGTAAGAAGGTTGAGAGCGTCGGCGCCGGGGCGGGTAAAGGCGACGCGGAGGACGCCGCGTACGGCGCGCTCGTCGACGGCGGCGTCTTGAGGGACGTCATCGGCGCGGGGCGACACGACGCTATCCGAAAACTCGTCGAACAATCACCCGGTGGCAGCGCGGCGGCGCTGCGGGTCCCGCCGCTCCCCGATGACGCCATGGACGCGCTGATCGAGGCGATGGGCACGCCGGAGGACCACGACGCGAGGATGCGCGCGTGGAGGGACGCGGAGGAGCGCGCGATGGAGCGGTACATGCTACGAGCCGAGGAGGAGGAAGCCGCCATCGGAAACGACTCGAGCAAGGACGGCGGGTATCGCCGGCGGAAAGAAGGCGCATCCTCCGGTCCCCGCTACGCCGTCTTGGACGATGCGGCGCGCAAGGAGGTTAACGACCGGTTCATCGCCGAGGAAGCGCTACTCGCCGCGGCGGTCGACGCGGACCCCACCGGCGCCGAGGCTAAGATGCGCGAGGTCCGCGATAAGCTCCCGATTAAGAAGATTCGCGAAGAGCTGTGCGAAGCGCTCAAGACCAACCCCGTCGTGGTGGTCTCCGGCGGCACCGGCAGTGGTAAGTCCACGCAGTGCCCGCAGTACATCCTGGAGGATGCCATCGCGAACGGGTTCGGGCCGGACACGCGGATCGTGGTGACGCAGCCGAGGCGAATCGCCGCGGTGAGCGTGGCTGAACGGGTAGCCGCGGAACGAAACGAACGCGCGGGGAACTCCGTCGGCTTCAGCGTGCGTCTTCACGGGTGTTCGCCTCGCGATGAGGGCGGCAGCGTGGAGTTCGTGACCACCGGCGTCCTTCTACGACGGCTGATGCGCGATCCGGGCCTCCGCGGGATCTCTCACGTCATGATCGACGAAGTTCACGAGCGCGACATCAACACCGACTTCTTACTGGTGCTCCTCAGGGCGCTGCTCCGTAAGCGCCCGGAGCTGCGTGTGGTTCTGATGTCCGCGACGTTGGACGCGGAGTCGTTCTCGGACTACTTCGCGAGACGAAGCGGCCTGGACTGGGGCGAGGACGGCAAGGCTAGGTCTGGCGGGTCTGACTTTTCAGTCGGCTCTGTCGACTTGACTCAAGATTCCCAGTCTAAAGCCGCGCCGTTGCTCTCGGTTCCCACTAAACCCCGGCACCCGGTCGAGATGTTTTACCTCGAGGACCTCGCCGCTGGGCTGTGCGACGAGGACGACGAGACGTGCGAGACGCCCGAGTACACCGCCGACGTGGACGATTTGGAAACCGATCCGGATGCTCCGGAGACGCTTCTCGTCGCGGACGACTCGCAGGCGCCGCCCGAGTTCGCGCTCGACGACATGGGCGAGACCCTCGCCAAGGCGCTTCTAGAAGCACAGGATGAGCTTCTAGAACGTGAACTGGAAGAGGCGCTCGCGGAGGAACGCGCGTCCGACGCCCTCGAGGCGGACGAGGACGACGAGGACGACGAATCAGACGCAGATGACGAACTGAGCGAATGGGAAGAGCTGGAGGTGGAGGTCGAAGGCGGCGGCGCCGCGAACTCGACCCGGCGCGTCAAGGGCCGACACGGACGCCTCGCGAACAAGGTCCGGACCTTACGAAGGGCGGTCGAGATGCGAAGGGAGGCGCAGGGCGACGACGGGCTTCGACCGGTGACGAGTCGGTCGGCTCGACAGGCGAGTTTATTTTTATTTCCGTATGCATGGGCGATTCGACTGACATCGTGTTTTATTCACAGGCGGCGCGCCGCGCCCGCAAGATGGGCGGAGGAAAGGGCGGCGGAAAAGGCGGCGGTAAAGGAGGCAAGGGTGGGGGTATCGCGGATAAACGCGAGCGCGAGGAGCTCGTCGTCGCGCTCGCCGCCGAGGTGGCCGCGCAGGTCTCCGCGGCTGAGCTCGCCAAGGTAAGTTTCTTTTAACGCGTGTACGGGCAATTGGACTGACGGCGTGTTTTGTTTACAGGGGCGAAAGGGTTCCGTGCTGGTGTTCCTCCCCGGCTGGGACGAGATCAAGGAGTGCATGAAGGTTCTCGAGAACTTACCCGCGGCGCAGTACGACGCCCTGCGGGTCATACCGCTGCACTCGCAGGTGCCGCAGGAGGAGCAGCAGCTGGTGTTCTCACCCGCGCCGGAGGGCAAAATCAAGGTTATCCTCGCGACGAACATCGCGGAGTCCTCGGTCACCATCGACGACGTCTTGGTGGTTGTGGACTCCGGCTTGGTTCGCGAGATGAGCTACAACCCGGAGAGCGCGATGAGCACCATGGGCACCGTGCCCACCTCCCGGGCGTCCGCGACGCAACGCACCGGCCGCGCCGGCCGCGTCGCCCCGGGCGTCTGCTACAGGCTCTACTCCAAGGCGATGTTCGAAGCCATGCCCGAACGGCCGACTCCGGAGATTCAGCGAACCGCGCTCGAGGCGACGTGCCTGCAGACGTGCTCGATGACCAACTCCGGGGTCCAGGCGTTCCTGGCGGAGGCCATGGACCCCCCCGCGGAAGAGACGGTCACGTTGGCGATGGACCGGTTAAAGACGCTGGGCGCCATCGCGGAGGTCGACGGCGCCATCTTGGAACGAGCTCGCCGCCGCGCCGACGCGGAGGAAGCCGGCGAGACTGTCACGGAGAGTGAGTTCGATGCTGACGTGGCTCTCGGATCCGATTCGTCGTCCGACTCCGTCCCCGCGGGTATCAAAGAGGTTCTCATGCCCCTCGGTAGCTTGCTCTCGCAGCTTCCGCTCGATCCCGCGACGGGTCGCATGCTCATCATGGGAGTCACCGCGCAATGCCTGGATCCCGTGCTCACCGCCGCCGCGTGCATGAGCAGCCGGGATCCCTTCATCGTCCCCACCGGCGCGCGCGATGAGGCGCAGCGCGCGCGTAGGAGCTTCAGCGAACGATCCGATCACCTCGCGGTGCTCCGTGCGTACGCGGAGTGGCGCGCGGTGATGGCGGAGGAAGGGTTCGAGTCTGCGTGCCAGTGGTGAGTTTTTCTTTTTATTTCCGTATGTCGATGGGCGATTTGACTGACGTCGTGTTTTGTTTGCAGGGCGCGGGATAACTTTTTATCCATCCAGGGCTTGCAGAACCTCACCTCTCTCCGTTCGCAGCTCCTGGACGAGCTCGTGCGCACCGGTTTGGTGCGGCGGGATGACTTAGGGTACGACAGGCGCAACCGGGAGCTACGGGGCGACGCCGAGGTGAACAGACACGCGGGTAACGAATCCCTCACGTTGGCGGTGCTCACCACGGGATTGCCGGGTAACCTGGCGAGCCGGCGGAGCATGGCGCACTTTGGCGTGATGCGCACGCGCTTGGAGGAGAACGCGGGTCTGCACCCGGCGTCCGTGTCCTTCACCAGGGCGCCGCCCAAGCGCAGAAGCGAGCAAACCGCGCTGCCGCAGTGGTTCCTGTACCGCGAGATGGTGCTGTCCTCGCAGGTGTTCCTCCGCGACTGCAGCGCGATCAACCCCGAGCAGTTGGTGCTCTTCGGGGGAACGAAGATGGCGCCGCCGCCGGAAGTGGCGCACACAGCTGTGTCGGCACCCTCGGCACCCCCACCCGCGTCCATCGAGGAATATTCCCTCGACGAACCTCCTCCCTTGCTCAACGCCGACGGTACTCCGTCGATAACGCTCAAATCCAAATCGCGATCGAGCGCGGATCCGCCGTCGTCGGTCAACGAACCGTTGGGCGCCGCCGTACTGGACGATTGGATCCTCGTCCGGTCCACGTGCGCGGACACGAGTGAGCTGCTCGTGGACGTCAGACGGGAGCTCTACGCGGCGTTGGCGCACAAAGCCATGGCGCCGCGTAAGCCCCTCAACGCGAGCCAAACGGCCATCGTCGACGCGGTTGCCGCGACGCTTCATATCGTGGAGAACCGCAACGCGAGCGCGTTGGCGTCGCTTCGCCGGCGTGAAGGCCCGCGGAGGGACGGCGGGGGGTTCGAGCGCGACGGCGGCGGGTTCCGGGATACATTCGACGCCGGTAATAGGGACGGGAATAGGGCGGGGTTCGGGTTCGCGACCCGGGATTCAACCGGACGAGGCGGACGAGGCGGCGGTCGCGGTCGGCCGGGGTTCGGAGATGACAGGCGAAAGTTCGGTGGGTTGAAGCGCGACGGGGATGGGAACTTCGTCAGGGAGTTCGGTTCGTCCTCCTCGAAGTGATCACTCGTAAGAGGTAGTCGCTGATTGAATGATTGCAAGGGAATATTATTTGGGTATTCTCAGCTCGCGGCGCTATATTCCATTATTTACGTCGTCTGTTCAATGGCTTTTTAGGCTATCTGTGTTACCATTTTTGGCTTTTTGTGGACCGCGGGTCGCGGCTTTTCCGAAATAAATATCATGACTAAATGCCACGTACGTTCCACGTATGAATAAAATGACGTGTGCACGGTCCACGTTGGACATCGATAAAATCGAGTTTTGTATGGAAACCAGTCAGGGTCGGCCTCGCAAAAATAGATTTTGGGAATCAGAAAAATATCCGAGGGTGAACCTTCACAAAATTCCATTCATCTCGAGATGGATTCCACTTGCGCGGCGGTCTGTGTCTTCCTCGCATATGGAGTTTGTGTCTGACGGAAATCCCGGGAACTCGGAGCGCTGTGAGCCTCGGAATAACTCTCTCTCATAGGAAATTATTGTCAAAATGCACACTTTCAAACTTCGGAAAGCAGACTCGATGTTCATACGCACTTTTGGTTTTTCCATTTTTGTCGTCTGAACCGCGAGTTATTCCTGGGTCACGTTATTAGCACTCGGCGGAGGCGGGAACCGCACGGCACAGTCGAGACGCGCGTGCGGGCGCGCGAGGAGCAAGGAAGGCTCCGTCGACCGGTCGCATCTCTTCTTTGCGAAGTCGGGCGACCACCCGCGGCGGCGAGGGACCCGGATACGTCGGAAGTCGCCTCGATCACGCTCGGAATCGTCAGGGGGAAGCCAAAGATTCGACATAGATTCGACAAGCCCCTCTCTCTCTTTCACCACATCGGCGCGAAAGGTCGCGTCGGTCGGGACGGTGAGAGCGCCGCCAGTCGCTGAACGGCGCCGTGGATTCGCGCTTAGGGTGTGTTCACTTCGGAACGGAGTGCGGATCACGCACACGCGCGTGGAAACCGTCGGCGCGGCGCGGTGATTGACTCGCCCGTCCCTTCGCGCATCACGTGGTGAGATCGGCTGGGCAGAGGCGCATCTTGAGAAGACGGAGCGGACTCGGTGTTCGGCGGCGTCGAGATGTGGGGTAACTTCTGCGCCGGGCGCGGCAAGAACACCAAGCTCGACAAGATCCTGGGGGAGGATCCCTTCGAGTCCTCGTGGGCGGAGCAGGTGTCGCTCATCAACAAGGCCATCTTCCAGGCGCCCGCGCCGTCGTACTCAAAGAGGTGAGTGTTTCTTGGACTTTCTTCCAGACTGGCCCGCAGTGGTCCCTTTCGCGCCTTTTTTGCACCGGAGCGCCTCGCGCCTCGCTCTCGGCGGCGACCACCCGGATCGCGCCGCCATTTTCCACCGCCGCCAGGATCCATCGCGAGTGTCTCGAGTTGACCCGCGATCGCGCGCGATTCCCGGCCCGAACCCGTCCGTACTCGTCGCGCGCACCCTTCGCTCCATCCCAAACCCGAGTCGGTCAGCCCTCTTTCCCAAGCGCGAAAATCAAAGATCTAATCTTCCCCCTAACCTTCCCCTCTCCCACCCTCCTCCACCACCACAGCGTGCATCCGTGGTCACCCGCGGACTGCGTCTACCTGGACAGCATGAGCGGATACCACTTCCCCGCGGTCATGGTCCGGTGCAAGCGCGCCCCCGCGACCAGGGCTATCCTCCACTGCCACGCCAACGCGTGCGACGTCGGGTAAGTTCTTTTTTAATGTTTGTATGGGCAATCATACTGACGTCGTCGTGTTTTTTTAACAGTCACATCTACGAGCTGTGCCAGCGCGACGCCGAGTGCTGGCAGGCGAACGTGCTGCTGGTGGAATACCCCGGGTACGGAACCTCCCCTGGTGTCTCCTACGAACGCAGCGTGGACCGGCACGTGATGTGCGCGTACGAGTACTTGGTCAGCGACTTGGGGTACAAGCCGGAGAACATCGTGCTCTTCGGTCGGAGCCTCGGGAGCGGGCCGGTGTGCAGGCTCGCGGCGAGGCTCCAGGACGAGGGTGAGCGCGTGGGCGGGGTGATTTTGCACTCACCGTTCATCTCGGTGCGTGAGGTTGGGATCTCGCTGCTCGGGCACGTCGCCAACATCATCAGCGATCGGTGGGATAACAGGACGCCTCTACAAATCGTGAAGAGCAAGGTGCTCATCATACACGGAGCGTCGGATGAGGTGGTCCCGTTTCGGCACGCGGAGGTGCTGCGGGACGTGCGTAAAACGCACGGGCTGCCGTGTACCTTCTTCCCGACGCAAGGCACGCACAACTACTTCAGCTATT
>Ga0213863_10003300_pt1 | contig 11153 bp, 10 predicted proteins | sample PICome_8_FD_160128 | JGI IMG/M metagenome (GOLD analysis project Ga0213863, IMG submission 160128) | Coastal seawater microbial communities near Pivers Island, North Carolina, United States - PICO497 | ecosystem: Environmental > Aquatic > Marine > Coastal | place: USA: North Carolina... | reverse complement strand
GAGACCAGCCCGAGCGCCTCATCCGCGCTGCCCACCGAGGCCTGAGAGAGCAGCTCGCTCCCCACGGAGTCGATGAGCGAGGGCGCATTGAAGCGCAGGTTCAGCAGCCCGATCTCGCCCGCGCCGCCGAAGCTCATGGGCGGTTCGAAGACAAACTTGTCAATCTCGGTGAAGTTGTTGGTGAGCTCTGCATCGACGATCTCCAGGGCGCCCTCCTCGAGCACGACCTCCACGACCTCGCTGCTGAAGCCGGGTCCGGAGAAGACCACCGTGTAGCTACCCGCCGCCAGGCCAGAGAAGACGTAGGCCCCGCGGGCGTCCGCCTGGGCGGACTTCCCAAGCTCGACAATCTCCGCCCGGGCGCCGGCCGCGGGCTCGTCGAAGTCGACGTCGCGGATCGTGCCCTGGATCGAGGCTGACTGCTGACCGAACGTGAAGGCTGCGGTTAGCTGCAGCAGTACGACGGCCACCATGCAGCGGTGGGCGATGCGGTGGAGCACAGGAGGTGGGAGATTGGATGCGTCGGACCCTGACCAGGTCGCGGTGCCCCGCCGGTGACCTGCTGACACCACATCAAGCGATGGAGCGGTCCTCAGCACGCGGTGGGGAGGATTGGAGGCGGCCTCTTGTGGCCACGGGGGGGACGCTATGGCTGCCGCCTAAAGGCGGTGCAAAGCCGACCCGGCCTTCGCATCAAGCGCTCATTCAGATCGGTTCACAAACCGCGCCTGGGCCCAACAAGGGCCCCAGGCCATCCGGCGATCGCCGCGCTCAGGCGACGCCGGAGCGTCGGACTACCGGCGCAGCGGCCTGGCTCAGTTGCCGGTCGCTGGCGCCCAGTCCACGAAGGATCTCCACGGCCACTCTGCGCCCCCCGGCTGCCACGGCAAGCGTGCTCTGCCCCGGGAAGACGCTGTCCCCCACCAGGTGGAACCCCTTCGGGAGGCGCTCGCCGAGGACGCCCGCGTAGACACCCAGCCCAGCCCGCCTCGGGATCCCACCAACCAGGCCATCCGACCGGCCGGTCCAGCGCTTGAAGGTGCGCGCGGAGCCCGTGAACTCACGCACGACCCCGCACCACTCCGGCGCGAGCTCCGCGACCGTGCGGCGCATCCGGTCCTGGATCTGCTGGACGTACGCCCTGCCCCCGTCTTGGTCCCCTCGGATCCGGTCGACCGAGATGTGGGTGGAGAGCGTGGCCCGGCGGAGGGCCGGGTTGCTGACCCCCTCCAGCTCGGCGCCGATGGACATGAACACGTGGTTCCCCTCCAGGAACGGCGCCCCGGGATCGGCCACCATCTCGAGATGCTGGGCGCCGGGGCCGCAGCCCTCGGGCGGCCGCACCGTGCGGAAGATCATCCCCGCGCTCCAGCCGCCAGACACCCGCCTCGACAGCCTCTTGAGCACCGGGTCGTCCAGCCCGGCGATCCGCGCCGCGTCCTGGGGCAGGGTGTTGAAGACGATGTGCGGTGCGCTCACCTCCTCACCGCCGCCGCACGCGCTCCAGAGCCCGCGCGGGTCACGGTCCACGCCGCGAACCGGAGCACCGAAGTGGACGCGCCCGCCGAGGGCCTCGATGGCGTGCACCATCCCCCAGGCCAGCTCGCCGATGCCGCCCTTCACGTGGACGGCGCCGCGGTGGTGATAGTCGAGGGCGGCCAGGGCGAAGGGCGCCTCTGCTTCCCTCACCCCGCACTGGACGGTGATCTGGCACTGGGAATCAAGCCAGTGCACGAGGGGATCAAAGCCGGTCAGGCCGTAGCGCTCCAGGACTCTCCACAGGGGCCGGCCGACGAGCCCGGCCAGGGGCAGGTACGAGCCCAACCGCGCCGCGTGCCGCGCGAGCGCGCGCGCGTTGAACGGAGGCAGGAGCTCGGCGTCATCGAGGAGCGGCCAGAGGGCCGCCGCCACGCGCTCCTGGAGGCGAAAGAAGCGACGCAGGCCGCGGACAGGCGCGCCGTCCATGCGTTCAAACTGCGCGAGCAGCGCGTCCCGGTCCCGATGCGCCAGGATCGAACGCCCTGGCGTCCGGAGCTCCAGGGCTGGGTCGAGGCGCTCGAACTCCACGGCCATCCCGTGACGCCTGATCCACTGGCCGAAGATCTGCTCGTCATCGAAGCCCGAGAACAGCGTCGCGCCGCCCTCGAATCGATCGCCGTCGTGGTCGAAGGTGCAGGCGCAACCGCCCGGATAGGTCAGTCGCTCGAAGAGGCGGACCTTGGCCCCGCGCTCGGCGAGGGAGAGCGCCGTCCCCAGCCCGCCGAACCCGGCGCCAACGACGATGGCGTCCGCGCGGCTCATGCCATCGCCTCGCCGTCCAGCAGCCGCACCATCACCCAGCCGACCAGCACGCCCCGCGCGGTCCACGCGAGCGTGCGGACGAGGTTGCCCGCCATCAGCGCGCGGTGGGTCGATTCATCAAAGCCCTGCTCGAGCCGACCGTGCTGCGGGACGGCGAAGAGGGCCGTCTCCAGCCACACCAAGCCCAGCAGCGCCAGGCCGACGATCCACACCCGGCCGTCGATCCCCGCGGGAGGCGAGAGCCAGAGTGTGATCGCGGTCAGCAGCTCCACGAGCATCAACGGTCCCACCACGAGCGAGATCCGCTGCATGTGTGACTCGTGGTAGGCACGGAAGCCCGAGCCCACGGATGCGAAGAGCGGATAGTGCACCACGTGGATCGTCCAGATCAGCCCCACCAGCGCCCAGGTGGACGCGGCGTGCGTGGCGAGGAGCAGTCCACCTGACAAGGCCGGTCCCTCAGCGCGTCCGCGCAGAAGAGAGGCCGCCGTCGACGCCGAGGATCTGCCCGGTCACCCAGCCCTGGCTCGGGTCGAGCATCCACTCGATGGCGCTGGCTACCTCGTCGGGCTCGCCGATCCGCCCGAGGGCGTGCATGGCGCGGGACGTCTCGAGCGCCTTCTCGGAGCTCGTGATCGGCGCGGCGAGCGGCGTGTCCACGAGGCCGGGGGCGACGACGTTGACGCGGATCCCCTGGGGGGCGTAGGTCGCGGCGGCTGAGAGGGCGAGCCCCTGGACGCCAGCCTTCGCGGCGGCGATGGCCTCGTGGTTGGGGAGGCCCGTGCGAGCGGCCGCGGTGCTGACCAGGACGATCGAGCCCCCACCGCGGCGCAGGGCGGCGGCGCCGGCGTGGACCGTGGCGAAGGCCGAGCGGAGGTTGGTCCGGACCGTGGCGTCGAAGTCCTCGACCTTGGTCATGTGCGCGGGACGGAGGAGGATCGATCCCACGCTGTTGACGATGCCGTCGAAGCGGCCGTGGGCCTCCTTACAGCGCTCGATGGCCGCCTTCACGTCGGCGGGCTCGGCGGCGTCGAGGGCCATGTGAGGCGCGTCGAGCTCCTCACCCAGGGCGGCGAGCTTGGCCTCATCGCGGGCGGCCAGCAGCAGGCGACCGCCGCGTCCTGAAATGCGACGGCAGAGCGCGCTGCCGATGCCCCCGGTCGCGCCGAGGATGACGTATGCATGGTCCTTCACAGGGCGAAGTTCGCGCCGCCAGGCCCCCGGGATGCGGGGCAACGGGCTCTCTGGGGTGCCCGGGGGCCCCATGCCAGCGGCCCGGAGATGCGGTTCACTGGGATCAGAGATCTGCTGGGATCACGGATCTCTGGGGATCACAGATCTCCTGGGATCACAGAGGGGGGAGGCGCCGACACCCGCCGCTCCCGCTCCGGTCACTCCTCAGCGGCTGCGGCGACTCCCTCGGGCGTGAGCCGCTCGCCGGCCTCGAGGACCTCTCGAACGTGGTCGAAGATTCGCCCGTCCGCGGCCCGCTTCTCGGGAGCTCGCTTGGCCAGGGAGCGCAGCGGCATGGAGACCCGCTGGTTGCCCTCGAGCGAGCCCGCGTGCCGCTGGAAGTAGGCCCAGTAGAGTCGCGTGATCGGGCAGGTCTTCTTGGGGTGGAAGGCGCAGCCCCCGCAGAAGTCACTCATCCGGTCGATGTAGGCGGCGCCCGAGATGTAGGGCTTGGTGGTCATGGCCTCGCCGACCCCAAAGGTGCCCATGCCGAGCACGTTGGGCTCCACCACCCAGTCATAGGCGTCCACGTAGCAGGCCCAGAACCAGTCCGTCAGCTCACGGGGCGACACGTCCAGGAGCGTCCCCAGGTTCGCGAGCACCATCAGCCGCTCGATGTGGTGGCCGTAGCCGTCCCGCAGGACGCGGCCCGCCGAGACGTCGAGGCAGTCGAGGCCGGACGCCTGGCCCCAGTACGCCTCCGGGAGCGAGCGGGACGCGCCCAGCGCGCTTGGAGCCGCCCCGCGCAGCTCCGCCGGCGGCCGCTCCAGCCGGACGTTCTCCGGCAGGTCGCGGAAGCCGTCCGTGGCGCGGTGCACGTGCCGCACGAACTCGCGCCAGCCGAGGATCTGGCGGATGAAGCCCTCCCGGGACGCGATCGGCGCGTCCATGGACGCGACGTCGTCGACGACTTCCCGGGGCAGGAGCCGGTGCAGATGGAGCAGCGGGGAGATGCGCGTGTGGAAGAGGTTGTCCTCCTCCCGACTCATGGCGTCCTCGTAGGGACCAAAGGAGTCCATGCACTCGGCCTGCGCCCACGCCCACACCTTGCTGGCGTGGGTCGCGCGGGTCGGTATCGAGCCGGGGTCAAGCGTTCCGGGGTGGTCCGCGTAGCGCTCCTCGATGAGCTCGGCGACCTCGCGCTCGATGTCCCCGTGCCGGAAGCGGGGCACGGCGGGGGCGGGGGGGTCCCCCGGCCAAGGGAGGCGGTTCTCCCCGTCGAAGCTGGCCTTGCCGCCCTCGTACTTGCCAGCGCTGTCCATCAGGATCCCGGTGCGCTTGCGGACGTGGCGGTAGAAGCGGTCCATGCGCCAGGGAGCCTCGGCGCCGGTCCCCTTGACGAAGTCGTCGGCGGTGGTGAGCCACCCCTCGTGAGGCCGGGTCTCGAGGAGCCCCTCCACCACGAGGGCCTCGAGCTCCGCCCGGAGCTCCCGCTCGGCGGGCTCCATGTGCAGGAGCGGCCCGAGCTCGGTCGCCGCGGCCCGCAGGGGCTCCGCGTATCCCTCGCCCTCGCCCGCGACCAGGTAGCGCACCTGGACCCCGCGCCCCGCCTGCTCGAGGGCGAAGCGCCGCTGGTTGGCGAGCACGAGGAAGAGCTTCTGCTTGTGGTAGGGGCGGCGGCTGGCCTTACCGGGGCACTCCACCATCACGATCCCCGCCTCGGTGGGCTTCAGCGCCGCGAGGGGACCGATCCCGTGGCTGAGCTGGTCATAGGGCACGTACACCCAGGACCGCTCGGGGCCGTCGCCCGCGGGGTTCGCCTTGGCGAGCTGCTCGAGGAAGGCTCTCAAGATCTCTCACCCAGGGTCAGGGAAGCACTCCGGATGCCTCCAGGCTGTTGCCCGCACCGAAGACCGGGCTGATGAAGGACTCGATTGGAATGGCGCACGGCGGGCTCTTCGAGTCGCGCCCTCGCATGGAGGCGCGTCGATGAGCCGCGGCCCCCTCGTCCTCGGCGACATGGGCCACTCGCTCTCGCGCCTGAACCGGGCCCGGGCCACGTGCCGCGGCCTGGGCTTTGACCTCAAGGAGGTCCTCTACCCCGGCTTCGAGGGACGGCCGCTGGCGCCCAACTTCGACGCCTTCATGGAGCAGGTGGAGCTCCAGGTCGACGTCTACCGCCTCTCCCACTCGCGGCCCCTGATCTACGCGACGGGGTTCGGGAGCCTCGTGCTCCTGGCGCTGAGGGCCCGGGCCAAGGTCCCCGACCTCCCCTCCATCATCCAGGGCGCCGTGCCCTGGGAGACCGTCCGCGCCCGCGGGTCCGGGGACGCCAGCAGCGGCGTCCAGGATCAGAGCCGGTTGGCGGACCCGGAGGAGCAGGAGCGCTTCATGCAGGAGCACTTCTTCTCCCCCCTGGACGCCGATGAGCGGCGGTCATTCTTCTCAGGCATCGCCACGTGTTCTGCCTACCCTCACCTCTATGAGTGGGTCGACGCGGGCTGGCTCGCCTCGTTGGAGGGCACCCTCGCCGGCCGCCCTCCGGCCATCGACGACATCCGAGTCTGGCTCTGCGGCCAGGACGAGCTGACGGACGAGGAGGAGCACGACGCCGCCCTGCGCGCGCTGGGGGCCGAGTGGCCCACGGAGCGGGCCGAGCACTGGGGCCACTTCCCCTACATCGATGACCCCGGCCCATGGATCGGGGCAATTCAGGCCGCTGGAGTCTGAGGCCCGGGGCGTATCCTCTTTCCATGACCGTCGGAGGGGAGCCAGAGTTCATTGGACGACAGGGCGAGCTCAAGGTCCTGGAGGAGCTCGCGGGCTCTGGCCGGCCTGAGTTCTTCGTGCTCTACGGCCGCCGCCGGGTGGGCAAGACCGAGCTCCTGCAGCGCCTGTGCTCCGGAGAGCACCGCGCGGTCTACTTCCTGGCGGCCCAGGTCCGCGAGAAGGACAACCTGCGGTCGTTCAAGGAGGCCCTGAAGGACGGGCTGGGCGGGGACTCCTTGCTGGACGGGATCGAGCTCCCCGACTGGAGCGCGGCGCTCGGCTTCGCGGCCGAGCGCGCAGGCGACGAACGCCTGATCCTGGTGCTCGACGAGTTCCCCTACCTGTGCGACTCGACCAAGGGGCTCCCGAGCCAGCTCCAGCAGTTCTGGGACACGCGCGGCAAGCGCTCATCCCTGATGCTCGTGCTGTGCGGGAGCCAGGTGTCCTTCATGGAGAAGGAGGTCCTCGCGGAGCGGTCGCCGCTCTTCGGGCGGCGCACGGGCCAGCGGCGCCTCGAGCCCCTGCGCCCCACCGAGGCGCTGAACTTCTTCCCGGGCTGGTCGGTACGCCAGCGGATCGAGGCCTTCTCGATCCTCGGCGGCATGCCCGCCTACCTGCGGCGCTTCGACGACAGCAAGAGCGTCGAGGAGAACATCGTCACGGAGATCCTGCGACCGGAGGGGTACCTGTTCGACGAGGTCCAGTTCCTGCTGCGCTCGGAGCTCACGACGCCGCATACATACAACTCGATCCTCGCGGCGGTGGCCAAGGGCGCCAGCCGCATCGGCGATATTGCGGTCCGCGTCGGAGTCGACTCGCCCACGGCCAGCAAGTACCTGCACGTCTTGCGAGAGCTGCGGCTCGTGGACCGCGAGGTCCCGATCACCGACCCGGATCCGCTCCGCTCGAGGAAGGGCCGCTATCGCATCTCGGACCGCTTCCTCGCGTTCCACTTCCGCTTTCTCCAGCCCCACCTCTCCCTCGTCCATGCGGGTCGAGGAGAGCGAGTCCTCTCCGAATTCGTCCGGCCCCAGATGGACGCGCTCTTCGACGACGCCCGGGTGGACTTCGTCATGGATCACCTGCGGCGGGAGGCCGCCGAGATCGTCGGCTCCGAGCTCGTCGAGGTGGGCCGCTTCGAAGGCAAGTACGTGCGAGCCGTCGGGAGGACCTCCGACGAGCGTACGGTCGCGGCGGTCGTCGTCCCCGGGGGCACCCGCTCCACCGCCACCCTCGAGAACGAGCTGGGCGGCCTGAGGGCGGTCTTCGGGGATGACCCGATCAAGCTGGTCTACGGCATCACCTCGCGCGCAGATCGCCCCCTCGAGGTGGAGCGGGTCCCCGAGGGAGAGCTCCTCTGAGGACGGGCCCCGCCGGTAGCTCGACGGGGGTAGACTCCCGCCGTGTCTCTGGAGGATGAGTTTCAGCGCTACTTCGACTCCGTCGGCGACGGACAGGACCGCTGCTACCTGTGCCGTCGGTCGCCCAAGGAGGTGAAGCTGTTCTTCGGCTTCGACGAGGACGGAGTGCCCCTGAAGGCCGCCGCGCACGGGATCGAAGACGTGGTCCTCGAGGAGATGGACATCATGAGCTACCGGGGCCCGCGCCCCGTGTGTGCCGTTTGCCAGCTCAACGTGGACGCGATCAGCGCCCTGGGCGAGGAGGCGATCTTCAGGCAGGTGGTGGCCCGCATGCGTGAGAACCGCGACGACCTGTGGCCAGGGAACTCCGGCTCATGAAGGGGAGCTCCGACGAACCCGACTCCGAGCCGATGCGTACCGAGAGCACGCCGGGCCAACGGTCGAGCGCCGGCGAGTGGCTTCAGCTGCGCGGCTTCACCAAGTGGATCGCCCTCGCGGCGCTCATCGGCGTCCTCGGGGGCGTGGCGGCCTCAGCCTTCACCGAGCTCGTGGACGCGGCGAAGGAATACGGCTTCGGCCGCATCGCGGGAACGACCGAGGGCGGCGTGCTGCGGACCGCCAACCCGCTGCTGGTCCTCGCCCTGCCGGCCCTCGGCGGCCTGCTCGTCGGCCTGACGATCCACCTGACAGGGACGGAGCGAGATGGGGCCGGCACCGACGCGGTCATCCGGGCGTTTCACCGGATGAAGGGCCGGGTCCGCGGGCGCGTCGCCGCCGTGACCGCCGTGGCGTCGACCCTGACCATCGGCTCGGGCGGCTCGGGCGGCCGGGAGGGTCCGGTCTCCCAGATCGGAGCGGCCATCGGCAGCACCATCGCGGACCGCCTCAACTTCTCCGATCGCGACCGACGCCTGATGCTGATGGCGGGCGGCAGCGCGGGGGTCGGCGCGATGTTCGCCTCCCCCCTCGGCGGCGCGCTGTTCCTCCCCGAGGTGATGTACCGCCGCGGGGAGTTCGAGGGCGACGCGATCATCCCCTGCGTCGTGTCCTCCTCCGTGGCCTACGCCACCTTCGCCGCGATCCTCGGGGAGGAGCGGGCGGTGATGATCCCCCGGGAGGTGGTGGAGCACCTCTCCTTTGGAGGGCTGAAGCAGATCGGCGGCTACATCGTCCTCGGCGTCCTCGCCGCAGCCGTGGGCTGGCTCTTCGTCCACGGGATTCGCGCCATGGAGCGGCTCTTCCGGAGCATCCCGCTGGTCCCCGGGATCATGCGGCCCGCCCTCGGGGGGCTGCTGGTGGGCGCGATCGCCCTCGCGCTCCGCCCCGTCGTCGAGGGACCGGGCGTGGCCTTCAGCGGCTACGCCCTGGTGGAGTCCGCGCTCTCCGGAGCGCTCGGCCTGAAGGTGCTCACGCTGCTCATCGTGGCCAAGGTCCTGGCCACCGCGGTCACCGCGGGGTCAGGCGGTGCGGGCGGCCTCTTCGCCCCAGCCCTCAGCCTCGGTGCCGTCCTCGGCGCCGCTGTGGGCATGGGTGCGGACACCATTTTCCCGGGCCTCGACCTGGACCCCGCCGAGTTTGCCCTCGTTGGAATGGGTGGGTTCTTCGCAGGCGTGGCCAAGGTCCCCATCGCAGCCGTCGTGATGGTCAGCGAGATGACCGGCAACTACGACCTGCTCGCACCGCTCATGATCGTGGCGGTCGTCCACATGACCCTCTCCACGCGGTGGTCTCTGTACCCCTCTCAGGTCGGCGGCCCCGTGGACTCCCCGGCCCACGTGGGGGAGTACATCGTGGACGTCCTCCAGAGCCTGAAGGTCTCTGACGTGCTGGATCCATCCATGCAGCCCACCCTCATCCACGAGACCACGACCCTGCGCCGGGCCATGCGGATCGTGAGCGACTCCCGGGAGACCCACTTCCCGGTCGTGGACGACGACGGCAACCTCGTGGGGATCTTCTCCCTGAGCGACCTGCGGCGGATCTTCCTCGAGCACGAGGTCCAGGACATCGTCGTGGCCCGCGACTTCATGCGGGAGCAGGTCGCCACCGTGACCGCCGATGACTCGCTCCACGACGTTCAGAGGCTGTTCACGCGACGTGGGGTGAGCGCCCTCCCGGTGGTGGACGGCTCCGATACGAGGCGGGTGGTGGCGTTCCTGAAGCGAAACGACGTGGGCAAGGCCTACGCCGAGCGTCTCAAGGAGTTGAAAGGCGCCTCCAACGCGGTTTCAGGTCCGCGCCCGGGGGCCTAAGATCCCATGCCAGCGCGCGGCTGCCCTAGCCCCCCCTGGATCAGACTTCCCTACCAGCCCGAACCCAGCCAACCCCGAGAGCCCCATGTACGACCCGCAGATGGTCCAGCCTTTCCGCGACGAACTCACCTCGATCGGAGTCAAGGAGCTCCTGACCTCCGAGGATGTCGACACCGCGGTCAAGGCCGCGGGGACGACGCTCGTCTTCGTCAATTCCGTGTGCGGCTGCGCGGCGGGGTCGGCCCGACCGGGCCTGCGTCTCTCGATGATGAGCGAGGTGAAGCCCGACAACGTCGTCACGGTCTTCGCTGGCATGGAGCGTGAGGCCACCGAGCGCGCGCGCGAGTACTTCAAGCCGTACCAGCCCAGCTCCCCACAGATCGCGCTCATGAAGGACGGCCAGCTCGTCCATATGATCCAGCGCCATGACATCGAGGGGCAGCAGGCCGACGCCGTCGCGAAGAACCTCTCCGAGGCGTACGCCAAGCACTGCGAATGAGGGAAGAGTCAGGACCGGGCAACGAGCGCCTCGCCCAGGCCCGGTCCTTTCTCCAGGAGGCGGTCTACAGATCGCGCGGCGACCAGGCCGGTGCCGCGCTGCTCGCCGCCCGAGGGTCGGTCGACGGGAGCTGCGGGCTCGGCGAGGGGCCGAGCGTGGTGCTCGACCTGACGCCCCGCGCCCAGGCGCTCTTTCTGGAGATGGGCGCCACGGAAGCGACCGCTCTCGAGCCCGTTCAGGCGTGCATGGCCGACTGGGTCCGTCGCCAAGATGCCCTCGACCGAAGGCGCAACCACTTCCTGAAGGCCTTCAGGGGAGAGCACGGCGCCGACCGTCGCGGCTATTCGGAGGACACCCTGAGGGCCTTCGAGGAAGGCCTCGAGGCGGTCAATGCCCAGGTGACCTCCGCTCTGGATGAGGCCGCCGAGGCTCTGCTCCTCCTGGTCTGACCCGATTGACTCGCTCGACCCGACGGACTCAACTGCCGGGCCGCCGAGCTTTACGCCGCCGGAGAGGCCGGCGAGAGTGGGCGCTGGACCTGGCCAGCCGCAGCCCACGGCTCTGAGACCGTTGCCGAAGTGGGCGGGTCCCGGGGGCGAGCTCATTCAAAGCCGCCGGGGCTCAACCGTAGGACCGATCTGTCTGGGCCCAGGGCATCAGTGCCCTTGGCGCGGGGTTCCACGGTGCGGGGTTCCACGGTGCGGGGTTCCACGGTGCGGGGTTCCACGGTGCCAGGACCCAATCATCAGGGGCCGTGACGCGAGGTCCCGTTCATCCGGCCGGGGTCACTTGGTCGGG
>Ga0213863_10003298_pt1 | contig 11159 bp, 6 predicted proteins | sample PICome_8_FD_160128 | JGI IMG/M metagenome (GOLD analysis project Ga0213863, IMG submission 160128) | Coastal seawater microbial communities near Pivers Island, North Carolina, United States - PICO497 | ecosystem: Environmental > Aquatic > Marine > Coastal | place: USA: North Carolina | collected... | reverse complement strand
TAATTTTGGCTTTAGACTTGGCCTTGCGCTTGTCGACGACTTTGGCTTTGGGGGTTGCGGCTTTGGCTTTGGGGGTTGCGGCTTTGGCCTTGGGGGTTGCGGCTTTAGCTTTGGGAGCTGCGCCTTTGGCTTTGGGAGCTGCGGCTTTGGCTTTGGGAGCTGCGCCTTTGGCTTTGGGGGTTGCGGCTTTGGCTTTGGGGTTTGCGGCTTTAGCTTTGGGAGCTGCGCCTTTGGCTTTGGGGGTTGCGGCTTTGGCCTTGGGTTTCGATGGGCTTTTGGCTTTGGTCGCTAACGCCGCTGGATTTCTCCTTTTCACCTTAGCCTTGCTGGGAGCTTTACCCTCGATTCCCTGTGCTTTTTGTAAAGCTTTAGACGCTGCGGCGGTCTTTTTGACGCTTTTCTTCTTGGGGATTATCCGTATCTTTTTAGGGCTTTTACCGGCTTTTTCAGGGCGCATATCTTCCGGAAGCGCATTCTGCTCTTTAAGAGTTTGAGCGACAGTTTGTTCAGGTTGACCCAAAGCCTGTAGGAACAAATTACGGACCATGGTGACCTGCTCATTCATCTTTTCGAGGGTCCAGTCTGACGTATCGACCGGCGGTAGTACGTCGACTCGCACCGTCCCTGGTTTGAAAACAAAATCGCCCTTTGGAGCAATATCCCCGGCGTTGTGAATGACAACTGGCACTATAGGTACACCAACTTGCATGGCCATATGAAAGCCGCCTTTCTTAAACGGTGCCAGCTTTCGCGTTGGTGCTCGGGTACCCTCAGGCGCAATCACAAGAGATTGGCCATCCTCTCTCATGGCCGTTGCCAGTGGTGCCATTGATTCAATCGCCTTGCTCCGATCAGACCGGTCAATAAAGACCACGCCCGCAGCCCCCATAGCCTGGCCAATCAGCGGCACGCGCTGTATTTCTTTTTTGCCCACCGCGACAACATCCCGTCGAACCAGACGAGCCATAATGGCAACATCGGCTTTACTTTGATGGTTGAACATAAACACCGCAGGACGCTGAGCCCAAAGATTTTCCTCGCCATTAACTTCCAGATTCAGGCCTATTAGTGCGCTGCAGGTATCGGCAAAGAGCGAAATAGAAAAATTGAGAGAGTCCCGTTTAGATCCGGTTAGTGCATAGAGGGGCAGTGCGGCTGCGACGCTACCCACAAGGGATCCTGTGGCCGCGACGGACCGCAGAAACCGATTAACGGACATTCGGCCCCGACTATCAAAAGTGGTTGTGGGCCAATTATTTTCTTTTGTGATTTGCTTGAGACGTTTTCTGGGGTTTAAGGTAACCGGTCGCCCTACATACTCGAGCAGTTGAATATCGTCGACACTGTCGGAGTAAAAGAAGCTTTGACTCAGGTCGGCGCCGGTATCTTTCGCTAGGGCTTCTGCAGCATCGACTTTGCCCTCGCCAAAGCACGTGGGTTTAATGACACCGCCGGTAAAAACTCCGTCTTCAACTGCTAATCCGGTACAAAAGACGCGGTCAATGTTCAGATCTCTCGCTGCTGGCATGACTTGATAAGGTGTTGCTGAACTTATTATGGCGACAGAGTGGCCTTTTGCTTGGTGAGCAGCGATGAGTTCACGGGCCTCGGGGTAAATGAGCCGGGCAATTTTTTTGCGAAAAAGGCGTTCGCTGTTGAGGGTATATTCGTCTTCGCTACGGCCTGCAAGATACTGGGCATGAACGGCCATGAGCGCAGAAAAGCCCATATTTCCCATGCCAAAACCTGCAAGGGCGCGGGTGAGTTCATACAGTTCTTCAGGCTTGAGCTCGCCACGGGTGAGTGCGTCTTGGAGGAACACAGTGGCTGAAAATCCAGCGATAATTGTGCCGTCGAAATCAAAGATGGCAGCCGTCTTAGGGCCAGGTTCCGAAGCATCTATATCGGCGATAAGTTTTGTAAAATTCAAGCAGTCAGTCCTTTAAATGGTCAGAGTTACCCTACTAGGGCATCATTACAATTCAACATACACCGCTAATTCATTTGGGCAAAGTACATAGTTGTCTCTTGTGAGCGGTGATTTATCACAGCCGATTGCCTGACCTAATGAAAGCAATGCTTGATCGGGCAGAGAACGGGGGCAGCGCTTATTTTATGGATGAATTAGGAGACATACTTCCTGGCAATAGTTTTTGGGCCTCCTTTATTGCCGGGGAAGGTTTGCCTAACAGTTATCGTGAGACTGCCGAGGTTTGGTTTACGCCGTTGGTGCGGTTTATTTCAAAGCATCAAAACGAGGCAAGGGCCGCGCCGGGTAGTCCACCTCAGGTGGTGGGTTTATATGGGTGTCAGGGCTCGGGGAAGAGTACTTTGGCGGCGCTGTTGGAGGTTTGGTTAAGAGACATTCTAGGCTTCAATGTTTTGCGTCTATCCCTTGATGATTTTTATCTGACTCGGTCTCAGCGTCTCTCTGTGGCTAAGGACATTAATCCGTTATTTGCCACTCGAGGTGTTCCCGGTACCCACGACATTGGGGCATTGGAAACGGTCTTGCAGGCAGTGCTTGCGCGGCGTGACGGTACCCTGACAATCCCTCAGTTTGATAAGGCGACCGACGATAGAGCGCCACAGGAAAAAACCGTAACAACCGACAACATAGACTTAGTCATACTTGAAGGCTGGTGTGTGGGTCTTCCTCCCGAGCCCCTTCATCGCCTCGAGCACCCCATTAATGACTTGGAGCGTGAGCAGGATCCAAAGGCTAGCTGGCGTGAATACGTTAACAAATCTCTTGCGGGGCGTTATGCGGCGGTGTTTGAGTTAATAACAACGCTAGTTGTATTGAAGGCGCCACACTTTGACACCGTTGTAAATTGGCGTTGGGAGCAGGAGCAAAAATTGATCGGGCGACATCAACTCGCCTCGCCTTCGAGTCACGCCTTGATGGATCGGGCGGGTGTTGAGCGTTTCGTACAGTTTTATCAAAGACTCACGGATTGGGGCCTGCAGGTAATGCCCGGTCGCGCTGATCTATGCTTTTATTTAAACCACGATCGTCAAATTGAGTCTCATTCGGGACCTATAGCGAATGTGAAGGCGGCACCTTAAAAGGCTAAAACTTAACGACTAGATTCTTCTGTAGGCGCCTTAGGCGCCCATGCTAGATAAAACCGTCTGTCGAAAACGTTTAAACGCTTTTTGAGACGCCGCACGTTTACTGATGAATTTTGCCTCAGCTTTGTCACAAGATTTTTTGCTCACGGAGAGGCGATCGATAAAGCTTTTGCCAATAAGTGATATACCGCCAGTCGCCACTGCAAGACTGCCTTGAATCAGAGCACCCTCCGCGTCTACGGTCACCTGAGGTCGGGCGAGCGTGCCGGCAACCCCCACAAAGGGGTTGAAGGCTGAGCTTGCGCTAATACCTAAGCCTTTTTGTGGAACCGTATTAAAAGACATGAATAATTTTTCATTGTGCAGGTTGAGATGGGCTTTACTGACAATAGCGACTTCGTCGGATACGATCGTAGCAAAGGGATCTCCCTCGACTTTACCCTCGAGAACTTCAGCGAAAGCGACCATGCACTGCAGGTGAGTGACCGCCTCTCTATCCTCGAGTGGATTGAGTAAAGACAGGAGCTCAGAAAGAAAGCCGTTGGTAAAGAATCCGGACAGCTCACCGGGGATGACCCCTTCCTCTGTGGTGATTTGCAAACTGCCGTTTAAACTTCCGGCCAGTTCTCTTAGGCTGGTGCCAGCGCCCGACAGCTCACCTGAAAAGTTCGCCCCGGGCAGCGCAGCTAATTCATCAAGCTCAATGGCGCTATTCGGTAGCATAGGTTTGATATTGCTGCCTTCAATAGTCAAGCCAAAGTAATACTCTTCGTCGCCTGGTACGGCAAAGCCGGACAATTCAATTAGGCCTCCAGAATCACTTTTCATCGCTGCGTTATCAACGAGAAGGGCTCCGTCTTGTACCTTACTGATCAGCTCAACATCGTTAAAGCGACGTTTATGCCCTATGAGCTTATCGATCGTAAAGTTTACTTCAGCATCGAAACGCTGGAGGATTTCGAGGTTAATATCGGCGATTGGAATCACCTTTTTATTCGCTGCCTTCTTTTTTTTGCTCTGTGTAGATCGACTGTTTTTAGGTCCAGAACTTTTGCCTTTAGATGCAGATTTTTGATGCTTCGAGGCTGTTTTTTCCGGCTCCGGCTCTGACTTTTCGCGAGAGTGGCTTGTAGGTTCAGTTGAAGTTGCCGGCGCTTCGTTTTGCACGTCAGTGGCTACAGGGTCATAAAAAGGTCGTAAATCCACCCTGCTGCTGTGCAGTGCTAACTGGATTTTGGGGTGTGATGGATCACTGATGCTAAGACGGCCGCTAAATTCTGAATCGAGAGAGTTAACGCTTAATTTGCTTGCTGAGAGTTGCGATGCGTCCCCACTAAACGCGGCATTGACCTGCAATGGAATCTTCGGCAGCGCTAAGCCTGCCAGCCAGCCCAGTCGCTGCAGGTCGGGTAAATCGACCGCTATCTTTAGACCGGTTCCTGAAAAGGTCTCTCCGAACTCAACTTCGCCCTGTGAATGAATACTGCCGCCAGCAGCCGTATTCAATGTGAATTCACGGACAGACATCTGAGTGCCGCTTTGAGACAGACTAACTTTAGCCGTTATGGCAAGAGGCCCCTCGGGGGTCTTCTTGTTTCCCTTGTTGTCGATGACAGCCCAACCATAGGCATTGTCGGCGGCAATTAAGGCGTCAACATCGAAAGTGCCCTGAGAAAATTCAACGCCGCCATCAACTGTTAAATCGCCGACTTTGAGGTTTAGGCTCGAAAGCTTGAACGTCTCGGGTTCAATAGTGAACTTACTGGTAACGTTAAGAGGCTGATCGAGCTGGGTCGTAGGAATTTGCGAGGGTAGATGTTGGGGGGGGAGTAGTTCTGTCAGGTTTTTGCCACCGAGGCTCAAATCTCCTAGCACTGCCTTCTGCTTTGGAATAACAGTAATGACCCCTTGAGCGTTCATGTCTGACAGCGTGATATCGAGATCGCGCAGATTTAGCGTGTCGGTAGACCATTCGGCGATCAGGCTGCCCGCTGCAGCTTGGCTGGGAATTAGCGACAGGCTATTTTCATCTTTTAGCCAGTAACTAAGAGTTTTCCTTGGATTGGTCACCCTCATATTAGCGGTGCTGACAGTAAATTCGTCTCCAGGATTTTCACGGGGAAAAATCGCGGTGAAATCACTCGAGGCACCTTGGAGCGATAGTTTTCCCGCGCTGAGTTCGACGTGATTTTTAGTGACCATAAGGTCAGTTTCTATAGCCCAATCATCGTGAAATCCGGGTCTTTGACCAACAAGTTCGAGCAGGGTGCTAAGGTCATCACCTGTGGCCGAAAGCGTCATTGAGGTCCCGGTAAATTCGCGAGCGCCGCGAAGTTCTCCTGTGGCTTGCAGTTCCCCATATTCGGTGGAGATCAGACTATTTACCGCCGTGTTTTGTTCGTTATTTTTTAACGATACTTGAGCCGTCACTGCGCCCTGTAACCCTGAGGGGAGGTTTAAGATATCTTGAAAAACCTCAATCGCTGGAACTGATGCCTCCGCCGACAAATTGGCCTGAGTAGGGTTGTGTAGATTGGGAATTTCAAGAGCCGCCGCTATTTGTAGGCGTCCTATGTTGATGCGAGAGTCAGGGATGTTCAGTCTCTGCTGATCTTTTGTCACTTTACCTGTCGCACTAAAGGGTACGTGGGGAACGTTGGCTGCCCCGACTAAATCTCCAAGGCGCCCAAGATCAGGTCCATTAATGGCGACAGCCATATCAACTTGGGATAAGACCCTTAAGTTATCAACCTCGCCACTGACAACCGCAGAAAAGTCACCGATCAAGCCGTCTAGCCGTACGACCATGCGCTCTATGCCCGGTTGCATAGACACTCTGAGGTCTAACGGACCTCGGCTAAGCGGTGGTAGGTTGAGTAGGTCGGTGAAGTACTCAACGCTGGGGCCCTCCAATGCGAGGTTTACCTGAGGTCTCGCCGGCGCTGTGAGATCTCCCACAAGCGCTTTTCCCGTGAGGCGCACATCGCCAAGTTGCATATCAAGACTCAGATTGACGTCGGTTAGCGTCGTCAAGGCATCCGCCGACGAGGCCTCAATTTTGGCTCTTAATGGTGCCTCGTTAATGTCCCCTAAAACGGACAATGTCGCGCCACTTTCATCGTGCTTGAGCGTGGCATTGACCTTTAATGTTCGAATCTCCTCACGGCTATCAACTAGGGTTAACTGTAAATCCTTGATGTCGGCATGTTCTAGCAAGACGGGTAGCGTTCCTCTTGGTTTGCTAACCGTCACGGTAGATGGGGATGATTCATTTAACGGAAATTTCCAGTTCGCTTGCCCCTGTGTTCCTTGAATGAGGTAGAGCTTAGCTTGGGAAAGTTTTAATGCGCTTATCTTGGGTTGACCTAATAGAAGGTCGGGAATTGATGCATTAAGTGCAGCAGACCCTAAATGTAAAAAGTCCGGACCGTCGAATCCTGCGGGTTGAGCGATCACGATATCGGTTGCTTTGACGCTGATTGATTTATCGATATCAAGGTCGATATCAATATCAGAAAAGGTGACGGTTCGCTGCAGTCGTTTGCTGACCTCTGCCGCGACAAATTCTCGAAAAAAATCGCTTTCCTTTATGATGAGTGCGCCGGCGACGAGAGCACTCATAAGCGCTGCTGTCACCATTAAAAACTTACTTATTGCTCTCACATTTATCTCGACACACCGAACGTAGCCCTATGAGCCTAGTCGCTAGATTCAGTGCCGTCGACCCCTCATAGCCCATCAATCAGGTTTTATGGCGAAGCTGAGTCCCTGGTGATAGGTATTTTTAGATGAAGGTGGTGTCTAAATAGCGGCAGGTATTCATCCTGTCGGTGGCTGACAAAGATGAGAGTGGTGTGGCGACGTTGCTCAAGGGTTTGAAGTAAATCCATAATTCTTGATCGATTCAGCTCGTCAAGGCCTTGGGTGGGTTCGTCCAAAACCAACAGTAACGGCGACTTAACCAAGGCTCGGGCAATGAGAACCAGTCGCTGCTCTCCATAGCTCATGGTATGGAAAGGCTCAGCGCCGCGTCCACCCAGCCCTGCCGCCTGCAGCCACTGCTTGGCAATGTTCACTTGAACTTCATTAACTCGTTCATAGACGCCAATTGAATCAAAGAATCCGGAGCACACCACCGTCAGAGCGTCACAGCGCACACGATACAGCCGATGTAATTCACTACTGACGATGCCCATCTGCTGTTTTAACTCCCAGATAGACTCCCCATGGCCGCGCTGGAAACCCAGAACACGGATATCATTGTTGTAGCTTTGGGGGTTATCTCCCGTGATTAGGCCCAGCAGCGTCGATTTTCCTGCGCCGTTTTCGCCAGTAATTAGGGCGTGGTCAAGGGGCGCGAGTTGCAAGGTCAGATCTTTCAAGACGGCCTGATCACCGTAACGTACCGACGCGTTGGTAATATCAATGATGTACTTGTGTGGAAAATCCCCCAGCTGCTGAGCTTGCTCTGGCCAGTCGGGCTGGATTATTGGTGAAAACAAGGCCTCGAGAAATTGCGCCTGGTGGAGGACATCGTTGTCTTTAAGAGATCTGAGCCTGCCATTTTCCACGGTGGCGAGAGCCCCGCACCACGGGGGTATATCGGTGCGGTTGCTCAACAATAACACTAAGGTTTTGCCCGCTTGCCATACCGCCGCTAGTGCAGCTGACAGATTTTCACAGGCTTGCTGATCGAGGCTGTCAAACGGATTGTCAAGAATCAGAACTTCTGCTCCTTGAAGCAGGGCTTGGGCAATGAGTAATTTTCGGCTCTCGCCAGTACTTAGTTGGGTGTATGGCCGGTCCAGCCGGTGATGCAAATTCAGCGTATCGATAAGAGGGTCATCAAGTTTTTCGGCGGGCAAAAACTCGGCGGTCAGTGTCGCGGTATCGCTCTCGGGGAGTAGATCGGTGGCAGCCAGCTTAAGCTCATGCTCATAGATGGCTTGTTGTCGCTCAAAAGAGACGAGGCTTATTGCCGCCAGAGGTAGTTCGTGGATGACCGAGGCGGGGTCATTGCCCTCAAGTTGTCCCAGAAGGAGTTGATCAACAAATTGTTTTCCTGAACCGTTGGGGCCTATTACGCACCAGGCGTCCCCCGAATGAATAGTCCAGCTATCGACTTGAAGCTCAGGGGAATTAAATGCGGTGATCCGAATCATGGAGCTATGGATTCCAGCTAGGGGTAAATAACAGGTGGCTCAATAATAACCCAGCTTAGGTTTTTGAGTGGGGAGGCCGCGCCCAGAGCAGGCTGAGTTTGCAGTGCACCGGTCCATGTGAAGGTCTCTGTTTCAGCGGGGGTCTGGAGCTGGCAGGGGGTGGAGTCACGCTCGCCAATCCTGAGTCGGCAGTTGAGCCTCCTCAACAACTGCGATTATGCGCCGGTACTTGCCTCGGCACTTAAGGACCTTGATCGCCATAATTCGACATTTTTTAGCCTTAGTGGTGAGCATTTGCAGAAGGGAGTTGTCAGACTGCTACGAGATAGTGGTTGCTCTAGTGTTGTCCACAGAGGCCCATTTCTATGCAAGCCCACTCCGTCATAAAACTTTGGCAGGCCTTAAGCCCAGTGTCTGCCGACGCCTTAATAGCAAGTGCAGGGTTGCACCTGCAGCCATCGTACCGTGATGATCAGTTCGCACTGTTAAAACTGACAAAGCGTCAGGCCTATTTTGCTGCCGAGGCGGTTTGGGCGCGTTATTTTGGTCATGCTATCGTCATTGAAATGCTGTTTTATCAAGCGGCCTTTACACCGTTTGATGTGGAAACCGTCGCCTACGATGCTCATCGGGAGTACAGAATTCCGGTGCTGGATCTGCCCCGACTCTCGTTAGCTCAGGTGAGGCCCGCTCGAGTCATTGGTTGGTTAGGGGGGTCAGCGCCGACAACCCCATCTCAGTGTTTAACGGAGCAAACTCCCACTGCAAGTCTCGGTTTAGGGTCGAGCACAGCAGTTCAGGCTGCGATGCGCCCGAGCTTATGACACCCATAGTGATGGTATGACTCTGGCTTATCTGACCTAGCGTCCCTAAGGGCAGGGTCAGCGGCTTTCCCAGTAGCTGGAACAGATTGCCATCACCTTGGTGTTTGACCAACGCTTCACGAATACACCACTGCCGATAAAACCAAGCTCTGCTCGCCGCCTCAGGGCAGTTTGCAAAATACGACTTACCTTCAGGCCAAAAATAGCGCTGCACTACCTTGGCGATAGATCTGGGCTGGTGATGTTCTACATCAACTCCAATAGATCCTACTGTATTGATCGCGACTAGGATCGTGTTTTTTGAGTGGGCAATACTGCAGGCAATTGACCCGCCGTCGAGAGTCAGCAACCTCGGAGCAGCCCCTGCAGCTGATACAACCTCGGCAGATATATCTAGGCGTTTTTGGGCCAGTGATTTGAGTAGCTTCCGCGCCACAACAAACTCGGTTTGTCGTGGGGTCCCGGCCATGAGCGTGGTTCGCCCTTGATCGGCTGCAGACAGCTCGCTACGCCACTGTGCAATGGCATGCAGGGGAATGTCATGGGTATCTGGCAGTAATGCGAGGGTAATCATGATTGCGTATCCAACGGGGCAGTCAAATTGTAGCCAACCGTGTATTCTCTAGTAGCGTTCAACACCACTAGGTTACCTTAATGTTTCGGACTGTTTTATTTGCTGTCGCTTTTGCCCTAATTTCGGCCTGTGCAAGTAAGCCGACCTACGAGCTTGACTACGATCAGGATTTTGATTTTTCCAACTTCAAAACCTACCGCTGGTATGACGATGTTGTTCACTCTCGTGAAGCGCAATACCGAAAGTTTAATTCATCGGATAAACGTATTCGCGAAGTCGTCAGCAAGGAGCTCGCAATCCATAACCTGCGCGAGAGTAAAACCGAGGACGCCGATTTTTGGATAAATTACACCGTCTCCAAACAGCGCCAACAAATTATTCACTCCACTGGCTACGATAAAGGTATGCATGGTGGTGTATCGGCGGGAACCTATGGGAATTCAGTAAGCGTTGGTTATAGCTCGGGGCCCACTGTGCGTGAATACGATGAGGGCACGGCTATTCTCGACGTTATCGATGCCGATACACAGAAGATTGTCTGGCGCGGCATTGCCGAGGGGCGCTTAAAAGATCATCCAACAATGAGCGAGCGATACAAGGCGACGACGGCGGTAGCCAGTGAGCTTCTGGCGGACTTTCCTCCGGGTACAGCGCCATGACGACGGTATCAGCCAGCACTATAGCGTTGATTAATAGTTCAACTGTTGCCTGCGCAATTCGCTTCTATCAACGCTCGAGACGCTGATTAATGTTGAATAAAAAACACTTGCTGCCCGGGCTTTTAGTTTTTGTGTGCCTGCTTTACGCCGCGGTGGTAAACCCCGCTGCTAGCCGTATCGGAGAGGTGCCGGTACTGCCTGTTATTTTTGCAGTCATATTTTTAATTCAGCTTGTGGGCTTTGGCTATGCCTGGTGGGCACGCACTGAACGCTTCTACGATTTGATCGGTAGTTTCACCTTTATCACGGCAGTATTACTGGCTTTACTACTCAACCCCCTCGCTAACGCCTATCACTATGTTGTGGGCGCCTTAGTGGTAACTTGGGCCCTGCGACTGGGTTCTTTTTTGTTTTTACGTATTGCCGATGTCGGGGAAGATCAGCGATTTCGCAAAATTAAGCAGTCCTTTTGGCGTTTTTTGCTGGTGTGGACCTTACAGGGTGTTTGGGTGAGCGTGACCAGTAGCGCGGCATTGGTGGCGATATTAACCCCCGATGGTGCAGCATTCTCTGTTTTTTCCGGGCTAGGCTTTTTGATCTGGTTTGTTGGGTTTGGCTTGGAGATTATTGCTGACAAACAAAAGGCAAATTTTCGAAAAAATCCGGAAAACGCCGGGCGCTTTATTTGTCGCGGGTTATGGTCAGTGTGCCGTCATCCCAACTATCTGGGCGAGATCCTGCTATGGACGGGTATTTTCCTAGCGGCGCTTCCCCTCATGCAAGGCTGGCAGTTTATGACCCTGCTATCACCGGTTTTTGTCGTGATTTTATTGACGCGGATAAGCGGTATTCCCACTTTGGCTCA
>Ga0213863_10003297_pt1 | contig 11160 bp, 8 predicted proteins | sample PICome_8_FD_160128 | JGI IMG/M metagenome (GOLD analysis project Ga0213863, IMG submission 160128) | Coastal seawater microbial communities near Pivers Island, North Carolina, United States - PICO497 | ecosystem: Environmental > Aquatic > Marine > Coastal | place: USA: North Carolina | collected... | reverse complement strand
TCCAACTGCTGAAATATTTTTTGAAGACGTACTTATGGCATTACATTTTTATGGTATGCCAATACTAGCAGAGAATAACAAGCCAAGGCTATTGTACTATTTAAAAAGAAGAGGTTATAGAAACTTTTCTATAAATAGACCTGATAAAACGTTTAACAAACTTTCAGTTACTGAGAGAGAAATAGGTGGTATACCTAACTCTAGCGAAGATATTAAACAAGCGCATGCCGCTGCTATAGAATCTTATATACAAGATTATGTAGGTTTAAAAGAAACTGAGTACGGTCAAATGTATTTTCAACGTACACTTGAAGACTGGGCTAAGTTTAATATAAACAACAGAACAAAGTTCGATGCAACAATAAGCTCTGGTTTGGCTATAATGGCTTGCAACAAAAACAAATACTCACCAGTGGCTGAAATAAAAAAAGAGCCAGTTAGTATTAATTTTACAAAATACGATAACACAGGTTATTCTTCAAAAATAATAAAATAAATGGTTTATACTAATGTTAATAGTTCTTTTCCAAGTCAGGTAGTACCAGACGCAGAGAAAAATAATTATGATTACGGCTTAGCTGTAGGTAGAGCTATTGAAAACGAATGGTTTAGAGGTGACAAAGGCTTAGGTGCTGGTGGTCGTTTTGGTAATAGTTGGCAAGACTTTCACAGGCTTAGACTATACGCTAGAGGCGAACAGTCAGTAGCTAAATACAAAGATGAACTATCTATTAATGGTGATTTATCTTATTTAAATTTAGACTGGAAGCCAATACCTGTATTATCTAAATTTGTTGATATAGTAGTAAATGGTATGACAGATAAAGGTTATGAAATAAAATCTTTCGCTACAGATCCTTTTGCTATAAAGCAAAGAACTCAGTTTGTTTTTGATGCTATAAAAGATATGCAAAGCCGCAAGCAGATAGAAGCATTAAATGAAGCTACTGGGCAAAACTTTTTTTCAAGTATAAACCCAGACGCACTTCCACAAAACGAAGAAGAGCTAGAGCTTTATATGCAGCTAAGCTATAAGCAATCTATAGAAATAGCAGAAGAAGAACTTATTGAAAATGTTTTAAATTATAATAAGTATGATGAAATTAAAAAACGTCTTGCTTATGATTTAGTTGTATTAGGTATATCAGCTGTTAAAACGGACTTTAATTTAGCTAATGGTATTACTATTAATTATGTGGATCCTGCTAATTTAGTTTATTCATATACAGAAGATCCTAATTTTGAAGATATTTATTATGTAGGTGAAATGAAATCAATGAGTCTGCAAGAGGTTAAAAAACTTTTTCCTTATTTAACAGATTCAGAACTAGAAGAAATACAAAAATATCCCGGTGATGCTAACTACACCCGTAATTATTATGGTCAAGACGATCAATATAATCAGGTTCAAGTTTTATTTTTTGAATATAAAACCTATAATAACCAGGTATTTAAAATAAAACAAACTGATCAAGGTCTTGAAAAAGCTTTAGAAAAACCAGATACATTTGATCCGCCTGAAAACGATAACTTTGAAAGAGTGCATCGGGCTATAGAAGTTTTATACAGCGGAGCTAAAATACTTGGGCATGAAAAAATGCTCAAATGGGAACTTGCTGAAAATATGACGCGTCCTTTTAGCGATCAAACTAAAGTGCAAATGAACTACGCTATATCAGCGCCTAGAATGTATAAAGGTCGTATAGATAGTTTAGTTAGTAAATGTATTAGCTTTGCCGATATGATACAGCTTACACATTTAAAAATACAACAAGTGCTAGCACGAACAGTGCCCGATGGCGTGTTTGTAGATGTGGATGGTTTAGCAGAAGTAGACCTTGGTAATGGTACAAGTTATAATGCTCAAGAAGCTTTGAATATGTATTTTCAAACTGGTAGTATTGTAGGTAGAAGTTTAACCCAAGATGGTGATCCAAATAGAGGTAAAGTACCAATACAAGAATTACAAACTTCTTCTGGTATACAAAAAATCCAAGCGCTTACACAAACATATCAGTATTATTTACAAATGATTCGTGACGTAACAGGATTGAATGAAGCTAGAGACGGCAGTCAACCAACCAAAGATGCTTTAGTAGGTTTACAAAAATTAGCCGCAGCTGCGTCTAACACAGCGACAAAGCATATACTTCAATCGTTAATGTATTTAACAATAAGAGCTTGTGAAAATGTAAGTTTAAAAGCTAGTGACATGCTTAACTTTCCTTTAACTAAAAACGCTTTGATTAGTTGTATAAATCAATATAACGTAGGTTCTTTAGAAGAAATAGAAAAACTAAATATGCACGAGTTTGGTATATTTTTAGAGTTAGAACCAGACGAAGAACAGCAACAAATGCTAGAGCAAAATGTTCAAATAGCTTTACAGTCTGGAGGAATAAATCTAGAAGATGCTATAGATATTAGACAAATTAAAAATATTAAATTAGCTAATCAATATCTAAAACAAAAACAAGCTGAAAGAGCTGAAGCCGCGGCAATGGCTCAACAGCAAAATATACAAATGCAAGCTCAAGCAAATGCTCAAGCTGCTGAACAAGCTGCTTTATCTGAGGTCCAAAAACAACAAGCGCTTACAGAAACTAAACTTCAACTTGAACAAGGTAAGTCACAGTTTGAAATACAAAAAATGGAATTAGAAGCTCAAATTAAAAAGCAATTAATGGCTGAAAAATTCCAATATGATATGCAATTAGCTAAGCTAGAAGTGGATGCGCAGAAAGAAAAAGAAGATAAAATAGAAGATCGTAAAGACGAGCGTGCTAGAATTATAGGTACACAGCAATCAGAGATGATTGCGCAGCGTCAAAACGATGAACTACCTAAAAACTTTGAGTCATCTGGATTTGACTCACTGGGAGGATTTGGACTTGAACAGTTCGAACCTCGTTGAAAATAAAATCCTTTAATTTTATATTATTATATTATGTCAGAAGAAATAAAACAAGAGGGAGAGTTTAAAATAAAAACTCCTACTAAACCTAAAAACTTAGGTAAATCAAACGAAGTAACTAAAATTGAAATACCCAAAGAAGGTATTGAATCTCAAGGAGAAGTAATTCCTGAGGTTACTAAAGTAGAAATAAAAAACGAAGATGCCGTTCAAACACAAGAGACAGATGATAGCAATGTTATTGTCGAAGAGTCCCCAAACAGTAGCCACAGCGAAGAAGTGGTTGAAGAAATACGGACCACCGACGAAGGAGTAGAATCTCCTTTAACTGTAGTTGAAGACACTGAAGAAGAAGTTGTTGAGAAACAACCACAACAAGCAATTGTAGAGCAAAAACAATTACCAGAAAATATTGATAAGCTAGTTACTTTTATGGAAGAAACTGGTGGAACTGTGCAAGACTATGTTAGGCTTAACGCAGATTATACCAATGTTGATAATAAAACTTTAATTAGTGAATATTATAAACAAACTAAACCACATTTAGATTCTGAAGATGTAAGTCTTTTATTAGAAGACTTTGATTATGATGAAGATATAGATGAACCAAAAGACATACGCAAAAAGAAAATTGCGTTCAAAGAGGAGGCTGCGAAAGCTAAAGACTTTCTTGAAGGCTTAAAAGGTAAATACTACGACGAAATCAAGTTGAGACCCGGCGTAACCCAAGAGCAACAAAAAGCATTAGACTTTTTCAACCGATACAATGAAGAGCAACAAACAGTAGAACAAAACAAACAGGCTTTTGTTAACCAAACTTCTAGTCTTTTTTCTAATGATTTCAAAGGTTTTGATTTCAACGTAGGAGAGAAAAAATTTAGATACGGTGTTAAAAATCCTGAAAGTGTAGCTGAAGCACAAAAAGATATAGCTAATTTTGTCAAGACGTTCTTGAATGATAAAGGCGAAGTCGTTAAAGTTAAAGACTACCACAAAGCTTTGTATGCTGCTAGAAACGCTGATACCATTGCCCAACACTTTTATGAACAAGGAAAAGCTGACGCTGTTAAAGATGTCATGGCTAAATCGAAAAACATTTCGACTGAACCTCGTCAAACAGCTACCGGTGAAGTATTTGTTAATGGATTAAAAGTTAAAGCAATAAGCGGTGTTGATTCTTCAAAATTGAAAATCAAAAAAGTAACAATAAAAAACTAAAAATAAATAATTATGGCTTTAAGTCCTTTATTTGGGAGTATAGTCCCAAGTCAAAAACAACAATTGCTAGACACAAACTTCCTGTCTTTTAACGGAGGTGCTGGTACTGGCGATTCTGATACATTTGCACAACAGTATCTACCTGAAATTTACGAAGCAGAAGTAGAGCGCTACGGAAATCGTACGCTTTCTGGATTCTTACGTATGGTAGGAGCTGAAATGCCAATGACCTCTGATCAGGTTATCTGGTCTGAACAAAACCGTTTACACATCTCTTATGATGGTTGTACTAACGATCAAGTGAATACAATTACTATTCCTGTAGCAGCTGATGTTAAAAACGTTATTTCTCCACAAGCTACTATTGTAGCTTTAGATGGTGCTGGTAACGAGCTTAAAGCTGTTGTAACCGCGTCTAATTTAACAACTGGTGCACTTACTGTTGCTCCTTATGATGCTACTACAACTGCTGCGCTTGCTACAACTGGAATTAAAATCTTTGTATTTGGTTCTGAATACGCAAAAGGTTCTTCTACACCTAACAATACTTCAGCTACTGCAGCTGATGGTTATGTAAGTGTAGATCCTTCTTTCACACAATTCTCTAACTCGCCAGTTATTATCCGTAACAAATATGTTGTTTCTGGTTCTGACACAGCTCAGATTGGTTGGGTAGAAGTTGCTACTGAAGATGGAACTGGAGGTTACCTATGGTATCTAAAAGCTGAGTCTGAAACTCGTCTACGTTTCGAAGATTATCTTGAAATGAGTGTGGTTGAAGGCGAAAAAGCTGACGCTGCTTTAGGCGCTGGTTCTGCAGCTGCTGCTGGTTACAAAGGTACAGAAGGTTTATTCGCTGCTATTCAAGGTCGTGGTAATGTAGAAGCTGGCTTTAACGCCGCTGCAAGTGCACTAGGAGAATTTGATAATATCTTACGCAACTTAGACACACAGGGAGCAATTGAAGAAAACATGCTTTTCTTAAATCGTGAAACGTCTCTAGGTTTTGATGATATGCTAGCTGGTATCTCTAACGGTGCTAATGGTGGTACTGCTTATGGATTGTTTGAAAACTCTGAAGACATGGCATTAAACCTAGGGTTTAGTGGTTTCCGCAGAGGTTCTTACGATTTCTACAAGACTGACTGGAAATATCTAAACGATGCTTCTACTCGTGGTGCTATTAGCGATGGATTAATTCCACCAGATTATGGCGTAAGTGCTATTGACGGGGTATTGATTCCTGCAGGTACATCAACAGTTTACGATCAAGTTCTTGGTAGTAATATCCGTCGTCCATTCTTACACGTACGATACAGAGCGTCACAAACTGACGATCGTCGTATGAAGTCTTGGTTGACTGGTTCTGTTGGAGGTGCTTTCACATCTGATCTAGACGCTATGGAGGTTAACTTCCTATCTGAAAGATGTTTATGTGTACAAGGTGCAAACAACTTTGTATTATTTACTAAGTAGATTACTTTAAAGGTACGGGCGCTTCGGCGCCCTAAACCTTTATTTTATTAATTTTATTATATTATATTATGTCAAAAACAAAAGAAGCCCCAGCTGTAGAAAAAGGTTGGGAAATTAAAGATAGAACGTATCTAGTAGTAGGAAGATACAAACCATTAACACTTAGAATACCATCAAAACATAGCGTTAAAAAACCTATGCTATGGTATGATAGTGAAACAAATCAACAAAGAGAGCTTAGATATGCTACAAATATGAACTCACCGTTTGTAGATGAGCAAAAAGGCGAAGTAACATTAGGCACTATATTATTTAAAGACGGTGCTTTGTTTGTTCCAAAAGAAAAGCAAGCCTTACAAAAGCTGTTATCTTTGTATCACCCATTGAATGGAAAACGTTATAAAGAGTTCGATTCTGTTGTAGAAGCAACTGACGAACTTGATATGATGGAACTTCAAATAGACGCGCTCAACGCTGCTAGAAGTATGGATATAGATCAAATAGAAGCTATATTAAGAGTTGAGTTTGGAAGTAAAGTAAATGAAATGTCATCTAAAGAATTAAAAAGAGATGTACTTATATTTGCTAGACAAAACCCAGTTTTATTTATAGAACTAGCTAAAGACGAAAATGTTCAACTAAGAAACTTTGCTATTAAAGCTGCTGAAGCTAAAATAATTAAGTTGTCAGATGATCAACGATCTTTCTCATGGGCATCAAACGGTAAAAAATTAATGACAGTACCATTTGATGAAAATCCTTACTCCGCTATGGCAGCTTTCTTTAAGACAGATGAAGGCGTAGAAGTTTTCAAATCTATCGAGAAAAAGTTAAAATAACATGTAACAATAGTATATGGGCTCGTTCACTCGGGCCCAATACTTAAAAAAATATAAATGGCAATAAATGTAAACGACGTATATAAAGCCGTGCTAGTAGTTTTAGACCAGAATAATAGAGGGCCTCTTGCCCCAACTGAGTTTAATAAAATAGCTACGCAAGCTCAACAAGAAATATATACAGAATACTTTAACGAGTTAAATTTATTGCTTAGACTACCTAAAACAGATGTGGCGCAAGCAGATAGAATAGCTTTGTTAGAAGAAAAAATAGCTTTATTTAAAGGCAATACTTCTATTGATTTTACATCTGGTACTACAGTTGTTTTGACTTCTAACATTAAAGAAGTTAATACAGTTTCTTATAAAACCGAAGAGGTACAAAGAATAGAACAGCGAGATCTTTATACAACAAACAAATCACCATTAACAGCTCCTTGTGCTAAATATCCTGTATACACTATAAACGATAGGCAATTAAAAGTATATCCAACAACTCTTACTGGTGGTGTAGATATAGACTATTTAAGCTTTCCTTCTGATGTTAAATGGAATTTTACAGTTAATCAAGAATTTGGTAATTACAATTACGCTTCCATTGGTTCTGTTGATTTTGAAATACACGAGTTTGATCAACCCCTGTTGGTTAGCAAAATACTAGCATACGCAGGCGTTTTATCAAATGATCAACTAGCAGCTTCTTTAGCTTCTAGCAAAGAACAAAAAATAGATATTGACGGGCAAAAATAATAAAAAATGGCAGGAGATTTAATCAATGGCAGTGTATCTTTAAATGATCTTATAAATAACTTTTTATTATCATATACTGGACCTGACAAACTTATACCTGAAGTAGAAAGAACAGATGTAATATTTTACGCTAAACGATCTATACAGGAGTTTAATTATGAGACTTACTATACTCAAGAAGGTTTTACACCTCCAAGTATTAACACTCCAGTTATAGTTCCAAAGCTAGCAGAAGATTATTTATACACTAGCATAGCTTATTATATGCTTTCAGATATGGAAAATCCTAATCCAAACATACTACAAAAGTTAATTTTAGAGAAAAGAGAAAAACTAAAAGAAGCTAAATCAAGGTTAGTATTTACTAATTTTAATTAATAATAAACATGGCTATTAATGTAAATACAGTTTACCAAACCGTTTTGTTAATTATAAACAAAGAACAGCGAGGTTATATTACACCTGACGAGTTTAACAAAACAGCTACACAGGTTCAACTAGATATATTCGAACAATACTTTGATAGTTTAAATCAACAAATTAGAGTCCCTCAAACTAATTTTGATTACTCTAATAGACAAACAAATATAGATAATAAAATATCACAGTTTAAATGTTTTGGAAATTGCAGTTATTCTGCAGGCAGTTTTAACTTACCAACTACTGATATTAACACTGGTAGAAATATAGTATATAGCGGCGAAGCTGCAAGTAATGAGTTTTCTTTTTATACGCTAGGAGATCCTGTGTATACTGGAGGAACATACGATGCTGACATGCAAAGAGCTCAAAGAAATAATATATATAAAATATTAAAATCAGATTTAGCATCTCCAAGTAATGAATATCCTGTTTATATATATGAAAATAATAAAATTAAAGTATATCCTCTTAGTATAGTAAGTGATGTTTCGACTTCATTTTAAGAAAACCTTTAAATGTTAAATGGGCTTTTACAGTTGGAGGGCAAGGTCAATACGTATATGATCCTAGCTCTAATTCACAAAATTTTGAATTAGAATCTAGTGAACAAGTTAATGTAATACTTAGAATACTTCAATACTCTGGTATTATAATTAGAGATACTCAAATAATTCAAGCGGCTTCTGCTGAAATTCAGCAAAACGAAGTTAATTCAAAAAGTTAATAAATGGCGTTACTAACTGAAAACAATAGACAATATTACGAAGGCGCACAGGGCTTTAGAGGCGATGGAACTAATGTTAGTTTTACAACTACTTTTAACACTGATTTAATATTTGGAGCTGCAAGTAACACAAACATAAACTACGCTTTAAATAATTTTAAAATATACACTAGTGTAAATGCTATTCCTGGCACATGGTCAGAAGTTATTACTGGTTACACAATAAGCGGAAACACTATTACGTTTGATACGCCGCCGGCTGATCTTTTGTATATCGTAGTTCAACTTAAAAAATTAGATGGTGGTAACTACGCGAGTACACCGCAAGAAAAAGCTTATGGTGATGCTGTAGAGAAAAACTATGGTTCATATAGTTATATATCTTTAGACGATGTTGTAAACAACTTTTTAGTAGCTTACGTAGGTACTGATAAACTTGTAACAAGTGTTAAAAGAACTGATGTTATATTTCACGCAAAACGTGGACTTCAAGAATTTAGCTACGATACTTTAAAAAGCGTAAACAAATTAGAGGTTACTGTACCTCATAACTTAAGTATTCCAATACCTCAAGATTATGTTAATTATGTTAACTTATATTGGATAGATAACTCAGGCGTTAAACACGTTATAATGCCAGGTGATGGTCTCACTACAAATCCAACAGATGTTTTTGCTGAAGACAATAAAGGTGTTCCTATACAAGATAATTTTGACACTAATATTGAAACTACTTCTATAACTAATGATCGTTGGGATAACAACTTTCTTAAAAACGAAACAAATCAAGATTTACTTAACGATACTATATTAGGCTGGGAGTATTATTACGGCTATCCAGAATTTGGCTATGGCCAATTATTTGGGTTAGATCCGCAATTTGCTAACGCTAATGGTTACTTTACTATAGACGAAAGATATAACAAGTTTTCTTTTTCCGCTAACTTAGTAGATAGAATTGTTGTATTAGAGTACATTTCTGATGGTCTTGCAACCAATGAAGATACTAAGATACCTAAGATGGCAGAAGAAGCTATCTATGCTCACATATTGCACGCTGTATTAGCATCTAGAATAAACCAAAACGAGTATGTAATACAAAGACTTAAAAAAGAAAGAACCGCTAAACTTAGAAACGCTAAAATACGTTTGTCTAATATCAAGCTTAATGAAATTGTTCAAGTTATGAGAGGTAAGTCTAAATGGATTAAACACTAAAATCAAATGGCTGAAGTTAAAAACGCGTTCATTAAGTCAAAGATGAATAAAGACCTTGATGCTAGACTTATACCACAAGGTGAATATCGCGATGCTGTTAACATTCAGGTTAGCAAATCAGAAGGTGCTGACGTTGGCGCTTTAGAAAACGTGCTTGGCAATGTTAGTTTAACTCAATTTGAACCTAGTATATCTAATTTATATTGTATTGGTTATTTTGTAAATGAACTTGACAGCACTGTATATTTATTTTTTACAACAAACACGCTTTCAAGTTATTCACCTTCAAAACAAAACTTTATATATTCTTATAACGCTCAGAGTTCTACTTCTATAAAATTAGTACAAGGAGCTTTTCTTAATTTTTCTACTTTAAATCCTATAATAGGCGTAAATATTTTAGAAGATTTTTTATTTTTTACAGATAATAGAAATCAACCTAGAAAAATTAATGTTAATTTAGCTCAAACTCAAGGTATAAATTACTACACGAATGAAGATCAAATATCTGTAGCTAAATATTATCCATTTGAAGCTCCACAAGTAATAAAAGAAACGTCTACACCTGGTCAATACGAAACAACCATGTATGACGCTGCAAGTGAATATATACCGATTAATAGCGGCACTGGAGGCGTTCCAACTTTTCCTAATATAAATAATCCTTATTACGAACAAAATTTTCCAGGTGATCCACAGTTTTTAGAAGACAAGTTTGTAAGATTTAGCTATAGATTTAAATTTACAGATGGTGAATATTCTTTAATAGCTCCATTTACTCAACCCTGCTTTATACCAAAACAAGATGGTTATTTTTTAGAAGGCGATGAGCAGCAAACGTTTGCTAGTACGATCGTTGACTTTATGGAAAATAAAGTTAATAAAATAGCTTTACAAATACCTTTACCACTTAAACAAAATGGTAGCTCGGCTAGCGTTGCTGAGCTAAACACGTTATTTCATATATCTGAAATAGATATTATATATAAAGAATCTGATGGTCTAGCTTCGCAAGTAGTTGAAACTTTACAAGTTTCAGAAATTACTTCTTCTAATGATTTTTTTCAATATATTTACAATTCTACAAAACCATATAAAACTTTACCAGAAGATGAAATTACTAGGGTTTATGATAAAGTTCCTGTAAAAGCATTAGGTCAAGAAATTATATCTAACAGAATTGTATATTCTAACTTTCAAGATAAACATACGCCGCCTTCTGGTATAAAATATCAAGTTGGAGCTAATGAAAAATATCAACAAGGACAGACTTACTCTTCAAAAACAAGTGTAGAATATCCTAACCATTCTGTAAAACAAAATAGAAACTACCAGGTAGGTGTTGTGTTGGCTGATAGATATGGAAGACAATCAACAGTTATACTTTCAAATGATGTTAGCGCTGGATCGAATGATTTTGGAGCTGATACGGTATATCTACCATATAGAACTGAAAATGATTCAATTGAGTTTTTAGGAGATTCATTAAAAGTTGCTTTTAACGAACGTATAAGTAGCACTCAAAATTTAGTTTTTTTAACACCTGGGCTGTATGACAGCTCGGTTAATAGCACAGATTACAAACCTTTAGGTTGGTA
>Ga0213863_10003296_pt1 | contig 11160 bp, 6 predicted proteins | sample PICome_8_FD_160128 | JGI IMG/M metagenome (GOLD analysis project Ga0213863, IMG submission 160128) | Coastal seawater microbial communities near Pivers Island, North Carolina, United States - PICO497 | ecosystem: Environmental > Aquatic > Marine > Coastal | place: USA: North Carolina | collected... | reverse complement strand
CCTCGAAAAGAGTATATTCTTGTTCAATACCAAACCAGGCTTTTTCATTTTTATATTTTTCAGAAAGGACTCTTAATGGAGCACGAGTATTTGTCGAGTGAACGGTTCCATCTGCGTTCATTACTTCGCACATAACTAATAGGTCGTCTCCTCCTCTAATAGGATCTGGTACTTTATAGACAGGTTTTAACAAGCAGTCACTGTTATTTCCTTCGGCTTGATTTGTACTTGATCCATCAAACCCCCAATCTGGTAAATCTTTTATTGTCTTGATTGGACCTTCCAGTACCTTTGTTTTTGATCTTAATTTTTGCGTAGGTGCATGACCATCCATCCAAATATATTCTAAGCGAACCTTACTCATATTTCAACCTTTTTAATGTTTATAGTTAATTATTCTTAAAAATTTAAATATTTATAGATAAAATATATAAAATATTTAAGAAAATATAAAAGAATTTTTATAAATTTTTTAAGGTCTTTTTTAAATATTGATTATATTAAAAGGAATGGAATACGGGTAGAACCCCACTGAGTTGTTTATTAAAGAGGTATAGTGGAGCCTGGTTTGTAAGATGAAAGAATAATTTGTGTCTCTGTCCGAGCAACTCCAGGCCAGCTTTGTATTTTTCGTAACAGCTCTTCAAGTGTGTTTGAATTTTTTGTTACTACATATAGCATGTGTGATCCGTTTCCGGTTGTACTAAAACATTGAACAACCTCAGGTGTTTCTTCAGCTGCTATAGTTACCTCTTTATAATATTGAGAGGAACCAGAAATAATAGTAATTATGGCTGAAACATCAAGACCTATTGAACTTGGGTTAATTGCTGTTTGAAACCCTAAAATCACACCATTTTCTTGAAGTTTTCTAATACGCTCTGTTACCGTTGGCACGGAAACATTTACCTTTTCAGCAATATGGCTCGCTGACTCTCTCGCATCTTTTTGAAGAGTTTTTAATATTTGTATATCAGTTTTGTCTAGTTTCATTTTATTTTAAGTAATTACTCTCTAAATATACTAAAGAGAGTCTATAAATAGTGTTAACAACAGTTTTATTTCATTTTTTAAAAATTTATATATTTTTAACTATATTTGTGTAGTACAAATTCAAATATTGTAAGGAGATTGTAATATGAGAAAAATTGTTTTATACCATAACCCAAGGTGAAAGAAAAGTCGAGGGGCCGTGCAGCTCCTAGAAGAATCTAACAGAGAATATGAAATCCGAGAGTATTTAAAAAACCCTCTATCTGAAAAACAAGTTTTAGATCTATCTTATAAACTAGGGCTTTCGCCCGGTCTATTTGTGAGAAAAAATGAAGCAGATTTTAAATTTAATAAATTGAAAAATTTAATATCCGATGATTTAAAAATGGCTAAAGCTATATCAAAATATCCTAAAATAATGGAAAGGCCAATTGCGGTATTGGGCAGCAAAGCTGTGATCGGCCGCCCACCAGAAAAAATATTAGATTTATTAATAAACGAGGATTGAAATGAAAACATTTAAAATTCCCCTCCTATTTCTATTGCTAATTGGCTGCGATCCTTTTGTAACAGAGTTTTCGGAAACGGAAAATGCAGTGATGTATAAAGCTTCAAATATTCCCGGCGATTCTGATGTTTATGATGATGGAGCGCTTAAAGTGGTTACTTGGAATATTCGCTTTGGTTCTGGGCGTTTTCCTTTTTTTGGAGACTCTTGTGGAGACGAAGTAATATCCGAAAACAGCGATGTAAAGTTAATAATGCAGGCCATTGCAGATACATTAAATAAGATTGATGCGGATATAGTTCTTCTTCAAGAAGTTGATGTTTCTTCAAAAAGAACGGGCTATCTGGATCAGGTTCAATATCTATTAGAAAACACATACCTTAATTATGGTTGTTATGCCTCAATGTGGAAGGCCGATTTTATACCAACTGATGGAATTGGGAAAATCAACACAGGAAATGCAATTCTCTCGAGGTATGAGATTACAGAAGCAGAGAGGGTTGAACTAAGGCTTCGAACAGACCAAGATGATTTAATACAATATTTTTATCTGAGGCGCAATATTTTAAAAGCAAAAATTCCTTCTTTAGCTCAATCAGGAAAAGATTTTTTCGCAGTCGATATTCATGCAACCGCATTTGCGACTGATGACACAAAACAGCAACATCTCATAAAATACTCAGAGGTTCTAAGTGAAATAGCGAATAATAATGGTATTTTTGTTAGTGGGGGAGACTTGAATTCCGTTCCTCCAAATTCAACAGTTGATTTCTGTATGCTGGATAAGTGTGATTCCGAAAAGTACGTTGATTCAGAAGGGTCTGAAAGTGAATACCATTCTATTGATTCATCCGCTGGTCCCCATAAAGAAGGCGCATTTTTTGATAATTTTGAAGGAGAGCCAGATATTCTTCAGCCATTATATAATAATTATAGTGCCGCAATCTCTCATGCAGATGGTTCAACATTAGATTCTAGTAACTACACTCACGCTCCAAGTACTAGTTATGAGATGCATGATATTAAATATGACAGGAAGCTCGATTACCTCTTTACAAATGGGTCGTGGGAAGATGGCTCAGGGTACACTCATCAAGAAGCATGGGCTCTAAGTGACCATATGCCGGTAAGTGCTATTTTCATACCTGTGCTTGAACAGGAGCTTTAGAATGAAATATTTACAAATTATATTGGCTCTAACTTTTTCAAGCAACCTTATTTTTTCTATGAGTGGTTCTTGGAATGCCAATTCAGCGAGTATTTTAGAAAATAAAAAATGGGAAGTAGGTCTTTTCCAGCCTTTTAGATATGGTTATTCTGAAAAAGTAGAATACAGTGTTCATCCTATAGTATTCTTTGTTATGCCAAATATGTCAATCAAAAAAGAAGAAAAAAACTGGAAGGGCTTTAATGCGGCCAGCTCTCTTTCTCTTAGGTACCCAACTCCACTACTAAATATATTATCTAGAAAAGGTATTGGTGGATTGCTCGATCCTAATTTAAATCTGCCTCCGATGCTTGGGGTTTCATATTCTTGGATAATGTCTAAACCGCTAAAATATTTTAATTTAACAATTACAAATGGACTTGATTTTGGTTTAGTGTATGGATCTTTAAAGAAGAGTTCAACAATAGATTTACCATTAGTTTTTCATCGTTTGTCTGTATTTAATAATGGTTGGGGATATCATGGAGGAATTGATATTCAGAAACCACTTCTCAAAAATTTTTCAGTACTTATAGATCTGGATTTATTACTGTTGCCTAACTTAGATAAAGCTCAATCTAATCCAAGCTTTGAGAAAATGAGGGGGAATTATTCTCTGGAACATAAGTTCCTTTTGAGCTGGTCTAAGTCACAAAAGTTTAGGGTGACAACCGGGTATAAATTAGTACATGCAGAATTTCCGTTTGGGGAGCAAACTCGATTGCTACCTTATATGCCTTTGATAGAAAAATGGGTTCCGATAGTAGAACTACAATGGTCGGGATATAAGAAAAACTAAAAATAAATATATAATAATTGTCAGGTAGGTTTTGAAGAAATCAATAGAAGTGTAATTATATGTACATTTATAGTTAAGGGTGAGCATGAAACTTTTACCTTGACTCATAACAAATCAACATTTAGGTTTACACAATTGATTTTTGGGATATTGAGGATACCAAACGGCTAAAACTATATATTTCGGTCACTAGACTAGTAAATTTGCTGTTTTAACGTAAGTAAGCCATTTTTGTTCCCTAAAAAATTTTTAATAAACTCTATTATGGAGGCTGTATAATGAAACGAATTATGTATTTAGTGTACTTAACCGCATTTTTATCTGTCGGTTGGTCACAAACTACTGGAAAGCTCACTGGTGTTGTTCAAGGAGATGATGGTTCTGCGCTTGTAGGTGCAAACGTTATTATTCTTGGAACAGGATCAGGTGCATCTGCAGGAGACGCAGGTGATTACACAATTTTAAATGTTCCCGCTGGTTCTTACACAGTTATGGCGAGTTATATTGGATATGCTTCTAAAGAAGTTTCTAATGTTCAAATTATATCCGGCTTAAGTACAGAAATTGATTTCTCGCTTTCAACAAGTTCAATTGAAGGTGAGGTTGTTCAAGTTACGGCCGTGAAGCCTCTAATTCAAAAAGATGAGACATCATCTGTAAGCACTGTTTCAAGCGAACAGTTAAGAAACATGCCGATTAGAGAATTAAACTCAATCCTAGCCACAGTTCCTGGTGTTGTTGTTCAAAATGACGAAGTATATATAAGGGGTGGAAGAAACAATGAAATTGCATACTACCTCAATGGAGCGGGTACAACAAATTTAGGAGACAGGTCAAACCTAGTCTATGTTCCTGCAGAAGCTGTTGAAGAGCTTCAGGTTCAAGTTGGTGGTTATGATGCAGAAATTAGTGGTGCTAATTCTGGGGTTATCAAGCGTACCCTCAAAAAAGGAACATCTGAATATTCAGGTTCATTCTCAGTTCAGAACGATGGAGCGGGTTCCGGAGAAGGTTCATTTGGAGACGGTTACTCTTATGGCCATCAAACAGTATTAGCTGCTGTTAGCGGACCTTTGCTACCAGGAAATGAAAGTTTAAAGTTTTATGCAGCTGTTGAAAAAAGTACAGAAGATGATTCATATGTTAAAATTGCAAATGGTTTTGAATTCAAAGATCAATTAGATGAAAGAACAGATAACTCTTCTTATGTTGACCAATTTGATTTGACTTGGAAAGACGGAGCTACACCAGGTCGTGAGCAAGATGATTTGAATTTCACAGGTTCTTTATCCTACGATGCGGGTCCTTTGAGAGCTACGATGGGTTTAGTGACAAATAGCGGAACGACTAATCAAGGTGGTTCTATTATGTCTCAGCTTCAATGGGGCGGAGCAACTGTGAATACACTGAATGATACAGGGGCTTATGCAAACTCTTTTGATATTAGTCCTAGATACAGGACCAATGAATATTCAAATAATATGTTAATTGCCGAAATGACCTATGCTCTAAGTAAAAACACAATTCTAAGAGCAAATGTAAATTCTTTCAGTTTAGAATACGAGGCAAAAGACAACCTATTAGGTAACGACTGGACTTTGTGGGGTGATTCAGCAGCTGTCCAAGAAAAGCTTGGGTTCTTAGATGCGAATGTATCAGAACCTATATTAAATGAAGATGGAGATACAACCGGCTACAATACAACCTCTTATGGTTACACTCCTTTTATTAGTCGTTTTGTAGAAAAAGAAGACTATCTGATTAATGGAATGCCGGTAACAAGACCAGGAACAATGCCAGGTGGTTACTACAAAGGTGCATATTCGAAAACTGGATTTTCTGCAAGTATCCAACATGTTATGGGTGAGCATGATATAAAAGCAGGATTTGATTACAGCCAGCACACCATGAGAAATTATTTCGCTAATCCAACGGTTATGAAGTTTGCACAAGACACAGAAGGAACATATGGATACACAACGTATGGATCATTTGATAATATTCCAGCTTGGATCTGGAGACCTTATATTGATGGCTTTGGCTATGACAAAGATGGTAATGAAATAGATGAAAGAACAGAATACAGAGGTGTTCCATCAGGTCAAAGTGAAGAGGACATTTCTTACATTGATGGTGCGAAAAAACCAACTGAAATTGGATTTTATTTACAAGACAAAATGGAGTTTGATGACATTATTGTAAATGTTGGTCTTCGAATTGATCAACTGGATCCTTCTGAAACAGCACCAGACAGGGCAGACTCATTAACATTCTATGATGTTTCAAAATATGTTGATCCAGCTTCATGGAAGACGATTGATCCTTATACAGAAATCCAGCCTAGAATTGGTATCTCATTTCCTTTCACGGACAAAACAAATGTCTATGGATATTATGGTCGATTTTCTCAGTTAGTGGATCTGAACTCAATGTATTACACTGCGTATGATTACAGAACTCAAATGGGTGTAGGTGGGAATTTTTATAACGACCCAATCGGTTTTGGTTTAGAGCCTGTTCGTACAACTCAGTATGAAATTGGTTTCAAACAGCAGGTATCAAATGATGCTGCATTGAAAGTAACAGGTTTTTACAAAAATCAAAAAGGCCTTATTCAGGCTGATCGTGTAAGTGCTCAGACACTTGCTGGAGACTTAGATACTCCTTACAATTATGTGCGAAATGGTGATTTTGCAACTACGAAAGGTGTTGAGTTTTCACTAGCATTAAGAAGTGCAAGTGGATTAACGGTTGATATGAATTATACCGCTGCACAGGCAGAAGGAACTGGATCAGGTAGGTCTAGTTACTTAGCCGCCCTTGATAGAGGAACTCAGGCTCCTACAATGGTAAACCCTGTTGACTTTAACCAGACACACTCTGGTTCTGTTAACTTGGATTATAGGCTAAAAGGAACCCAGACGTTTCTAGATGGGTTAGGAAGCAACCTGTTGTTCACTTTTAATAGTGGTCATGCATTTACATACGTTTACCGCCCAGTTGGTGGACAAGTCAGTGCTTTTGATGCCGGTGTTGATTATATGGATGATACTCGTTCAAGACAGGCTCTTGAGCCGGTAGGTGCCTCAACAACACCTTGGGTTTATAACCTTGATCTTAAATTAGACAAAGATTTTACCTTTGCCGGTTATGGCTTGAAAGTTTTTGCAAGAGTAAACAATCTTTTAGATCGTAGAAATGCTCTGAATGTCTACCAGGCAACTGGTTCAGCTTCAGATGATGGTTTCTATGGGAATGATGTTTATTCTGAGTCTTTTGTCGAACTGTATGGAGACGATCCGGACGGTGATGGTGTCACAGACTATGAAGAGATGTACAGAGCTGTCAATATAGACAACGATGAATCTTACAGGCTCGCTACAGGCGATAACCTTATCAGTGCACCAAGACAAGTCTTTTTAGGCTTTGCAATCAACTTCTAACTCTAATAATTAAAAGAAAAGAGGAAACATGAAATATCTTAATTACATGACTGCTGGACTGCTTATGGCCTCCAGTTTATATGCGAAAGATCTTCCAGAGAATAGCTCCTGGAGCAACTTGCGCTTTTCTCCAAAACTTGCTGCCGATAATCCAGCGTATTCGCTGATTAATATCGGGAACTTTGGATATTGGCAAAAATCTGATGCAACATCAGCTCATACACCAAGCGGTGGAAGTGGTGGTATTTACCCCAGGGGAACTGCTGCAAACGTTTTCCTAGATGGTGTGTTGGTTGGTGGTTATACCGATTCTGATGGAGATGGTACTGGTGACTTGCTTCATGTGTCAGGATCTATCTACACAAATGGTTTAGTTTCTGGTTATATTGACGGGGTTGGAGGAAACTTAACGACAGGCGACGATGTTCGTTTATATCGTATACGTAAAGGTTGGGAAACTCTAACCTATGATCAAGTTCGTGTTGATGCTGCTGAAATGAATGAAACAACGGTTTCTGCTGTTTCTGATGCTCAAATCCAAGCTATTCTTGATCAATATGAAGAAGACTGGAATAACTGGCCTACACATTTAGGTGCACCTTTTTATGATTTAGATAACGATGGTGTATATGAACCTGCTGACGGTGAAACACCGGGTATCGCAGATGCAGACCAAGTTATTTGGTATGTTGCAACTGATGCCGATGTTGGAGCTACAGCTTCCCTTTATGGAACAGATCCAATCGGTTTAGAAATGCAGTTTACACTTTGGGGATACAACCAACCGGGTGCTGCACTTGGGCAGATTATTTTTAAGAATGTCCGTTTAATTAATAAGGGTTCTAAAAATTTATCAGATGCTTATATCTCATTATGGTGTGATCCAGACATTGGTGATTTCACTAATGATTTTGTTGGTGTAGATACAGCTACAAGCATGATGTTTGGATATAATGGTGTTGCAGATGATGGCGATTATGCAGCCTTTGGCTTAGCGCCAGCTGCGGTTGGGTATGATTTCTTTGCAGGACCAATAGTTGAAAGCGCTGGAGATACAGCGATATTTAATCTAGAAAGGCGTCCAGGTTACAAAAACTTACCAGCTTCTAGTTTTGGTTATTTTGTTGCTGGAGGTGAGTACTCTGACCCAAGTCCGTATGGTGACGTTACTTCAGCCCAAAGATATTATAATTTAATGAGGGGATTTACTCCAGCGATTGATCTTGAAAATCCTGATCCATGGATAGATAATACTGGTGCCGCTACAAAATTTCCATTAGCTGGGGATCCTGTTGCCGGTACAGGTCATCTAGATGAGAGTCCTGCCGATAGACGTATGTTAATCAACGCGGGTCCTTTCGTATTGGCAGTTGGAGATACTCAAGATATTGTTACGGCTGTTGTTGGCGGAATAGGTGATACTTATTTAACCTCTGTTACAGATGTGAAAAATACGGATTTGGTTGCGCAGACATTATTTGATGATCTCTTTTCATCAGTTCCAGCTGCACCTCCAGCACCAGTAGTTAACGCTACAGCATTTGAAGATCAGGTTCTTCTTGATTGGTCTGGTTCAGCTTCTGTGCAAGCAACGGAAAGCTCCAATATCTCAGGTTATGCGTTTCAAGGGTACAATGTTTATCAGCTTCCTAGCCCAACATCTACAGCTAGTGATGCAGTCAGAATAGGAACGTTTGATCTGAATGATGGTATTCAAAAAATTATGGGTAATGTTTTTATCCCTGAATATGGTCAAACTGTTGAAATTCCAGTTCAATATGGTTTAGATAAAGGTGTGAAAAGACAATTAGTTATTTCAAAAGACTACTTAACCGGTGGTCCACTTTATGTTGGATCAGAATATTATTTTGCAGTAAGTGCTTATAACTATAATGCTGAACCTCCTCTAATTGAAGATAAGGCGCTTGAGACGGCTCTTACTCCAGTTCCTGTAAAATTAACTCCTGTCGGATTTGGTAAAACTCTTACATCTTCAGTTGGTTTAGGACTTGAAATAACCCATACGGGTCCAGGTCAAGGAGAAGTATCTGCCACGGTTACAAATCCTATTCAAACAGAAGATGCTACTTATCGCGTATCTTTTATCGCAGACACAGTTTACACTCATTATGATGGGAACGAGGTGTACGGTGATCTATGGAGATTAACCAATGTAACATCAGGTGAAGTACTTGTGCCATTTTTCAAACAAGCAGCGGACCAAAGTGACGTAGATCAACCAATTGCTCAAGGTTTGCAGGTAGTAGTCAGTGGTCCCGCACCGCAAACTATTATAGGGATTCCTGAATATGCATCATGGCCGAGTTCTGCTACTCTAGTGGATGCTACTACAGAATCACATTTAGCTCCTAGTTTATCACAGACAGGAATGATCTTAGATAACAGAGCTGGAGCCATAAACCAGCCATCTTATGCTAGAGATTATGACCGTTTTGATTATTGGGGTTTTGATAATGTAGTTATTGATTTTGGTGATTCTTCTCTAAGTTGGGAATATTACTCAGGTTGGTTGCATACAGACTCTTCTGATGCCTCTAGTGCAACATATGGTGAACCTGTTTACCAACCGTTTGCAATGTATCGTGTGAAGCCTTTTGGTGGAGATACATTAAGATTGTTTGCTGGTTTCTGGGATTCAAATAATGATGGTCACTGGAGTGTCAATTCAGATCCAGATCCTGATGTTCCTGGAGATGTAATCTTTGATTGGGTCAATCCAACATTTGGTTGCGAAGCATGGGAACCAATATATGCTGTTCAAGGATATAACTTAGACGGTACAGAAATAAGTTATAGCCCAGATTCAGTTGCAAAGTACCTCGAAGCTGGAGCAGGTCAAACTATAGAAGGTGACTTCTATGATGGTTTAGCTTTATCTTCAAATTCATCTTGGGGATCTTCTCCGGGTGAGTTTGTTTATCCTTTCGTTACAGCGACACTTTTTGGTGCTTATTATGGACCCAACGAAGCTGGAAGCTATGTAGATGGTTCCTCTGCTGGTGGAGCCTCGTCTCTTCCACAAGCTGGTAACTATGATAAGACAGGTGCTCAATTAGCGGTTAATCATTATTTTAGTTTCAATACTGCTAAAGGAAATACAGAAGCTGACTTTTTTGAATTCACCTCTACTAAACCTGGTGCATCTGATGAAAAGCTACAAACAGATTTGGATATGATAAATGTTTTCCCAAATCCTTATTATGCTGCAAATGAGCAGGAAACGGGAAGATTTGAAAACTTTGTTACGTTTACTCACCTTCCAGATGATGGAACAGATGTTGAAATTAAGATTTTTTCAATAGACGGTGTTCTTGTAAGGACTTTATCTCACAACTCAGATAATAGCCAATACGCTAAATGGGACCTGAGAAATAATAAAGCATTACCTGTCGCAAGTGGACCATATGTTGCGAATGTAGTGACAGATCATGGCGAAAAAATTGTTAAGCTGTACATTGTTCAGCGTAATCAAGTAGTCCAGTACTATTAAACAAATTCGATAACGGAGAAATAAAAATGATTAAAACACTTAAAATAGTTTTACCATCGGTATTAGCTCTAGGAACATTATTCGGTGGCGATGAGTCTCGAATAGGTACAAGTGGTGGTAACCAAGTACTCGTTCCTGTAGGCGCAAGGGGTATTGCTATGGCAGGATCCGAACGAGTTTTTTCTAGCGGACTAGAATCTGTGTTCTGGAATCCAGCTGGATTAGCAAGAAGTACATCTACTTCAGCATTAGCCACAAACATGGACATGTTTGGTGACGTAGGCGTCTCCTATTTTGGAGTAGCTTCACCAGTTGGCACAATGGGAGCTCTTGGATTAACTGTCAAATCTATTGACATGGGTGACATTCCTGTGACAACGGTTCAAGATATGGATGGAGTTGGTGGTGGTACTTTTAAACCAACACTTTCAACATTTGCTTTAACCTATGCCAATGCTTTCTCAGATAGAGCTTTTTTTGGAGTAACTGGTAAATTGGTCTATGAAAGTATTCCACGTGTAAGTGCTTCAGCGTTGGCCCTAGATATTGGAGTTCAATACACTGGTTTTGCAAACATTGATGGATTAGGTCTCGCATTAGCATTAACGAACATCGGAACAGATATGCATTATACAGGAAGTGGATTAACTTCCCAAGCTGTCGGTGCTGATGGAGTAACTGATTTTTATAATGCGGAAG
>Ga0213863_10003295_pt1 | contig 11162 bp, 12 predicted proteins | sample PICome_8_FD_160128 | JGI IMG/M metagenome (GOLD analysis project Ga0213863, IMG submission 160128) | Coastal seawater microbial communities near Pivers Island, North Carolina, United States - PICO497 | ecosystem: Environmental > Aquatic > Marine > Coastal | place: USA: North Carolina... | reverse complement strand
ACCTTCCAACAAATTACATTATTTGGTACTGGTGATCCTAAGATCATGGCTGGAGGTATCTCTCAAGCCCTTGTGACTACTGTTTTAGGACTAGTAGTTGCTATTCCAACAACGCTTTTACACTCTTTTGCTAATTCATCAGCAAGAGGAATTATTAATGTTCTCGAAGAACAAAGCACAGGAATAGTAGCAGAACATTAAGATTCAAAGTAATTAGTTAATGTTTTACGCAGTCACCGAAGCTTTTAATACTCTCAGAGACTTTATGTCTGCTGGGGGTAGTGTGCTTTGGTTGATTGCAATCCTTGCCGCTTTTATGTGGGCAATAATCTTGGAAAGAATTTGGTATTTTAATGCAGGCCATCAAGTTTATATGGGCGAATTAAAAGCTGAATGGGATTCAGTTTCAGATCATGCCTCATGGAAAGGTACTGCAATTAAAGAAAAATTAATTTCTCAAGCAAGAACCGAAGTTAATAGATATCTGCCTTTAATAAATACATGCGTTGCTCTAGCACCTTTATTTGGTTTATTAGGAACTGTCACCGGTATGATTGAGGTTTTTCAGGTGATGGCTTTTACGGGTGGTGGTGATGCTAGGTCGATGGCTGGAGGTGTTTCAAAAGCAACTTTACCAACGATGGCTGGAATGACCACGGCTCTTTCGGGTGTATTTGCTACTATATATTTAAATGCAGCAAGAAATAGAGAAGAGACTTTAATTAAAGAGATAATAAGAAATTAGTTAATAGGAGAAAATTGTGAGAAGAAACGCTATATCAAGTGCAGTTCAAGAAGAAGAAGCAGAGATTAATATGACTCCCATGCTTGATGTTGTTTTCATCATGCTTATTTTCTTTATTGTGACGGCTAATTTTATTAAGGAGCCAGGTCTTGAAATCAATAGACCAGAGTCAGATACATCTGAAACTCAAGAAAATGCAGCAATATTGATTGCCATTGGTGCATCTGGAGAAATTTGGATGGATGGAAGAAGAATTGATGCAAGACAAGTAAAAGCAAATGTTGTAAAACTTCTTGCTGATAATCCGCAAGGCTCAGTTGTAATTCAGGCTGATGAAAAAGCAATGGCTGATACAATTATTAAAGTTATGGATGGCTCAAGAGAAGCCGGCGTTTATAATATTTCACTTGCATCTGAACCTAAATAGAGAACTATTTTGAATACTGCTAATAATAGTATTAATACTTTATATCAAACCTTGGCCAAGGCACTTGGACCATTAGCAGCAATTTATTACAAAGCATTCAATTACAATAAATACCTTGCCGGAACTGGCTTTGCAGCGTTTATAACTCTTGGTTTATTCTTTTTAATGGTTGCATTGATTAATCTGGGTGATGATAGCTTGCCAACTGATAATTCTAGAAAATTAGGTGATGTCATTATGCCTGATAGAGATATTGATACTTTGTTCGATAATGTTGACAAGCCTGAAGAGCCTGACGAGCAACCAGAGGACATAGCACAGCCGGAATTAGATCTCGCGCCGCTAGCCGGTGTTGATGTGAGTGTCCCAAAACCAAAAGCTAACTTTGCTGGCTCTGGATCTTTTTTTAGGGACGGAGAATATATCCCCTTATTTAAAGTGACACCTATTTATCCTAGAAGAGCTCAAGAAAGAGGAATCATGGGATACGCAGTTGTTTCTTTTACTATTACTGAAACTGGAACAGTTGAAAATGCAGAACCTCTTGAGGGAATGTGTGGTGATCCAACCAATCCAGAAACTGTATTTAGACCATGCTCTATTTTTAACTCAGCAGCCTCTAGAGCTGCTTTAAAGCTTAAGTATAAGCCAAAGATTGTTGACGGAAATGCTGTTAGAGTTGATGATGTTCCTCATAAGTTTACTTTTATTTTGGAGGAGACTTAATGTTTAAGACAATTTCCCGAAATATTTTTGTTATATGTGCTTTTAGCTTTACTCTAAGCGCCATTAATCTTTCTGCGCAAAGCAGAGCTGATGAACCATCTGTAGGCGGCAGCTCTCAAAAAGCAGGTAAAACACGTACCTATAAAAAAGCTCGAGTTCTTCAAAGCTCTACTGCTAAAAAAGTTGTAAAAATCGTTGAGGCTCTTGAAAGACAAAAAATTGTAAAAGTTCCAGACCCAGAAAATAAAGGTCAATTTATCGAAAAAGAGGAAGATGATCCTGATTGGGTAACTGCTAAATCAATATTGACTGAACTATTAAATAATAGAGCTGAGATGAAAAGTTATGATCGTTCTGTTATGTGGAATTATTGGGGATATCTCTATTTTAGTGAAGAAGACTACGATCAAGCCATGTATGCATATGAGCAACTTCTTAAAGAGCCCGAGGCAACGGTTCCTCTGAGAACAGCATCATTATTAACATTGGCTCAATTAAATTTAGTAAAAGAGAGATGGGATAAAGGTATTAGCTTAATTCTTCAATGGATGAGTGAGGTTGAGACTGTTACAGCTCAATCCTATTATTTGCTTGCTTCGGCTTACTTTCAAAAAACAGATTATGTAAGAGCTAGAACCAATATGGAAGAAGCCATTAGGCTTGCAGAAGAAGAGGGTTATAGACCCAAAGAAAATTGGTATGTTCTTTTAGCAGCCTGCTTTAGCGAATTAAAAGACAAGAAGATTATAAGTGCTCAGTATGCACTAGAGCAGCAAGTGGGTATTTATGAAATTCTAGTTAACTACTATCCTAAAAAATTGTACTTTCTTCAGTTAGGCGGTACATATCAGCAAATGGATAGAGAGGAAGACTATATGCTGACTCTTAAAGCAGCTTATGAAAAAGATTTACTGGATAAAGAGGGCGAGTATTTGGCTTTAGCACAAATGCTATTACTGAAAAAAAATCCTTATTGGGCTGCACAAGTTTTAGTTGCTGGTCAGCAAAAGAAAGTAACTATCACTGATGAAGACACCGGTGAGGAAGAGGTCGTTGCCGTTGTAAAAGATAAAGAGAAGACATTAAAGCTTTTAGCGGATGCTTGGAGAATGGCTCAGGAAATTGATAAGGCCATCCCTGTATTAGAAAAAGCTGCCAAGATGTCAAAAGATGGCGACACATATGTCCTATTGGGGAACCTATATCTCTTTGAAGATCGTATGGAAGATTCTATCAGGGCAATTGAAGCTGGCCTTAAAAAGCCTAAAGTTAAAAGTCGATCTCAAGCTTTGCTGGTTTTAGGTCAAGCGCATTTTGAATTACAGAATTTTGAAGAAGCAAAAAAACAATTCAGGGCTGCTGCAAGAGATGAAAACAAACGAATCAAGAAAACAGCAAACTCTTGGATTAAATATGCTGAAAATGAAGAGGTCCGAGTTAAGAATTTAGCCTTGCGAAGAGATTTTATTCAACAATCTAAAGCTAAATCTAAAAACTCCTAAGTTTTTACTAAAGTTTCAATCCTGAAATCGTATTCATTTTCGCTATCTCGTTTGAATGATTCCTGTGATATTTCTTTCCAATCACTTAAATCAATTTGTGGGTAGAATACGTCTCCATTAATTTCACACTCAACCCTAGTTAACACAAGCTTATTTACTATATTTTTACTTTCCTCAAAGACATAACCGCCACCAATTAATACAATTTCTTCACCTGCTGAATTGTCTTTGTTCCACTGACTTGCGACTTCAATTGCTTGATTTAGATTTGGAACCACTTCTAAACTCTCTTGGGATTCTAATGAAGATGAGATAACTATATTTTTTCTATTAGGCAGAGGCCTTCCAATTGATTCATACGTTTTTCTTCCCATGACTATTGCTTTATTTTGAGTATATGCACTGAAATGTTGAAGATCTTTTTTTAGCTTCCAAGGCAGATCATTATTCACCCCTATTACAAAATTATTAGACAGGGCAACTAAATGGGAAATAATCATTAATCTATATTGCCATTGGAGCTTTTAAAGCTGGATGTGACTCATATCCCTCTAGAATAAAATCATCAACAGAATAATTATTGAGCGCCTCTAACGAATCAAGATTAGGCATAATCAACTTTGGAAGTTTTTTAGGCTCTCTGGTGAGCTGCTCCTTAACTTGCTCAATGCTATTGTTATAAATATGAGCATCTCCGAAGGTGTGCACGAATTCACCTGGTACTAAGTTTAGGATGTTTGCTAAAATTGATTGAAGCAATGCATAACTTGCAATATTAAACGGCACACCTAAAAACATGTCTGCACTCCTTTGATACATCTGACAGGACAGTCGACCACTTTTTGAAATATAGAACTGCGACATTACATGGCATGGAGGCAGTGCCATAGAATCAATTTTTTCAACATTCCATGCGCTCAATATGTGTCTTCGCCCATTAGGATTAGATTGCAGATCATCGATCAGTTTTTTAATCTGATCAACGCCTGCCCAATTTCTCCATTGGACACCATATACTGGACCCAGTTTTTTAGTAGTAGCGGTATTTTCATAGCCAAGCTCAACACCTTGATTATCTGCGTTGTCTGTCCAAATGGTTGAAAACCTACTTAAATCGGTTAGCTCAGATCTATCTTTTTGGAATCGAATCTCTGCCAATCTACGTTCATCATCAGAGCCTTCTAAAAACCACAACAGTTCAGATACCACTCCTTTCCATGCAAGGGATTTGGTTGTAACTGCAGGAAAGCCGTCTTCAAGATTAAATCGGATTTGATGACCAAAAGATGAAATAACACCAGTGCCAGTTCTGTCTCCACGATCCTCGCCATGTTGCAAAATATAGTCTAAAAGCTCAAGATATTGCTTCATTTCTTCTTAATGATTTTGTTAGTAGTATGAGTCCAATTATAACCATGGGGATGCTAAGAAGTTGACCCATGCTTAATTGTAATGCAACAAAACCCATGTGAGAATCAGGCTGCCTAAAGTATTCAATAAAAAATCTTATTAATCCATATGCCAATAAGAAACTTCCACTTATAACTCCGTGTTTATTATTTTTTGCGCCAATGAAGAGAAGTAGAATAAAGAGAAAGACGCCTTCAAATATTGCTTCATAGAGTTGAGATGGGTGTCTTGTAAACCCATAGGGATCAGTTGGGAAAATAAAACCCCAGGTTCCATCAGTGGGTCTGCCGTATAGCTCTCCATTTAAAAAGTTCCCAATTCTTACCAAGCCAAGCCCAATTGGCATAGCCATACATATAGCGTCAGCAAGTCTAAGAAAAGAAATTCGATGTTGGTAGGAGTAAACATAAAGACTGACTATTACGCCCATCAAACCTCCATGAAAACTTAAACCACCCTCCCATATAAAAAATAAACTTAACGGATTTGATGCTAGTTGATCAAAACCATAAAAGAACATGTAACCACATCTGCCACCAAGCATGGCGCCAAATATTAACCCATATAAAAATACAACATCATTTACTTGATCGGTGCTTAATTTTAATTCTCCAATGATTTGATGATTTTTTAGATATTGAAAAATGAAAATAGCGGATAAGACCCATGTGACAGCATAATATTGAATTCTAATCCAGCCAAATTCAATTAAGCTTGGGTTATTAAAAAAATCTGATAACTCGATGATCAATTTGTTACTACCAAAATTCCTACCAAAATTAGAAATATGCCAAAAGAGACTTTTAGCCCTTTTTCAGAAATAGAGTGACTAATATTTGCTCCAAGTTTGGCTGTAAAAATACTCGCTAATGAAATCGATATAACGGCTGGCCAAAAAACATACCCAACAGCTCCCGAGGGAAGATTCACCTCAACAGTTTGTCCGTAATACATGTATCCAATTGCTCCTGCGGCAGCAATGGGAACCCCACAAGCTGCAGCGGTTCCAATGCCTTGTCGAATATTATAGCCTCCAGCAATCATTAACGGAGTTGTAAATGAGCCGCCTCCAATACCAATAATTGATGATAAAAATCCTATCCATGATCCATGTACTGGAACAATAAATTTAGCTAGAGAGATAAACCCTTTATCTTTTTTTGCAAGAGTTTGTGTAAAGCCCGAGATCATTTCTATACCAATAACCATAAGAAAAATTGTGATAATCCACTTTAAATTTTCATTTGAAAGAGTTGCTGCATATCCAGCTCCAATCACAGCGCCTACAATCATGCCAACAGATAACGGCATTATCAATGACCATTCCACACTGCTTTTGTTGTGATGCGAAAGGGCAGATGAGATAGCAGAAAAAAATATGCTTGCCAGAGATGTTCCTATCGCCATAAGCACAATAATAGAGTCCTCAAAACCCATGCCGTAAAAAATAAAAATAAGAGATGGGACTAATATGCTTCCTCCACCAATTCCAAACATACCAGCAAGCAATCCTGTAAATGCACCAAGCGAAAGATAAATAAAAATTTCAATCATTATGCAATTGTATATATGCTGGCAGGAATTCACTTAGGACATTTCTATAGACATCTTGTTTAAAGGGAACAACGCTGGCTAAAGCATGCCAATAGGCCGACCATTTATATTCTACAAACTCTTGCGGCACTTCATTCAATAGATTGATTTTTAGTTCTGCATTAGCTTTTAACATGTACCATTTTTGGGTTTGACCTTTAAAATTTTTTAAGCTTTTAGGCCATGGTTTATACTTCTCAGGTAAGTCATAGCGATACCAATACTTACTCTTTTGAATTATCTTTACCTGATTTTTCTTAATGCCCACCTCTTCATACAGCTCTCGATAAGCTGCCTTGATAGGAGATTCATCAGCATCAATTCCGCCTTGAGGGAATTGCCAAGTTTTTTTGCCTTTGCGTCTACAAATTAATAGCTGGTTATTTTGATCTAACACAATTAAGCCAACATTTTTTCTGTAAGATTTATCATTCATGTTAGATTAACTCCTTATGAGCAAGCCTGATTTAGCAATTTTCGACTTAGATAATACCATTCTAAACGGTGATTCAGATTATTCGATGATTAATTACTTGGTAGATATAAATCTGCTTGATAAAGCGGCCAAGTTAAAAAATGACGAATTCATTAAAGATTATCAACAAGGCCAATTAGATTTTAATCAGTACACTAATTTTGCTTTAAAGCCCTATATTGGCAAGACGCAAGATGAAATTAACGAAATAATATTTCCTTTTGTGGAAAGAATTATTGAGCCCATGATTAATGTTTTTGCACTTAAATTGATCCATGATCATCACGATAATGGTGACACCATATTACTTGCCAGTGCAACAAATGAGCTCATTGTGAAGCCAATAGCGGAAAGACTTAGCATTAATCATGTCATAGGCACAAAGGTTGAGTTTAAAAATAATCAATGCTCAGGGGACTTTATCCCTCCATCAGCATTGGGGGCAGGAAAATTGAAGTTAGTAGAGAGATGGATGAAAGCCCATCAATACGATGATTTTTCTGGAGTGACGTTTTACTCAGATTCTATTAATGATTTGCCTTTGTTGGAGGAAGTTGAATTTCCAAAGGCAGTAAATCCAGATACAAAACTTGAGGCAATATCTAATGAGAGGGGCTGGGAAGTAATCTATCTACCGCTAATTTAATTTTCTTCTTGATAATCTGACATGGAAGGGCAAGAGCACATCAGGTTCTTGTCACCATAGACGTTATCAACTCTTCCAATAGGAGGCCAATATTTATTCCTGCCTTTTAGTTCAACTGGATAAGCAGCCATAGAGCGAGAATATTCATATTGCCAGTTATCGCTTGTCACTTTTTCAGCGCAATGCGGGGCATTTCTCAGGGGGCTATCCTCAATTGAGTATGTTCCTTCTACAACTTGGTTAATTTCATCACGAATGCTGATCATAGCTTCAATAAATCGATCTAACTCCACCAATGATTCGCTTTCGGTTGGCTCAATCATTAATGTTCCAGGAACTGGGAATGACATAGTGGGAGCATGAAACCCATAATCTATTAATCGCTTGGCGATATCATCAACCTCAACCCCACATAATTCTTTTAAGGGTCTGATATCAAGAATGCATTCATGCGCAATTAAGCCATTTTTTCCTGTATATAAGATTTTGTAGTGTGAACTCAATTTTTGTGCAATATAATTTGCGCTGAGAATTGCCACTTGTGTAGCTTTTCTAAGCCCTGATGCTCCCATCATTTGAATATACATCCAACTGATTGGAAGAATGGAAGCGCTGCCAAAATTTGTAGCTGAAACTGGTCCAACATTGTTGGATGTTTGTTTATAGGTCAGAGGATCAGATGGCAAATGCGGGACTAAATCTTCAACGACACCAATCGGGCCAACTCCAGGTCCACCGCCTCCGTGAGGAATGCAGAAAGTCTTATGCAGATTAAGGTGAGATACATCACCTCCAAATTCTCCTGGTTTACATAAACCAACCAACGCATTAAGGTTGGCTCCGTCGATATAAACTTTACCGCCATGATCATGGATAATTTTGCATACCTCGGTAACTGTTGTCTCAAAGACTCCATGCGTTGAAGGGTAGGTGATCATGATGGCAGCTAATTCTTCAGAATACTGAACAGCTTTTTCTTTTAAATTCTCAATATCAATGTTCCCTTTTTTATCACAGCTGATTGGCACTACCCTCATGCCAGCCATTTGTGCAGAAGCAGGATTTGTTCCATGAGCTGATTCAGGAATTAAGCAAATTTTTCTTTGTTGATCTCCATTACTTCTGTGAAATGCATCTATTGCTAATAAGCCAGCATATTCTCCTTGCGAGCCTGCATTTGGTTGCAAAGATACAGCTGCATAACCTGTGATCTCAGAGAGTTTTATTTCAAGGTCTTCTATTAAAGTTTTATATCCAGCCACCTGATCTTCGGGCGCATAGGGATGAATATTTGAAAATTCTTCCCAGCCAACCGGGATCATTTCAGATGCAGCATTTAATTTCATGGTGCATGAGCCTAAGGGAATCATGGCTCTATCCAAGGCAATGTCTTTATCGCACAGCTTTCTTATGTACCTCAACATTTCTGTTTCAGTTCGATATAAGTGAAAGACTGGATGAGTAAGATATTTAGATGATCTTAGGATATCGCTAGGCAGGTCATAGCTTGAAACAACCTCATCTTTTTTGGCAATGTCCTTAAAAAGTTTTGTTATGCTTTGAACTTCTTGGTCTGAGGTAGTTTCATCCAATGAAATACTAATATAATTTTCATCCAGCATTCTAATATTCATCATCTGCTGTTGAGCTGCTGAAAAAACTTCTTTCGTTTTAGATTCAGTATGGATAGTTACAGTGTCAAAAAAATTAGAAGATTTCAGCGCATACCCAACTTCATTAACTTCTTTTGCCAATGCAATTGCTTTTATATGAACAGATTGAGCAATTTGTTTTAACCCTTCTGGACCATGATATGCAGCATAAAATCCAGCCATGATGGCTAAGAGTGCCTGAGCAGTGCATATATTGCTCGTAGCTTTTTCGCGTCTTATGTGTTGTTCTCTGGTTTGCAAGGCTAATCTATAAGCCACTCTTCCATCTGCATCAATTGATGCTCCGATCAATCTTCCTGGTAGGGATCTTTTATATTGCTCTTTTGTAGCTATAAATGCTGCATGCGGTCCGCCAAACCCTAGAGGAACCCCAAATCTTTGTGAGCTTCCGATTGCAATATCAGCCCCTAACTCACCAGGACTCTTTAGCAAGGTCAGTGCTAATAAGTCTGTTGCCATGATCACCAGCCCATTGTTCTCATGAACACTTTTAATCTCTTGAGAGAAGTCAGCAATTGCGCCATCATTACCAGGATATTGGAGCAAAGCCCCAAAATATGTTTCTTCATTTAGATCGGTCAATTTTTGCGGGTCACCAACTATGACCTCAATTCCAATTGGCTTTGCCCTAGCTGTAACCACCGAGATTGTTTGGGGAAAACAGTTTTGATCTACAAAAAATTTTTGCGACTTAGATTTACCAACCCTGCGTGCAAGGGTCATTGATTCTGCAGCCGCAGTGGCCTCATCTAGCAACGACGCATTGGCTATCTCAAATCCCGTGAGGTCTCCAACCATGGTCTGAAAATTAATCAGTGCCTCTAATCTTCCTTGTGAGATTTCTGCTTGATAGGGGGTATAGGAGGTGTACCACCCTGGATTTTCAAAAACATTCCTTAAAATGACTTTAGGTGTGACGGTTCCATAGTAACCTTGTCCAATGAACGATCGATAAACGGAGTTTGCCTTAGATATTTCTTTGATTGCTTTTAAAGCATCTTCCTCAGACATAACATCATTCAATTCAAGCTTTTGGTCAATAAAGATATTTTCGGGCAGCACAGATCTTGAGAACTCTTCTAAGTCCTTATACCCCAGCTGATCAAGAAGACTTTCAATATCTGCCTGACTTAAGCCAATATGTCTTAGTGCAAAGCTATTAAAATTTTCCATAATTGTTGTCTATATTAAAGACTGATTAACTCCGCCCAGGAGATTTTTTTGATTTAGAACTAGTCTTCGCAGGCGTCACTATAATCTTCGGGAGAGAGCAAATTATCAAACTCCCCCATATCAGAAGGATTTAATTTATAGAACCACCCATCCTCATAGGGAGAAGAATTGATTATCTCTGGTTGATCTTCAAGTAACGAATTGACCTCTATCACCTCGCCAGAAAGAGGCGAGTAGACGTCTGAGGCCGCTTTAACAGATTCGACGATGGCAGCATCGCTCTCAGCATCTACTGATTGCCCAACTTCGGGCAATTCAACGAAGACAATATCCCCCAAAAGATCTTGTGCATGGTCACTAATACCGATGGTAATGGTGCCATCTGATTCAACTCTAGCCCATTCATGGGAGGAAAGAAATTTTAGATCTGCAGGTATGTCATTCATATCAAAATTTTACCTCGTTCAATGAATCTAGGCGATACAAAATCTATATTTAACATCTTATTTCTTATCATGACCTTTCCATCTTTCTTATAACCTTGATCAACTCTTGCCAGACCAATACTAGATTGGAGTGTTGGTGAATACGAGCCACTTAAAACAACTCCTTTTCCTTCATCATGAATTACCTCATAGCCAGACCTTAGAACTCCTTTGTCTCGAAGGATAATTCCAACTATTTTTTGTGATTTGCTTTGATCGATTGATAAGAGGGCCTGTTTACCAATGAATTGACGATTTTCATCAGTCATATCAATGGTCCAACCTAAATTTGATTCATATGGATGAT
>Ga0213863_10003294_pt1 | contig 11163 bp, 5 predicted proteins | sample PICome_8_FD_160128 | JGI IMG/M metagenome (GOLD analysis project Ga0213863, IMG submission 160128) | Coastal seawater microbial communities near Pivers Island, North Carolina, United States - PICO497 | ecosystem: Environmental > Aquatic > Marine > Coastal | place: USA: North Carolina | collected... | reverse complement strand
TGAAAGAGGCGGAAGAGATGCGAGAGAAGGGGTTCGCGGAGATGGAGGCGTATTACAGAAAGTACGCGAGGTGCGTGGACGATTTGAAATCCATCGCCAAGTTGCTCCGGAAGCTTCCGGTGGCGGAGCTCGAGACGCCCACAGTCGCGCTCGTCGGTGCACCGAACGTGGGGAAGAGTTCGTTGGTGCGCGTGCTGTCTAGTGGATTGCCGGAAGTGTGTAACTACCCATTCACGACGAAGGGCATCAAGATGGGGCACTTTTTCGTCGACGACGAGCGACACGTGGTCACGGACACCCCGGGCTTGATTAATCGATCGGAGGCCGATCGAAATAAAATTGAAATGCTCACCATCGCGACGTTGGAGCACTTGCCGACGTGCGTGATTTTCGTCACCGATTTAACCGGGCTATCGGGCACGTCCATCGACGACCAGTTGCAGCTCAGAGAAGAGCTCTACAAACAATTCGCCGAGCGTCGACCGTGGATCGACGTCTTCTCCAAGTCGGCACTAGTACCGGTTTTAGGAGGTGAGACAGACCCGGATACGCAAGAGTTATGGAGCGAAGAGGACGTTAAGGAGGCTGAACGCGCGATGGCGCAAATTCCAAACGCGACCGCGACGAGTGCCGACGAAGGTCGAGGAATCGATGAGCTTAAAGAGCGCATTATGAAGCTCCTTCACGAGCATAAACGAACTTTGCCTAAATCAGACGATGATTATAGTCCCGATTACTCCGGGACTGAAGCTTTGCCTGCGTATATTCCTATGTTGTAGCCACGCCTCAATGTTGTAATTGTTATTTTTTACATGCTCAACTCGTCGCTAGTGGTGCGTGCTTTGAATGCGTAGGTTTGAACGGATCGTTCGAGTGATTTAAATGCTCTGTCCGCTTGAGGTTCGAAAGACCTCCTTCTCGTTGACGAGGGGTAAACTCCCGATTCGTTCGCGTAAGTTGTTTCTAGAGCTGCTCATCGAAGGAGCGCTCGACAACGAGTCCTCAAACTGCAAGAGTTCGATGAAGCCTTTTCCGTCGTTCAAGCTGTTCGTCAGGGCTGCGAGACACTGCGCAATCTCGTCGGAATCGTTCACGTAGTACCGAGCACTCGAACGTTTGCGTCCAACGGTGCAGGTGAAGACGTCGTGGAATCGAATATCGGCTTCTTTCTTTTCGTCGTCGGAATCAGGGTCGCCCGCAATCGGGCTGGAAATGCCGACGGCGCTGTTCATTTTGATGGGAGATCCCGGCGAAGTTTGCACAGCTGGCAACTGATCCTCCGGAGGCAAAGACTTCATCTCCAAGAACGAGAAGATATCCTCGTCACGGCCTAAGAAGTGACCGCAGCACGCGACGAAATCGACTTCAATGAGTTCTTTGCCGTGTCCGCCGATCATTTGCACGATGCGCTCGACTGCGGTTCCCTTGCTCAAGCCGACCGGACGCACTTCGACAGACTTTGCACCCATGATGACATCCACGGGAGCATTCGAAATCGGGCCAGTCCATAAGTGCTGTAGCAAGTCGCGCGCTTGTTGACGACCAAAGTCCGGATCGGCGTACTTGTAACTCCACACCAGCGACGTTTCGCGCATCTCCACGTGACTTCTCGGAGTACGCTCACAAAAGTACTCAAAAACGACTTCAACGCTCTCCAACCAGTCCAAATTCGTAGTCTCAATCATGGTCATCCACTTTGGAGTGTCGGTGCCGTTCTTGCCTTGAAGTGGTGGTCGAATAAAAACGCCATTTTCCGCCGCGATCCAAACCTTGGGCAACATCGCAAAGATTTGCGCCAACTTGTTGCGCTCGGAACCGCTGAAGATACAAACAGTGGTATTAGGATCATCGCACAGGCGCGTGAGGCACTCCTGTGCGACCGGATGAATCTTGTGACGACTCTTCTGCGACTCGAGCTTCGGCCGTATCTTGGTCTTGCTCTCCATGGGATCGGTGAGTGTGGCGTTGTAGCCCAGAATGATGAGCCGTTCTTTACCCATTTGAAACGATTTGACCATCGCTTCGGGCTTGAGATGCGGCGGAATACGCTTTTGACGTAATTCTGCTTCGACGTGCGTGTCGTTGAGTTCACTGATGAACGTGTCCGCCCACGCTTGCGAAGTGTGAATGCTCACGTGCGAGAAGCTGCTTCTGTGTCGCTCAATCTTTTCCACTTCAGGCATCGTTAACGCGTCTTTAATGGCGCTTGCGACGTCGGTGACGTTGTACGGGTTCACTAAAAGAGCCCCAGCGCCGATAGACTGCGCGGCGCCCGCGAATTCGGATAGAACCAACACGCCGGCGTTGTTCTTGCTTTGGCACGAAACAAACTCATAAGAGACGAGGTTCATACCGTCGCGCTGAGAAGTGACGAGCATGACGTCTGTAACTGCATAAAGCGCGCAAAGCTCAGGAAACTGCATAGTACAATCCAAATGCTGAATCGGAACGCTCCCGATGGAGCCGAAACGGCCGTTGATTCTCCCAACAAGTTCGTGCACTTGCGAGGCGAGTCGTTGGTACTCCGGAACGTCGCTGCGAGTCGGCACGGCGATCTGGATGAGAATCACCTTATTCGCCCAATCAGGATTCTCACTCAAAAATTTCTCAAACGCCAACAACTTGTGCGGGATACCCTTGATCATGTCGAGACGGTCGACACCGAGCATGACTTTGCGACCTCGGAAGCGTTCGCGGAGCTCGTTAATGTGCACCTGCACCTCATTTGTGCGTAGAGCCGAGGTGAAGCGACCCGGATCGATACCGATGGGAAACGCCGCAACACGCGTAAAGCTCCCGTTATTTTCCACGCCCTCGGGTGTCGCCTCTAAACCAAGAATTCGGCTCGTCGCCGATACAAAGTGCCGCGCGTAATCGTACGTGTGAAAGCCAACGAGATCAGCCGCCAAACACCCGTGCAACAGCTCTTCTCTCATCGGCAACATTCGGTAAATTTCCGAACTCGGGAACGGCGTGTGCAGAAACCAACCAATTTTCATGCTATCTTCGTACGCTCGCAACATTTGCGGCACGAGCATCAAATGGTAATCGTGCGCCCAGACGACGTCCCCTGTGCGATACACGCTCATGATGGCATCGCTAAACGCGCGATTGGCTTCCTTATAAGCCAACCATTGCGCGTGCATGTTCGTATCTTCGCTGAGCTTGGCTTCGAAACTCAGCGGCACGTAGTGAAACAGCGACCACAGCACATTGTTGCAGTACCCATTGTAATACAGCTCGACTTGCGTCTTCGTCAAGTACACCGGCAAGAAGTTCTGCTTACGTAACGTCGCCGTGAGCGCGTCGCGATCGGGTCCCTCTTCTACGAACACCCCCGGCCATCCAATCCACGTCATGTCGTACGTCTTTCGTACGCCCAACAGCGCGCTCACCAGTCCGCCCGCCGACGTCCGAAGATCCCACGTCCCGTCCGGCTTCTTCTTCACACTGATCGGCAATCGATTCGCCGCGATGATGAGGGACTGCACGCGTCCAACGGATTCACCATCAAAATCATCGCCCTCATCGCTCGCGTTCAGATTCGTCTGCGATCGAGTCCTTCGCATCTGCTCGCGTTCGCGCAACAACCGATCGACGCGCGTGGTTTCAATCTCCCCCGCGTTCGCTCCCGCCCCCGCGGCCACGGTCGCGGGCGTCCCGATCGTCTCCATGCGTTGTCGCAAGTCATCGATCGAGCCTCGGCTGGCCACGGCGCCCGTGAGCGAGCTCATGGACGCGCGCGCCAGTCGTCCAGCCTCGGAGTCGGCGTGCAAGTTCCTCAGCGGCGACGACGCGAGCGTGCCGCTCAGGTCTTGGCTGTTTCGCGGGCTTCCCATGCGTCCGCCGTCGATGGAGGTTCGCCGCGCGCGCGGCGGGCTCTCCGCGCGCTCCATCGCTCGCGCTCGCTCGCTCGCGCCGCGAACTGCCGCGTCAGCGGCAGTTTCTCATCTCTCTCTCGAAAGTTCGAGAAGAACGACGAATCAGGACTCGACGCGGAGTCCCGTCGTTTGGGAAAAAAAGATCGGGTTTCAAATTGATGGTAACCGGCGCGCGGGCGGCGGCGACGACTGCGTTACAAGCGATGATTAGGAAAACGCGGCGACGGCCTCGTCGACGAGTCTGTTGGCGCTCTCGCGACCCTCGACGTCGCCGATGCCGAGCATTTGGGAGATTTCCTCGACGCGAGAGTCGCGAGAATCGATGCGGCGGATGTCGATGGTGGTGCGACCGTCGGCGTCGTCGTCGGGTGATTTGGAAACTATGAGGTGGGTATCGCCGCACGCGGCGACTTGAGGGAGATGGGTGACACACAGAACTTGCTGCGAGCCCGTGGTGGTGAGGCGACGAAGGGCGTGGCCGATGCGAGCGCCGACGCGACCGCCGACGCCGCTGTCGACTTCGTCAAAGACGGAGATGCCACCGCTCGCGAGCTCTCGATTAGCGCGCGTGCTCGCGTAATCATCCGTCATGACTGGAGCCATTTTCAATGCGAGCATTAATCGAGCCTTTTCACCACCGGAAGCGATCGACGCCATCGGTCGAAGAGGTTCATTTTGTCCGGCGGCGAGCAAAAACGTCGCGCGATCCAAACCAGTCGGACGCACCGCAAAGACAAGATGGTCGTCTTCACCGATTTCGCTCGCTCTCGGGACGCGCAAAACGTTTCCATTCGTATCCTCACTCGCTCCCTCGCGCGCAGTCCACGAAAGAGTGACGTCGAATCGGCTTCCAGCCATCTCCAGGTCCGTCAAAGCCGACGTGACGGCACCTCTGAGGGCGCCCGCGGCTTCTCGACGAGCAAGCGCTAATTGGAACGCACAATCCGCGGTGGCCTTGCGTAAGCGATCCAACTCCGCGATACTTTCTTCGCGTTCTTCTTCGCCCACCTCCGCGGCTTCGAGCCTTTCCTGAGCAGCTTGAGCGGCTTCAATGGCAGCGTCGGCGGTTCGCACTCGCAGCGTTTTGAACAATCTATCGAGTTCGCGCAAACGTGCCTGCGCTTCCTCTCGCCGGTGTGGCGAGCTCGCGAGGGCTTCGGCGTACTTTCCCACCTGCTCCTCCGCGTTCTCGGAGATTTGTTCGGCCTGGTAAAGGAGGTCGAGCGCATCGTTCAAGCCTTGCAGCGACGCCTCGTCGAGGCCTGGTTCCGGTTCAGACGCTGAGTCCTCATCTCCTGGGGTGCGCGTTGACGAACTCGCGCTCTCAGCGCGGCGTTCGGCAGCGGCGATCAAGCCTTTCACTTCGTGCGCAGCTTCACGAAGCAAACCTCTCGCTCCACGCTCGCCCGCGATGGTTGAAATCACAGAACCGCACATTTCCACGGCGACTCGGCTCGACTCCAACCTTCTAAGTTCAGCTTTCAAGGCGACGTCTTCGAGTGGCTCCGGATCAACTGCGTAATACTCCTCCAACAAAGCTTCGAGTTCTTCGCGCTCGCCCGGCAAGAGCTCTACCGCGTTCTTCACCTTGTTGAACTGTACCGCCAACTCCGTGGACAGGCGCTCAAATTTTTGTCGCATCGCCTTCGTGCCTGCCCACTCATCCAACAACTCTAGCTGCGCGTTCTCGTCGCTCAGCGTCGACGCAGCGCCTTGACCATTGAAATCCATGAGAATCTCACCCAAAGCCTTGAGTGCTTTCAGTGGGACCACTCTGCCATTGATGCGACACACGCTTCGAATGCGCTTCGTCTTCCCGCTCGAGTCGACGTACTGCAACTCCCTCGTAATATTCAACGCATTTGCGTCTTCTTTCGGCGGTGCGAACGGCTTGACATTTTTCCCATCCTTCGTGGACAAAGACGTAATCTGATCGTTCACGATGTCGTAAATCGATCCGAGAGACGCCGTCGCCACGCGAAACGTCGCCTCCAGTTTCGCCCCACCCGCGTTCGCCCGAATGCTCTCCTCCTTCGCCGGTGATCCACAAATCTGCGCGATGGCGTCCAACAGCACCGATTTACCCGATCCCGACTTCCCGGTGATGACATTCAACCCCTTCTCAAACTCAATCGTCTGCTCGCTCACCAACGCAAAGTTTGCAATTTTCAAAGTTTGCAAATACGTCCGCTCGCTGTCGTCCTCGCGCGACGCCGCTCGAGTCACCACCCTTCGCGCCGGCGTTGCGAACGATCGCGCGCATCGCCGCGCACCGTCAAACGTGCGCGCGACCGTCGATGCGCTGACTTTCGTTCGCATCGCGCTCGACGCGGTCGGTTCCACGCTCGGAGTACGCGCGATTAAACCGTGCGTCCGCGCTGAGTATCGACGCAGCGCCCCTCGAGACGCGACGGAGAGTTCAAACGTCGCGCGTAAGACGTTCAGGACGCCCCGTCGAGCGCCGCGCATGAGTCTGACGCGCCCGCGCGCGCGATTTCTATCGTGAACTCGATTGCGCAGCCACACGGACTGTCACCGACCGGAGGGTGTTACGGCTCGTCTGCGGCCGCACACGTCGTCGCGCGCGACCGCCACGCTCGCGCGAGCGATGACTCGATCGACGCGAGTGCGCTTGGTCGTCTCCGACGCCCTCGCGCGCCCGAAAGCGCGCTCGATGGACGTCGGCGACGCCGCGTTGCTCGACGACGCGAGCGAGGATCTTCGGGACAACATCGCGTACCGCGGCGGAGCGTTGGAACGGGTGATGTTCACGCTGCCATTCGCGATGAGCATGACGCTGATTACGTTTGTTTTGCTGTGGGGGGCGCGCCTGAGCCCAGCGCTGACGGTGGCGTTCATCTGCGCGTATATTTGTTATGGATGGGTGAAAGGCATTCACAGCGGCTTCGCGGCGTTGCTGGTTGGGATTCCGTTGTTACACACGTATAAGGATGCGGATTGGCATCGACTCGGAAACGATGGAACGTTGAAATCACCGTGTTACGATAGGTTCTTTGGCGGCGCCGGACAGGTGTACAAGGCGAACGAAAAACCGACGTTGGTTGGGGACGACGAGCACACGTGGACGAGCGGCGTGGACGGGAAGTTGAAGCGCGGACTCACGGATAAGTTTAACGATATCATCCATGTGTGCGTGATTCCCACGTACAAAGAGCCTCTCGGGACACTGCGTAAGACTGTAGGGACGTTGGCGACGCAGACGTGTGCGAAAGAGCGATTAATCGTCGTACTCGCGACGGAGAGTCGAGACACCGAGGCGCCGGCCAAGGTGGGAGAACTAATCGACGAGTTCGGGTCGTCGCTCCTGGGACTGTATTACACCAAGCACGTGCTCGGCGCAGGCGAGGCGGTCGGGAAAAGTTCGAACTGTGCGTGGTCGGTTCGATGCGTCAAGAGAGAGTTTGTGGAGAAGCGCGGATTGGCGCCGGAGCAAATTATGCTCACGGTGTGCGACGCGGATACGTACTTTGACTCGCAGTTCATGGACTGCTTGGCGTATAATCACGTGCAAAATCCAAAGCCGTACAACACCACGTACCAGGCTGCGGAGACTTTTTTCCCGAACATTTGGAACGTACCGATTCTCATTCGTATCAAGGCTGTGATTGATAGCGTCGGTTTCCTCGGTCAACTCGCGTCGCCGTTTAGTCATCCGTTCCCATTTGCGATTTATTCGCAAAGTCTCAGAACGTCCATCGAGTGCGGTGGTTGGGATGTGGATATCATCCCCGAAGATTGGCACCACTATTTAAAGTGCTGGTTTAAAAAGGATGGTGATTACCGCGTTGTGCCCATCTTCATGGTGATGGGCAACGATGCCATCGAAGAGCGGTCATGGAATGAGGCCATTAAGGCTCGATACATTCAAGCCAAAAGACACGCCTGGGGGGCGATCGATCTGTCGTACATCGTGATGAATTACTTAGAGAGACGAGACAAGGTTTCATTCACGCGGATGATGAAGCTGTACGTGCACGCGGCGGAGCACCACATTTCGTGGACTCTCTTTTGGTTTACGTGCATGTTGGGCGGTTTATGCTCGACTTGGGCGAACCCAGTGCTCGAGACGTATCCATTTGGAATTGGGTTACGCTCTCTCACCGTAGTAGCGTTCTTTCCGATGACGTTTGCGTGCTGGGCCATCATCATCAGTGAATTTTACATTCGTCTCTTCGTCATTCACGACAGAGAACACTTCGAGTGCAACGTCGCGCCAATGTGGTGGCAACTCCTGAGCCAAGTGCAATGGATGCTCATGCCCTTGGCTGACATGATTTTTGGCTCCTTTGCCGGTCTTGAAGCGCAGTTCCATATGGCCATAAAGCCGACGATGAAGTACGAAGTATCTGCCAAGCTTGCGAAGAAGTCTGGTCTTCCTCCGACGGCGTCGGGCGCCGCCGCGCCGAATCCAAAACAGCCCGCCGCGGAGCCGTCCATGTACACCGCGTTGACGAGCGGTGAAAGTCCTCGCCATCTCGACGGGCGCGCGAATACCGCGTTTTCCAACGCGTACTAGCTCATCTTAGTTGTAACGTAGAAATAGATATTTTCGACTGGCTCGCGTCGTCCTTCCTCGTCAGACCTCCGCGCGGCGATGGCTCTCGCGCGTGGCGGGCAGTACAGACGAAATGTCGACGCTCGAGCGCTTCTGCGTACGGTGCGTTACTCCGTGGCCGCCGCCGTTGCGCTCGCGTTTTACGTCATCGTGAACAATCCAATCACGTCGCACTCGCGCGCGTTCGTGAGCGACGTAAATGGCGTCGATGACGTCGATGTCGTGCGCGCGATCGATTCACGACGATCATCGATGGCCGGAACGTGCGGTGCGGACGTCGGGGCTCGCGTTGAGCTCGACGGCGGCGTCGTGCGCTGGGGCAGCGATTTCAAGACGTCGAGCGCCGAGGCGTGCTGCCGAGCGTGCGAAGAGAGCGCGAGAAAATGTAACGTATGGGTCTGGTGCGGCGACGAAGGGGGGTGCGGAGGTGATAGAAAGCGCGGGGAGTGTTGGTTGAAGTACGACGCGAAGAACGCGGCGCGGGCACTGTTTGCCGCGGAACGACGAGGCGGTGACTCTCGATGGACGAGCGGGGCGTTGTTTTCATCGGAAGAAGCGGAAAAAGCGGAGGAAGAAGTCAACGCAGAAGAAAGAGCGAAGACTAAAAGACGCCACGCCAAAGGGAATCATCGCGTGTACCTCGACGTCTCCATCGACGGCGCTGACGCGGAGCGCATCGAATTTGTATTGTACGCCGACACGAGCCCGCTCGCGGCGGAAAATTTCCGACGAATGTGCGTGGGCGAACCTTCGGAAGAGTATACATGGGTCGGTTCGAAGTTTTATAGAATTCTCGACCGATTCATTGACCAGACAGGGTCGCACACCGCCTCGGGAAGTGCTGTGAATCCGGGAAAAGCGTTCGACGACGATCCCGGCGGCTTGCGACTCAAACACGACCGGCCTGGTTTACTAAGCGTCGCCAACGCCGGACCAAACACCAACACAGGGCACTTTAGTATCGTCATGGCCCCAGCGCCGCATTTAGATGGCTCGTACGTCATCTTTGGCGAAGTCGTCGACGGCATGGAGCACGCTTGGGCGATCAACAAGTTGGCCTCTTCCGACGGCGAGCCCACGGGCGAGGCAAAAATCGTCCGCGCCGGCGTCCTAGAATCCTTTAGATGACGATCTTCATCGTATGTATGTATTACAAGTAGACTCCTTCAGATGACCATCGTCGTCGTCCGTATCACGAGTAGACTCCTTCAGATGACCATCGTCGTCGTCCGTATCACGAGCAGACTCCTTCAGACGCCCGACGGCCTCGAAAGCGCTGAAAGCCCTAATGTCGGTCTTGCCACACGGACCACGAAGTCGAAAGCCCTCGCGCGGCCAGTCGCATCCGCCTTTAGACGACGCGTGCGGTCAAGAGACAAGCGCCATGGTCCGAATCAGCGTCTTGAATGACACTCTCAGTACGTCTATCATCGTTCGCACGCGCGTTATGACGCGTCGCGACGTCGCGCGTGTCGCGACGGCGCCGAATCGCGTCCTCGCGCTGTGGTGTTTTAGGGTCTGTGACTAACCTCGCGATCGATCGTGTTCGCGCGCTCTGCAGAGTCGATGTACAACGCGGAAAAGCGTGGGAAGCGTCAGGTGCTCGTGCGCCCGGTTTCCAAGGTGGTGATCAAGTTCTTGCAAGTGATGCAAAAGCACGGTACGTGTGAAGAGAGGGGAACGCGAGCGGGACGCGCGCGAACGATCCTGAAAGCGGCGCGCGCATCACAGGATGAATGTGGAGACTGACGACGGAATGGTTTACAACGAATAGGCTACATCAACGAATTCGAGTTCATTGATGATCACAGAGCGGGAAAGATCGTCGTTGAGCTTAACGGACGTATCAACAAGTGCGGCGTCATCAGGTGCGTGTGTTTTAGGGTCTGCGCGAACGCTCGTCGAGAAGCGCGTCTTCTTTAAACGTCGATTAAGACTCGGAGACTGACGATGAATGGTTTTAAACTCGTAGCCCGCGTTATGATTTGTCCCACCACGACCTTGAGGACTGGGTTGGTCGACTTTTGCCCTCTCGTTTGTTTGGTGTCATCGTGCTCACCACGTCGTCGGGCATCATGGACCACGAGGAGGCCCGTCGCAAGAAGGTTGGTGGCAAGGTGCTCGGCTACTTCTACTAAGTGGTCGCGTGGAGTGGAGAATTCGATCGAATATGATCGACCCTAGATCGTCGAGAGCGGTGTCTAGCGCTGGAGCGTCTCGAGGTTTGAGTTAGATTTCATCAGCGGTGTAGTGAAAAGTCAGAAGCTTCGCCGACCTCGTGCGCGTTCGCCCTGTTTTGCCTCCTTCGTCGGCGCTCGTTCGTAAATCATTGCGTAATCATCGATATTAAAAATTATGTCCTACTCGCGTTCAACTTAGTTGCCTTCTTGGATCCACTTGGCGGCATCGATGGCATAGTACGTCAACGTCAAGTCGGCTCCGGCGCGCTTGATGGCGATCAAGGATTCCAAGACCGCATCGCGTTCGTTAAGGTAACCCGCCGCGGCGGCAGCCTTCAACATGGAGTATTCGCCAGACACTTGGTACGCGGAAATTGGGAGCGTGGTGCTGTCTCTAAGCGCGCGGATGATGTCTAAGTAGGCGCCCGCCGGCTTGACCATCATGATGTCCGCGCCCTCTTGTTCATCGAGAGCAGCTTCGCGCAAGCACTCACGGTAGTTGGCCGGGTCCATTTGGTACTCAGCC
>Ga0213863_10003288_pt1 | contig 11174 bp, 7 predicted proteins | sample PICome_8_FD_160128 | JGI IMG/M metagenome (GOLD analysis project Ga0213863, IMG submission 160128) | Coastal seawater microbial communities near Pivers Island, North Carolina, United States - PICO497 | ecosystem: Environmental > Aquatic > Marine > Coastal | place: USA: North Carolina | collected... | reverse complement strand
CCTGAAGCACAAGCAGCACTACCGCTTAAACCACCAAGAATTAGTGTTTGGTAAAAAGGAATACCGCCATAAGCATCAAACTGACCACCATATACTAATGATGAATATAAATGATTGCTAAAGTTACCTGTCATATTCCAAGCAGCTGTTTGAACTTGGTATCTGTTATGAGATCTATTGTCATAGCTATAAAGACCAGTAACAAAGTTAAACGGGCCATCATAGTCAGAAATAATAGTTATTTCAGCTTGAATTCCATTGTCCTCAGCATTTGAGAACTCATAAGTTCTATCACTGTCGACTAATTCAGTAAAGCTATAGTCATCGCCATTAAATGTTCCACCAAAAGTACCTTGCCAAGAAATTGGAGGTAAGCCCATTGCAGCCCCTAAAACTCCTGGAAATGGTTTGGTTGTATGTGAGTAATCATTGTCATTCATGTGGAAGTAGTCTCTTGATACATGAGATACTCTTGCACTAAGCATTAATTCACTTGTAAGCTCAGTTTCAAATTCAATCTGAGTAAACGTATGTTCGCTATCAAATTCTGGATTTCTTGTTAAGTAAGCTTTTCTAAAGTTATCAGGCACTATAGTTCCAGCATACTGATTAACAAAAGATGAGGCTTCTAATCCTCCAACAAGATTAAATATAGCAGCTGTACTACCCATTGAAGCTGCGGGTTGATTTGGACCACCAACAGTTAAAGGGTTGCAACCATATAAATCATGAGATTCACAAAAAGGAGCTCCAATATTATTTCTATTGTCACTACCTTGTGACCAATCATGAGTAAATTTTAAGGTTGAAGATTCACCAATATCAAAATCGATTGAAAGTCTTGCTCCCATAGCATCTTTGTTATTAAAGTAAGAGCCATCTCTTACATTTTGAGTAAATCCATCTCTTTTTGATGATGTAACAGCAAGTCTAGATCTGATAGTATCAGAAATAGGCACATTGATAACTGCTGTTAGTTCTTCTTGACTGTAATCACCGTAAGTAATATCAACTTTGCCCTCAAACTCTGATGTAGGTCTAGCAGAGATAACATTAATAACACCATTAACGGCGTTTCTTCCAAATAAAGTACCTTGCGGTCCTTTAAGAACCTCTATACGCTCTACATCATAGAAGCCTAGATCATAAAAAGCACCTGTACCAACACTGTGTCCATTCATTGATGTAACAACAGCGCCGACAACAGCAGCACCTACACCATATGAACCAGTACCTCTAATAGCATATGAAACACCAGAACCGATACCTTTATCAGCAATCAAACCAGGAACTACTTCTTGTAGGTCTGATGCATCCTTGATTAAGTTCTTTTCCATATCCTCAGCAGTAAATGCTTCGATTGATAAAGCTAGATCCTGAATGGACTCTGCTTTTTTAGTTGCCGTAACAACCACCTCTTCTACTTCTTGAGCGCTTACAAAAAATGGAACAGCTAATGCAAAAGATGCAAAAGTTCCTAGTAAGACTTTAGATATTTTGTTCATAACATAAACCCCCTATATTGGATTACAAACATTTTAATTAATTAAGAATTCTTAATGATTCCTAACAATTTCTTTACAATTCTTAACAAACTATAGCATTTATAAAGGGTTAATCTAGTAAAAGTGTTAAAAAAAAAGAGTTTTTTACCTAGCTAAAATTGTATTTTTTATGTAGCTTTTTGAAAGAAATTAGTTCCAAGGATGGCATTTAAGAATTCTTTTTATAGCAAGATAGGAACCTTTCATTATTCCATATTCCAAAATTACATTGATGGCGTACTGTGAGCATGTGGGTTCGAATCTGCATGAAGGGGGGAAAAGCGGTGAGATGAAGTATCTATAAAACTTAATTGGAAGAATAAAAATATTTTTTAAGAGGCTCACAAATACTAACTTGATGGGCTTTTTGCCTCAACTTTGATCTCAGCAATAAAGTCATTGAGGGATTTGGTCTCGGTATTATTGCTGCCTATTCTTCGCACCGAAACAGTCCTGCTCTCTTTTTCTCTTGCGCCTAAAGCAAGAATAATTGGAACTTTTGCTGCGCTATGCTCCCTTACCTTATAACCAATTTTTTCATTTCGTAAATCTTTAATTACTTTAATATTAATTGATTTTAATTCTTCCTCTATCTCAGAAGCATAATCATCTACCTCAGAAATAATTGTTGCTATGGCTACTTGCTCAGGAGCTAACCAAAGAGGTAACTTGCCTGAGTAGTTCTCTATTAATATTCCTATAAATCTTTCAAATGATCCAAGAACTGCTCTATGAATCATAACAGGCCTGTGCTTAGATCCATCCTCACCCACATACTCAGCATCAAGTCTGTCTGGTAAATTAAAGTCTGCTTGAAAAGTTCCACATTGCCACTCTCTTCCAATTGCATCTGTAAGAACAAAATCTAGCTTAGGTCCATAGAATGCACCCTCGCCTTCGACAATTTCAAAAGATAGTTCTAATTTTTGTATTGCATTTTCTAGAGCGCTTTCAGCCTTATCCCATACCTCATCAGTTCCAACTCTAACTTCAGGTCTAGTTGAGAGCTTTATATCAAAGTTATCAAAACCTAAATCCTTATACATTCCTGAAAGAAGTTCTATGAAAAGCTTTGTTTCATTCTCAATTTGGCTTTCTGTACAAAAAATATGACCATCATCTTGGGTAAATCCTCTAACTCGCATAAGGCCATGCAATGTTCCTGAGGCTTCATATCTATGACAAGACCCAAATTCTGCAAGTCTTACTGGTAAATCTCTGTAGGACTTCAATCCATGGTTATATACCTGAACATGACATGGGCAATTCATTGGTTTTAGAGCATTTGTTCTTTTATCGTTAGCATGCTCTTCGTCTATCTCCGTGATAAACATATTTTCTCTATATTTATCCCAGTGACCAGAAGCCTCCCATAGCTTCCTATCGACAACTTGCGGTGTTTTTATTTCTTGATAGTCAAATTTTTCAAGTCTATTTCTTACAAAAGATTCTAAATTCTTATATATAGCCCAGCCTCGTGGATGCCAGAAAACCATACCAGGAGCCTCTTCCTGAAAATGAAACAAGCTCATCTCCTTGCCAATTTTTCTGTGATCTCTCTTCTCAGCCTCTTCAATTGCAATCAGATGTTTTTTTAAATCTTTTTCATTCTTCCAGGCCGTCCCGTAAACTCTTGTTAGCATTTTATTTTTCGCATCTCCTTTCCAATATGCTCCAGCAACCTTGGTAAGTTTAAATGCTCCAATATGTTTTAGATTTGGAAGATGCGGTCCTCTGCATAGATCTACAAATTCATCATTGTCTTGATAGTAAAGTTGAAAGTTATCATCTTGATCAGCTTCATTTATAATAATTTCTTTATACGTTTCGTCCTTTTCACTAAAAATTTTTAGAGCATCTTGTTTTGAGTGAAGTCTTTTTTTAATATCTGAGTCCGTAGATATAATTTTTCTCATTTCGATTTCAATTTTTTCTAAATCATCATTTGATATAGTTTTTTTAGATTCAAAATCATAATAAAAGCCATTGTTTATGGTTGGCCCAATTGCTAGTTTTGTTCCAGGAAATAAATTTTGAACTGCTCTAGCAAGCACCTGAGCTGTTAATGTATGTCTCATTATTTCCAAGCCTTCATCTGAACTAATAGTAATAATCGATACATTGGAGTCTTCATTAATGGGATCTGAAAGATCTTTTTGAATACCATTAACTACCACAGCAATGGCAGCTTTTGCTAAGCCAGGGCCTATACTCTCTGCAAGATCAAGCCCAGTTGAGCCTTTGGGCAAGTCTCTTATGCTTTTATCAGGTAATGTGATATTCATAAAAAATATTATATAGGTAAATAGATATCAGTATTAGTGCTAGTTCTCATATAATGTCTATAAATTTAATCTATAAAAGTTAAAAGCCTTCTTAGTTAAATGGATATAACAGATCCCTCCTAAGGATTAGTTGCAGGTTCGATTCCTGCAGAGGGCGCCATAAGAAAAAAACCCTCAATAAAGAGGGTTTTTAAATAGCTTTTTTTATAATAATGAGAAAAGTTTTTTATTATTAATCCTCGAAGTCACCTTGTGCAGTTTGATGAACGCCACCATATGCTGCTGAAGAGAAATGATTTGTTTTCACAACCCACTCCATACCTTCTTTAACCCAAACAGATGTAACTCTTGTTCTGTAAGGGGCAACTCCTCCATTTCCATTAGGAACAACACCCTCAGCATAATACCTTGAGAAAACAACAGTATTAGATATCTTATGAGCCTCTGATCCAAAAACATTAATAACTCCTGCATTTCCTGGAGTATTTTTATTCCAATCATCAGCCGTTTCTGTTGCTATTGGTTTATGAAAACTTCCATCCGAGTTTGTGCCAAGAATCCCTGACTTTGAGGTCATTGCAACTACTGTATCAAAATCTTTCGCATTTCTTGCATCCCAATAAGCCTTAACATTGGCTATTACTTGTTTCTCTGCGCTGTGATGCCCATCAGCAAAAACAGGTGTAACTGAAGCAAGAAGTAAAATTCCTAATATATATTTTTTCATGATTAATTTTTTCCTAGATAATTTAAATACAAACCAACATTAACATGACAAAAGGAATTCTTAAAAGATCTTTTAAGAAAATAGGATTAACTAGAAACTGGCTTCCATTTAGATCCATCTTTTGAATCTAATATTTCAACGCCCATACCTGTAAGCTTTTGCCTAATTGAATCAGCTTCAGAATAATTTTTTAATGCCTTTGCTTCATCTCTTTGCTTCATCAATCCTTCAATCAAATCAATATCCATATGTGATGTATCTTTTGAAAACCAAGTTTCTGGATCTTGATGAAGGATTCCTAGCAATTGTCCTGATGTTTTTATTTTATTAATACAGCCTGCTTTTTGGCTATCTTCAAGCTTAGGATATTCTTTAACTAAAGAATTTAAAATTGATATTGCTTTTGGAGTATTTAAATCGTCTGACATAGCATCAAGCATCTCTTCATCAACCTTGTTGCTATTATCAGTTAATAGATCTTTACCTTCATGAAGTATCTTATACAGCTTATTTAGAAGCTTTTCAGCCTGGTGGATTATTTTTTCATTCCAATCAAGTCCTTGTCTGTAATGGGAAGAAATTAAAGCTAATCTAAGAACTTCACCTTGATACTTATCAGTAAGTTCTTTCACTAACGTTATATTATTTAATGACTTTGACATTTTTTCACCATCCACTGTCACAAACCCATTATGCATCCAGTATTTAGCATAAGAGGTTGGGTCGTCTATCGAGGCTGATGCGCAACAACTTTGCGCAATTTCGTTTTCATGGTGAGGGAAAACCAGGTCTCTTCCGCCGCCATGAATATCAAATGGTAGACCAAGAGTTTTTTCAGACATGGCAGAACACTCTGTGTGCCAACCCGGTCTTCCAAACCCCCATGGTGAATCCCACCCAGGTTGATCATTTGTACTTGGCTTCCACATAACAAAATCAGCAGCATCTTTTTTATAAGGTGCTATTTCTACCCTGCTTCCAGCAATCTGCTCATCTCTATTTCTTTTAGATAAAGATCCATATTGCCCATAAGACAATACGTGAAATAAAACATGTCCATCTTTCTCATAAGCATGTCCTTTGTCTATAAGTGTTTCAATTAGTTCAATCATCTCATCTATGAACTCAGTAGCCTTTGGTTGATGATCAGGCTCATTCACACCAAGAGTCTTCATATCAGAATTATAAATTTGAGTATATTTAGTTGTTATTTCATTTATGGGAAGGTTTTGTTCTCTTGCTGCAGCAATAATTTTGTCATCAATATCTGTAATATTTGAAACGTAAGTTACTTTAGGAAAAGTATGTCTCAACACCCTTACGAATGTATCAAATACAACTGCCATTCTTGCATTACCAATGTGAGCAAAATTGTAAACAGTTGGGCCGCATGCATAAATCTTGATATGCTTATCATCAAGAGGAATAAAATTTTCTTTTTTGCCTGAAAAGCTATTATGAATTTTTAAGTTATGCACAGGTAACTACCTATTTGTTTAAATCTATTATACCTAATTCTCTTAGCTTATTTAACAATGGCAAAAGAGGCATGCCTCTAACTGTATAGGAAGATCCTATAACAGACTTAAATAAATTACATCCCAGTGATTCAAACTTATATGCGCCCGCTGCATTAATAGGATTTTCTATATCTACATAGTTTTCAATTTCTGATTGCTCTAATTTATGCATAACCATTTCTGCATATTCACAATACTCCCACAGGGATTGGCCTGATTTATACAAGCATATCCCACTATATTGAAAATGCGAGGTTCCGGATAATTTTAATAAATTACTGATTGCCTTTTCTCTTGTTCCTGGTTTATCAAAAACTTCATTATTATAAATGCACATCTGATCACCACCAATAACTATTGCCTCTGGGAAGTTTTGACTAACCTCTTTGGCTTTAGCACAAGCAAGAGCTATGACCTGCTGATCAAATGGCTGCCCTTCCATCTCTTCTTTAATAACAGACTCATCAACAGATGATGGTTTTACTGAAAAATCTAACCCAGCCTCAGTAAGCATAATTTTTCTACTTTCAGAACCTGACGCAAGAACAAGGTCCTTTTTGGGCATTATGATTGAGGGCATTAAGACATGCCTTTTATTAAAATTTCTTAGGAGAATTAATTAAATTCATAAATTCTGCTCTTGTTTCAGGCTTATCTCTGAAAATGCCGAGCATTCTACTTGTGATAGTACTTGATTCAGTTTTGTGAATTCCTCTTGTAGACATGCATTGATGTCCAGCATCTATAACAACAGCAACACCCTTTGGCTCTAGAACCCTCTGAATAGTATCTGCAATTTGAGCAGTCATAGTTTCTTGGGTTTGCAATCTCTTACCAAATATATCAACTATTCTTGCAAGTTTGCTAATACCAACAACTCTTTTATTTGGAATATAACCAACATGGGCAATACCAAGTATAGGTACAATATGGTGCTCACAGTGTGACTCTACTCTTATGTTTCTAACAATAACAGCATCATCATACCCTTCAACTTCTTCAAAAGTTTTGGTAAGCACTTGTTCCGGATCTTCTTCATATCCTGCAAAAAATTCTTTATATGCCCTAATCACTCTGTCAGGTGTTTCTATCAACCCTTCACGAGTAGGGTCGTCTCCAGCCCATTCTATTAATGTTTTAACTGCATTTAATGCTTCTTCTCTTGAAGGCTTTGTGGTCATGTATATCTCCGATGATTGAGGATTCATTTTATATGAAAATTGAATAATGAATCAATAAAATTGAGTACTTTAGAATAAATAAATAATAAAAATATTATCTTTTTTAGAATCTCAATGCATAATAAATAAAAAAATTATTCTATGTCAATAAAAGCAATTATTAATCCAGTCACGCCATTCGCTCAAAATGCTCCAATAATATTTTGTACAGAAACTATGAAATGTGCATTTGTTGACCCTGGTGGAGATAAGGAAAAGTTACTAAGCATTGCTATGGATAATAAGCTTATACCTGAAAAAATATTTCTAACGCACGGACATGCTGATCATGCGGGCGCAGCTATGGAAATAGCAGAAATTTTAAATATAAAAATTGAAGGTCCTCACAAAGAAGATAAGTTTTTACTCGATTCTCTTCAAAGCCAAGGTGAGATGTTTGGCATTTCTGCAAGAAATTGCACTCCAGATAAATGGTTGAATGATGGAGACAAAGTTTATTTAGGTAATCAAGAGTTAGATGTAATATTTACACCGGGACATACTCCTGGCCATGTTGTTTTTTATAATGCCAAATCAAAACTCGCCCTCGTTGGTGATGTTATCTTTAATGGTTCAATTGGAAGAACAGATTTACCAAGAGGAAATCATCAGGACCTTATTAGTTCAATATCACAAAAGTTATGGAAACTAGGAAAAGACGTTGAGTTTGTTTGCGGGCATGGACCAAATTCAACTTTTGGACAAGAAAGAATTTCAAATCCCTTTGTGTCTGATTCTGCTCTTAGCTAAATTTATTTTTTAGAATATCTTCCGCCTGAGAGCGTATTGGATATAAGCTTCATTAAAAAAGAGGCATATTTGATTAAAAAAACTAAGAATTTATACCTTTTGCTTGGAATGCAATAGGATTTTGAGCTTAATGTTGCTTCTACAGCTTCAGCTGCAACATCTTTGGCGTTAAGCTTCATAAAAGCTGGGACTTTATCCATTGCATCTTGAACACCGCTTGATGAATGAAACTCTGTAACTACATACCCAGGACAAACTGCAGTAGATGATATGCCTTTGTGTTTATAATTTACATTTAAAGCATCGCTAAACCTATTCATAAATGTTTTAAGTGGTCCATATAGAACTTGAATTGTTGATGGCGGAGTAAAAGATGCGACTGAGGAGATAATCATAATTTTTCCAGATTTTTTCTCCAACATGTCAGGAATAAATGCTTTCGATAGAGCGATCACTGATGTGCTTAACACTCTGATGCTCTTTTCTTCATCTTCCATGGATGTCTTATGAAATTGGCTGGGTATACCGTAGCCAGCATTATTGACTAAAACTTCAACGCTATAATCTTTTTCTTTACAAAAATTATATATATTTTGAGGAGTCTCAGGTAGAGCAAGGTCACCTGTTACGAAGTCTACATTTACACCATATTTTTCTTTTATTTCTTTTGTGTAAGCTATCAGTCTCTCTTCTCTTCGGGCAGTAAGTATAATCCCGTATCCTTTTTCAGCTAATTTATAAGCAATTTCAAGGCCTATGCCTGAGGATGCTCCTGTGATGAGTGCGTATGTATTTTTCATTAAACAATTCTAACATTTAAGTTTTTAATATAGAATTGGTACCCCCGAATTAATTTAAGGAAATCACTATGAGTAAAAAATACATTTATTTTGTTTTAGCATTTGTAATATCTACAAGTATTTCTTCAATTGCCGAAGAAGCACCAAAAAGTACAGATGAAGCAAAGGCTACCCCAAAGACAACTGAAGTTGAGGACGTGGCTAAAGATGATGATAAAAAAGATAAGAAAGGGAAAAAAGAAAAGCCTGAAACAGTCGAGGAATTTATTGAGGAAGAAGAGCTTGCTGAAATTAGTGGATTTTTAAATCTTCTCCATAATGCAGAAACTGATAAATACTATTTAGTTCTTGAATCGTCTGAATTAAATAAAGAATTTATTTACTTCCCTTACATATTAAACGGTCCACAAGCAGCTGGACAAGGTGGAGGAGCTATTGGAGATGGCTCAATTCTAGAGTTTAGAGAATTTAAAGATGGGCTTGGTTTGTATAAGAAAAATACTAAGTTTACTTTCGATGAAACAAAGAAGATTTCACAATCTAAGATTAAAAATATTATTGAAGCTTTTGTAGGTAAGTTTGAAGTTGAGATAAAAGAAGATGATAAATATCTTATAAGTGCGGACAGTATTTTCTTATCTGAAATGCTCACAGGAATAACTCCAAATATTCCAAAAGAATATATGGAATATTACGATTTAAATGTAGGTAAATTAGATAAAGGTAAAACCTATGTTGAGAAAGTTAAAAACTATACAAAAAATACAACTGTAGATACAAAATATAGTTTTTATAATCCAAGACCTAAACCAGCTTCAATCGATGCTGTTACTGACCCAAGGTATACATATGTATCGGTAAGACATCTTTTTGTTGAAATGCCAGATAGTAATTTTAAGCCGAGAGTTGCAGATCAAAGAATTGGTTACTTTTCTTCTAAAATCACTGATCTTTCAAGCTATAAATACGTAACAGCAGTCGATGTTATAAACCGATGGAGGCTTGAAAAGAAAAATCCAGAAGCGGAATTATCTGAACCTGTAAAACCTATTGTTTACTGGGTAGAAAACTCCACTCCAGTGGAAATTAGACCTTTTGTAGTCAAAGGTATTGAGGCATGGAATGAAGCTTTCGAGAAAGCTGGATTTAAAAATGCTGTGGTTGCTAAGATACAACCAGATGATGCTGAATGGGATGCTGGTGATGTTGAGTACAATGTTGTTAGATGGGCATCTACACCAGCTGCGCCCTATTCCGGTTATGGTCCAAGCATTGCCAACCCAAGAACAGGTGAAATGATTGCAGCTGATATCGTTCAGGAATTTGGAGCAATTAAGAGCGGGTACAGATTAAGAAAAATATGGGGTTATAGCGAAGACAATGACCCGTTAGAACAATGGATAGTTTCTTTAACCATGCATGAAGTAGGACATACTTTAGGACTTAGGCATAATTTCAAAGCAAGTTGGTTATATGATGCAGATGATATACATGACACATCTATAACTGGTAAAAATCACATAGGATCAGTTATGGATTATGACCCTATAAATATAGCTCCTGAGGGAGTGAGTCAAGGAAACTACTTCCCTTATGGCGCAGGTATTTATGACAAATGGGCTATCCAATTTGGATATACACCTGACCTTAGTCAGGAAGAAAGATCATTGCTTCTTGCACAATCTGTTATTGATGGAAATAAATTTGGAACAGATGGACAGGCAATGAGCTCTCCGGGTAGAAATATTGATCCTAGAGTTAAGCGCTATGATTTATCAAGTGATCCTGTGGCTTATGCCTCTCAAAGAATAGATACATTAGAAGCAAAAATTAAAGAGCTTCCATCAATATTTTTAGAAGAAGATGGGACAACAACAGAAATGACAGCTGCTTTTTATTCACTCAATCGTGAAAAAGGTAGGTTTATTGAGGGCGCTTCAAGAATTATTGGAGGTGTTTATTCAAATAGAGTTGTTAATAATCAAAACAGTGAGATGACTCCTTTTGAAGCTGTATCATATGATGATCAAAAAAAGACAATGAATTTAATTGTTAACAAGCTTCTTTCAAATGATGCTTTTGTATTTGATGAGAATATTGTAAAACTTCTTCAAAGAGAAAAAAGAGCTGCATACAGCCCACAGAGTAGTGGCAATGGTGATCCACAACTTCACAGCATGGTTCTAAGAATGCAAGGAACTGTTCTAAGGCATGTTCTTCATCCAACGGTAATGATGAGATTGCTCGATAGCGCTCAATATGGAAATACCTACTTACCTAATGAAGTCTTAATGGATCTTCATAATGGAATATTTGTTCAAAGAGAGA
>Ga0213863_10003287_pt1 | contig 11175 bp, 7 predicted proteins | sample PICome_8_FD_160128 | JGI IMG/M metagenome (GOLD analysis project Ga0213863, IMG submission 160128) | Coastal seawater microbial communities near Pivers Island, North Carolina, United States - PICO497 | ecosystem: Environmental > Aquatic > Marine > Coastal | place: USA: North Carolina | collected... | reverse complement strand
ATTTTTGCTTCTGTATAATTTAATAGAACATTAATATCTCTTACTTTTTCTGAAGATTTAAAACCTAAAAAAACGGTATCGCTTTTAATTGCAAGTGTAGAATCATATTTATTTGAAGTAAATAAAGTAATGTCTGATAATTCTGGCGGGGTTCCATCCATAGTAATCGTTTTGGAATCCAATGCTTCAGAAATTGTTTTTCCTGGGTTTCCAGCAATATCATTAAAATTGACTCTAAATTCTATTACTCCATCATCTGCTTCTTCAGCATAATAAACCAACATCCAAGACTTTCCAAGACCCATAGCATTTTCATAATCATCCCCATTAATCACAAAGGATGGAGCTTCAATATTCTCCGATGTATTTAATTGAAATGTAATTGAGTCCCCAGGAATTACCATATCAGGGTTAATGCTATTTGAGGATGTAAGTTCTAGAGATATTCCAATTGGGAGAGTCTGATCAATGTTTAAAATGCTATCACTTACGGAACCAACAATGCTATTTCCTGCTCTATCCCAGACTTGCGCAATAAATTGTGCTGTTCCATTTTCATTAAAACCCACGCTTGATTCAAAAACACTTGCTGAGATTGAGACTTCTTTTAAATCATCACTATCTTCTATTCTAAACTCATCACCAAGATTGTTAAATGTTTTCCCAGTATCAAAACTTACTTTTATTTGTATCCTCCCGCCTTCCAAAGATTCATCATCAGCAATTGGAACCTCAACTGTGACATCCGTTGAAAGACTATTCCAATAAATTTTGGCGTTATCTTCTTGCGAGAAGAGAATAGAAAAAATAAGGATTAGTAAATTAAAATACTTCACTTTCTTAATCCCACTTCACCAATAAATTTTTAGCTTTCTGGTGCTGTTCTAAGTCATCAATTAGACGATCTGGTGATTTTTTCTTTTCAAGTAAGGTCTGTAACAAACTGATAGCACGTTCCTTGTTTTTATTTTTAAAAAACGCTTGCGCTAAGTAAACAGTTTGTGACGCTGTCTCATCTCCGGTTTCGGTTGCTTTTTTAAGATATTTAATTGCTTCTTTATTATTTGGCCACGATAGAATAAATGGAATGTAAGGAGCTTTAAAATGAGCAGCACCTAATAAGAAATAACCTCCACCATCTGCGTAGTTTTTATCAAGCTCTATAATTTTGTTTGAATATTTAAACATTATGTCTGCAGCTCCCTCCCTTGCTGCTGCTATTATTCCATATTCTTCACTCCAGCTACCTAAATTTACTAAATACCAATAGTACGCCCCAGGAGACTTTGGGTAGGAATGGATTAATGATTCACCTAACTCTTTCCCTTTATTAAAAATATTTTTTTTCTCTTCTTGATTATCAAAAACATACTTTCCTTTGAAATAAAAACACTTTAATAAATATATACTAGCTTCAAGCTCATAAGATTTAATATTTTTTGCACTTAAAAAACTAGAGATAGCAGAATCTATATAGACGGGGCTAGCTTTTAGCCCAACTGATTGTTTTGATCTTAAACCATAAAGCTCAACACCTTTTTCAAAACTTATAATACTTGAAGAATAAGCATAATTGAAAGTCATCAAAAATGGAACAATATACTTTAACAATTTAATGGCCTTTAGAAGTATTCTATATAGGTTATCTTCATTTCTCTTTTGAAGGAGTCAACTTTTTTATCGTTGAATAATAAATTATTAAAATCAAATTCTAAATAAAAAGATTCAACAAAAGACCACCTCAGAGCTGCATTTAAATATCCACCGCTATTGATAGACATAGTTTGAGCTGTATTCTCATTTTCATTTAATGCACTATTGTACTCTAATAAAATTGAGAGTTCTGGGTTTAATTCTAAGTCTAATCCAAAAAATAAATTTGGATCAGTATCTTCATCCAGTTTCTCAAGAAAATTATAACTTATTCCTGCATGAACTCCAATATTTCCTAATGCGAAAGTCCAATTCTTTGAACCTGAAAAGTATAAACCAAAAGCTTTTGTATCATACCGTTCTAACGAATCGTTATAAGAACCAAGGCCTTGAGTATTTAATCCAAAAGCTACTGCAGGAAGTGAAATCGTCTCATTAATAATTAGATATTTTAGATTTGCCTCGGGCCTAGGGTACCAAATAAGAGAATCATCTCCAATGAGGTTTGGTGACCCAAAAGACAACCCAAATTGAAACCTGTCTGTAATTCCTGTTCGAAGACCAAGGATTAGTCCTCCTGCATCTTGTATGCGCATATCCATCGAATAACTACCTCTCATTAGAGTTCCAGCAGTCGGTATCGTAATCAAATCTGTGGGAGGAGGATATTCCTGAGATTTTGAAATATTAAGAATGGTTAACGTTATTAATATTATTAATTTTTTCATTTTGTCTCTAGATGTATTGGCTTGGGATAAATTACATCACCCATTCGTGAGGTCAAAGTACGGACTCTATGAATAGGCAATGTTAAAAGATCATTTTCTTGTTCCATTCTAAATTTTAATCCATTTGAAGTAATCTCAATAAAATCGACGAATAATCTTTCCCCATTCACTAAAATTAATTCATCAAATTGAGTTCTAGGTATTATACCTCCATGAGGTACTAAAATTCTTCGCTCTTTGATCTCCTTAGCAATGATATCAACTTCATCTAGAGTATTATGTGTTCTAGGCGGTGGTGTTTTATATAGTTGATCTGCTGGAGCCTGATCAACCGCAACATGAGAAATCAATTCACCATCGTGACCAAATTCCCAAATTTGAACCACAACATAGGGCTCTATGTAATTATACATGTGTTCAAATTTATACCTAAAACGTCTGATAACACGCGCCGAAGGCAAATCTCTCCACCGCTCTTCTTTTAAATTACCTAAATAATCATAATCTAATTCTATTTGCCCATATTTTTGCCCATCAACAGTCTGAAATACTATTTTTTTAACCTGAACACCATCATTCATTGTAAAATATGTTTGTTGATCTGTAAAAGTAAGCGGCTCATTTGCTTTAAACCTCCATAGCCTATACTCTTGACTCCAGGGCTCGTTTTCACCGTATACAATCAAACTTAGATACTTCCACCTGTCGGTATATTCTCCGCGTTCAATTAACTTTCCCGAATCATCGTATTTGAGCATTTCTCTCTTTTCAATAATACCTGTTCGCGAAACTCTTTCAATTTTTACAGGTCTATCTCTTTCATCATAACTAATTGCCAAATGCTCTTTTCCTCTTCTATCAGAAGACATCATTGATAAGTCGGCTTTAAAGTAATAATCATTTTCAAAGTACCTCAAATACGAAACATCATTGTTTTGAGAAAATGATAAACTCAATATTAAAAAAAATATTATAGTCTTAATCGAAGCTCGCATTAATCCTCAGAAGTGAGGTCTTCATCTAGTGAATTTGACAACTTAAATCGATGCACAGTACTATCTCCCGAATTACAAACATAGAGAACACCTCTTTCATCAACAGCAACGGCTACCGGTGTTTTTAAAATAGATAACGTATCACCTATATTACCTGCGCTTTTAAAATATTCCCCTTGTGAATTGAAAACAAAAACCTCGTTATCTTCTTTACCAACAGCATAAATATTTTTATTTTTATCCAAATAAACATCCGATAAATAATTATAGGATTGTACATTCATAATATCATCAGCATTAGGTTGAAATCCCGATGGATATGTCGCAAAATCACCTGAAAGATTCGGAATAAGCATATGCAAAGGGAAATAATCACCCGTTTGAGTATAGTAAAGATTTCCTTGATAATCCACATCTAGACTAACAGGCCGATTAACAGTTCCCGCGCCTGTCCCATACCCTTTTAACGTTGAACCATACTGACCTCTAAAAGCCCAGACAAATTCATTATTATTTAGCTCTATTAGGAGAGATTTTTGATAAATTATTTTCATAATTCGGTGTTGATTATTTATTCCGCCATAATCATCTGCCACAAGAATGTAATTTTCTGAATTATATGTCGTTGAAAGTCCTGAAAAAGTACTCAGCTCAGAGTTATAATACGTATCTAAAAACTTATTTTCTTCATTGCTTCCATTATAAAATACATGCGGCTTTATAAGCGAGTCAATAATAGACTGATTTACTTCACCATTAATTTCTTTTGCACTCCATTCATTACTATTTAAAATAGTATGCCATAGGTCTGAGCCGTAGAAAACTTGCGTATCAATTTGAGTTTCAATGTGGGTAAAAATACCCGAGGTAGACACTTTTTTAATTCCCACTTCATTCCAATATTGATTCCAAACAAATATTTTCTCAGAACCGTCAATAAAATAGACATTCATTTTTTTATCTATATCTACGTCTGTAGGGTGAATTTGATTGCCAATATCATCCGCAAGGTTTAATAAACCCTCGAAGCCAGGAGGTTTATCCCCATCTTGGTTTAGGACATGAATTGAACTGGCGGAACTATCAACAACGTATATCCGACCATCCTGCGCAATTGATATTTCATTCGGATTTACAAACCCATATTCACTCCCCCAAGAGGGATTGATTTGAACAAATGTTGTGTCTCCCGCACTGAAATTATCATTCCCTTGATTAGTTATATCATTAGGAATATTAAATTTCTCCATACACGAGCTCACAACAAAAAATATAAATATATAAAATATTTTATTTATCATAGCGCTAAGCCAATGCTAAACCGTTTTGGGTCTGATAGATGATCAAAATTTGCATAACCATAATCAATTTTTAATTTATAAGAGCCAACTTTAATATTTAAACCAACCCCCGCAGTATAATTTTCTTCTTTTTTGTTAAACTTATATCCAGACCTTATAAATAAAAGATTAACAAAAGAATATTCAATACCTGTTACAATATATTCGGCATTATCAACTGGATGATTTAATTGCAAAGAATAACTCATCGTATGATTTAATTTTTGAATTGGATCAAATGCAACACCAACCCTAAATAAAGTTGGTGGGGAAAATTTTTCGAAATTTGAAACTTCAATTATTTCTGATCCTGATTCTGAATCCAATAGAGTCTTTGGATATTTCCCTTCGGGTGATGTTTGCTGACCAAAGTTTGTCAGTGAAGCACAAAATCTTAGTGAACCAAATCCAGTCCAATAAAAAGTACCAACATCTATAAGAATTGCACTCATTTTATGTTCAGCCAATGTTTCAGACACATGTTTAAATGTTACTCCAAAACTAAATCTATCCGTCATTTTAGCACCATAGGTTAATCCGATAAACCTATCTTGAAAAATAAAATATTCCCCTGTACCATCTGGGTAGAACTCGGAAGTTTCCGCCATTGGTTCCATATGTAAAATGCCAAAATTGAAACCCAAAGAATGTCTTCCATATAATTTTTTACTAATGCTCAGGTAATCATATTTGATATCTGATGGCCAATTAATTGTTGATAATGAAATCTCTGTATTTTCCAATTGCGCAATAACACCAGGATTATATGATATGTTTGAAGCACCATGGTTTAAGGCAACAACAGACTCTCCCATACCAATTGCTCTAGCACTTACACCAATATTTAGAAAAGAAAATACAGACGTACCAACTCTTTGTCCTCCTAAGATAGGAAATAAATTCTGAGAGCTACAAAAAGATGTAGTTATAAGAATCAATAAGATTTTAAGAAATGGATGCTTCATTAAAAAATAAATTGGAAACCAACTTCCATTGACCTTGGCTTATTATACCTTGAAGGGTCTTGGTTTGGGTTAGGTCTGTTAATTAAATAATATCCATATGTTTCTCCTGGTTCGTAACCTTCACCAGTAAAAGGATTTACTCGCCTAGGAACTTGCTTGTTCATCAAGTTTTCAATTTCAACATATCCTTTAATTTTATATTTATCCCATTCAATAGTCTTATATAACTTTACATCAATATTCTTTTTAGCTGTTTTACTAATATTTGCGAATGGGTTATTGTCTTCCCTTGGCCCATCGTAGTAGGCTTTTTCATTCACAAAAATAATTGTGTCTTGAATTGATCTTGTATATCTACGACCAGATTCATACTCAATTCGAGCTGAGGCCCCCCAATTTTTTGGATTAGAATATGAAAGATTCGTAAAAAAATGGAAAGGTCTATCCCAACTCATGTAACTTTCACCTAAAGGCTTTTCTGATATCTGTCCTGCCTGGACTAATAGATTATCCAATGGCGAAGAACTCTTTCCAGTAATGATACTATAATTAAAATTCATATCTAAGTACCAATTCGCAAAAATTCTACTTTTGAGAATTGCTTCAATTCCCCTTGATCTAGCATAATCTGCATTAAAGTACATATTAAAAGATAAGTTTGCATATTTTGGGTTAGATGGCTTAATAGTTTGAGATGTTTCATAATCGAACATATCTTTCCAGTATGCTTTTAACTCAAAAACCTGATCTTCGCTAAAGCGATGTTTTACACCGATTTCATATTGAACTGTTGTTTTTGGATTTAGATTAGGATTTCCAAAAACTTGATAAGTGGATTGAGCCTTCGAATTTATTTTCGCATATACATACTGAAACGTAGGCAACTGTGAGAAGTGACCATAATAAAAATATAACACATCATTATCCGAGACTGGATGAGAAATACCAAATCGAGGACTAATACGTGCTTTCATTTTAAATGGCTCACCAGCCCAAGGAAAATTGAAAGTTTCTTCCTCAAATAGTTCTCTAGCTTCATTTGTGATAATAATATTACTCGTATCATCTATTGCTGACTCTACATATCTACCAGGGATCCAATAGTCAGAACGTAGCCCAATATTTAGTGTCATTCCTTCAAAGCTTATCTTGTCTTGTAAAAAGAAAGCTCCAAAATAAGTTTTTGCATTATAATTGTCATAATTCACTCCAAAGCCAGAAGAACCACTCCAAGGTTCATCAATATCTAAAACCTGTATATCTGTTATTGTATGCTCAAAACCTGTTTTAATTTTATGTCCAGACTCTGTGATAATTGTCCAGTCCAAATCCATCCGAGTGTTTTCACTGGATAAGTCATACCATTCTGGAGCAAATCCAGTATCATAAAATTCATCACCATACGTAATCTCGACATTTCCATCTAGGTTAGTATTATCTAAATTATAATTTATTGGCTCGAGGTCTAAGCGCTCTTGATATTCAGTCCATGGTAAATCTTGGACGGAGCTATGCTCCATAGTTGCAAATTGACCAACTGTAAACTCATAAAATGATTTTGTAGATAATGTGTGAGTCCAGTTCAAATTAAAAAGCCTTGTGTCTCTTGTGATTGTATTATAATTATCGAGTATGTTCATATAGGGATATGGGAAATAGGTAGATGAAAAAGCTCGAGGCATATAATAGCCTTGATTAATATTCAACGAAGCATCATATGAGACTGATAATTTCTTTTTTGGTGTTAGCGCCCATGTCATTTTATAAAGAAGATGCCAATCATTGTTCTCTCTACCTGAAAGTTTATTAATTAATTTATTTTCTCCCTCTTCACTTACAAAAGGGAGGGACCAGTATTTATGAGGATATAATCTTGAAGCTGTAGGTAAATTTCCATCATACATTTTCCCATAGCCATTAAGAAAAAAAGAAAAACGACCAGGAAGATTTATATTGAACAACGACGGTACCGTTTCAAAGAAGAAGTCAGGTCCACCTAGATTAAACTCTAGTCTGTCCGAGTTATAGTTATCAGGCAATAGTCTATCACTTGAAAACTTTAACGTGCCTTCATATGAATCACGCCCTTCTTTTAATTTTATATTAACAACTCCCGACATCGCTTGGCCATATTCAGCACTGTATCCACCCGTAACAATCTCTAATTCTTCAATCGCATCTGGATTGACAAATAAATTGCCAGAATATCCTGATAACGGATCTTTCACAGAGAACCCATCTACAATAAACATACTCTCATCAATCCGCCCTCCTCGAATGTGGATTTCGTTATCTTGAGTGGTCACACCAATTTGTTCAGATAAGATATCTTCAACGCTAGATACAACTTTATTCTCTATTTCTTCTTTTCGTACTCTTGCAACTGATGAGGTCTCGCTTACATCAAAAAGAGGCTTTTTACCCAAAACAACAACATCTTCGCCAAAGCTTAACACTGTCTCATCTAAAGAAAAATTTAATTCCGTACTTACCCCTTCTATGATATTTATGCCGGTTTGTAAAATAACCTTATATCCAATCATTGAAACCTCAACATCATAACTACCTGGGTTAATATTTTTAATGATAAAACGACCATCAACACCTGTAGCTGTTCCGTAATATGTTCCTTTTATCATTACATTTACGCCCGGAAGACCCTCTCCAGATTTAGACTCAGTCACTTTACCTGTGCATGTTCCAACAGACTGAGACTTCAACAAAAGAGGGATAAAAAATAAATATAAGTATTTCATGGTTAAAATTGATTTTCAAATAAATAATTAAATATTTTAATTGAAGAACCATTTCCTTGAAGCTTAGGCCTAAATCCATCGTGAAGCGGTAGAGTCATCATAACAACTTTTCCTGATAATTCTGTGGGTGAAACCTTAAACTGACCAATACTACACACAATCGGGTTACCAATCCATGAATCTCCATTCCCTGGACTCGCCATACGATACAATTCAACATTTGATTCAAAGGAAGATATTTTGGGCCAAAAACCTTTAACTCTTAAAGCAATCAAATGTGAAATCGAAAGGTTCAAAGAGGTATCGACAGGGCTTTCAATAACTTTTCCTGGCAATAATCGACCATTTGGATTAAGGACTGTTAGCGAATCAAGCGGGAACCATGAATATGTCGTATCTGAAAAATTAATCGGATTGATAAATAAATTTCCACCATTTATGATATGGGCAAGAATACTAGACTCTGCTTCGTTAAATTTATTTTTTGATGATGCAGAATTATTATATGCTGTAAACCAAATGATAGTTTTGAAATAGTTTAAATTAGCTGATAAATCTGTAACTGAATAAGGAAGTTCGTTACCTATCTCCCAAAAAGAATAACCTTGTTCGCCTACAACGCTATCCATCATACCACTATACCATTCAAGAGCATTATTTCCATTGTCGAGCGGAAAATCATCAACAATAAGCACATCGCCAACTACGGGTTTTACTTTCCAAATTTGTATTTCATTCTCTCTTGAAGAATCAGGAAAGTGAATTACAGGACTCATCGCTTCAGCTATATCTTTACATTTTAAGTAAAATATATGTTCCCCTTGAGAAAGGTTTTGAAGGGTAATACTAGTGACGTCTCCATCTAAAGTGGTCCAACATGTAGAACATGTATCATCAAGAGCATAATATATATCTGTTATGGTTTCATTTCCGTCTTGATCAAAAAGATCCCAAATGAAAGTTTTTGTTGGGAAAGTAAAACTCGTGTCCCCCGGAACATCAGCACTTAGAGGATTTGAAAGATATCTAAATGAAATCTTAGGAGAGGAGTTTTTAATGGGTAATATAATTTTAGAAGGTGTTTTATCTATCAAGCTATCATTATCAACTGCTTTCACTTCAAATGAAAAAACGTCTAAATCTGATCGTATAGGAACATAGAAAACTCCATTTTCTAAATTTGTATACGTCCAATCAGAATCACTACTCCATTTATAATAGTATCCCTCCACATTACCATCTACATCTTCACCCCACCAATGAATTTCTTGCCTACTGGTCGTAATGGTTGTGAAAGCACCAGTTAACGTATCCACAACTATGTTAAAATCTGAAGAATCTTCTATAGAATAAGTTGTATTACCTAACGAGTCCAGGGATGTAAATATTGTATCTGATGAAGAAATGGTGATATATGTTTCTGGGAACTCTTTAGGAACCGAAAACGATTTATCCTCATAATCCCAGCGATTGCACGAGAGAAGAAAAAGTATTAATAATAGTATATTATAATTTTTGCCCACAAACTAATCTTAAGGGAGCAGGTTTCCCTGCTCCCTTGACATTTTTTACTTTAATAATATCATTTTCTTATCAGCAATATAGTCGCCCGCAACAACACGGTATATATATACGCCCGAAGGAACTTTATTACCAAGGTTGTCAAGCCCTCTCCAGCTAATAGCATGAAACCCCGGATTAAAACTTTCTCCGTTAATTAGTGTACTAACTTGACGACCCATCATATCATAAACAATTAATTTTACATTTTCCTTATTACCAATAGAAAATCTAATTTGAGTTTCAGGATTAAAGGGGTTTGGATAATTGTTGGAGAGTGAATATGTATAAGGGTTTACTTGGACATCATCGTTAACCCCAAGCAGTTCTCCTACATCATTTAAATCTCTAATCTGTACTTTATAATCACCATAACTATAATTAAAGACCCCTGACACGGAAGTAATTTCTTGACCTACAACAAGGGCATCCAAGAATACATCTGCCTCAAGGTTCGAGAAATCATCATCAATAAGAATTTCAAAACCAGTATCATCCGTAATTGTCCAATCATAACTACCCACAGATGTAACGGTAACATTCATAAGTTTTACTAAGACACCTTCATAAGATTCAATTTCAGTATCTTCACCAGTTGCTATTGAAAGATCCTCACAACTAACATTCAGAAATTCTGGTTCGCCAACTACATCTCCTGCTGTAACTTGAGATTCGCTTAAGGCAGTAGCGCCATAATGCTCTACAACTGTTCCTGTAATAGTTGCTTCTTGCCCTCTAGCTATATCTACTAAGCTCGTATCAAATAAAATACCACTCCACTGTGCAGACTCACTTTGGAGAGCATATGCATATTCGTCAGCATTACTTGTTACAATACCCGATAACGTAACAGAACAGTTTTCATACAAGGAGCGATCGCTTGCCCATGGATTTTCTTGAACCATATTTATAGTCAATTGATCTGTTAAGTAAAAACCAAATTGCTCATTTTCAAAACCATAAGGTAAGGTGCTTGTTTTAGGTTCAGATTGCCCCTCACCATCGTCTGTTGCTGAAATATAATAAAAAACAGAGCTAGCCCCGGTTACAGGGATTGCACCAGAATACTGAGATCCTTCTCCTTGAGTCATCACTACAGAAGCGTAAGTAGTACTTCCATCTAAGGAATAGTAGACTAATGCCTCAGTAATTGTTGAATTATCTTCTATTGTACAAGA